>WNFF01000874.1_pt1 | contig 23658 bp, 23 predicted proteins | sample 5400441 | NCBI WGS metagenome assembly WNFF01 (sample SAMN13153345, study PRJNA577476) | soil metagenome | isolation source: 120 cm saprolite under Douglas fir tree site 2 hole 3 replicate 1 | place: USA:California | collected 2015-04-18
TATACCTACGATGCCGCAAGCCGCCTCACCCAGATCACGCAGGGCTCCAGCACCGTCGGATTCGCCTACGACACCGCGAACCGCAGAACAACCCTTACCCTGGCCAACGGCATCACCCTCGCCTACGGCTACGACAACGCCAACGAGCTCACGGGCATCACGTACCGGGACGCCGCGAACACGCTTCTTGGCGATCTCAGCTACGGCTATGACAACGCCGGCCGTAGGACGTCCATGGGCGGGAGCTTCGCAAGGACAGGGCTCCCCAATGCGATCGCCTCTGCGACCTACGACGCCAACAACCGACTTACCAACTGGAACGGCACCACGCTGTCGCATGACGGGAACGGGAACCTCCTCGGCTTCCAGGGCGACACCTATAGCTGGAACAGCCGCGATCAGCTTGCTTCGATCTCCGGAACCAACGCGGCGAGCTTTACGTACGACGCGGTGGGTCGGCGGCAAGCGAAGACCGTCGCGGGGGCTGCCACTCAATTCCTCTACGACGGGTTAAACCCGGTTCAGGAGCGATCGGGCGGGAGCGTCACAGCGAGTCTGCTCACGGGGCTCGGCATCGACGAGTTCTTCACCCGCACCGAAGGAGCGAACACCCAGCATTACCTGACTGACGCGTTAAGCTCCACCATCCGCCTTACTGACGGCACTGCCACGAAGCTTGTCGACTATACCTATGAGCCGTACGGGAAGGCGAGCGCCGATGCGAGCTCGACCAACGCCTTTCAGTACACCGGAAGAGAAAACGATAGCACAGGGCTCTACTACTATCGAGCCAGGTATCAGCATCCCGTGCTCGGGCGATTCATCAGTGAAGATCCAATTGGGTTGGCGGGCGGGGTCAACGCCTACCGCTATGTTCAAGGGGATCCGCTGAGATATCGTGATCCACTCGGGCTACGGGTGTTAAATCCGAATAACTACCCCGTACAGATTGATATGGAAAATGCGCTTGGGGAGCTGAATCGCCTTGTCGGCTGCGACAAGGATATCGTTGTCACGGGCGGCGATCGCGACCCAAGCTCCCCGCTCGGATCGGGTAGCAACAGTCAGCATGTGATAGGACAGGCGGCGGATATTAGTATTCCAAGCCAATCCAATCTTACGACCGCGAATCAAGCTGCCCAGAGCGGATTGTTTGGGGGCATCGGATGGTATGAAGAGGGTTATCGAGGGCCACACGGTGAGGGACCGCACGTTCACGTTGATCTTAGAGCCGGCACGGTAACTTGGGGATACCCGGCGTCAGCGTCGGGCTCATCCAACGCGACGATAGGTTTTCCAACAGTTCCAGTCACTCTGAATCGTGATAATTGCGATTGCAGATGAGGTCCACAATGCGAATGCTCTTGAGTCTTGGGTTAGTGTTTTGCGTGGCATATTCGGACATCGGGCTCGCTGATGAACTATCGAAGGAGCAATTTGAACGCCTATTCTACGAGCCGCAGACTGTGGGCCGGCTTGGTATATATGCCGAGCGCTTCCGCTCGCTCGGTGCGAGGAAGCAGAAAGCCTTACTAGAGGCGAGAGCGACTCTAATGGGTTTCTTTGCTGCAACCCAAGCGTTAGATCAGGACCCCAGGGAGTTCCTGGGTGGCCCTCTTGCCAGCAAGTTTAAGAACCGAGCGCAAGTGGGCGAAGCGTTATTTGGGCTTGAAACGGAGTTACTGGTTGCATCGGTGATCGACTTCGAGCTTCCTGAACAGGATTCGCTTGAACTGAAATATTATGTCGTAGTCTTCTCGGAAGGAACGATGTTGCTGCGTCAAGGCCAGTCAAGGCTTAAGAGAGTTGGTGCAAGCTGGAAGGTCGTACGGATCGGCGGTATCGAATAGCGGACCCAAGCTTCCCTCGGGTTTCACGGACACTCGCCTAATTCAGTACACGGGAGAGAGAACGACCGTTAGTCGCGAGCGATTCTCCAGGCGGTGCGTGAGAGTTTGTTCCCTGATGTGGCTTTGGAATTCCCTGATAACGTCAGACAAATTCCCTGTTTTGAACGCCCCGGTTTTGCGCGACTCTCCCCACTTTAGAACCCGTTCCTGAGGGAAAACTCTGTTATTGGTCACGTAAGAGGCAAGTCCGATGGCGAGAAATCGCTGTTAATTTCCCAGTTATAGGGAATTGGCCGGGGAGACGAGTTCGCTCTAGACTGCTTCCACCGCCATACAGTCCAGAGCTCTGGCGCCGTTTCTCTCGGCGCGGGAGAATGAGCCGAAGATTCGAACGCTTTCGCGCCGATTCCCACGCCAATCGCCCTCTCTCGAGGGCGCAATCGGCACTCCCTAGGCATTTCTCGACGAATTTTCTCCGGACGGCATTTCCGCGGTCCGGTATGGATGCTGCAGAAGCGGCGGAGATGCGTTCACGTTGAATGTCCGCTTCACGGCCAAGAGGGGACATTCAACGGTCAGACCTACGTGTGCAGCTTGGGAAGCTGATACGAGATTTCGATTCCCCACCCGCTAACCCCGCTGATTCTAAGGGCTACAAAGGGGTCGGCTCACGCGACATACGTCAGCGGTGGGCAGAGAACCTTGATGGCCTCGATTTCGCCGGTCGCCGAATGATCACGGGTGGCGAGTATCGCTATTTCGTACCTGCTTGCTTTAGATGTTCGATGAACGACTTTCCTGCGGGTCCAGGAGGCGCATCCGTTCGATAGACCGCCTGCATCGCCAGGACCTGCGCGCGCTCGGGGAAACCTTGAATCCGGATCTTCACGAGCCGCCCGTTCGCAATGTCGTCCTGGACCATTGATAGTGGCATATGGCCAAAACCAAATCCTGCACGCAGGAACGCATGCTTTGCTCCCAAGTCTGCAAGACGCCATGTCAAAGGCGAAAGGACGCCGAAATTTTGGCCTTCCGTTAGCTTTGTTCGATCGGTGAGTACCAGTTGAATGTGGTCTGCAAGCTTGCTGCTCGATACGGCTCCTCGCACCGCGGCCAGCGGATGGGTTGGGGCGACGACGGATACAAAGGCAACTTCGCACAGGGCTTCGCGATGAAAACTGTCGGGGATCGCAGGAAGCGTACCGACCACACCTATGCGGCAGCTGCCATTCTGAACGGCCTGTATTACTCCCCCAAGCGCCTCCACATGCACGCACAGCGACGTATTCGTGAACTTGCTGCGGAACAGCCTCACCGCCGCGGTTAACGCTGACATCGGATAGATCACGTCGAAGACCACCGAGAGCTCGGGCTCCACGCCTTCCGCTATTGTTTGGGCGCGCGCCTTGAACCCGTCCATCGTGCCGACGACGTCCTTGGCTTCATGTAGCAACGCACGGCCTGCAGCGGTGAGACTGGGATATTTCTTCGCCCTGTCGAAGAGCTTGACATTTAGCTGGCCTTCGAGATTCGAGATGGCCTGGCTGACGAGGGATTGAGCACGCCGCAACCTTCGCCCTGCGGCGGAAAAGCTGCCTTCTTCCGCTGCAGCGATGAAAACGCGCAGTTGGTCCAGAGACACGGTGCCCAGCATATAACCCCGGAATATATCTGTTCCTCAGATGGATGCCATCAAAAGAAATTGGCTACCCGGTCGATACACATATAGGTACCTTCGCGCCACCCATCATCTTCTGGAGCACAAAGCATGAGCGAGTCGCGCAATTCCAGGGCCGGCCTCGGGGCACTTCTTACCCCAGACAACTGTGCACTGATCCTGATCGATCACCAGCCATTCCAGTTCGCCGGTCTGCGCAGCCACGACACTCAGACGGTCATTAACAACGTCGTCGGACTGGCGAAGTCCGCCAAGGTCTACAAGGTCCCGACGCTTCTTACGACCGTCGTCGAGGATCGTGGCGGCCGCCTGCTGCAGGAGTTGCAGGACGTCTTCCCCGATCAAAAGCCCATCGACCGGACTGCGATCAACACATGGGAAGACAAGCGCGTCGTCGAATGGGTGAAGAAGACCGGCCGCAAGAAAATCGTGATGGCGGCGCTATGGACGGAGATCTGTCTGGCATTTCCGGCGATCCATGCGCTTGGCGAGGGCTACGAGGTCTACATCGTTACCGATGCGTCCGGCGGGGTCAGTGTCGAAGCGCACGAGGTGGCAATCCAGCGCATGGTCCAGGCCGGAGCCGTACCGCTTACCTGGACCGTCTTCGCCGCCGAATTGCAGCGCGACTGGGCTCGGGAAAAAACTGTCGCGGATTACGCGACGCAGGTCCTCGTGCCGCATATGGGCAACGTCGGCACAAGCTTCGCCTGGGAGCAGCAGCTGCTCAATACGCCCTCCGCCGCGAAAGAGAAGGTCGGGGTCTGATGAGGATCGGCATCATCGGCGCCGGCGGCATCGGGCAGGCGATTGCGGCTCACATCGCGAAGGCCGGCTATGAGCTGACCATCAGCAACCGCCGGGGGCCGGAGACCTTGACGGGGATCGCAAGCCAGATCGGCGGCCGAACGAAAGCGGGGACACGGCGGCAAGCGGCGGAGGCAGACGTCGTCTTCCTGGCGGTCCGTTGGGGGCAGACTGCCGACGCCCTCGGCGGTTTGCCTTCCTGGAACGGTCGCATTTTGGTGGATGCGACTAATCCTGCGATCGAGACTCCCGCGGGAATCCGGCCCGCCGAGCTAAACGGCAAAACGTCCAGCGAAGTCGTCGCCGCGTTGGCACCGGGCGCTCGCGTCGTGAAGGCGGCCAATACACTGGTTCGGGCCATGCTGGCCGAGGATCCAAACGTGGGCGGAGGGCACCGCGTGCTGTTCATGTCTGGGGACGATGCACAGGCCAAAATGATTGTGAGCGAAGTTCTGGAGAAGGCCGGATTCGCCACCGTCGATTTAGGGGCATTGGCGAGCGGCGGCAAGCTGCAGCAATTCCCCGGAGGCACGCTACCTACGCTAAACCTCATCAAGATGGGGTGATGGCCTTGAGCGATTTCCGCGATCGCGTGGTGCTGGTTACGGGTGCCGGCTCGGGCATCGGCCGCGAGGCCGCGCTTGCCTTCGCAGCCCGCGGCGCAGTCGTCTACTGCGCCGGACGCCAGGAAAGCAAGCTGGTTGAAACCCGAGCGATGATTTCCGGCGAAGGGGGGACGGCGCAGGTGGCTGCCGCGGATGTATCCGAAGAGGACCAGGTCTCTGATCTCCTGGCGCGCATCGCGAGGGAAGCCGGGCGTTTAGACGTTGCCTTCAACAATGCCGGTATCACGGGCGGCGCCCACCGCATCGAGGACTATCCGTCCGCGGACTTCGACAGCGTACTTCGCATCAACCTCAGGAGCGTCTTCCTTGGGATGAAGTACGAACTGCCACTCATGAAGCGCGGCGGTGGGGGCGCGATCTGCAATACCGCTTCGGTCGCTGCTCTAACCGGGCCAGGCGGCATGTGCGCGTACGCAGCCTCTAAGCACGGCATCCATGGCCTGACCAGAGTGGCGTCAATGGAAAACGGCGCTCACAACATTCGGATCAACACGCTGGCGCCAGGATGGACCGAGACTCCGATGGTGGCCGTCGCGAGTGCTCAGAATCCCGCTTTTGCCAAGCAGGCGATCTCGAGCATTCCGGCCAAGCGCGGCGGAGAGGCGAGCGAGGTTGCTGCTGCTGCGGTCTGGCTATGCTCGACAGAGGCTAGTTACGTCTACGGACAAATGCTCGTCGTCGATGGCGGGATGACGATCGGGGGCTTTGCATTTGAGTGACGATGCTTGCATTCGCAGAGCAGCTCGCACTTAAAATTTCGCCACCCGTGATCATTCGGCGACCGGCGAAATCGAGGCCATCAAGGCTCTCTGCCCACCGCTGACGGCTCCCCGACCCGTGAGCCGGAGATGATTATCGAGTTGATTTAGCCCCTAGGCCGAGAGATTAACTCAATGGCAAATTAGCGTATGGATGCGGTCGTAAACGGTCCCAGGCAAGATGTCGTCCCATGGACCACTTACTTTGCGTTGATCCAGAACTTTCCCGTTTTGGTCAAGGTCCTTAGGGCTCATGCGCTCGCCGGTCTCGTCATAGAGCACTCCCGCGAGGAGGCTCGGTGCCTCGGCATGGTCTCTGGTCACCCGGGCGATGCGGTTCCTCCTCGATCTCCACAAAAATCTCGCCGAATAAACCGGCGCGGGGTTGCAAGTCACCTGCAGCCTCCCCATTGCTCCATCGGAGCGCTTATCCCGTTGTCCATAAGAATCGCTTGCTGATCTCCATGAGTATTGGGCTGCATTCGTATGAATCAGCTTGTAAAGGTAGCCTCGATTCGTACGCTGGGATAAAACGAGTGAGGATCCGCGGCTAGCTGGTGCTATTGCGAAGCGTAAGGCATCTCCCCACAATGGTCCGGTAGCAGGTAGCCGGAAGGGAGGAGGAGCGATGGGGACGCTCGCCGGCATGAAGGTCTTCGATGCGCTTGCCGGAGCGCATTTGCGTTTCGTGTTTTTGTTGAGTGCCGAGGCGTAAGTGGCGCGCAATCTCGTCCTTTGCTTCGACGGCACAAATGACGAATACGACGCGGCGAACACGAACGTAGTAAAGCTCTATGCGACGCTCGATCGGACGAAGCTCGATCAAATTCGGCGCTTGACACGGTGATGTGGACTTTGCGACGGCTTCCAGTAACGTGCGCTTCGATTCTTCTATTAGTGGCCGCATGTGCGAACGTACCGAAGGAGGTCGTAGAACTATCCTATCGGTTGGGACAGGATCTCGGCTCGCTGCACGACTCATATAAAACTCTCGTACATCAGCATTTCGACAGCCTGCGTGCTCAGCGTATCGAGTATTTAGAAAACGTATGGACACCAGCTTTCGTAGCAGCATGGATTGAGGACGGGCATTTAGTAGCGGTTGCCACCGGAAAAGAAGTCTACTCGGAGGAAAAAAGTTCATTTGTCTTGCCGACCCCGGGACAGGAAAAGCCGGAACTGCTGGCAAGCGTACAGATGTGGTCGGAGTCGGCGCTCCGACAGATTGATAAGAAAAAAGGCGAGCTTCTATCACCCCTAGATAAGGACGAGAAGGAGCTTGTCGCCGCGGTCGCTGAGGCGTTTGCTCGCGTCATACGAGGTAACGCAATTATTACTGCACACCTCAACAGCTTAAGAAACGTACAGGAAGTCCAGGATGAGCTGCTTAGTGCGCTCGACCTGAAGGATCTACGCACGACCATAAATACGCGCTTGGCGACTGCGTCTGACAAAGCTCAGAAGGCGCTTGAGGAGGTTAAAAAGGCGGATGCGATCGTAGCGAAACGCGGTGCAAGGCTGAAAGGACGCAACCAGTAGGCCACTTCAGCGGCATCTCAAACATTAGTCAGGGGAGGTCCCATGGCATCGGGCAAAGGCATGGATGATTTGGCGAACAAAACGGCACAAAACGTCAACGCCATGCTTGCTGACCAAGAGGCAGAGGTGCTCCGAAGATCGTCGGCCAATTTGGCTGCATTGAAGCCACAAGTTTCGGACCCTGCTGCGTTTGACAAGCTAGTCGAGGCGGTGCAGGAGTCAACCGCCAAGAACGAGAGCGTTGCTCAACTCAAGGACCGCGTCGTCAAGTTAGGGGCCGCTGTGGTTAAGGTCGCAAAGGAGGTCGCCCCGTACCTTGTTTGAAGCTCGTTACAACCTTAGGTAAATGGCTGCGTCTCAGTGCCGCATTAGAAGAAGGGAGAGATCGCATGCAAGACTTTCTCAATCCAAAGTCGATGCTTACGCCTGGCGTGACAGGCACATTCGTGATGTTCTTGGTGAATGGATTGCTTGGCCAATTTCCGGAATTGTCGCCACGCTTTACTGCGCTAGGGATCAGTTTTCTTATCGGCGCACTGGTCTTCTATTCTCATCGCCTGCATGAGGCGCGGGTGTATGAGAAAGGTGCGTATTGGGTACTCAACTCTCTCATCGTCTTCGTCGTTGGGTTCGGTGCTACCCATATTGCCGCTGACGTCACCGACCCGGTCAAAATAAAACCGGGGGCGTTCCTCCCGTCTCTAGTTGCTCCAGCGCTCGCGCAGGACCCCGTCGACAAAGCGGCCAAAGGGGGCAACATCGAGCAGCCAGCCAAGGGCGGCCCCCGAGACGATTCAGTTACCCTAAAAAAGCAGCTGCACGAAGTGCAAGTCGAAAACTCCAAACTGAAGCATCAGATTGAAGGGTTGGAGAAGAAAAGTACAGCGTCGCGTCCGCCGGAGCAGGGTACGGCATTTTTCAGGAGATGGTGATCAATCGGCATTGACGACTTAGAACGTCAGCCGAGGGAAATGGAAGGAAGAGAACGAGCTTTACTTGTCTCGCCCGCTAATGAAGCGTCAGCAGTTCTTTATTCAGGGAGTACACAGTGATCAACTACCTAGTTGGCATGTGCGTGGTTGTTGTGCTCGCGGCGAATGCTTATGCCAAGGAGCAAAAGCCGGGGGTCGAACGCTGGGCAATCAAGACCTCGATTGCAAAGTCGTTGCCGGCGCCTTATTTTTTGACGATGCGCACGTTGGCGATGCGCCGCGTGGGAAAAAGGGCATGCATGCCGCTACGCTCTGGGAGGTTCACCCGGTGATCGGGGTGCGCTTTGTGAAACCTTGAACCGGTACTCGGAAACCACTGCCACCGAGAAATTTTCAAACTCATTCATTTGTGGAGGGGAGACTGTGGCAATCGATCTTGGGAGTCTTGCGGCGGCAATCGGCGGTCTCGGGATCGCCTCCTTTGCATTGGTCGATGTCAGCAAAATCGGCCGTAACGGTGGGGTCTCGAATTCCGGCTTCTCGTTTATCGAAAGTGCTGTACGACAGTTCTTCCCAAATGCAAGTCGAAAGTCGACCTCATTCGACTCAGGTGTTGAATACAGACTGCTCAATGTTCTGCACGGAAACTGGATCAACGGGGCGCCGCTAGGCGACCAGAAAGCGATAGCGAAGTCGTTGATTAAGCTCGCGCTCTCGGCGCAAACGGCGAAGAGTTTTGCGACCGCGACTGGTGTTGATGAACAAGTGCTGTCGCGTGCTGCGACGAGCATGACTACTGGGGCTGGCTTGACTCAGGAACAGACCAATGTACTTGGGCGATTCGATCTTGTTCTGACGGCGATCCTCGATGAGGGCTACCAGCGCGCCGATCAGAGGTATCGCAACAGCGCCAAGATGTGGGCATCGATCGTGGCCGTGGTGCTCGCAATACTGGGCGGATGGACGATCGCGAACTCGTCGGCGGCCTATCTTGGGTCGGTGGACATGTGGAAGGCGGTCCTTTGCGGTCTACTCGCTACCCCGCTTGCGCCGATATCAAAGGACTTGACGAGTGCGCTAACAGCAGGTGTCAAGGTCGCACAGGCACTTAGGAAGTGACCCGTGACGCTCTTCGTCGATCTTCGCGCGACCCCGAGCGGCGGTATCTGCGCTTCGGAGGCGACGGCTTGGGATGACGGCACCCGGCCCGTTTCGGCCGCCGAGTTTGCTTCGCGCGCCAGCGGGCGCCATGTAATCCTGGTAACGCATGGATTCAACGTCAACCGCGAGAGTGGCATCAACGCTTTGTTGAATTGGGAGCAACACTGCCGGTTTCCGGGCGATATGCTCTTCATTGGCGTTCTGTGGCCGGGCGATTCGCGATACTTCCCGGTCGTCGATTACCCGTTCGAGGGCGACGAGGCGATTACGAGCGGCAGACTCTTGGCGCGATTCGTCAACGAGCACGCCGACGGGGCGGCGAGCATTTCGTTTGTCTCCCACAGCCTCGGCGCGCGAACGGTCCTAGAAGCGCTCAAGGGCTTGAATCGGGGCGCACGGCGCCTGATCCTGATGGCCGGAGCAATCGAGAACGATTGCCTCGTCAAGGAATACCAGGAAGCGGCAACGAAAGCGAAGGAGATCTACATCCTCGCGTCGCGCTCGGATTTGGTGCTCAAGCTGGCTTTTCCGATCGGCAATCTGGTAGGCGAAATCGTCACGCGCTCGCATCCCTATTTCAGAACCGCGCTGGGACGCGTCGGTCCTGCGCAGCCTTTGCCGCTCGAGCAGCAAGGAGGCCTATGGCAAATTCCGAACGGTTGGGACTACGGTCATCTCGACTATCTGCCGAGCGATGCGAATGGCCCACTATGTGTACCGCCGGTTCGCGTGCCGGGTGAAGCGGATCCCCCCCCCCTGGCCGACGGTTGGAAGCCCTCGTGGTCAGCGGGCGCCGTGTCGACTCAAGTCACGTGAAGCCGGCTAGCGAGAGCAGAGCAAATCGGGTTGGGATGGTTCTAGCCTCCTCGCGCAACCACAGCCATTTGGGGGAAGTGAAGGCCAAGGCGAGCCAAAAGTAAGCGTGTGCAACGATTAGGAAACCTATGGCTGCATCTATAAACGTGGTCATCGACCTCTCGCACCACCAGGAGGCAGTGGACTTTGAGCAGATTAAAGATGCCGGGGTTGTTGGCGTTATTCACAAAGCCACGCAAGGACTGACCTACACGGACGCGAAATACGCAGAGAGGCGCGATGAGGCGCTCTCAAAAGGCCTGCTTTGGGGTGCATATCACTTTGGTGTGGGAAGCGACGGTTCAGATCAGGCCGATTTCTTCCTAAATAGCGTCAGCCCAGATCCAAAAACGCTGATTGTTCTCGACTATGAGCCGAACCTAACGGGCCCAACAATGACGCTGAATCAAGCCCGCGAATTCGTCGAGCATGTCAACGAGGTTGTCGGTCGTTATCCGGGGCTATATTCCGGGCACCTTATCAAAGAGCAGCTTGCGGGCACGAATGGTTCTGATCCGATTCTTTCCAACTGCTTTCTCTGGATTGCGCAGTACAACGGACCTAAGCCGCTCAACATCCCGCCAACCTTTAAGACTTGGACCTTTTGGCAATACACGGATGGCGTGCACGGGGAAGAACCCCATCGGGTTGCAGGCGTTGGTCTATGCGACCGAAACAAGTTCAACGGAAACCTGACGCGGCTTCGTAAGTTGTGGGGTGCTGCTTAGCTCTAAAGGGACACGTCTTGCCGGACAAACCGTGCGAGAAGCACGAAATAGCTCAACGAAGGAGGGGACAAACTGTGACGACAACACGCAACCATGCAAATCCCCTATGGACTTCTTTAAGAATCCATTACGGCCCCGCGCTGGTGGGCGGGATGTTTCTTGTGCTTGCAGATCTGATGGCAAACGATCGGACCGCGCAGATCGTCAAACTGGGCAGCGTGCTGACGCGACATTTCCTTCCCTCCTCCGGTATGGCGCCTGCGATCCTGGGCGCGGTAGTCACCCTAGTGCTTGGGTGCCTTCTCTGCTGGGTGTACAGGCCAGCGTCCCCGAGCGATTCATTAACGAAAGGCGCATCGGTTTTCGCTTTGCTCGCCGCATTGGTGCCCGCAGACAAGATTCCCGGAACGCCCATGGGAGATGGTTCCGGCAAAACAGCCGCGCCTGCGAGTAGGTCCGCATCCCCCTCGGAGGTCCAGCGTCCATTCTTGGAGATGTTAGCGAACTGGACGATTGCGAATGCGCGCGGTCAATCAGCGATTCCAGTGGATGCGGTGGGAAAGGCCAAAATTTTCATCGCTCCTGGCCCAGAGGTTCCAAAGGATGCATTCGCCGAACGTGTTCGGCTCGATGGGATAGCGCTCTGGCTATTCGATGATAAAGGCGCGCCCATCGCTCACGAACGAATTACTGCTCCGCAATTCATAGTGTCCAAGCCCGCTGGTAAGTATTCGCTAGAGCTTGACATACCTGGATACCGTTTACTTCGTGTACCGCTATCTCTGGAGAAGACTCCGAAAGTCTATGACTTGTACTTGGGCGAACCAACCGGCATTCCGCTCTCGTTTCAGCGGCTGATTGGACCGGATCACAAATCTCTTGTGCTTAATGACAAAGAGTCTTTCAAATTCCAAGGCACTGAGCTCTACAAGACAGGCAACTTCGGTGCAGCTATAGCGCTCTACGATATGGCATTGAAACTGGCTCCGAAGGATACGGAATTGCTTAATTTCAAAGGATACGCACTGTACAAGCTGTCACGCTTTAATGAAGCGGCAACGACACTGCGTGACGCGGTCAATTCCGACCCTTCGTATTACCTCGCAAGACTTAACTCCGCCAAGGCTGCTTGCCGTCTCAACCGACCGGAGGATGCGCGGACTGCAATATTGGGGGAGCCGGTTCTGGGGAAGAAGTACCTGGCGGTAATCATTGCGGACGGGGAATTCGTCGCGGACTGCAAATCCATTGCGGCGGAAGTAAAACACAGGCTTCAAAGCGACTTGTAGCGATTAGGTTGCCATGCCAGGAAATTCCCGCGCCAACGGTCGACACGTTGAAGCGAGGCGCTATTCGGGAAGGGATTGGCCGGTTTTGCGGAGCCCAAGCACGGGGACGGTGAAAGGGGAGAAGTAGCGCAAATACGCGGCCAAACCCCTGAGGCGCAATCCCAATGCAGACGCATGGTGTATCCGGAGGAACAAGGTGCGTGATCGCGAAGTATCGCTGCGCGATCATTTGCTTGCACGCACCCTTGGACGTCGTCGCTTCTCTCGATGCGTGTCTTGCGATGATGCCCGGGCTGGCCTGCGTAACCCCGGAGAGCGTTGGCGCGACCGTAACTGAACTGGATGCTGCGGTATTCGCAGCATCGCCCACGGCCCTTCGCGACCTCGTCGAGCGTATATCGCAATTGCGCCGTGAACGGCTCGATTGCGCAATCCTGGTCGCTGGCAGCGGCTTCGACGCTGCGCAAATCGCCGCCCTCTTCAGCGCGGGCGCCCACGATTTTGTCGGCGCGCCGGTTAGCGGCGGCGAGCTGTGGGCCCGTCTGCAACGCGCGCTAGGGCTGCTTGTGACCGATGCCGCACCTCAAGTGCTCAACGCCATGAGCCCGCAAATGCGCGACTTCATCGGACACAGCCCGGCATTCATCAAGCAGATCGCCAAACTGCCGACGATCGCGGGCTGCGATGCGGGCGTCCTGATCCTCGGGGAAACGGGCACGGGCAAGGAAGTGTGCGCCCAGGCCATTCACTATTCCTCGGCGCGTGCGTCGAAGCCGTGGATTGCCGTGAACTGCGGCGCGATCCCGCTCGAGCTGATCGAAAGCGAGCTGTTCGGGCACGTACGCGGCGCCTACACCACGGCGCATACGTCGCGCGAGGGGCTAGTCGCGGAAGCGGAGGGCGGCACGCTGTTCCTGGACGACATCGACTGTCTGACGATGTCCGCGCAGGCCAAGCTGCTGCGGTTCCTACAGGAGCATGAATACCGCACGGTCGGCGCCAACGCGGTGCGGCACGCCGACGTGCGCGTCATCGCCGCGAGCAATCGCGACCTGGCGGTCGCGGCGGCGCGCGGAGAATTCCGCCGGGACCTCTATTTCCGCCTCAACGTGCTCACTCTCACGCTGCCTCCATTGCGCGAACGGCGGGAAGACATTCCCGAGCTCGCGCTGCACATGCTGCAGCGGTTCTCGAAGAAGCAGGAGCGGCGCCCTCCGACGCTGTCCCCGCAAGCCGTCAAGAAGCTCCTGGCGCACGACTGGCCGGGAAACGTTCGCGAGCTGCAGCACGTGATCGAGCGCGCGTTGCTTCTCGGCAAGGGGCCGACACTTTCCGCCGAGGACATGGACATCGCAGACGCGGCGGAGGTCGACCATCGCGGCGAGTCGTTCCAGACGGCCAAGGATCGCGTGGTGGAGCAGTTCGAGCGCAACTACATCGAGCACCTGCTGTCGACATTCGAAGGCAACGTCACGCACGCGGCCCAGGAAGCGAAGAAGAACCGCCGCGCCTTCTTCGAGTTGATCCGCAAGCACGGCATCGAGCCGCAGCGCTTCCGTCCCGGCAATCGCTAGGACATAAACATCCTGCCGCGTGGACAACCGTGTCCACGTAATCGGCAGTTGACCGCCGCCCTCCCGGCGGGAAATCAATCAGTTGCTGAATTCCCATCGCTGGTATCGCCCTTGCAACGGTGGCTGTGCTCTTTGAGGGAAGGATGAACGACGACCCCGAAGTAGTCGCGCTGGTTTGCGCGCTGGCGAAATACCTCCAAGCAAATCCGCTCGCGTGTGATGCGCCCGAAGGGATCAGCCGATGGTGGCTGCTCAAGCAACCGACATCGATGGATAAATTGATGAAGGCTCTCGACTGGATGCAGCACAACGGCCTCGTGGAATCCACGGTGGCCGCCGATGGACGGCTGCGTTATCGGTGCATCGCATCCGAGGCCCGGCTCCAGACGGTCGATCGCCGCAACCGGATGACGAGACATTAATGGACGGCGTGTTCGTGGCGCTCGACCGGTTGCTTGCGCTCGCCGTGGAGCGGCAGGCGCAGCGGCTCGGGCCGGCTTCGCTGCTCGATCCGTGGCGCGGCATGCATCTCGGCGTCGACGACGTCAGGGCGGTTCTGTCGCAATCACCACACTTGTCGTTGGGCGATGATGGTGCGGGCGCTGCTGAGCTGATTGGCGCCCTCGCGCGCATGTCGCCGACGCTCGCGCACATGGCCAAGTGGCTGCGTCTCAACGACACCGACCTCACGATCGTTGTACTGGCCCTCGCGCCCGACGTGGACCTGCGCTACGAGCGAATCTACGGCTATCTGCAGGACGACATAACGCGCAAGAGACCGAGCATGGATCTGGTCGCGGGCCTGCTGTGCGCCGACGTGGCGCAACGCGCCGCGTTGCTCGCGCGATTCAATCCGCAATCGCCGCTGATGAGGTTCAACGTCCTCGAGTGGCGTGCGCCCTCCGAAGCGCCGATGCTCGCGCGTGGGCTGGCGCTCGATGGCCTGTGGTGCAATTTCATTTTGGGCCGGGACGGGCTCGACCCCCAGCTCGCGCGCTTTGCGCGGCTCGTCTCCGCGGGAGGTCGCGGGATCGACGAGATGTGTATCGAGCCATCGATTGTCGATGTCGTGAAGAATATGGCGCGCGGCGCCGTCGCCGGTAAAGGCAGCCTCCGCCTGGTGCTGGCGGGACCCAACGGCTCGGGCAAGCTCGCGCTCGCTGCGGGCCTGGCGCATGACCTTGGCCTGCGCATGCTCATCGTCGACTTGCGCGAGACGGCCAACCCAGTGGAAGTCCGTGACACGCTCGACCGTGCGCGGATGGCCAGTGGGCTGCTGGAAGCGCTTCTCTACATCCATGGGATCGCGCATCTCGGGCAGCGCGACCCGCAGCTGCCTCGGGCGATGGCCGAGACGCTTGCCGCCGCACGCTCGTGGTTCGTTGTCTCCCTGAACGCGCCACTCGGCCAGATGCACTCCGCGTCGCTGCGCGCGCGGCAAATACCGATGGGGTTCCCGTCGCAAGCGATGCGGCTCGCGGCCTGGCGTTCATCGCTCTCCAGAAACGGCGTGGAAGCCGATGGCGAGGATGTCGAGCGCATCGCCACGCGCTTTCGCCTTAGCGCGGCTCAGATCGAGCAGGCCGTATCGGATACCCGCGTAGCGCTTTCCGGCGGCGAAGCAGGGCGCGTCACCGGTGAGCAACTCTCCGCTGCGGCACGCGCGCTGTGCGGCGATGAGCTCGCCCGGCTCGCGCAACGCATCACTCCGCAAGCCACGTTCGGCCAGCTGATCGCCACGCCGGAAGCCGAGTCGCAGCTGCGCGAGATCTGCGCGCGCGTCGCGACGCGCGAGGCGGTCCGGCGCGAATGGACGCGGGATTGCGTGCACGCGCGCAATACGGGCGTGACCGCGCTGTTCGCCGGGCCCTCGGGAACGGGCAAGACGCTCGCCGCCGAAGTCATCGCCCGCGAGCTCGGCTATGACCTGTTCCGCATCGATCTGTCAGCCATCGTGAGCAAGTACATCGGCGAGACCGAGAAGAACCTCGACCGCGTGTTCGCGGCCGCCGAGTACGCTAACGCGGTGCTGTTCTTCGACGAGGCCGACGCTCTGTTCGGCAAGCGCTCCGAGGTGAAGGACGCGCACGACCGCTACGCCAACATCGAGATCGCGTACCTGCTGCAGAAGATGGAGCAGTTCGACGGCCTCGCGATCCTCGCCACGAACATGAAGCAGAACCTCGACGACGCCTTCGCGCGGCGCCTCACGTTCAGCGTCAACTTCGCGTTTCCGGAGGCGTCCGAACGCCGGCGCCTGTGGGACATACGTCCTGATCCATTTTCAAGCTGCCGGGCCGGTTTTGAAGTCCGGACCTATCGCCTGTGCCGCCGGACGCTTATGTTTCATCACTTTGCTGCCGAGCTCGGAAACCCCTGACTATCTCGATGCATGGTAGCCATGAGCCTCTCCAAACGTGCTCAGTGATTCTTCTACGGAGGGGAGTGAATGAATCGCATAGAAAACCCTTCCAACAATAGGTTGGCAAATTGTCCCCGCTCAGATCTCGCGCAGCTGAACCTCCTCGGTCAGTCCCCCGCGTTTTTTGAGCTGCTTCGCTTGGTCGAGCGCATCTCCTCGTGCGACGCCGCGGTTCTGATCTATGGCGAAACGGGTTCTGGGAAAGAAGTGATTGCGCGCGCGATCCACTACCTTGGCTCGCGAAGAAACGCGCCATTCATACCCGTCAACTGCGGCGCCATTCCGGACGCGTTAGTCGAGAACGAGCTGTTTGGTCACACGCGCGGTGCTTACACCGACGCCCGCGAGTCCTGTCAGGGCTTGATTGCCCAGGCAGATGGCGGCACTTTATTTCTCGACGAGATCGAAGCCATGAGTTCACGCGGGCAGGTCATCCTGCTGCGGTTCCTGCAGGACCACGAATACCGGCCCCTGGGGGCAAATCTGTCTTACACCGCCAACGTACGGGTAATCGCCGCCAGCAATGCCGACTTGGAGCGGCTTGCAGAACAAGGTTTGTATCGGTTAGATCTGCTGTATCGCCTCAGTGTGCTCAACATCCGAGTGCCGCCTTTGCGCGAGCGCATCGATGACGCGCCTTTCTTGGCAGAAGCATTCCTGCGCCGTCTAAGCGTTCAGTACGGCAGGCCCCCGAAGTCGCTTCATCCCGATACCGCCGCCCAATTCAATCGCTTCCACTGGCCGGGAAACGTTCGGCAGCTCGAGAATCTCGTTCACGGTGCGTTCCTCCTCATGGACGATCCCGTCATCTGCATATCGCCTGCCGGCTTGGAGCATCACTCCCTGTCAGCAGCCGACGCTTCGCCTAAAGGACTCACCACCTCTCGATTTCAGGACGCGAAGGCGCGAACCATCGCGCAGTTCGAGCGCGCCTATATCACCGAACTCCTTACTCGCAGTCGAGGCAACATTAGCCTTGCCGCTCGGATCGCAGGAAAGGAGCGTAGCCGTCTTGCCAAGCTGGTGAAGAAGTACGGTCTAGAGCGGCACAGCTTCGGGCGGTGAGCCTGAAAGTCTTCTAGCGTCCTCAACGCGCGTGCCGAGTTCGCTGTTCGTCTCGGCGCTGCTCGGCTCACCGCATCGTTAGCTTGACGTATCTCCGTTTGCTGCCGATTACGTCGAAAGACATCTCTAGCTGAGTCGTTCATAACTCAGTTAGTGGCAATTCCGCCCCACCCCTCGATGTCTCGGGCGCGACCGAGGTACAGGAGCCTCTTGGAGGCGCGGATCATCTTCGGCGAGGTGTGGCATCCCCGCCTCGCCCGGATCCTGGGACGCTATCTTTCCTTCGTCGAGTCAGCCGGTTGTGCGCAGCCAGCCCTGTGGCATGCGGCTTGCGTAGACACGACGTGACACCGAACCTTCATGGAAGGACGGCCCACATACATGTCTAGCAAAGGGAGGGTCGAGGCCGTGGTCGGCGCAATAGAGCGATATCTAAGTCACAACCCCGCAGCGGCGGACACCGCGAATGGCATCCGTAGCTGGTGGCTGCCGGAGCATCTGCGTGCGGAGCCGCTGCCGACCATCGTCGGAGCGCTGGATGTGCTCGAGGCGCGCGGAGTTGTGAACAAAACAACGCGCGAAGGCGGTGAAGTCATTTACAGCAAGAAGGCGGCTGCGCGCAATTGGAAACACTGAACGGGGATGGCAACTTACAACGCCGTTGCCGCGGTGAGCCGTGCGATGCTCGGCCTTATCGAGGAGCATTGCCCGCGGGCGCTGCTGATAAGCCCGGAGTTCAAGCTCTATCACGCGGCGGACTTCGAGCGGCCGATGAGCGAGGGCTTCTCGCTCTTCCTGTATCGCGTGTCGATCAACGCATCAGTGCGCAATCTCCCTCCGCGCCGCACCGCCGACGGCCGCCGCTACCGGCCGTCGCTCCCGCTCGACCTGCATTACCTGCTCACGCCCTGGGCCGGCGACGGCGAGCGCCAGCAGCGCATGCTGGGCTGGGGCATGCGCTTTCTCGAAGACCTCGGCACGCTGCCGGCCGGACTGCTCAACCATTACGTGCAGGAGACCGACAGCTTCCGGCCGGAGGAGGCGGTGGAGATTGTCTGCGATCCGCTCCCTCTGCAGGACTACGTGAACCTGTGGGACAAGCTCAAGCCGAAGATGCAGACCTCCATCACCTACGCGCTGCGCATGGTGATGCTCGACTCGAGCATCGAGTCGCCCGGCTACGGGCTCGTGCAGACGCGGGAATTCGCGGCGGGAACGCTGGTCGCGCCATGACGGTGAGCGTGCGCGTATCGGAGCGGCTGCTGCGGGTGGCGCCCTTCGGCGTGCAGTTTCGCGATCCGCTCAGCGCGTCGTTCGTGCGCGAGGGCTTGCAGGTCGCGCTGTATCCGGTCGGCCAGCCCTGGCGGCGCGTGCTTGCGCATCCCAATCCAAGCGCGGTCTACGTGCTGCACGAAGGGCCGGGACTCGGGCGCGCGACGCGCGGCACCGGCGATGATGCGTACTGGCTCGCTCCCCCGGAGTCGCGCGAGTACCGCTGCGAGGTGACCGACCTGCAGGCGCGCTTCCAGCCCGTATCGTTTCGCGTACGGCTGCCGTTCCGCGGGCTCTTCGCACCCGACTGCGCCCCGCATTCGCCGCCCTCCAAAGTGCAAGGCGTAAGCCTTTTCTGCGCGCCGACGCGGCCGCTGTCCGCCACGCTGGCAGTCGTGCGTGCCGAGCTCGTCGACGCGATCACCGGCGCGCCCGCCGCATGGGCGCTGGTGGCCGCGCATTATCGCGGCAGCGAGCTCGGCAGCGGCGTGGCGGACCGGAACGGCCGCCTGCTGCTCGCGTTTCCCTATCCCGAGCCCGAGCGCCGCCCGCATCCTTCGCCGCCCGATGCCGCCGCAGCGGAGCTGGAAGGCAGCCTGATGAGCTGGCAGATCAGGCTGCGCGCGTTCTACGAGCCGCGACTTGCCTCGGAGGCCATCCCCGACTACTGCGCGCTGCTCGCGCAACGGGAAGCGCGGCTGCTCGAGGAACGCTCGCCGCCGCTGGAGCTCGACACGACGACGCTAATCCTCGGGCGCGAATTCGTCTACCCGTCCGCGGAGAAGCCGCGCCTCTTCGTCGCGCCCGCATGAATACCCGTCCCCTCTTGAAGGAGAGCAGCCATGCCTGAGTATCTGGCCCCCGGCGTATACGTCGAGGAGACCTCGTACCGTCCCAAGTCCATCGAAGGGGTCAGCACCACCACGACGGGCTTCATCGGACCGGCGCGTTACGGCCCGGTGAATCTTGAGCCCGATATCGTGGTCAGCCTGAGCGAGTTCGAGCGCACCTATGGCGACGGCAGCCTGCTGCAGTTCGCGGACTACCACGATGCGCCGAATTTCCTCTGGCATGCCGCCCGCGCCTTCTTCACGGAAGGCGGCAAGCGGCTCTACGTCTCGCGCGTGTTCCGGCCGCTGGAGGGCGACTACGCGCCGATCAGCGAGGAATTCGTAACGCCGCTGAAGAAAGGGCAGGAATATAGCGACGGGCATGCCCGCGCGAAAGGCACCGACACCGGTACCATCCGCGTGCGCGCGCGTTTCCCGGGCGCTGTGGGCAATTGGCGCGTGCGCTTCACGCTCACCGGCCGGCAGAATCTCCTCGGCTCGACCGTCGACCCGATTACCGGACGCAAGATCACCACGCTGGGCACGCTTGCGGATCGGGACCTGGTCTGGATCCGCGACCTGGCGAGCCCGGTCGACCGCTGGTCGCTCGGGGCCTTCTTTCTTGCGCATTGGAACGAAGACCTCGCGCGCTGGGAATTCGAATCGGCCAGCGCCTCGGCCACGGATCCGAAACTGACGGTGGACGACCTGTTCGCGAACGCCGAACCCGGCGCGGGCGATTCGATCCGCGTCGTGACGCTGTCCGTGACCGTCCTGAACAGGAGTGGGTCCAGGGAGATCGCGACGTGGGCCAACCTGCCGCTGGATCCGGAGCACCTGTTCGCAGGCGCGAAGGACTCGGTATTCGCGCGCTTTGCGCCGAGCCCGGGAAGCACCAGCGATGCCCGCAACCTGCCGCTGGTCATCGCCGCCCCGGACAAAACCGTGACCGACGCCTTCGACGTGGCCGATCAGCTGTTCGGCGCCGATGCAATCAACCTGCTGCAGCCCGACGCCGACGAGATTGCCCGCAAAGTCACCCCCGCGGACAAGCTTTCGCGCGGCGTGAGCAAGAGCTTCGTGCTCGATGGCGGCAACGACGGCGGGCGTCCGGGCGCGAAGGAATACGAGGGCGAGGCCGATCCGGACAAAGGTTATTCCACCGGCCTGAAGCAATTCGAGGGCATCGAGGACATCTCGATCGTGGCCGCGCCGGGGATCACATGGCAGTACGCCCCGTTCCGCGACCAGGCGAACAGCACGATGGGCCAGCTCATCGGTCACGCCGAGCGCATGCGCTACCGCATCGCCGTGCTCGACAGCGCCGAGGGGCAGACGATCGCCGACGTGCGCAACATGCGAGGCAAGCTGGACTCGAAGTATGCAGCGCTGTACTACCCCTGGGTCACCGTGCTCGACCCCATCACGCGGGTTCAGATCGGCCTGCCGCCTTCGGGCTTCGTCGCGGGGATCTACGCGCGCAACGATGTCGAGCGTGCGGTGTACAAGGCGCCGGCCAATGAGGTGGTGCGCAACGCCATCGGTTTCGAGCTGATGCTCAGCAAGGGCCAGCAGGAGGTGCTCAACCCGGAGGGCATCAACTGCTTCCGCTTCTTCGAGGGACGCGGTTTTCGGCTCTGGGGCGCGCGCACCATCAGCTCGGACCCGGACTGGAAGTACGTCAACGTCCGCCGCTATTTCATCTACCTCGAGAGGTCGATCGACAAGGGCACGCAGTGGGCGGTGTTCGAGCCCAACGGCGAGCGGCTGTGGGCGAACGTGCGCCGCACGGTGGAGGATTTCCTGCTGAACGAATGGCAGAACGGCGCGCTGCTCGGGGACAAGCCCGACAAGGCCTTCTTCGTGAAGTGCGACCGGTCCACGATCAGCCAGAACGACCTCGACAACGGACGCATGGTCTGCCTCATCGGGGTGGCGGCGCTCAAGCCGGCGGAATTCGTGATCTTCAGGATCGGGCAGTGGACCGCCGATCGCAAGATGTGACCCGGAGGGATACCCATGGCTGTGCTACGCGAACGCCCCTACGTCCAATTCAATTTCCTGGTCGACCTCGGCGCAGGAACCGATGGGCCCGACGCCGGCTTCCAGGAGGTGAGCGGCATCGGGATGGAAGTCACGGTGGCCGAGTACCGCAACGGCAACCACAAAGAGAACAGCGTGATGAAGGTCACCGGCTTGAACAAGGCGACGGACGTCACGCTCAAGCGCGGCGTCATCGGCTCTCTGACGCTGTACAAATGGCTGGACGACATCCGCAACGGAAATCAGGATGCACTGCGCCCCGTCGTCATCCAGCTGCAGTCGGAGGACCACTCCGCCGAGCCGGTCACCACCTGGAAGCTGATGCGCGCGCGCATCATCAAGCACACCAGCGGACCGCTCAACGCAAAGGGCACCGACGTGGCCATGGAGGAACTGGTCCTCGCCTACGAGCGGCTGGAGATGGAGTGACATGCTGAAGTCGGCGGCCCGGCGCCTGCCCGGCATCCGCTTCGAGCCGCGCCCGGCGCCGCTCGCCGAGGCGCTACCGCGCATGGACGTGGCCGCGTTCGTCGGCTTCGCCGCGAGTGGTCCCCTGCATACGCCGGTCGCGATCGAGGATCCCACGCAGTTCCAGGCCATCTTCGGCGACGCCGCCGCGCTCGCCTGGGATGCGGAGCGCGGCGAGGTCGTGCAGGCGCAGCTCGCCGCCGCGGTGCAGGGCTTCTTCGCCAATGGCGGGCGGCGTTGCTGGGTCGTGCGAGTGGCCGGCGACGAAGCGGCATTCAACTACTTTGCCCTCCCTGGCATCGCGGTGGTCCGGCCGAGGAGCCACCGCAAGCTCTTTCCCGCCTTCGCTCGCGCCCGCTCGCGCGGCAGCTGGTCGGACGGGTTCAAGGTGGCCACCGGCATCCTGCTGCAGCCGCTCGAGACCCGTTCGGGCTATGACGGTGGCGGCGATCTGATCCTGTCAGCCGGGAGTCCAAAGCCCGCGAAGGGCGAGCTGCTGCGCTTGCTGTTCACGGGCGATCGCTACCAGCTCTTCGCGCTCGCCGGTGTTGCGGGGCCGGTCGACGGATCGCCGCCGGGACCGGGAGGCGCCGCAGTGCCCCTTTTGCAGGCCGCATGGTTCGAGCGCATCGCCCCGCAGAGTCCGCCGACCGGCGAAATATTCACGGAGGCGAGGCTTTACGACCGGTTTGCGAGCGCGCCTAGAGCTGCCGAGGTTATCGCGCCGGGCAATCCGGACGACAGCCAGGATGCGCCGCACCCGTTCGAGCGGACCGTTCCTGCGTGGTTGCGTTTCGCCGCGGAGGCGGCGCAGGACGATGTGTCCGGAGAAGCAGTGCTGGAACTATCGACGGCGCCGGGCGAGGCGCCCCGGCCTGGTTCGCTGATCTCCCTCTCGCTCGACGGCGAGCCAGCCTGGCTCGTAGTGGAGCGGCTGGAGCTCGTGGAAGCGCAGCGCTCGCCGCCGCAGCCTGCGGTAAACGCCCGCGGACAGCTATGGCGGCAGTTACCCGGGCGCCCGGCCGAAGAGCTCAGCCTGAAGCAGGCGGCGGTGGTGAGCTTCGATCTGCGCGTGCAGCAAGGCGAGCGAGCTGCCGCGACGTTTCGGGAGCTCGGATTCGCGCCCGATCATGCCCGCTACTGGAACAAGCTCGACGCTGACGAAGCGTTCTTCTCGCAGACGCAGAACGCTCCGCGCACTATGCCATTCCCGCTTGCGGGTGCGGAGGCGCGCGACGCGATGTTCGTGCCGCTCGGGCTGACGAGCCGCTTCGACGCGTCGCTGCCGCCGGTGGTCCAGACCCGCACGCCGCTCGAGCGCGACGGCCTTAGCGAGTTCAGTCCGGCGCTGTTTCTCGACCCGGAGCTCGCCGAGACGAGCGTCGATGAGTTCATGGCGCAAGCCGATTTCATTCGCTACCTCAAGCGGGGACCGAGCGAGCCCCAGGCCGAGCCGGCTACCCGGCCGCTCAAGGGAATCCACGCCATCCTCGGCTTCGGCGCTTCCACCCTCATCGAAGAGGTGACGCTCATCGCCGTGCCCGATGCGGTGCACAGGGCCTGGCGCAAGACGGGATCCGCGCCGGCCCTGGCGCAGGTCGTACTGCCGCCGGCCGCGCCGCTCAAGCGCGAGCGCTTCCTCGACTGCGACTTGCGGCCGGTGGAGCCGCCCACCCTTGGCGGCCCGAAGGCGCCGGACGCCACCGGCACCTTCACGCTGACCTGGTTCTCTCGCGAGCGCGGTCGCTATCTGCTCGAGGA
>WNFF01000875.1_pt1 | contig 23653 bp, 24 predicted proteins | sample 5400441 | NCBI WGS metagenome assembly WNFF01 (sample SAMN13153345, study PRJNA577476) | soil metagenome | isolation source: 120 cm saprolite under Douglas fir tree site 2 hole 3 replicate 1 | place: USA:California | collected 2015-04-18
CCGATCACCTGGCTTACGTCATTTATACCTCCGGGTCCACGGGCAAACCTAAAGGAGTGCAGATCCCGCATCGGGCCGTAGTCAACTTTCTGTGGTCCATGCATCTACAGCCAGGGCTCACCGCGGAAGATACGTGGCTGGCCGTCACCACTTTGTCCTTTGACATCGCTGCTCTGGAGCTCTTTCTGCCCCTGATCGTAGGCGCGCGGGTGATCGTCGCCAGCCGTGACCTCGCGGCCAACGAGACGGCGCTGGCAAGAGTCTCTGCCAGCGCCGGGGTGACCGTGATGCAGGCTACCCCCATCACCTGGCGCGTGCTGCTGGCAGCGGGCTGGCAAGGCCGCCCTGGCCTGAAGATCCTGTGCGGGGGCGAAGCGCTCCCGCCGGACCTGGCGCGGCAGCTGCTGCCCAGGGGCGCCTCCCTCTGGAATCTGTATGGCCCCACGGAGACCACCATCTGGTCAACCGTCTGCAAGATCGAGCCCGGGGACGAGGTAGTGACTATAGGCCGCCCGATTGCCAACACGCAGATCTATCTGCTTGATACCCGCCTGCAGCCGGTGCCGGTCGGCGTGCCCGGTGAGCTGTACATCGGGGGAGATGGCCTGGCCCGCGGTTACTTGAACCGCCCCGAGTTGACGGCTGAGCGATTTATCCCCCACCCGTTCAGCAGCGAGCCTGGCGCGCGCCTGTACAGGACGGGGGACCTTGCCCGCTACCGTGCAGGTGGGGCGATCGAACACCTGGGGCGCCTGGACTACCAGGTGAAGCTGCGCGGATTCCGCATCGAACTGGGCGAGATCGAGGCGGTGCTGGCTGAGCACCTGGCTGTGCGGCAGGCGGTGGTGGTGGCTCGCGAGGATGCGCCCGGCGACAAGCGCCTGGTGGCCTACGTGGTTCTCCGCGAAAAGCAAACAGCCACAGTCGCCGACCTGCAGCATCACATAGCGAAGCAACTGCCAACCTACATGGTACCCTCGGCTTTTGTACTGCTGGAAGCAATCCCACTGACGCCTAATGGCAAGGTCGACCGGCGCGCCCTGCCTGCGCCAGGATACACGCGCCCGCAGCTAGATGAAACCTTTGCAGCGCCAGGCACCCAAACCGAAGAGGCGGTGGCGGGAATCTGGTCCCGGGTCCTCGGAATCGAGCAGATCGGCATCCACGATGACTTCTTCGCCTTGGGTGGAGACTCTCTGAGGGCTATGCAAGTGATTTCGCATCTTCGCAGGACCTTACAGATACATTTGCCCCTGGCCCACTTCTTCAAAGCTCGCACTGTAGCCGAACTGGCCAGGATCATCGAGCAGGTGAAAGCTGGAGAAGCTAAGCCGCAACAGCAAGAAGAAAAAGTTCCAGGCTCCTGGTCTCCCGTCGTGGAGATTCAAACGGGTGGTTCCGGGCGGCCGTTTTTCTACCTGCACGGAGACTTTTTAAATGGCGCCTCCTATTGCTTCCCATTAGTGCGTCATCTAGGGCCGGACCAGACATTTTACGCGCTTGAACCCTACAAGTTTGATGCGCTGGGGATCCCTCCGACATTAGAGGCGATGGCGGCGGTCCACCTTGAGTCGGTGCGTTCCAGGCAGCCGAAGGGTCCATACCTGCTCGGCGGCTTTTGCAATGGCGCTCTGGTTGCTTATGAGATAGCCCGGCAATTACATGCAGAAGGGGAAAAGGTTGACCTGCTCATATTGATTGATCCCAACTCTGTCGGTCATCGCAGATTGACACGGCGTACAGTCAATCGCTTTGGCAAATTGATGCGATTTGGCCGGGATAAGCAATTATACTGGTTTCTCTGGCTGCGGCATTTGCAGAGATATCTGAAACACGTATGCCGGTATCTACGATCCCCCCACTACAGAAAATTGATAACCAGGCGTGATAGCGAGCGGGCGGACCGGAATGGCATGACCATTCTGACTTTGGGGAATGAGTATGAACTATGGCTTCACCACAGCGCGTGGCATTTGGGAAGCGACGAACAGAAAGGGCCGGGACGCAGGGGGAAGGGAGTGGGCTTTACACTTCCGCAGCTCAAGGAGCTCTTCCCCGAAGCGCTATTCCCAACAGTTGAAGCCCTTTGGCACGATTGGGAGGGCCTCTATTTCTGGGTCATGTCTGAGTACGAGCCTGGCTTCTATCCTGGCAAGAGCACGTTCTTTTTCACGAAGGACAGGCAGGAGCGCGGTGTAGACGAGGAGTGGCGTAAAGTAGCCGAAGCCCTAGATCAGGAAATAGAGATCCATCGCCTCGCGGGTGGCCATGATACTTGTAAGACTATTCATCTACTTGATTTGACCGAGCATTTACGTCTATGCCTCAATGAGGTACAGATGGCAGCGCCGGTGTAAAGCGAGACGTCTTTTGTTTATTAAAGAAGAAGGGGATATCCATGATTGAGGACACCCGGTACGGTTCTGAGCTTTCCGTTGCACCTCTCGCCAGACCGGAACATATGACGGAAGCCGGGAACAAACGGCCAACCAGGCGGATGGACTTCAGCCTGTTCTACTTTGCAAGCGCGGGCGCAGGTGAGTGTGCCGATAAATACCGTCTACTCGTCGAGGGCGCAAAGTTCGCGGATACGCACGGCTTTTCAGCGGTGTGGACGCCCGAGCGGCATTTCCATGAATTCGGAGGTCTGTACCCCAACCCCGCAGTAACCAGCGCCGCTCTTGCGACGGTGACGGAACGAATTCAGATCAGGGCCGGGAGTGTTGTTTTGCCGCTTCACGACCCGCTTCTCGTTGCCGAGGAATGGGCCGTCGTCGATAATCTGTCGAACGGAAGAGCAGCCATCTCGTTCGCGTCCGGGTGGCACGCGAACGATTTTGTAATCGCACCGGAGAACTATGCACATCGTAAAGAGATCATGCTGCGGGGGATCGAAACCATCCGCAGGCTCTGGGGCGGTGAGAAGGTTCGGCGCCGCGATGGCAACGGGACCGATATCGAGGTGAGAATCCTCCCCCGTCCGATCCAGCGCGAGCTGCCGATTTGGGTGACGGCAGCCGGCAGTCCAGAAACATTCCGCCTGGCCGGTGAAGTCGGCGCAGGCCTGCTCACTCATCTGCTCAATCAAGATATCGACAGGCTGGCCGAAAAAATAGCAGTGTACCGAACTGCATGGAGAGCGGGCGGGCATGGCCCTGGAGGGGGGCACGTGACGCTCATGCTGCACACGTTCGTCGGGAGCAGCGTTGATGAAGTCCGCGAGAAGGTGCGCGGGCCTTTCAGCGATTACTTGAGAAGCTCTGTCGATTTATGGCTTGCGCGTAGCCCGGGCCAGGATATCGGCGATTATACCGAAGAAGAGCTCGAAGACCTGGTTTCTTACGCTTTCGACCGCTACTTTGAGACAAGCGGGCTCTTTGGAACACCAGATACCTGCCTTCAGACGATCGACCGGCTGAGATCGATCGATGTGGATGAAGTTGCCTGCCTGATCGACTTTGGGATAGACTTCGACTCGGTACTATCCAGCCTGCGTCATTTGAACACGGTAAGGGAGTTCAGTAATGCAAGCTGCGAGTGAAAAGGATTTCTTTCGGCAAGTGATGGGGCGCTTCGCAACGGGTGTCGCTGTAGTGCTAGGGCTAGTGGAGTTACAACTAGAGGAACGCGGGGTCAGTGCGGGTGAGTACGCTGCGCACATCTGGCGCACGCTGAGTGAGACGATCAATGAACACCTGCGACAGGATGGCCTGCCCGCGGTGGCAAGGCTTGGCGAGGGGGGTCTGCTCAGTCCCGGTGAACCTCAGTGCGTTGAGACGCTCGAGCGCTTTTTGGCGAACGCTCCAGTTGTGAGCGTCATTGTCGCAACTCGTGATCGTCCATATGCCCTCTTCTTCGTCTTGGGCAGGAAACCGGTACCAAACCGCGCACAATCGATAAACTATCCGAAAGAGCTGGACCGGGCAGAGATACGAGGAATGCTGCGTGGTCCGCTGAGGTATGTACAGAGTCTCTGGGCCTTGCGTGGCATGCGCAGAGCCAAGAGATAAACTGGAGAGTATTGTGAAGAAATGTTTCTAGAGCAATTTCGCGCAGTGAGAACAGTGCTCTTCCGGTGGGTGAAGACGAACCGCGTTATGTTGACCAATACCGCGTCTTTAGTCTGCACAAATCTCATCACATCAGCCCTGGGTTTCGTGTACTGGTGGTTGGCCGCCCGCCTGTTTTCACCGGAAGCTGTAGGCCTTGCTTCAGCAGCGATCTCGGCTATGGCGCTGCTGGCAACAATCTCCCTGTTGGGGTTCGGCTCCCTGTTGATTGGTGAGCTGCCCCGACGACCTGGCAAAGAACGACCGCTTATAAGTACGGCTATGCTCCTGGTTGGGGGAGCGGGAGGCCTCGCTGGCATTGTGTTTGCTATGTTTGCACCCCTGGTATCGAAGGACTTACAAAGTCTCAGAGCAAGTCCTGGAGGTGTTGCTCTTTTCGCGTCTGGTGTCAGCCTCGCTGCTGTCACTTTCGTCCTTGACCAGGCATTGATCGGATTATTGCGAGGTGGACTGCAGTTATGGCGCAACGCCCTCTTCGCAGCGACAAAACTCGTGGCGCTTCTAGCTGTCGGCCTCTATTTAGCTAACAGAGTAGGGCTGACCATCTATGCTACGTGGGCGCTAGGAAATCTTCTCTCATTAATAGCACTATTCGGATACGCTCTTGTAAAGGGGAGGTGGTCACTGAAGGCCTGTTTGCCACAGTGGGGATTGTTGCGCCGGCTCAGATCTGCGGCGCTGCAGCATCATGCGCTCAACCTGACCATTATGGTCCCGAGCCTGATCCTGCCGGTGCTGGTTACGATCATGCTCTCTGCGAGAGTGAACGCGTGGTTCTATGTTTCCTTTACATTGACAAATTTTGTGTCCATTGTTCTGTTTGCGCTCACAACCGTGCTCTATGCCATGAGCGCTGCGAGACCTGCCGGAATCGCCCGGCGGATCCGCCTGACGTTGAGTCTTTCAATCGCAATCAGTATTCTGGCAAATTGCGTGTTGTTTTTTGGTGCAAGGCAGATCCTGGGCCTGTTTGGTCCAGCTTATGCCCAGCAGGCTGCGTGGAGCCTGCGTATCCTGGGCCTCAGCGCGTTTCCGATGATCATCAAGGACCACTATATAGCTATCTCCCGTATTCATAACAGGATGACCTACGCTATAAAACCCATCGCAATCGGCGCCTTGCTTGAACTGGCCGGTCCTATCATAGGGGCTCACCTGGGCAATTTAGCTGGGCTTAGCCTGGGCTGGGTTCTGGCACAGACGATCGAGGCGATCTATATGTCGGCCACAGTGTACCGGACGATGCGTTCTCGGCAGGACAGGAGCATGGTCGGGGTGCAAAGCGGGCTTCTCCGCCGTTCCAGATACCATATGCCGTCAAAGTTCAAGGTCGACGAAAGAGATGAGCTTGGTAAAGATCCTGACACTAGCTCGTTCAATGCAAGAGGTATATGATGCTTGTTAAACAGGAGAAAAAACAAATACCTATCCTCATGTACCACAGCATCGCACAGTCCACCAATCCGAAATTCAAGCAGTTCGCTGTGCCTCCCGCATTATTTGCTGAGCATATGACTTATCTACGTCAGCACTCATATACTCCCATCAATGTCACACAGCTAGTATGTATGCTCTCGCAAGGGAAATTTGCTCTGCCTGAACGACCTGTGGTTTTAACGTTTGATGACGGTTTCGCTGATTTTTATACAAACGCTCTTCCGGTACTCCAGCACTGCGGCTTTACGGCGACTCTGTATATTGCCACCGGCTTTATTGGCAGCACGAGCCTGTGGCTGGCGCGTGAAGGGGAGGCTACACGCCCGATGCTTACCTGGGCCCAGGTAAACGAGATTGGTGCATGCGGCATAGAGTGCGGCGGGCATACTCATTGGCATCCCCAACTCGATACACTTCCTCTAGCCGAAGCGCGAGACGAAATTGTGCGCTGCAAAGCGCTCTTAGAAGATCACCTGGGTCAAAAGGTTTCGAGTTTCGCCTACCCTCACGGTTACCATAGCGCTGCTATTAAGCGACTGGTTCGGGAGGCGGGATACACATCGGCCTGCGCCGTCGGTTATACCATGAGTTCGACGACAACTGATCCCTTCGGTTTAGCGCGCCTTCGCATGGGAGCGGATACGAGCCTCGATGCTTTAGCCGCATTGCTTGCTCAACCTGTCCCGCCGACTGGAACAATGATGTACAAACGTTTCCGGACTTTGGGATGGCGGCTTGTCCGTCGCTGCTCAGCATCAGTGACCCGGCAGCTACGCGGGAGGCCGGAGGGTTGCTAGAACAAAGTGTCTTTCTCGATGTTAACCAGGTGCCAGGGCGATTAGAACCCTCGAACGGTTTTCGCATATATCGATGTACGTGAAGGCAGGCATTACACTGAAAGGATAGGTCAAAAAGATAAATGGATAGGCATACGCTAACGAGAAAACTGGAGGTTTCCGCAGCCCACATACCAGATCTTGCGCCCGTTCGCATCCTCGAAATCGAAGTGGGGCAGCCCTTGCCGGATGTGCCAGTCATAGATGAGAAGACCGGTCAACGCTATCAGCGCGCTCTGTGCCTGGTGCGTTTGCATACCCAGCCCCTGGGTCTGATGGAATTATGGCTAGGCGAGCACGGGGTGAGCCCGGGGGAGTGCGCCTCCCATATCTGGCACACTTTTAGCGAGAGGATCAATGAACATCTGCGGCGGGATGGCTTGCCCGTTGTGACCGGGCTTGATGCGATGGGCCTGGCCAGTCCTGCTACCCCTGCCTGTCTTGAGGAGCGCGAGCAGTTTTTAGCTCATGCACCCTTTGTGAGCGTTATCGTTCCCACGCGTGATCGTCCAGAGCAGATACGACGCTGCTTACAGTCGCTGATGACCCTGCACTACTCGCAGTATGAGATCATTGTTGTAGACAACGCCCCCAGTACAAGTGCGACGGCAGATTTTATTCGGCAGACCTACGGTGGTATACCTCGAGTGCGCTACATCTGCGAAGACCGTCCGGGCCGTAGCCTGGCGCTCAACTGCGGGGCGATGGCAGCCCGGGGAGAGCTCCTCGCGTTTATCGATGATGATGTCGCCATCGATCGCTACTGGTTGGTTGAGTTGGTCAGGGGGTTCAGCCGTGCTGATGAAGTGGCATGCGTGACGGGTCTCGTCTTGCCACTAGAGCTTGAGACACCTTCACAGTTCTGGCTCGAGGAGTGGGGTGGGTTTTGCAAGGGTTTCGCCCTGCGGCTCTTCGATATGAGGGAGAACCATCCGAAGACTCCCCTGCATCCCTACACCGCTGGACACTTTGGCACTGGTGCGAGTATGGCCTTTAGAGCGGCATTCTTACAAAGCGTCGGTGGTTTTGACCCCGCCCTCGGAACTGGCAGCCCTGCACAGGGTGGGGAAGACCTGGCGATATTCTTCCAGGTAATCACACGAGGCTACAAGCTAGCGTATGCACCGGCAGCGATAGTCTATCATCCCCATTACCACGACTACATGGTCCTGCGGAGACAAATGTACCGCAATGGAGTTGGTTTGACAGCCTACCTGACGAAGATTTTGCTCGATAACCCTCGCCTGCTCTTCGATTTCATCTCCAAGCTGCCCTATGGCCTGGTTTTTACTTTGAGCCCGCGCTCGTCAAAGAACGGCAAGAAGTCGCCACATTATCCAAAAGAGCTGACCATCCTTGAACTGAAAGGGATGCTGTATGGGCCATTTGCCTATTTGTATAGCCGGTGGACCATGCGTAACGTTCGCAAGGACTTTGCGCCAGTTGAAACTATGCCCGTCTCTAGCGGTGCAAAGGCAGCTTCAGCGTTAGGCCACCATATGCATGAACGTGAAGATGGGGTATATTCCTAAAGTTTGATAAGGTGGGTTACTGGATGCGCTATTTGAGAGGAGATTTAGCGCAACAATAGGAGCAGCGCTGCAGCGTAGTAGACCAGGAGCGAACCACCGGCCCAGCAATACTTGACTTCTGCACTTCCTTCTTCGTTCCTAAATAAGGTATGATTCTTTTGATTGGAAGGATCCTCTTCCAGCTTGGGCAGCGACCGTAGATTTTGCTCGTTACGTGTCGCATCTGATCGGAAAGTGCCTTTCAATGAAGAGAATCACGTATTTATCCTCAGATCGCAAAGGTGGACGAGCGTTTCGGCCTTGCTATTAATGATTTGGGATTTTAGATTGCTCAATGTATTATTAAGAGGTAAAGACTATGAATGCAGGACTATCAGGTGCTCAGTTGCGCCACCGAAAGCGATTAGCGAGGGTTATAACTGTCTTGGCCGGAATTGTGACACTGATAGCTTTTTTCCCTCTCACGGGGTGTGCCAGTTTGGAGAACGCGCCTGGTGCAAGAACAACAGCAACGCCCAAAAATCAGGCTTCTCCCTGGAAGCTTGTCTGGGACGACGAGTTTAATGGGCCGGCGGGAGCTCCCCCCGATCAGGGCAAGTGGAGCCCTGATGTTGGTGGCAACGGCTGGGGCAATGAGCAGTTGGAGTACGATACGGACAATCAGAATGTCTATCAGGATGGCCAGGGCAACCTGGTGTTAGAGGCCCGCAAGAGCAACCCTGAGGGGCTTCAATGCTGGTATGGGCCCTGCGACTACACTTCCGCCCGCATAACTACCAGCGGCCATTTTAGCTTTACCTACGGACGGCTCGAAGCCCGCATCAAAATCCCTTACGGTCAGGGGCTCTGGTCGGGTTTGTGGTTGCTCGGCAGCAATGTCGCAACAGTTGGCTGGCCTCTCTGCGGCGAAGTTGACATAATGGAGAATATTGGCATGGAGCCGGCTAGTATTCACGGATCGGTACACGGGCCGGGGAACCTTGATGACACCTACACCCTTTTCTCGAACCCCTACACGCTGCCGCACGGCGCTTTTGCTGATGGCTTTCACACCTTCGCGCTGCAGTGGGACCCCGGCCACCTCTCCTTCTTCGTGGACGGGATGAACTACGCGACCTTTGATAGAACGAGCCTCACGGACCAGCGGAGCTGGGTTTTTAACCATCCTTTCAACATCATCCTGGATGTCGCGGTTGGTGGCGGGTTTCCTGGAAAGCCCGATTCCACCACCGTTTTCCCCCAGAAGATGTACGTCTCTTATGTGAGACTCTACCAGAAAAAATGAGCGCTAATTTATGCGAAAGTTTCCCTTTTCGCAACAACTAAATAGAGCGGCTAGATCGCTCATCGGTACAGTCAAGGCAGGTATAGATACGGTAATGGACGCTGCTGGTGCGCTGCGTGGTTTCAAACGGCCTGTTGTAGCGGATATACTCCTGCTTCTGCTCCCTCTGCTCGCCCTCTTTTTGTGGTCCATTTCATTGCAGACTGTGACGCTCAATGATATGAACGATCTGGGCCTGATTTCGGCACTCTCGCCCAGAATTATTGCTGGGCTTGCGATCCTGGTGGTGAGTTTTGCTGTCACCTTGCAGCGCCAGGAGGTTCGGGTATCGCTTCTCGCGTTCCAACTCATTTGCATTATCCTGATACTGTACGCCACCCCGAACCTGATTGAACAGGCGCCTCGCTTCGCCCCCGTCTATCGGCATGCGGGGTACACTGATTACATTATGCAAAATGGAGCCCTGGCAGCCTCTCTGGATATCTACTTTAATTACCCGGGGTTTTTCGCGCTGAGCGCCCTTTTCACAAGGGTTGCTGGTTACTCTACCATTCTAACCTATGCAGGCTGGGCACCGGTTTTCTTTAACCTGATTTACCTCGGTCCAATGTACGCGATCTTTACATCGATCACCACGAATAAACGTCTTGTCTGGCTCAGTCTCCTCTTCTTTCAACTCACCAACTGGGTCGGACAGGATTATTTTTCCCCACAGGGCTTTAATTTCTTTCTCTACCTCGTTATTATCGCGATACTCTTGAAGTGGTTTAGAATGCCTCCGAAGAAGCAGGTTCAATTGGGGAAAGACGCCTCGTTGGTGCAAAAGTTTTTTGCGTGGCTCAAAGCGCCTGATACCCAGTCTGCATATATTGGGCACTGGCAGCGACGAGGCCTACTGTGCTGCCTGATACTGGTCTTTGGGCTGATCGTATTTAGCCACCCACTGACGCCTTTCTTTACGCTGCTAAGTGTGTCTGCCCTGGTGGTATTCCGCCGCTGCTACCCATTCTGGCTGCCAATCCTCATGGTCGCGATGATGGCGTTCTGGGATATCGTTGTGGCGGGACCGTATCTGTCTCAGCACTACAACTTGCTCGTTTCCATAGGGAACCTCTTTGATAATCTACCAACGACTATTACTTCTGGGAAGTTATCGGGCGATCTACTCTACCATATTATTGCCACCATACGCCTCTCTATGGCGGTTCTACTCTGGCTGCTGGCATTTCTTGGCGGCCTCAGGCGCCTGAGGCAGGGGAATCGGGACATCACCCCCATTCTCCTGGCTCTGGCGGGATTCCCTTTGCTAGCCGCCCAGAGTTACGGCGGAGAGCTACTCATGCGCATCTATCTCTTTGCAGAGCCGTTTATGTGCTTCTTTGCAGCATCGCTGTTTTTTGACAACTCGGCGGCAATAGCCCGTAAACCCACGCGCGCGCGCGCAGCTTTTCCATGGAGGACTGCTACGATCACAGTGTCCAGCTTGATCTTGCTCGGTGTCTTCTTCTTTACCCGCTACGGGGACGAGCGCGTGAATTATATCTCCTACGATGAGTGGAATGCGGTGCAGTATCTCTATCAAATTGCCCCAGCCAAAACCTACATTGTCGAAGCCTGGAGCGATGCTCCCATACCTTTTGAGAACTACGCAAAATACACCATTGATACGCTCACTTACGATCTCCCGGAAGCAGTTATTCATCCAAATATCGATGAAATTGTTCAGTTCTTTGAGAATGATGGCTATCGCAACTCATATATTTTTTTCTCGCAGGAGGAGCAGGTGCAAGCAACCTCATACGGCGGGATGCCAAGCGACACTCTGCAACGATTAGAAACAGGGCTACTTCGTACAGGGAAGTTTAAATTAATATACCGCAACTCTGATGCGCAGATACTGCAGTTTATCGGATAAGCAGGAAAAGGTGCGTCTTGATTTAGGAGGTACTTGACATTGGTATTGGCGAAAGGAGTAAGGAATACCCATGAGTACACCGCAACAAGCAAATGAACGTATTCCTTCTAGGATTCTACATTGCCCTCGCTGCCATACTCAATTACCACTAAATGCAGCATTCTGTAGTTCCTGTGGGGAGCAAGTCGAGAAAAATGGGGAATGGGAAAATGGAGACGATGATACGCAACCACAACTTGAAGTTCCGCTTCGAAGCAAGGTATTGCAATCCTTGCCAGCTACACCTATTCCATCAACATCAGAGGCATGGCAACAGGTTCCCGAAGCAGAAGTACCGGCATTTCTCTCAGAAGACTCGACCGCACCATCAATTCCTGTGCCTGGCGTTGATACGAAAAAACAACCATTTTCTCAGCAGGTGAGGCAGCGAGTTACTAGATCGCTCTCGGCTGTTTCGTCTATACCCCAACGAAAAGCAGTATCGAACCCTTCTCGATCAGATTGGTTGTGGCCTACGATTATCATTCTTTCTGCTGTCGCTGCTGGCCTCGTAAACTTTGCGTTCACAGATACAGCGCTACGCCCGATCGTCGTATTCTGGTTTCTCTTCGTCTGTCCAGGCATGGTGCTCGTGCGCTTCTTACGTCTTAACGAGCCTATAGTAGAATGGACGCTCGCCCTTGCCCTGAGCTTTGCCATTGATGCAATTGTAGCAGGCATACTATTGTATGCTGGAAGGTGGTCGCCTACAGGAATCCTCAGTATATTGATAGGTCTCAGTCTTTGTGGCGCTATCGTGCAACTTGCGACCAGTACTCTATTTGTACCAAAACTGCTGCATACGGTACGTTCAAGGAAACCTAGTGAATGGGACTTGACAGGCTGATTGGACTGCACCCCTCTGAACCGGGGCTTCGGCAGAGGCCAACATTGCACAATTCATCGGAGATGTGTACAATACGAAACGGTTACATTTCAGCCCCGGCTATGCGCCCCCTATTGAATTTGAGGTTTGAATACTGTGAACTATCAAGAAGCCTTAGCATATCTCTATAGTCTGAGCGATTATGAGCGCGGCGGGCCTTACACGCGCAATCGCGAAGAAAATTTAGCACGCGAAGCGCGGCTCCTCGAAGCGCTTGGTGATCCCCAACTCAGTTATACCAGCACACTGCTTGCGGGCACGAAAGGCAAAGGCTCAACAGCAGCATTTATTGAACGAGTTTTGCGCGAGGCTGGCCTGCGTACCGGCCTCTATACGCAGCCCGATCTCCATACCTTTCGTGAGCGCATGCGTGTTAATGGGCGGCTCATCGGCGAGGAGGAGGTTGCAGAGCTGGTGCCGCAGGTGCGTGCTGCTGCCGAGGAGATAGGGCAGAGACGGGAGTTTGACCCATTCATAACCTACGAGCTGGCAACCGCCCTTGCTCTGCTCTATTTTCAGCGCCAGCATGTAGAACATGCCGTGCTGGAGGTTGGTTTAGGTGGTCGCCTGGATGCTACCAATGTCACACAGCCTCTTGTCTCGGTGATTGCCTCTATTAGTTATGATCATACGCAGATTTTAGGTGATACCCTGGCGAAGATTGCGACTGAAAAGGCCGGCATCATTAAACCAAACGGCGTGGTAGTGACCTCGGCACGACCGCCAGAGGCTTTGCTCGCTATTGCCGCCGTGTGCAGGAGGCAACATGCCGAACTGATACGCGTCGGGGCTGCAGGCAGCGACCCTGCGCAGGCCGAAGTCGAAACGGGGCAATTACCCGCGTTAAGTTACCATTATCAACTGGAAGACCGCACAGAGGACCGCCAGCATTTTACCGCCTGGACACCAGAACGCGTGTATGCGGGTCTGGAAATACCCTTAGCAGGTCAGCATCAACTTGAAAATGCCACGCTTGCCCTGGCTACCCTCGATATGCTGCGCAAAATCGGCACTAATCCATCCCGCCAACGCCGACAAGTCGATAAATCGACTTTCTACAGTAGACCCCGATTTATCGAGGGGCGAGCGCAGCGAGGCGGGATGCAAGGAGAAGGCATTTCCTGGGATGAGCGGGCGCTACGTGAAGGCTTGCGTAAAATGCGCTGGCCAGCACGCATCGACGTTGTAGAGCATCATCCTACCATTGTGGTCGATGGCGCTCACAATGCCGATTCCATGGAGAAGCTGATGCAGGCTCTGCGAGATTCATTTGCGTTTCACCGGTTGATTGTGGTGCTGAGCCTGTTTCGTGACAAAGACCTCGTGGGCATAGCACGCGCATTACAGCATGCGGATATTGTGGTGCTTACACGAATGGTAAGCCCACGCGCTGCTACTGTCGAGCAGATGCAAGAAATATTTGCCAAACACGCACCACATGCAGAGATACACACTGCTGATGATAGCCGCGCTGCCATGGGGCTTGCTGTCGGCCTGGCAGGAGGCAACGACTTGATCTGCGCGACAGGTTCGCTTTATTTTGCCGGCGAAGTGCTACGCTGGGCAGCAGCTCGTGGCGATGAGGTCGCAGCGGCGGCTATCGAGGGTGTAGATCACTGAGCCATTCCACCCATTTCCGCCCTTCTCAGTGCATAGCGCGCACTGCCTTTCTTGCCAGCCGCCGAGGCTTCCTCTGCTGTCCATTGATGAGCTGTTCCTCGGGCTTGCGAAGTGCGTCCGCCCTTACTCGCTATCTCCCGGCGCCGCTCTGGGCTCATTGCGGCGAGGCCACGTGCACGCCTGTCGTTAGAATGTAAGACCATTTTATCTTCCTCCCTTACCTGTCTATGCAGGTCTTCTAGGGTTTGTGCTTTCGTCATTGTTTTTGTAGATTTTATCCACTATATAGTAACACGGCTCAGCAGCAGAAATGGTTTCAGCACAGCTGAGTGTCCTCAGACAGGATAACAGATAATTAGCTGAACAGCAATAGTTACATATTTATCAGGAGAGGCCTAAACGCCTTTATCCTTGCGCCATGGCGTATCCGATCTCCTCATCCAGCGCCCACCATAGAATAAATAGGTGTCCTCGCGATTGAAGAACGAATCTGTCAGGTCGCACTCTTCCCATGTGCCGGCGGAGCCCGCTTCTTGATTTACTTTCTGTACCAGGAAGTCGATAACGGCAGGGCCGTCGTTCAGATCGATGCCAGGGAAGCTCTCTTCGTCGAGGTCTCCCTCTAACTCGACTGGGTTTCCACCTTGTGTGCCGCGCAAGACGTAGTAAATGTACATAATAACCTCGCTGCTTTGTAGTGTTTTAGCGTACCTTGCTATGCTCTATGATACTACCCAAATGTCCTACCTGTACGTTGTGTTTTGAACCGGATGGAAGTTCGATTTGTTGTGCCTGGCTCGTTGCCGCCGGCAGCTTTTGTGCAATCGCTTACAGGCTAGCGGCGAAAGGGTATAAATTTAACGTTGAAACAGGCGAAATGTTGTGGTATACTTTGCTACAGGTACACTTTAGAAAAGCTGTACTAGTTTTGCGCCCATATTTCCTACAAATTAAATGTTGCCCGCTACTAGCCAGGAGCATTTATTTATGACCTTCCTTATGGTCACGCTATTCGCCTTTGCCATCGGCATCATGCTGACTGGCTTTTATTTTACCACCAAGTCATACCTGCGCAATCAGCGTGCTGAATACCCTGTAGCGCGTCGCCGGGTTGTCGAATCTATTCCATTGCAAAGGCAACGGCCTGTTGATTCTGTACCTGTAGCGCGAAGGCGTACAATTGTAGAATCAGCGCCGGTGCGCTCATACCGCTTGCGAGGCGGGACGTATTATCGCCCTGCACGAGCGATTTCAGTATCCACGCTGTGGGAACGCATCAATAGGCGGCAGACCGGCGAGCCAATTCCCTGGTCTGTGATTATTATCGGCCTTCTCTCCATTATTCTACTTGGCTTTTACACGCTAAACTTCTTGCTTCCTCATCGCGCTCTCTTAGCCTTTGTCCTGTTCAACCCGCCGATTACCTCTGCTCCCTCGGCACCGGCGCCGCAACAGCCGCTAACCTATCATGCAGCACAAGATTTAGCACGCATTGGACAGCTTGATCCGGCGCAATATAACTCGTCACAGGAGTATAATCTCTGGGCATATTCGACGTGCTCTACCGCTGCAATGACCGAGGTGATAAATGCTTATGGGCACCATTATCGCGTTACGGATATTTTGAAAGTCGAGGCGCAAATAGGCGAAATTACCCCCCAACTCGGATTGCTAGAAGATGTTGGAATACAGCGAACGGTAGCCCATTTTGGATTCAAGACGACCTGGGGTCACAACCTGTCACTTGACCAGGTCATCACTATCGCCAATCATGGCAGACCTGTAATTGTAAGTTTCCCTCCGGCTAGATATGCTGGCGGTCACCTTGTCGTGGTGGTTGGTGGAGACAGCAATTATGTACTTGTTGCCGATTCATCCCTCTGGAACCGTCACGCAATTACCCGTGCGCAATTTCTCTCCTGGTGGGAAGGCTTTTATGCAATTGTGACGCCCAATTAGCTATCTTGCTCTTCTTTGGGTACATAGAGCTTTATTCTGCGAAAAGCTTCAGCGTACTGCATATCCAGGCCTTTCTTCTCTTTTGCCTGTTTTGCCGTTTCAGCTCCCCATTCGCGGATTCTGTCGAGCATTTTTGCCTCCGGCCCAAATTGAGTGACATGGCACTGGAGTCCCCTGGTCTTTAGCTCGATTGTCTCGCCGATATCGATGTAGGTGTTCTGGTCCCCATTGAAGAAGAGATAGAGTTCGTGTACCTGGTAGGGTAGCAATCCCTCGGCAAGCAATTCACGGTAGGAACGTGGGTTGCCCACTGCCGGGAAGATTGCATCCAGAACGATATTGCCTGTTGTCCGGTGGTCGGAATGATTGAGGTACGCTGTCTGATCTGGTTTTTCATCGGGATCGGGCGCAAAAATGTGCTGGTTTGGATCATGCGTGATTACCACACGCGGGCGATATTTGCGAATGAGCCGGACGATAGCCTTGCGGGCAGTTTCGCTGTTGGTAAGATGGCCGTCGGGAAAGCGCAAGAATTCGACGGCTTGAACCCCCAGCACTTCACAGGACATACGCTGTTCCTGTTCGCGTGTGAGCATTAAATCTGTGTCGATCAAGCTGGGAACTTCGCTGCCCTCGGCCCCATCGGTCATTATCACCCAGACAATCTTCTTCCCTTGCTGCGCCCACAAGGCGCTGGTACCGGCTGCCGCAAAGTCGTTGTCGTCGGGATGTGCACCGATAACCATAGCCTCGCAATCAGGAGTTTTAATAACCTGCAACGCTCCCGGAGCATTTCTGTCTGCCATGTGTCTGAAAACCTTTCAATGTGTTAGGCAATATGGAGTCTCCTGGCTTTAGACCAGGGAAGGAAATATCGCCGCTCTAAGGTGTATATGTAGAGTATATCAGACTGTTGAAAAATGTGAAAGCAGGATGTGTATCTTACCCTGTACTGTCAGTGAACAAACCATGATATATGAGATTCGTGAGACTTGCGACCACGGCATCGGGTTCATCTAAGGGAATCTCCGCAAGCCGTAAAAGCAGCAGCGCGAGTTCCCACGCCAGGGTCTCACTATCGACACCCTGCCGCGCTCCCGGCACGAGGAGCAGCACCCGAAAGAGCAGGCTCAGTTGTTGGGCTGTCCAGGCCTCTATCTGCTGATGCAGCGTCCGCAGTTCCCGATCCCCCACCGTGGCCTCACGCCAGGCACGGTAGGCTCCTGCATAGGCCCAATCCACCTGAAGTGCCTGGCGAACCAGGCGTGCGATGCCGTCACGAATATCGGGGAGAGCAGCGCTTTTCGCCTCCAACGTGAGCATGGAAGCCTCTTGCAAGAGACGATCCATCAGCACCAGCAAAATCTGCCGTTTCGACGCAAAGTGCTGATAGAAACTCCCCACAGCGACGCCCGCATGATGAGCAATGTCCTCAATCGAGGTCCCCTCATAACCCCGCTCGGCAAAAAGCGCCAGTGCCGACTGCAGCAGCGCGTCCCGTTTCCGCCGGCTCCGCTCTTGCTGTGGCGGAGGAGGAAGGTGTTGCCCGGCTAACAGATCAGGACGCGCACTCGGGCTCCATCCCTTCTCCGGCTCAGGCGTCGACGGCTGCATGCACAAACTCAGTAATCTGTTGGGCGAAGACCTCCGGTTGATCCAACTGAACAAAGGCGCGCGAGTGGGGGAGAAACTGCAGAGTCGCGTCAGGAAAGGCCTGTTGGAGACGAACGGCAAGGCGCGAGGAGAAGAAAGGATCATCTTTTCCCCACACAAGCAGCACCGGATGGTGGAAGCCGGAGAAACTCCGAGCAGCTTCCAGGGTGTAGCGGTTGGAGACAGCCCGCAAGAAGCGCGTCATATCGCTTCGCACCCCAGGCAGATGAAGCAGGGGATAGAAGGCAGCGTCGAGTTCTGCCGGATCTGGGCGACGATGGGAAAGGGCCGCAACAAACAGGCGCTGAGCGGAACGCGCGCGGAGCACCCACGCCAGGAAATTGGCGAACTGGATGCCAAAGACACGTGCCCCATAATAGAAAGGACTGACCAGAGGCGGGAAAAATTGTTCAAAGGCATCGCAATTGGTAAGAACGAGACGAGTGATCCGTTCTGGATGGTGGGCAATTACCAGTTGACAAATGGCCCCCCCTGTATCATTGCCGATCAAGGTCACCTCGTGTAGATCGAGTGCCTCCAGAAAATCAGCCACGAGTTGAGCCACCCCAAGGGGACTCAGATCTGCATCTGGATGCAAGGGATGTGCATGGGCACCCAGAGGAAGTTCGGGAGCAATGCAGCGAAATTGCGAGACGAGACGAGGGATCACACGACTCCACACCCAGCTGTTCGCCAGTAAGCCGTGAATGAAGACGAGTGTTGGCCCGGTTCCCTGGTCACAATAGCGGACCGTTCCTTGAGGAAGTGAAACCTCCTGGAAAGCATCGAGCGGTGCAACAGTAGCCATACATGCCTCCTGCTAATCATAATCAAAGAAATCGAACATGAATTCATATTCTATTTTAACAGAGAAAGAGCTGGTTGTCAAGGTCTCCTGAGATGCAGGTATCGTGGGACAAAGACGAGGACGAAGAGGACGAGCAGTATGAACATGATGGCAGCAGCAAAGAGGGAAAGCAGGATGATGATCAAGACGAGTACGTCCTCTACCAGGCTCAGTACGATGTTGAAAAAACCAGCGGTGGTGATGGTGGAAACGAAGCGTGCCGTTGATTTGCTCGTGTGGCTCAGGGCTGCTAACACTCCACCCATGATGAGGATGACGAGCAGGCCCACTCCGGTCACCGGGATGGCGCTGAGCGCGACCAGGGCTGCTCCTGATCCAGAACTGCTGGCGGCAGCCGCGATGTGCGTCACCGGTAGAGCAGAATTGCTTGCGACAACAGCAACGATTGCTCCCGCGATAGGGCGTATGACGGTGTGAACTGCGTTCCAGAGGTGCTCGATGAGTGGAAGCTTGTCAGCGACAAAGTCGAGGAGGGTGAGGATGATAAGCGCGGCAATGAACCAGCTCTGGGTGATGAAGGCGAAGTGCGGGTTCACGCTGTACAGGTGCAACCAGCGAACAGAGAGGGCGAAAGCGAGCAGGGGCAGGTAGGCATTCAAGCCGGAGGCGAATGCCAGGCCCAAGGGTGTACCCAAAGCGACGAGATCCATGGTGTCTTCCTGTTAGATTGCATGTATTCTCTACCGTGATACCTATAGCACGCTGCAAAAGAGGAGAATGGGGACAGGCTCTGGCGAGGGCATCTCCACATTTTTCCTTTCTCCCGTGTTCGACGCTGCAGGTGGCAACGGAAAACGTCTGGGATCTGAAGAGTTATCTGCTTTTTCCTCTTTTTTGTACGCGGATAGTACCTACGGTGTGGTGACAGGCTGGAAGCTAGTGCCTGATACAAAGGTAATGTACAATCATTGACAAACTACCTTTGCTCTTGATGCCATCTCGTATCCTACGTGTGGATGTGATACGAAACTTATTTCGTCAATAGAGGAGCAATTGGGATGCATATTCCAGTATCATTGATTGAAGCGCTTCGTCTTGGAACGCCATTAGTTGTTGAGGTGCCAGCTAGTGGTCAGTCCGCTCAGGTTTTTGACAAGGGGTGGTACATTCAGAAAAAACTGAGGAGGTGAGAGATGAAAACGATCCTCTCCCTAAGCGAGACGGAGTGTATGCTCCTACCGAAGCGCGCCGCAAACTGGAACAGCTTTATCCCGTAAGAGCACCCTCATTGGACTGATCAGAAGGAGCCACGTATGGCTATGGAAAAACCTCCGCGAAAAGTAGAGAGCCAAAACATGGTGATTTATCCAAGTAAAAGGAAGGTACTCTGGCGGAGCGCGCTTCACTTGCTATGTACATTGGCTGGTATTGGAATCATTCTTGGCTCTCTCGCTGGGATACGAACTCTAACTATATTGAGTATTACGGCTGGTATCCCAACCCTCGTCTTTCTTGGCCTGGGGCCTCTTCTCTTTTATTTCCCCATGGTCTTGCAGGTATTTGCCTCCTCTCCCATGCTTGTCATCAATGACGAGGGGATACAAGCGACCATAGGATACGTGAGCACAATGGTCAAGTGGGAAGAAATCAGCACGATCGGCCTGCGCAAAGTTGGAACTGGCGCCTGGTTTGAGGTAACCCTTTCTGCTGAAGGAATACAGTCCTTCCTTTCTCGCCAGAGCACATTGAGCCGTTCAAGGAGATCTAGCAGGCAACGTTCGCGGGTCATCATCATTTATCAGATTGTTTTGCCTCTTTCAGTGAAGCACCTGATAGAAAAGATTCAACAGCGCTACCAGATGTCTATTGAACACTACCAGATTCGTATTCGGCTCTGAAGCGAGATACTTTACCTGTGTTGTTAACTGCGACTGTCACGATAGAATTATCCAGCCCGTGCTATGGCAAATCATTGGGTTCGATCAAAGAACCTAAACGGACTGACCACTAGCGATCCAAAAGAACGCTTAGCAGGAGTAACGATCTTGCCACATTCGGAGCTTGTGGATTATCAGGCGCAGAGGGAGAGATGGAGAAGAGTCAAGAGGAGCTTGAGCAGCTTCTGGATGCGTTGCGCCAGGGGAAACTGAAAGGGCATGAAATATACCGAGCAGTGCAAGCCTTTGGTGAAAACAATTTCCAAGTCGCACGTCCCGAAGTCGAAGCGCTGCTCCAGAGCGACGATTTTGAACTACGCTTTGTCGCCTTAAAAGTACTGACGGGCTACTGGCATCTTGCTGAACACTGGGAAACAGCCTACCAGGTCTTGTTGCATGATCCAGAAGTCGAGTGCCGCTTTCGGGCAGCCACTGATCTAGGATCGCTCAAGAGAAATACACAGGATGCGCGAACGCTAAGCATCCTGGTGAAAGTTGTGTGCAACGAACAAGAAGAAATTATTGTGCGTGAAGCATCCTATGCAGCAATGTTGGGGGTCTTGCATTACGACCCGAAAGAACAGTGGCAAATTGCTAGTCGTAAATTCGACCTTGCGACAGGTGTGGATTGGGAAATGGTGAAGCGTTACTGCAAGATCAATGAGAACATATGAATATCTATCCCTGGCTTCTTAGGAGGGCAGTCCAGAGTTACACCTCTCCTTCAACTAATTCCAGGTTGGACGAATCCATTTTATTGGATGGACCTCAAACCCTAGATAGGGAGGCATCTTCTTGCAACAAAATAAAGACTGGTCATCACGTCTTCGAGAATCTTTAACAAAAACTCTAGCGGAAGCCCTTGGAAGTAGTTGGGGATACCATATGCCAGACAATTTGGGACTCGAGGCTGACTTAGTTGAAGAATTCGATAAAATACCTGCTGGTGGTCTACAATTACAGAAGCGATCAGTAACACCTCATGGGATCGAGATCCAAGCCACTGTTGGAGATGCTATCACTTCGCTGCAAGAGGTGACGAAGGCAGTCTATGATCTTTTGTACTCAGTAGGTGAAAATTTCTTTCTGTTGCTACCAATCCTGGATAGTGGGGCATTAAGATACTGGTTCGTGATAGGAAGCGCGGCGCATGGTCATATAGGAGAAGTCATCATTCAGCGTGAAAGCATCCCACAAATTGACTTGTCGGTACTTGATATGATTTCTTGACGGAACGGAAAGCACTGGACATCAAAAGATGCGCTTTTAGATGAGATTTGTGCTTAAGAGTTCGGAAACGCCCTCTATTTTGATAGAGAGGAAGACCATGGAACGGCTTTTCTGCCCGCGTTGCCAGGAAGTATTTGGACATAGGGATCATTTTTGTCATAAATGCGGGTTCAGAAAAGGCAAACCATTTTCTCGGAAGCAATGGTGGTCGATCGCGCTGCTCACCAATCTCTTGATAGTTCTGCTCGATGCGCTTCTGGGTTTGTCTTGTGTCGGCCTGTTCATACTCATTATGGTCTTTGTGATAGTTGCATCTCCTGATACATGTTATGTGGAATACAACTCCTGGCAGAGGCAGTTTATCCTCGTAACCACACCTGCAAATCGGCCTGGAAGATCTCGAAAGCGTCATCCTCTGGCCGATATCCGAATAGATCGCGCGTGCTCGTAATATCGAGACATTTGAAGCGATTGTTCGATATGCCGTGAACAACAGCGAACTGCACGTTCGGGGTTTCAATGCAGCAAACCAGCAAATGATTCAGATCGCGTTCGCTCACATAGCCGCTCAGATAACGTGGATTGGGGTCCCGTCGCAGCGGATTGGAAGGGTCTCTCCTCACATCGTAGGCTCCAATGCGAATAGCAATACTCGAAAGCCCCTCCGCATGAGCAAAATAGGAAGCGACGGCTTCTCCAAAACACTTGCTGACGCCGTACATGTTCATGGGGCGGAGAGGTGATTCAGGATGAGCCTGGACATCGACCGGATAGCCGGCGAAGACCTGCGCACTACTGGCAAAGATGACGCGCTGGCATCTCTGATCCTTTGCTGCCCGAAAGATATTGTAAGTCCCTTGGATATTGTTGTGAAGGAGCGACTGATAGAAATCGGCGTCGGGATTGGCATCGGCCGCCAGATGGATGACTACATCAATATTGCTACAGGCGTGCTGGCACGCTTCGAGATTGGCGACGTCGAGCGCAATCACCTCATGCGCTTCAGGGACAATCTCGCCAAGGGAGGTCGTATTTATGTCGGCCAGGCGGAATGTATATTGCTCGGCAGTAGAACGGAAAAATGCCGAACCAATCCCTCCCGCTGCGCCTGTTAACAAAATTCTTTTGCGCAAGATGGATCGCTGTACTGTCATGCTGCTGCTATCCTTTCATTGCTCTTGTTCAGCCATCATAATAGCAAATGAACAACACATTTAGCAAACAAAAACAGTGAGAACAGCACGCACAATAGCTGTCTCATAGGAAAGATATTGTGCGTACGTGGAATATGTTGCCTTCTCCCCGCACATTCACTTAACCGCTTATCACATGATAAGCTGGAATATTTAACAAAAGATTTGCTCTCTTTTTGATTGGTTTCTTGAAGTTAATTGCTGTGTTTGATAAAACAACACAAGAGCCATATAAGTACTTACGCAATTTCTTCCCGGTGTCGGTGGGTAATCAACCTATTGCTCTGCCGGAGACTAATCTCCGGTGATCTCTCTGGCGATGCCAAATTTCAAGTGCTAGAAAGGGTCATATAATGGCGAATAATAGCTATGGAGAGCTCTTTGATCTCATCCGCGAGAAATGTCAGCGGGAGAACTGGTATGGCCCGGATGGAGATAACATCTATCAATATGGAGAGAAATACAGACGCCGACGCTGGTATGATTGGGATAGGAATTTCCATGTTGTAGACAAAGAGAACGACCCGCTTCGCTTTGGCTTTGAGTACCCGCCCGCAACTGAGGAACAACTCCTGGCTACTGAGGAGGCGCTAGGGTTTCCACTCCCACCCGCACTGCGAGCACTGTACTTACAAGTTGCGAATGGTGGTTTTGGGCCTGGCTACGGCATCGTTGGAGCAAAAGGAGGGTTTCCTCACACGAGTGATGGTCGCTGCAGAGATATAGCCGATGGATACCATGCAGGTGAGCACAACATACGATATATCGACTTTGCAACGCACGAGAAAGAGTTGGCAGCAACCCGCCAGGTTGAGCTTCCACTTGGTGTCTATCCTGATCGGTTTCTGTTCATCTGCTATTGGGGTTGCGGGATTGGGACAGATATTGATTGCAATACAGGACGGATTTTTCAAGGGCAAGCATCTCGAATCGGCTATTACGTATTAGAGTATCGCGCATCTTCATTGGAAGAATGGTTGCAACAGTGGCTGAAAGGCGAAAATCTGCAATAATTGTTCAAGAACAATCCAGCATCTTTCCGGAAGGCGATTATATACTTGACAAACCCAACGTAGAGAAGCAAGCGAGCGGAGTAGCAATTGATCCATCTAGATGGTAAATAAGGTGAAAAGTGTGCACTCGACGCAAAGCATGAGCACTGGTGATACCTCATCAGGGCCATGCGGTTCCTGACCTCGCATCTTCCATCGGCATCTTGTCAATTGGGGTACCGCTACATCATACTTGCGGAA
>WNFF01000879.1_pt1 | contig 23627 bp, 25 predicted proteins | sample 5400441 | NCBI WGS metagenome assembly WNFF01 (sample SAMN13153345, study PRJNA577476) | soil metagenome | isolation source: 120 cm saprolite under Douglas fir tree site 2 hole 3 replicate 1 | place: USA:California | collected 2015-04-18
CGGGCACGGCGAACATCACGCGCGCGCAGCACTGCCGGGCGGAGGTCTATCTCGCCGGATTCGGCTGGGTGCCGGTGGATCCGGCCGACGTGAGGAAAGTCGTGCTCGAGGAGAAGGCGCAGCCGACGACCTTGAGCGATCCGTTGGTGCAGGCAGTGAGGCCCAAGCTCTTCGGCGCGTGGGAGATGAACTGGCTCGCGTTCAACACCGCGAACGACATCGTCCTGCCGAACGCGAAGGATGGCAAGCTCACCTTCTTCATGTACCCGCAGGCCGAGACCGCCGCGGGCCGGGTGGACAGCCTCGACCCGGACAACTTCAAGTACACGATGACGGCGAAGGAATTGAACACCTAAACGGCACCCGGCCGGCCGACCGCCGACCGCTGCATCGCGCCCTGCGCAGGAGGCGTCCCATGGACCCGGTTCCCGATTCGACTTGCGCCTCCCCGCGCCCCGATCCGCGCGGGCAGCGCAGCGAAACATACCTCTCGATTCGCGGCGCGACGCGCGCGCTCGCGGCGCCGCTTTCGGTGGAGGATTGCGCGATCCAGTCGATGCCCGACGCGAGTCCGGTGAAATGGCATCTCGCGCACACGACGTGGTTCTTCGAGACTTTCGTCCTGGTTCCGCACCAGCCGGGTTACCGCGCTTTCGCGCCGGAGTACCGGGTCCTGTTCAACTCCTACTACAACAGCGTCGGCGATCGCTACCCGCGGCCGGAGCGGGGGCTGCTGTCGCGCCCGGGTCTCGAAGAAGTGTTCGCGTATCGCCGTCATGTGGACGAGGCCGTGCTCGGCCTGCTCGCCGCCGACCGCCTTCCCGCAGAGGCCGGCGGGTTGATCGAACTGGGCCTGCATCACGAGCAACAGCACCAGGAGCTCATCCTCACGGACGCGAAGCATCTGCTCTCGCGCAATCCGCTGAAGCCGGCCTACCAGAAGCAGTGGCCGCTGACGGCGATCCGCGCACGTGAGCCGCGCTGGATCGCTTTCGAAGAAGGTTTGCGCGAAATCGGACACTCTGGCCACGATTTCTGTTTCGACAACGAAACCCCGCGCCACCGCGTCTGGCTGGACGCATTCCGCATCGCGTCGCATCCCGTCACCCACGGCGATTTCATCGACTTCATCGAAGACGGCGGCTATCGGCGGCCGGAGCTGTGGCTCTCTGCGGGATGGGACGCGGTGACGGCAGGCGGCTGGGAGGCGCCCCTGTACTGGCAGCGCCGCGAAGACGGCTGGCATGTCTTTACGCTGCACGGCGAGGTGCCCGTGGATCGCAACACCCCGGTTTGCCACGTGAGCTTCTTCGAGGCCGAGGCCTTTGCGCGCTGGGCGAACGCGCGCTTGCCGACCGAGGCGGAGTGGGAAGTTGCCGCGTGCGATGCATCGCGCGCCGGAAATTTCCTTGAGAGTGGCGCATTGCATCCCCTTGCGCTGCGCGGGGCACCTGCGGAAGGAAGGCTCGCGCAGGCTTTCGGCGACGTCTGGGAGTGGACTCGCAGCGACTATGGGCCTTACCCGGGCTACCGGCCGGTGGCCGGTGCGATCGGTGAATACAACGGCAAGTTCATGTGCGGCCAATACGTCCTGCGCGGCGGATCGTGCGTCACGCCGGCAGCCCACGTGCGCGCGACCTACCGGAATTTCTTTCCGCCGCAGGCGCGCTGGCAGTTTTCGGGGCTGCGCCTCGCTCGGGAAGCCTGAGTCGAGCATCGCAGACGAGGCAACCTTCCCGCAGGGCCGTTCTCCGGTGATTCTTGGCAGCGTTGCGCGCCACGCGGGGTGGATCGGTGAGAATAGCGGCAATGATCCTCCATTTCTCGCACGCCAACGGCTTTCCCGCCGCGTGCTACCGCAAGATGTTCTCCTATCTCGAACCCGCATTCGCGATCGGCGCCATCAATACCATCGGCCACGATCCGCGCCATCCTGTCACCGACAGCTGGCCGCACCTGGTCGCGGAGCTCATCGAGCGCGTCGAACGCTATCGCGAGCCCGTCCTCGGGGTGGGGCATTCGCTCGGCGGCTATCTCACCGCGCTCGCGGCCTTGAAGCGCCCGGCGCTTTTTCGCGCCATCATCCTTCTGGATTCGTCGATCCTCGGGCGGTGGCAGGGGACGGTGTTCAAGATGGTGAAGCGCTTCGGGCTCGCCGACCGCGTAACTCCCGCCGGCGCGACGCGCGACCGCCGTGCCGAGTGGGCCTCCGCCGACGAAGCCTACGCGCACTTTCGCAACAAGCGGGCGTTTCAGCACTTCGATCCCGAGTGCCTGCGCGACTACGTGACGCTCGGGATGGTGCCTTCCCCGGGGGGCGTGCGGCTCGCTTTCGATCCGGGAATCGAGTACCGCATCTACCGAACTTTCCCGCACGGGCTCGCGAGGGAACTGCCGCGACTGCGGGTGCCGGCCGGGGTGGTCTGCGGACGCGAATCGGCCGAATCGAGACGGACCGGGCTTGCGACGACGCGCAGGTATTTCCGCGTGGTGCGCGTCCCGGGTGGCCATCTGTTTCCGCTCGAACGGCCGGAGGCCGCTGCGCAGGCGATCCGCGAGATGGCAGCAGAATTGCTGCCATCCTGAGCCCTTCGCTTTCGCTCGAGGGTAAACTCCGCGAAGGATCCGCTTTTCTTGCGGATTAGATCGAGCGCTGGCGACGCCGCACCATCATGGAATCCAGCCTTTCCGCGAGGCGCTGTACGCCTTCGAGGTTGGGATTGACCGCGAGCGCGCGGCGGAAGTACTCCAACGCTCTCTCCGGTTGGTCGAATTCGAGGTAGATCTGGCCGTAGCCGGAAAGCACGCCGAAGTGCTGCGGGTTGCGCTTGACGACTTCGTCGCAGTCCTTGAGCGAGCGCCGGAATTCGCCGGCGAGGAAATACGCCGTGGCGCGCTTGTTCCAGCCTTCGGCAAAGTCGGGTTTGAGCTCGATGACGCGGGTAAAGGTGGCGATCGCCTCGGGCAGGCGCTGCTCGCCCATCTGCGCGACTCCCCGACCGAACAGCTCGTCCACGCGCGCGTCCCCCGAACGGCTCCAGACCGCCCACAGTGCTTGCTCGGCGGCAGCGCGCACCCGTTCGTCCGCGTCGCGCAGCGCGATGATCAGCGTGGGAGCGTCCTCCATCCGGCCCACGATCGCGAGGCCGAGTGCGCCGCGCAGGCGTTCGTCCGCGTCGTTTCTCTTCAGCGCCGCGAGCGCCTGTGCCCGCGAGGGCCGGTCCGGCTCCGCCGCGGCAGGCATCGCGGGCACCAGGCACGCGATGGCGAGAACCAGAAGCACCAGCCTTTTCATTGCGACCTTCGAGAGCCTCATCGGAATAAGCTCCCCTGCCTGATGGTTTACCGAGCGTCCGCTCAACTATAATCCTCTCTGTTGTCAGATGAAAGGAGGCACCATGCGCAAGCTGCTGATTTCGGTCCTCGGTCTGCTGGCGGGACTTGCTCTAGTCCCGGCTCTCCACGCCGCCGGAATGGACTCGGGGCCTGCGCCGAACGCGCGTCCCGTGGACCCGGATTACGAGAGCGGGAAGAAAGCGGTCGAGGCGGGGAACTGGAGAACGGCCCTCGACAGCTTCGAGCGAGTTGCCTCGCGCGATCCGAGCAACGCCGACGTGCAGAATTACCTCGGCTACGCCTGGCGCAAGTCCGGCAACCTCGACCTTGCGTTCAAGCACTACAACGAAGCGCTGCACCTCAACCCGCGGCACAAGGGAGCACACGAATACATCGGCGAGGCCTATCTGATGGCGAACAACCTGCCTAAGGCGGAGGAGCACCTGGCGCAGCTCGACAAGCTGTGCTTTTTTCCCTGCGAGGAATACCGCGACCTGAAGAAAGCGGTGGAGGAATACAAATCCAAGTCCCGGCCCTGAGCTTCTTTCGCGAGCGCAAAACAAAACGCCCGGCAAGCCGGGCGTTTTTCCGGGTGCGCGTCCCGGGAAAATCCAGAGGCGGTGATTACTTGAGGTGTTTGCTGACGAGCTTGGTCATCTCGAACATCGAGACGCTCTTCTTGCCGCCGAACACCGCCTTGAGGGCGTCGTCGGCATTGATCATGCGGCGGTTCTTGGTGTCCTGCAGCTTGTTCTTCTTGATATAGCCCCAGAGCTTCTTGGTCACTTCGGTGCGCGGTATCGCCTTGGAGCCCACCACTTCCGCCAGCAAGGCGCTAGGGGTCATGGGTTTCATGAATGCCGCATTGGGTTTTCTCTTCTTGGCCATCGTGTATCTCTCCTCTTAAATACGAGCTGTTTGGGTGACGCCGCACGGACGGTACGGGCAACGCGAGAGTGCGGCAATCAGAGGGAAATGTCAACATCCTCGAAGGGGTTCTTTCGTCCTATGGGAAAACAGTGGCCCGGCCGGGGGATCGCTTCGCTATAATCGAAGACCCGTTTTCCCTGACAATTTCCTGTCACCCCGGCGAGCGCCGTGGAAACCGCCAAAAAAAACGTCGCCGTCCTCGCCGCCTGCCAGGCGCTGCTGTTCACTAACAACTCGACGGCGATTGCCCTCAATGGCCTGGCGGGCTACGCGCTCGCGGCGAACAAGGCTCTGGCGACGCTCCCCGTCACCGCATGGGTGATCGGCGGGGCGCTCTCCACCCTTCCGGCTTCGCTTCTCATGAAGCGCATCGGCCGCCGCGCCGGCTTCACCGTCGGAGCGCTGACGGGGATGGTCGGCGCGGCGATCTGCTGTCTCGCCCTTTACCTCGGGAATTTCTGGCTCTTCTGCTTCGGCACGATGGTGTTCGGCGTGTACAACGCGGTGGCGCAGTACTACCGCTTCGCGGCCGCGGACGCCGCGAGCGCCGACTTCAAGGCGAAGGCGATCTCCCTGGTTCTCGCCGGAGGGCTGGTCGGGGGCATCCTCGGCCCTGAGACGAGCAAGCTCACGGTCGATTTGCTCGCCACGCCTTTTCTCGGCGCGTACCTGTCCCTGATCGGATTCCTGGTGCTCGTCGTGCTGGTCGTGCAGCAGCTCGACATCCCGGTGCCGGCGGCCGCGGCTCATAGGGAACCGACGCGACCGCTCGCTCAGATCATGGCGCAGCCGGTGTTCGTGGTTGCGGTGCTCGCGGCGGCGATCGGCTACGGTGTGATGAACCTGCTTATGACCGCGACGCCGCTCGCGATGGGCTTGTGCGGCCATCCGTATTCGGCTGCGGCAACGGTGATCGGCTGGCACGTCATCGGCATGTTCGGGCCGTCCTTCTTCACGGGCTCGCTGATCAAGCGCTTCGGGGTGCTGCAGGTGATGGCCGCGGGAGCGCTGCTCCTCTATGCGGTGGTGGCCGTCGCGCTCTCGGGCATCGGCATTGCGAATTTCTGGTTTGCGCTGGTGATCCTCGGAGTCGGCTGGAATTTCCTCTATATCGGCGGCACGACCCTCATCACCGAGGCGTGCACGCCGCCCGAGCGCGCGAAGACGCAGGGCGCAAACGACCTGATCATCTTCGTCGTGATGGCCACCTCCTCGTTCAGTTCGGGCCTGCTCCTGGAGAAGAGCGGCTGGCAGACGCTCAACTATCTCGCGCTACCGTTCGTCACCGCGGCGGCCGTCGCGGTGCTGTGGCTCCTCGTCCGGCGCCGCGCCGTGGCCGCGGCATAAACGCGGTGAACGCCGGCGACGCAAGGCTCGACCCCCAGGCCCGCGCGTTGATCGAGCGTATCGCCGCGACGGGCGCGGCTCCGCTCGACACGCTCTCGGTGCCCGAAGCGCGGCGGCTCTATCGCGAATCGCGCCTCGCCCTTGCCCCGCCTCCGGTCGCGGTGCAGGAAACGCGCGATTTCTCCATGGCCGGTCCGGGAGGTGCGATCGGCGCGCGCTACTATCGGCCGCTCGGTGCGAATTCCGGTGAAGCGCTGCCCGCGGTGGTGTACTTCCACGGCGGCGGCTGGACCTGCGGGGATCTCGATACGCACGACAGCGTCTGCCGCGGGATCGCCGCCCAGAGCCGCTTCGCCGTCGTTGCGATCGATTACCACATGGGACCCGAGCACAGATTTCCCGCCGCGGTCGAGGATGCCTTGGCGGCGGTGCGGTGGATGGCGGCGAACGCAGGCTCGTTCGGGATCGACCCAGCGCGGCTCGTGGTCGCAGGCGAGAGCGCCGGCGGCAACCTCGCCGCGGTGGCGGCACTCGCTCTGCGCGAGTCGGGGCCTCGTCTGGCGATGCAGGTGCTCGTCTATCCCGTGACCGACCAGGCCGCCGACACCGATTCGCTCAGGCGCTTCGCACAGGGCTATTCGCTCACGCGCGAATTGCTGCGCTGGTATCAGGGCAACTATCTGCGCGATGAACGAGACCGTGCCGACTGGCGCGCTTCTCCTTTGCGCGCGAAGGATCACTCGCGGCTGCCGCCCGCCTATATCATCACCGCCGGTTTCGATCCGCTCCTCGACGAGGGCAAGGTCTACGCCGAGCGTCTTGCGCAGGCCGGCGTTCCGGTCACCTACGAATGCTTCGAGGGGCAGATACACGGATTTCTCCCCATGGCCGGGGCGATCGCCGCGGCGCACCACGCCCACTACCGGATCGGCCAGATGCTGCGCATGCGCTTCGGGACGTTTTCGGTCGCGCGGCCCTGATCGGCGTAAAATCGCGGAATTCCCCTATGCCGGCTCCCACCGAGAAAATTTCCGTCGCGCGCAAGGTCGTGCGTGCCGCCTGCCCGCACGACTGCCCCGACACCTGCGCGATGCAGATCACGGTCGAGAACGGCGTCGCGGTGAAAGTCGAGGGCGCGAAAGACCATCCGTTCACCGCCGGCACGCTCTGCACCAAGGTCGCGAAATATCTGGAGCGCACCTACAGCAAGGACCGGCTGCTCTTTCCGCAGAAGAGAGTCGGCCCGAAGGGCAAGGGCGAGTTCGAGCGCATTTCCTGGGACGAAGCGCTGGATACGATCGCCGAAAAGTTCCGCGCGATCGAGGCCGAGGATCCCCAGGGCATCCTGCCCTACGACTACGCGGGCACCATGGGCTACGTGCAGTGGCACTCGATGGGCCGGCGCTTCTTCAACCGGCTGGGCGCGTCGCGCCTGGACCGCACCATCTGCTCCTCGGCCGGCAAGGAGGGCGTGAAAATCACCCTGGGCGGGTCCTTCGGCATGGACCCGGAAAAGTTCGACGAGGCGAAGCTTATCCTCATTTGGGGCTCGAATCCCATTGTCTCGAACCTGCACCTGTGGTCGCGCGTGCAGGAAGCGAAGCGCCGCGGCGCGAAGCTCGTCGCGATCGACCCCTACCGCAGCCTTTCGGCCGAGAAATGCCACGAGCACCTCGCGCCGCTTCCGGGCACCGATGCGGCGCTCGCGCTCGGGCTCATGCACGTCATCATCGGCGAGGGCCGTCACGACGCGGACTACGTCGGGAAGTACACGATCGGCTTCGACACTCTGGCGGAGCGCGTGAAGGAGTATCCGCCGAGCAAGGTGGCGGAGATCACCGGACTGCCCGCGGAAAAAATAATAGCTCTTGCGCGCGAATACGCCGCGACGCGCCCGGCGGCGATCCGGCTCAACTACGGGCTGCAGCGCCACGCCGGCGGGGGAATGGCGGTGAGGAACATCATGTGCCTGCCCGCGCTCACCGGCGATTGGCGCCATCCGGCGGGCGGGGCCGTGCTCTCCACCTCGGGATTTTTCGACATGAACGACGCTAAGCTCGAGCGGCCGGAGCTGCTGCAAAAATCGAGATGCCCCAACCCGCGCACGATCAACATGGTGGCGATCGGGAATGCGCTGCTCGAAGCGAAGCCGCCGATCCGCGCTCTCTACGTATACAACTCCAACCCGGTCGCGGTCGCGCCCGACTCGGCGAACGTCGTGAAGGGTTTTTCCCGTGAGGACCTATTCACCGTGGCGCACGAGCAATTCCTCACCGACACCTGCGACTACGCCGACATCGTGCTGCCGGCGACCACGCAGCTCGAGCACCACGACGTGCACACCGCCTACGGGCATCTCTACGTCGTGGCGAACAGCCCCGCGATCGCGCCTCTGGGCGAGTCCGTCCCGAACAGCGAAGCGTTCAGGCGGCTCGCCGCGCGCATGGGGTTCACCGAGGAGTGCTTCAGGGACTCCGACGAGGACATCTGCCGGCAGGCGCTCGAATCGTCGAACCCGCGCATGCAGGGCATCGAGTGGGAGTCCCTCAAGGCGAAAGGCTGGCAGCGGCTGAACGTGCCCGAGCGCTTCGCTCCGTTCGCGCAGGGCAATTTCGGCACGCCCTCGGGAAAGTGCGAGTTCTACAGCGAAACGGCGAAGAGCATGGGCATGGACCCCTTGCCGACCTATATTCCCCCGCGCGAGTCGGCGCAGTCGAACCCCTCGCTCGCCAAAAGATATCCGCTTGCGATCATCTCGCCGCCCAACCGCCATTTCCTCAATTCATCCTTCGCCAATATGCCTTTCGCTATCGCCGAAGCGAAAGAGCCGAGCTTGGAAATCCATCCGGCGGATGCCGCGGCGCGCTCGATCCGCGACGGGGACACCGTGCGCATCTTCAACGACCGCGGTTCGCTCACGGCCAGGGCGCGCGTCAGCGACAGGGCGCGGAAGGGCGTCGTGGTGGCGCTGTCGGTGTGGTGGAGAAAGCTGACCGCCGATCGCCGCAACGCCAACGAGCTGACCGCGCAGGCGCTCACCGACATCGGCAGGGGCGCGACGTTTTACGACTGCCTGGTCGACGTGGCGCTCGGGTAGGAAGCAAAGGTGTCGTCGGCGCCGCAGATCAAGCCAGGAATCAAGGATGCCTTGATCGTGGTCGACGTGCAGAACGACTTTTGTCCCGGCGGCCGGCTCGCGGTGCAGAAAGGCGACGAGGTGGTGCCCCTCGTGAACGCGCTCGCGAAGCGGTTCGAGAACGTGGTGCTGACGCAGGACTGGCATCCGCCGGGTCATCAATCGTTCGCCACCTCGCACCCGGGCAGCAAGCCCTTCGATTCGGTGAAGCTCGCCTACGGCGAGCAGGTCCTCTGGCCAGACCACTGCGTGCAGGGGAGCGACGGCGCGGCGCTGCACAAGGACCTTTCCGTTCCCCACGCGCAGCTCGTCCTGCGCAAGGGCCATCACCGGGACGTGGACAGCTACTCGGCTTTTCTCGAGGCCGACCGCAAGACCCGCACCGGGCTCGAAGGTTATCTCGGGGAACGCGGCATCAAGCGCGTGTTCATCTGCGGGCTCGCGACCGATTTCTGCGTGGCGTGGACGGCGCTCGACGCGCACAAGCTCGGCTTCGACGCCGTCGTGATCGAGGATGCCTGCCGCGCGATCGACATGCAGGGCTCGCTTGCCGCGGCCTGGGAGAAGATGAAGAAGGCCGGCGTGAAGCGCATCCAGTCCGGCGACATAGCGTAGGAGGCCTTATGGCGATCCAGGGAATGAATCACTTCAACGTGCTCACCGACAGGCTGGCGGCGACGCGCTCGTTCTACATCGGTATCCTGGGCTTCACAGAGGGACCGCGGCCCCCGCTCGGTTTCGGCGGCGCGTGGCTGTACGCGGGCGGCCAGCCCATCCTGCACGTTTCGGAAGGGAAGCTGCCCGCGGATCCGGCCGGAGTGCTCGACCATCTCGCGTTCAGCGCCACCGACTTGAAGGGCACGGTGGCGAAGCTCAAGGCCAGCGGAATAGAGTTCACGCTGCGTCGGCAGGTGGGTGTTGGAACGTGGCAGATTTTTTGTCACGATCCCTGCGGCGCCAAGGTGGAGCTCGATTTCTCGCCCGAGGAGCCGGCACCCGCGGACTCCTGAAGAGCTTGGAATCTGACTTGGAGGAAAGTGATGGATAAGCAGCGCAGAAGCTTCTTGAAAGGTGCGGCGGGCGTCGCCGCGCTCGCCGCAGGCGCTTCGGCGCCGGAATACTCCCTTGCGCAGGGTGCGGGTCCGGGGGCGAGCCCGGGCTCGCCCGCGGCGCCGAAAAGGATGACTTTCGTCACCCTGCGCAGCGGCGACGCCTACGGCCTGGGCGTGAGGACCGACCTGGGCATTCTCGACGTAACCAAGACGGCGAAATTCCTCCGCAGCCCCGCGCCGACCGCGATCGAGGATCTCATCCGCCGCGGCGACCGGGGACTCACCGAGCTCGTCAAAGTTGCGCTCGCGCGCAGGACCCCGGGGTTTTTCGTCGCCGAGGACCGCGCCGAATTCGGACCGTGCGTCACCAACCCCGAGAAAATCCTGTGCGTCGGGCTCAATTACGCAAGGCACGCGCGCGAAACCAACAATCCGATTCCCAAGCTCCCCATTCTTTTCAACAAGTTCAACAACGCGCTCAACTCTCACGGAGGCACGGTGAGGGTATCGTCGATTCCCGCCGAGCGCTTCGACTACGAGTCCGAGCTGGTGATCGTGATGGGAAAGAAGGCCCGCAATATCAGCGAAGCCGAAGCGCTCTCCTACGTGTTCGGCTACTGCAACGGCAACGACTTCACCGCGCGCGACCTGCAGTCGCGCTCGAGCCAGTGGATGATCGGCAAGACCTGCGACGGTTTCGGCCTGCTCGGGCCCTACCTTGTCACCGCCGACCAGGTGGATCCAAACAACCTCAAGATCGAGGGTACGGTAAACGGCGAAGTGCGCCAGTCCTCGAACACGAGCGACATGGTGTTCAATTGCGCGCAGATCGTAAGCTACGCCTCGACGCTGATGACGCTTGCGCCCGGGGACGTCATCTACACCGGTACGCCCGAGGGGGTGATCGCGGGCTATCCCAAGGAGAAGCAGGTGTGGCTCAGGGCCGGCGACAGGCTGACCACGATGATCGAAAAGCTGGGAACGCTGCGGTTCGCGCTGACCTGACGCGCTCGCCCGCGCCGGAGTAGTATCTGTCCCGATCTTTCAAAGGAGGAGACAAGCATGAAAAAACTGACGATCGGAGCGACCGTGGCCGTTGTCGCCCTCGCGATGGGCGTGGGGGTGCTGAACGCGCAGCAGCCCGGGTTCAAGCGCGTGGAAGTGCAGGATCGCGACCTCAGCATTCCCGGCCGCCACGCCGTGCAGGCGCGCGCCGAGTTCGAGCCGGGCGGGGCGATCGGCAGACATACCCACCCCGGCGAGGAGCTCAGCCTCGTTCTCGAGGGCGCGCTGCTGCTCGAGATCGACGGTCAGCCTGCCAGGACGGTGAAGGCAGGCGAGTCGTTCTTCGTTCCCGCGGGCGTGGTCCACGCCGGCAAGAACGCGGGCAACGGCAAGGCGGTCGTGTTCGCGACCTACATCGTGGAGAAGGGCAAGCCTGTCGCCACGCCGGTGAAATGAGATTAAACGCGGGCCGGCAGGTGCGCCGCACCTTGCCGGCCGCTTTGATTCCGCCGGTTGGAACCGACGCCGACGATCTGGCGCCGTTCAACCGGCGGTGTGACTCATGTCCTCCGTAGCGCAATCTGCAAGCGCCGAGGCGTTTCACGCCTTCGAGCACGCGGGCTGGCAGGGCGCCGCCCGCGGCTACGACGATGCTTTCGGGAGTCTCACGCGCCAGGCGATCGATCCGTTGCTCGACGCGGCGCAGGTGCGCTCGGGGGCGCGCGTGCTCGACGTGGCGAGCGGCCCGGGCTACGTGGCGGCCGCGGCAGCGCAGCGCGGGGCGCAGGTCACGGCCCTGGATTTTTCCGTCGCGATGGTGGAGATGGCCTGCTCGCAGAACCCGGGAATCGAGTTTCGCGAGGGCGACGCCGGGGCGCTGTCCTTCGCCGACGGTTCTTTCGACGCGGTGGTGATGAACTTCGGCATGCTGCATCTTGCGTGGCCCGAGCGCGCGGTGAGCGAGGCGCTGCGCGTTTTGCGTCCAGGCGGACGCTACGCGTTCACCGTTTGGGCGAAACCGGAGGAAGCGGTGGGTTTCGGCATCATCCTCGAGGCGGTCCGGAAGCACGGCAATCCCGACGTGCCCCTGCCGCCCGGGCCGCCGTTCTTCCGCTTCAGCGACGCGAGCGAGTGCGACAATGTCCTGAAGATCGCGGGCTTCAGGAACGTGGACGTGCGAAAGGTCCCGCAGGTCTGGCGCTTCAGCGCGTGCGGGCTCTTGTTCGAGGCATTCCTCTCCGGGACGGTCAGGACGCAGGCCTTGCTGCACGCCCAGTCAGCCCCGGCGCTGGCCGCGATCCGCGACGCGGTCGGCCGAGTCGCCGGCGAATACGAGAATCACGGAACCGTGGAGATTCCCATGCCCGCGGTTCTCGCGGCGGCGCTCAAGCCGTGATCCCCGTCGCGCGGCGCCCGCGCGGAAAAACATGAAACGTCCTGGCAATGGGCTCGCGAATGCGATCGAGATCGTCGAGGAGGACGGCGTGCGCGTGCTGCAGATCGGCGGCAACGCGATCCAGAGCGCGATGCGGCTGGATGCGCCCGACCGGATCGAGCTCGACTACGTGCGCGCGATGATGGCCTTTCTCCTCTTTCGCCCGGACCCGCGCGACGTGCTGCTGGTCGGCCTGGGCGGGGGCTCGATGGCGCGCTTCATCCACCAGCGCATGCCGAAAACGCGCGTCAGCGTGGTCGAGATCGATCCGGGCGTGGTCACCGTGGCGCGCAGATACTTTCACTTTCCCCAAGAGGACGCGCGGCTGGAAATCGTGATCGGCGATGGGGCCCAGGTCGTGCCGCAGCGGCCCGCGAGCTGCGACGTGCTCGTCGTCGACGGGTTCGTCAACGGACGCCCGGCAAAAGGCCTGTGCACGCAATCCTTCTACGACGGCGCCTTCGCGGCGCTGCGTCCCGGCGGCGTGATGGTCGCCAACTTCATGTCCGACGACGAGCGCATCGAAGCCTATTGCGGGCGCATCGAAGAAAGCTTCGGCCGCGGTCCGACGCTGCTGCTCGCCGAAGAGGAGGACAACTTTATCGCCTTCGCCCTGCGCAACGGGCCGCCGCGCATCGCCTGGGCGGAGCTGAAGGTCCGCGCCCGTGCCGCGCAGCGGCTTTTCGACCTGCCGCTCGAAGAATGCTTCGCGTCGCTCAAGCAGCGCAATCCCCACACAAACCGGTTTCTTACCCTATAAAAATGCCCTCTCCCGACCCGCAGCACTCAGGTGCCGGTCCGGCGCAGGTCTTGTCGCTCGGCGACGCCACCGCGATCATCGTCGGGCTGATCATCGGCGCCGGCATATTCAAGACACCCTCGATCGTCGCGGGCTCGAGCGGCGGCGAGACTGCGATGGTCCTCGTCTGGATCGCGGGCGGTGTCGTGTCTCTCATCGGCGCCATGTGTTACGCGGAGCTCGCTACCGCCTATCCGAGCGCGGGAGGGGAATACCACTTCATCGGCCGCGCGTTCGGCCGCGTTCCGGCTTTTTTCTACGCCTGGGCGCGTATGACCGTGATCGTCGCAGGCTCCATCGCCGTGTTCGCCTTCGTTTTCGGCGACTACTGCGCACGCCTGCTCAGCTTCGGCGAGCATTCCTCCTCGATCTACGCCGCTCTGATCGTCGTCGTGCTCACCGTCGTCAATATCGTCGGCATCGAGGCCGGCAAGACGACGCAGAACGTGTTGACCGTGTTCGAAGTGCTGGGCTTGGTGATTGTGCTCGTGGTGGGATTATTTCTCGCGCCTGCTGCCCCGAACGGGGGGGCGCAAGCAGCATCTGCACCTTCTTCGTGGTCGGGCGTCGGCCTGGCGATGATCTTCGTGCTATTCACCTACGGCGGTTGGAATGACGGGGCGTATATCTCGGCGGAGGTGCGCGACCGGGAGCGCAACATGTCGCGGGCACTGTTCTACTCGCTCGGCCTCGTTACCGCGCTCTACGTGCTCGTCAACCTTGCGTATCTGAAGGGCCTCGGTCTGGCCGGCATGGCGAAGTCGGACGCGGTGGCGGCTGACCTCCTCGTGCGGGTGTGGGGGGCCGCCGGCGAGAAGCTGATCAGCGTGATGATCGCGATCGCGACCCTCACCTCGATCAACGGCGCGATGATCGTCGGTGCGCGCTCCAATTACGCGCTGGGTCGCGAGTGGCCGTTCCTGCGCTTTCTCGGCCGTTGGGACCAAGCGAGCGGCTCGCCGCGCAATGCCTACCTCGTACAGGGCGCGATCGCGCTCCTGCTCGTGGGTCTGGGAGCGATCGAACGCAAAGGCTTCCAGACGCTCGTCGATTTCACCGCGCCCGTGTTCTGGGCTTTTTTCCTTGTGACCGGGCTTTCGCTCTTCGCGCTGCGCGCCAGGGACCCGGGCGCCGCGCGGCCGTACAAGGTGCCGCTCTATCCGCTAACACCCTCGCTCTTCGTCCTGAGCTGTGCCTACATGCTCTACTCGAGCCTGGCGTATACGGGTGTCGGCGCGCTCTTCGGCGTCGGCGTGTTGGCGTTGGGAGCCGTGGTGATGCTGCTCGGACAGCGGGCTGTCCGTGCATAAACCAGGAGCGCGCGCAGCCGTCCTCGTGGCCGCGCTGATTTCCGGCTGCGCCGCGCTCGACCGGTTGGGCGACACCCGGCTCACCGACGGCGTCGCGCCGGTTTTCGACCCGGAGGTGCCGTATTTCCCGAGCACCGACGAGGCCGTGCTCGGCATGCTCAAGCTCGCAGGCACGGCGCCCGAGGACGTGGTCTACGATCTGGGCTGCGGCGACGGGCGCATCGTCATCGCCGCGGCGAAGGACTTCGGCGCGCGTGGCGTGGGCGTCGAGATCGACCCGGCGCCGCTGCGCATGGCGCTGTACCGCGCGCGCCGCGCCGGGGTCGAGAACCGCGTGCGCTTCGTGCGCGGCGACCTGTTCGAAACGGACATCAGCGAAGCAACGGTGGTGACGCTGTTCCTCTTCGAAACGCTCAACCGGCGCCTGCTGCCGAAGCTGCTGCGCGAGCTTGCGCCGGGCACGCGCATCGTCGCGCACCGCTACGGGTTCGGCGACGACTGGTTGCCCGAGAGGACGGTGCAGGCGGGAGCGAGCACGCTCTATCTCTGGACGGTTCCGAAGCGCAAGTAGCGCGAGCCTCCCGGCTCTAGAACATCGTATTGTCGTTGGTTGAACGCCAGGTCGTAGAAGGCGGTGACGTTCCTCTTATTGCGCTCGAGGGGATCGTTCGTCACAGGCAATGCCCCAGGGCGCACCCGACGAACAGCTCTCCTGCAGAAAACACGAGCATCGAGTAGGGCACCGACACGACCGCCACCGCGATCCTCAGCCATGGACGAACGGAAGCAAACGAAAACAGCGCGAGGCCCAGGATCCAAGGGACGAACTCGGCGACATCGAACGCGCCCCACGTAAATACCTCATCCGGGAAATCGGGCCATGCGAGCCCATACAAAACTGCGACTGAGATCACGCTGGCGATGGGCAAAATCAGAAACAGGGCCAGAATCGCGAGCCACGTACGTGCTGGGTCCGCTCTCCGCGTGTCCGCGTCGGACGTTGCGTTAGACGACAAGTTCATGCGATTTGGCATTTCAGCGCTTGCCCGATTGGATCTCGTAGATCCTGCCGCCAAGCCAGCATTGCGGTATCGCCAGCACGACGAGCGCGATGGGGTACCACCTGGGCCCGAGCGCCAAGTTCCAGGTTGCCACAACACCCACAACCCCGAGGACAACGCCCACAACCCCGAGGATCATGGCGTGCTTCATGGGTTTGTCCGGCGCGAGCCGAGCTGTGAGCCAAGCGCCGCCGACGCTGATGACGATGCGATAAGAGGTCGCAAGCAGGGCGAGCGCGTCGCCGATCGGCTGGTCCATGGGCGGGAAGACGCCTGTCGCGTGCAGCACGATGTCGACCAGGGTTGTGACAACGATGATGACGAGCAAGCCGGCGACCACGGCCCAGATGGATTTTCTATTCATGATTTTCCCCCAAAACTCAATCCCATTTTAATTTCTCCAGCAGCGCAGCCCGGGCGCGAGCTTGTCCGCGCCTTTTACCGCTGCCGCCCGCTTGCGCAGCCCCGCGCGGCACATGGAGTACGCGGCGAGCGCGCCGGCCTGGCCGGGCCTGCGCTCGGCGGCCTCGGCGAAAAGCTCCCCGGCTTTGGCGTAGTCGCGTTCCGCAAGAGCGCGAGCGCCGAGGGGATAGGCGTAGTCCGGGCGATAGCCCTCGGCCGCCAGCCGCCGGTTCACGATCTCCTGCTCGGTGACGTCGCTGCCGAGCAGCCATAGCACCGGGATGCGCAGATCGGTATAGCGCAGGATCGCGTCTACATGCCGCACGTTCTCGACGGGGTCGGGCGCGATCTCGCCATTGAGCGCCGGCTGGATCGCGAAGAAAGGCAGGCTCGCCCGGGTAAGCTGCGCGGGCCAGTGCCTCGCCACCCACTGCGATTCCTGGAAGCGGCGCTGCGCGCCATCGGGCTTGAGCCACGCCGCGTATTCGTCCTCCCGGGCCCCGATGCTGCGCGTTTCGGGCGCGATGCGCTTCGGATGGTCGTCGGTCAGCGTCGGCGTCTCCCCGTACCAGCGGCGCAGCTGCTTGGCGTCCGCGAGAAAGGTGGCGCCGAGCTGGTCGGGGTGCTCGAACCCGCTCGCAGCGATCCACGGCGCCGCGGTCGGGTCGCGCCATAAACGCGCGAAATGCTGCGCGCTCGGGCGATTGCTGAACTCGCGACCGCCCATCAGGATCCAGTCGTTTTGCGCTCCGGCCCACAGCGTGCAGTCGGGAAACGCGTCGCAGAAGGCGCGGGTCACCGCCCGCGCCCCCTGCGGCTTGAATTGCGGGGCCGGCAGCCAGTAGGTCGCGAGCCCACCGGGCGCGAGCCGCTCGGCAAGCGCCATGAAATATTCGCGGGTATAGAGGTTCACCACGCCCGCGATCAGCGGCGGCGGCGGCTCCGCGGTGATGATGTCGAACTGCTCGCGATGCACGCGCAGGTAGTGGCGCCCGTCTTCCAAGACGAGCTGCACCCGCGGATCCTTCAACGGGTCGCGTTTGCCGTGAAGCAGCGGGCTTACCGCGATGATCTCCGGCGAGACGTCGACCACGGTGAGGCTCCGCAGCTGCGGATCGCTCAATAGCGCCCGCGCAGTGTTGCCCGCGCCATAGCTGACGAGGAGCGCGCGCCGCGGTTCGGGATGCAGGGCCAGCGGCAGCCAGGCGAACATCTGCATGTAGCGGGCCGACTCGCGGTCGATCGCGCTCATCGAGTAGCTGTCGGTCAGCAGCCGCCAGGCTGCCACCTCGCCGAAACGCTCGCGCTTGAGCAGCTGCAGGGTCGTCGTCGGGCCTTGCGTGACCTGCACTACCCGCGAGCTGTCGATCAGCTGATACGGGAAAGCCGCCTCCGCGAGGTGCATGCCGATGCGGCCGAACGGGAAGAGCAACAGCCCGGCCGCCGCCGCGAGGAGGGGCAGCGTCAACCTCGCGGGCTTCGCCACGAGCAGCGGCAGCAGCGCATAACCCCCGGCGAGGACGAACAGGCTCCATTCGATGCCCAGGCGCGGCAGCAGGACCAGGCCGGCGAGCGCCGCCCCGAGCGCGGCGCCGAGCGTGTTCGCGGTCGTTAGGACGCCGATCGCCGGCTGCGGGTTCTGCGAATCGGCGCGCAGCTCCGCGCCCAGCAGCGCGAACAATGAGCCCGACAGGATCGCGGCCGGCAGCATCAAGGGAACGGCATAGTGGATCAGATCGGGCTTGCCCGAACTGAAGATCCAGCCGGCGAGCATGTAGCCGGCGACGACGGCGAGGCTGCAGCCTGCGGTGACCCAGACGAGTCGCGGCCGGGCAATCAGCGGGGCGAGCGCGCCGCCGATGGAAATCCCAAAGAGGACTACGGTCAGCATAAGCGCGAAGGTCGCATCGCTGCCCGGCGCATAGAGGATCAGCAGGCGGAACCAGATCACTTCGAGCGCGAGTGCGAGGCTTCCGGCGGCGGCAGCGGCGCACAGCAGGCGCACTGGGTAAGGGCCGGTGCCGCGCGCCGGTGCCGCCACGGCGGCGGCATTTGGCGCTTGCGTCAGGGCGAGTGCTGCCGCCAGTAGATTGAGGCTTGCAGCGACCAGCGCCGTGCTGCGCAGTCCGAGCGCGCCGATCAAGTAATACTCGGCGACGAGCGGCGCGAGGCCGGCGCCGAAGGTGTTCGCCGCATACAGCACACCGAGCGCGCGCGTGGTTTCCTTGTGCGCGACGATACGCACGCCGAACGCGAGCGTCGTGCCCATCGCGATCGTCGGCACGAGCATGGCGGCGAGGGCGAGCGCGAGGCGCACGCCCGCGATCGCCGTGGAATGATCGGCGAGCGGCGAGAGCCAATGCCCGACGACCGGTTCCAGAACCGGGAGGCCCCAGACCAGCAGGCTCCCCGTGACCGCCACCGTGATCTCCGCGAGCGCGAACGCGCGCGCGGGATTGCGGATACGCTGCGCCCAGCGCGCGGCGAGCAGGCCGCCGATCGCCATGCCGAGCATGAACGCGGTGAGGACCAGCGCGCCTGCCCAGACGGTATTTCCGACCACGCGGCCGAGCGCGCGGAACCACAGCACCTGGAACAGGAGCGCCGCCGCGCCCGAGGCGAAAAAGGCGAGCGGCAGCCTGAAGGGCTCGCGAAGCAACTGCTATCTCAGGCTTCGACCGGCAAGCTGCGATGCTTCCCGCGCGTCGGTGTGGGGCGTACCGTCAGGCGTCATTGCTTGCTTGCTGCCAGCCGCAAACCGAGAAAGATGAAGAGTGCCCCCGACGCTTGCGAGAACCCCTGAAGCGCACGCGGGCGGCTCGCGAAGAAACTCCGTACACGCGAGGCGCCGAGAGCCAAAACGAGACACCAAACGGTTCCGGTGGTAAGAAAAGTGAACCCCAGGGCAAGGAACGCGCCGACCTTCGTGGGGCTGTCCGGCTCGATGAATTGGGGCATCAGCGCGAGAAAAAACAAGGCCACTTTGGGGTTGAGAATGTTGGTGAGCATGCCCTGACGGAACGCTGTCCACATATCGACCAGCCCCGCAATATCCGTTGATCCGAGAGCCGTCGTGCGCGTCATCAGCATGCGAACGCCGAGATAGACAAGATATGCGGCTCCAACGACCTTCAGTGCAACAAATGCCGAGGCCGACGTCGCGAGGACAGCCGACAATCCGAGCGCCGCAGCAAGAGTGTGAGCGAGCGCGCCGGCGCTTATGCCCAGAGCCGAGGCCACGCCGATCTGTCGGCCCTGAGCGATGCAGCGGCCGAGAATGTACAGAGTATCTTGACCGGGCGTGAGATTCAACAATACGCCGGTCGCAACGAACAGCCAGTAATCATGAATACCGAGCATCGTCAGAGGATCCCGTATCGAGGTTTCGCGTCGAGCGTCACGACCGCTTGCGCAGAAAGACGTGGGTCGCACGTTCGCCAGCGACGTGCTTCGCGCATTCATAGCCCAAAGCACGCGTATCGATGTCCTTCAGGAGATGCTCCCCGGAACCGAGCAGGACAGGCCGGATGGCGAGATGCAGCTCGTCGATCAGGGCGGCGCGCAGATACTCCCGAATAGTGGATACGCCGCCACCGAGGCGGACGTCGCGGCCGCCCGCTGCGGCGGTCGCCTGTTCCAAAGCGGCGTGAATGCCTTCGGCGACAAAGCGAAACTCCGTACCTCCCGCCATCCTGAGCGGCGCCCGCGGGTGATGCGTCAGCACGAAGACGGGCGTGTGATATGGCGGCTCGTCGCCCCACCAGCCCTTCCAGCTGTCATCCGGCCACGGGCCTCGGACGGGACCGAACATGTTGCGCCCGAGAATCCAGGCGCCGATTCCGGCAAAGCCCTGCTCCGCGATTCCGTTGTCGATCCCCGTCTCGCCGTCGTCGTGGCCGTGCATCCTGCGCCATAGGCGTGTGGGGAAGAACCACTCCATCAACTCAGGACCCCTGACGCCGAGCGGATTCTGGAGATCCTGGTTCGGCCCGGCACCGTAGCCGTCGATGGAAATCGCGAAGCTCTGGACGCGGAGTTTCGACACTTCATTCCTCGCTGCTTGATCAGCGGCTCAGGCGGGCTTTGAGCCGCACGATGGGCCGCTGCGGCTTGCGACGCGCGACCTCTCTGAACCCTGCCCGGTCATACATGGACTTGGCACCGAACCACATGGAATCGTCCTTGGACCGGCCTCGTTTGTCCACCGGGTACGCTTCAAGCAAGGTGGCGCCCTGTTTCCTTGCGTAGGCAACGGCTCCGTTCAGTAGCGCCCGGGCGACGCCTTGGCCGCGATGCTCGGAGGGCACTACGAAGCAGATGATCGACCAGACAGGTCGATGGTCGACGGCCTTCATCACGGGCGAGCGCTGGAGTTTGGCGTATTCCTCGCGTGGCCCGAGCGACACCCAGCCAACGGGAACTTTGCCGCGGTAGCCAATGAGGCCGGGTGGGTTGCCGGCGTCGACAAGGGCTTTCAGCTCGGTGCGATTTGCCTGGGCGCGCGTCGCCCCCTGAGGCAGGGCTCCGCGAGAGCCGCTTCGGCGGTAGTACATGCACCAGCAGCCGCGAGCCACCGAGCACCCTTTGGCATTGAACAGCGCTTCGATGTCAGGCCAGCGCTCGGGCGTGAGTGGCAGGACGGTGAGGTTCATGGGCTTGTTTGAGACGCCCAGCGTGTAACGGTTGGCACCTGGATATCATAGCCGCGATCTGTTCATGGCGGAGTGAATCGCTTCCCGGCGTCCTCAAACGGAGCGTTGCGCGCGGTCTTTTTCGTTCTGCGCCTTGATCGCCGCGCGGGCTTTTTCCCAGTCGGCGTCGCTCCAGGCGGCGAGTTCGGTGAAGGAGGCGCCGTTGGCGAGCCAGCCGCCGCCGTCGATGGCGATGGTCTGGCCGGTGAGCCACTCGCAGCCGTCGGCCATGAGGAAGGCGGCGAGGTTCTGCAGTTCGTACATCTGTCCCGAGCGCCGCATCGGGTTGACCGCCGCGGCTTCCTTGCCCGGATCGCGGCCGGGTGCGAGGCGCTTGCCGGCGCCTTCGGTCGGAAAGATTCCCGGCGCGATGGCGTTCAAGCGTATGCCGTAGCGTCCCCATTCGACCGCGAGCGACTGCGTCATGACGTGCACGCCCGCCTTCGACATCGCCGAAGGCACGACGAAGGGGGAGCCCGTCCACACCCAGGTGACGACGATCGAGATGACCGAGCCCTTGTGGCCGCCCGCGATCCAGCGTTTGCCGACCGCGTGCGTCGTGTAGAAGGTGCCGTGCAGCACCGTGTTGGCGATGGCGTCGAAGCCGCGCGGCGAGAGGTCCTCGGTGCGCGAGATGAAGTTGCCCGCGGCGTTGTTGAGAAGTCCGGTGAGCGGTCCGCCGTCCTCCCAGATCGCCTGCACCATGGCGTCCACCGCGGCTGCGTCGCGGATGTCCACGGTGTGGCATTTCACCGAGCCGCCGTGCTTCGCGGTGAGTTCCGCGGCGGTTCTCTCCAACGGTTCGCGGCGCCTGCCGCAGATGCATAGATCGGCGCCGAGCTCCAGGTACTTCGCCGCCATCTCGCGGCCGAGGCCCGTGCCGCCGCCGGTGACGAGGATGCGCTTGCCCTTGAGGAGGTCTTTCCGGAACACGGGCTAAACGGTCAGGACGATCTTGCCGATGTGCGCGCTCGATTCCATCAGCGCGTGCGCTTTCGACGCCTCCGCAAGCGGAAAGGTCTTGTGGATGATCGCCTTGATCTTGCCGGCCTCGATGAGCGGCCAGACTTTTTCCCGCAGGTTCTTGGCGATCGCGCCCTTGAACTCCGCCGAGCGCGGGCGCAGGGCGGAGCCCGTGACCGTAAGGCGCCGGCGCAGGATGTCGCTCAAGTAGAGCGTCGCCTTCGCGCCGCCGAGGAAGGCGATGATGACGATGCGGCCGTCGTCGGCGAGGCATTTCAGCTCGCGGTCGATGTAATCGCCCCCGACCATATCGAGGATGACGTCGACGCCGCGGCCAGCCGTAGCTTCCTTCACCGCGGCGACGAAATCCTCGGTCTTGTAGTTTACGGCGCGGTCGGCGCCCAGCTTCACGCAGGCCGCGCATTTCTCCGCGCTGCCTGCAGTCGCAAACACCTTGTGGCCGAAGGCCTTCACGATCTGGATCGCGGCGACGCCGATGCCGCTCGATCCCCCCTGCACGAGGAAGGACTCGCCTGGCTTGATGGCGGCGCGATCGAACACGTTGCTCCACACGGTGAAGAAGGTCTCGGGCAAGGACGCGGCTTCGACGGGCGTCATGCCCTTCGGGATCGGCAGGCACTGCGGGGCGGGCGCCGTGCAGTACTCGGCGTAGCCGCCGCCCTGAACGAGCGCGGTCACCATGTCGCCGACGCGCCATCTCGCGACGCCTTCGCCGAGCGCGGCGACGCTGCCCGCGAGCTCCAGACCCGGAATGTCGGACGCGCCAGCCGGCACCGGATAGTTGCCGGCGCGCTGCATGGTGTCCGGGCGGTTGACACCCGCCGCGGCGACCTTGACGAGGAGCTCGCCCTGCTGAGGTCGCGGAACCGGGCGCGTGCCGATCCTCAGAACCTCCGGTCCTCCCGGCTGGGTGATCTCGACCACGCGCATGGTTTCCGGGATCGTCATGTCCGGACCTGAAAGGAAGCGTGATTATCGCATTTCGCTTCCCATAGCACAGGGACCGCACAGGCCTCTGCAAGAGGTCAGCAGGCTTATCCTGTCGATGATTTCAAAACCAAGATTGGCGCGCTTGGCTCTTGAGTACAGGCAAAACTTAACCTCAGTCTTAGGGGAATCAATTCCTCTAAGAACCTTTTTCAAAATTGCCCTTGGGTCCAGGTCTACGTTTTTCAAGATTGGCCTTAGGTCCAAGTCTCCGATCGAAGTAAGCTGCCCGGAACCCCATTGAATGCTCGTCAATTCCGACAGACGCATGCTCGGGCAGTGTTTTTCGCCGTCTGCGCCACGCTTCGCCGTCGACATAGCCTTCCGCAAACTCAGGTGACCAGCCATATTGTTCCGCCAGCACCTTGGCCTTTTCCTTGGACAGGACTCGAACTTGCATACCATCCCGGTTTTTTTCGGTCATTGTTTGAGACTCCAAAGCGCACCCAGAACATTTACGGCAGCCCCGGGCCTTCCCCACCCCTTTTGGGTGACACGTTCGCCGGCGGAAAAAAGTTCCATGGCAGCAACGCCGCAAGCGTCACAACCGTCGGGGTTACGCCCTATTCATGGCGTCTTTCGCGTCTTCGGAACCGAAGCCACAGAATGAACACGAAATCTGAGCATCTATCACACAAGTCCATGAGAGTGTTCAGAAAAATCAGTTTTCGTGAATATCGCTAGAATGGCGGCGCCATGCCGCCCACCCCTCACGCCTCGATCGGAATCGCCCTCGACGAAGTCGACACGCCCGCGCTCGTTCTCGACCTGGACGCGCTCGAGCGCAATCTCCTGCGCATGGCCGACGCGGTGAAGGGCAGCGGCGTGCGCCTGCGCCCGCACGCGAAGAGCCACAAGTGCGCCCAGATCGCCCGGGCGCAGATCGCCGCAGGCGCGGTCGGCGTGTGCTGCCAGAAGGTGAGCGAGGCCGAGGCGCTGGTCGCGGGCGGTGTCGCCGACGTGCTCGTGACGAACGAGATCGTAGGGTGGCGGAAGACCGCGCGCCTCTCACGCCTCGTGCGCGAGGCGAAGGTGGCGGTGCTTGCCGACGACGCCGGCAACGTCAGTGAGCTGGATGCTGCCGCGCGGGCCGAAGGCGTGCGGCTCGAGGTCCTCATCGAGCTGAATGTCGGCGCCGATCGCTGCGGAATA
>WNFF01002979.1_pt1 | contig 23590 bp, 21 predicted proteins | sample 5400441 | NCBI WGS metagenome assembly WNFF01 (sample SAMN13153345, study PRJNA577476) | soil metagenome | isolation source: 120 cm saprolite under Douglas fir tree site 2 hole 3 replicate 1 | place: USA:California | collected 2015-04-18
GGCCTCGACTCCGGGGCGTCGTCCGGGCATTCTTATGGATGTTCATCCGGGCCTCCTCCTCTGCGGGGATGGTCGGTCGGCAACCACCACCGTCGCAGAGACGGCCCGGATGGACAATCTCCTGGTAGTTCACAGCTAGCGGGGGGCGATGCGGATGGCGGAGGGGCCGCCGTTGGTCTTGATCCGCTGGCCGGTGTCGGCAAGCGTGCTCCCGTCCCACCGCAGCACCTGGATCTCCCGCTCCACCATGTTCTGCACCAGGATGGTCCGGCTGTCCGCCGAGAACGCGATGCCCTGCGCCCACCGGCCGACCCACGCCGCCGCCACCGGCAGGAGCCGGGTCCCGTCGACCCGGTAGAGCAGGAGCTTGCCGTTGGGGTTGTAGAAGGGCGAGTCCTTCGGCTTGTTGCTCCCGTTCATCACCTGGACCGCGCAGAGCTTGCCGTCGGGCGACAGCATGATCCCCTCCGGCGTCTGGCCGACGGTCACCGTCTCCACCACCCGGATCGGGGTGGCGCGCAGGTCGATGACGCTCACCGTGTCGTTGTCGCCGCCGCCGCGCCCGATGTTGGCCACCACCGCCACCGACCCGTCCGCGCTGATCTCGATGCCATAGGGCCGGAGCCCCGCGCTGAGGTCGCGCTTGGTGTACTCGACCTTCGTCCCGTCGATGGCGAGGATCGAGATCATGCTGTCCCCGTCGCGCGTCACCAGCGCGGTCTTGCCGTCCGGGGTGAAAACCACGTGGCAGGGACCCGACTTGTCGTCGCCGAGCCGGATCAGGCCCGCCGGCGCGACGGTCTTGCCCTGGATGGTGAAGACCGACACCGTGCCCGCGGCCCGGTTGGCCACCAGGGCGAGCGTCCCCTGCCGGTTGACCGACACGCCCGCCGCGCCCGCCCCCGCCTCGAGCGTGGCGATCACCGCGGGCGGCGTCGCGCGCAGGTCCACCACCGACAGGCGGTTGTCGGGAATGGTCTTGGTCGCGTCGGCGGGATCCACCTTCATCGACGAGGTGATCAGGGCGAGCCCCTGGTCGGGGGTGAGCGCCACGCTCATCGGCGGTCCCACCACGCTGCCGGGCACCGGGATCTCGGCCACCACCTTGGGCGGCGTCACTCCCAGGTCGATGATGGTCGCGGTGTCGGGCGCGGGGTTGGGCAGGACCTTCACCACCCCGTTGTCGAGCATCACCTTGTTGTCGTTCGAGGAGATCGCCCACTGGGCCTGGGCGCCCGTCGGCAGCGCGAGCCCGCCGGCGAGCAGGAGGAGCCGCGAGGTTCGCGCCAGGAGCGTCACGCCACCACGTCGTGTCATGGGAACCTCCTGCAGAATGGTTGATCAAGTCGACCGCCAGGACGAGACTACGCGCGCCTTCCCCCCGCTACCGCGTCGTCGGCCGCGCCTCGAGTCCCATCACGCGCCCCACCTGGGGCGGACGCGGCAGCGGCTCGTGCGCGGCCCGGATGCGACCGAGGCGCTCCAGGATCTCGGGCGCCATGGGGGCGCCGCGCCGTGTCGGCCGGCTCACGTGCAGCGACATCAATTCGTTGGTGGCCGCGAGGTAGCCCGACTCGCCGTGGTACATCTGATGGATGTAGTGAATGCGCTTGGCGTCGAAATCCAGCAGCCGCGTGGTGAAGCGCAACGGGTCCCGCTCGCGTACTTCCTGGTGGTAGGTGACGTGGGCCTCGAGACAGAACGTGGTCACCTCCCGCGCCCTCCGGTGCGCCCGGTCCAGGCCCACGAACCGCATCCACTCGTCGGTGGCGAGGTCGAACACCACCACGTAGTAGCCCATGTTCATGTGCCCGTTGTCGTCGATCCACTCCGGGCGGACGACGTCCCGGTACGCGTCGAAGGGCGCGGGAATGTCCCCCACCGGGGCTAGAGCAGCGCGGTGAAGAAGCCGAGGGTGCGCTGGCGGGCCAGCCGCGCGCTCGGCTCGTGGTAGCTCCCCCGCTCGTCGCAGCTGAAGCCGTGCCCGGCCGGGTAGGTGTGGATCGGCACCTCCGGGTGCGCGGCGCGGATGCGCGCCCAGTGCTCCGGCGGGATTCCCTGGTCGGTCTCCCCGAAGTGCAGCAGCACCGGGCCGCGCGGCGTCTCGCTCGCGGTCTCCGCGATGCCGCCGCCGTAGTAGCCCACCGCCGCCTTCACCCCGTCGATGCGCGTGGCGGCGAGCCAGGCCAGGGTGCCGCCCAGGCAGTAGCCGACCACCCCGGTCGGCAGCCCCTCGGCTTTGAGGGCCTCCACCGCGGCCCGCACGTCGCGGACCATGTCCGCGATGTCGACCTTGCCGCGGATCGAGCGGCCGCGCTCGATGTCGTCGGCGGTGTAGCCGAGGCTGATCCCGGGCTCGACCCGATCGAAGATGGCGGGGGCGAGCGCCACGTAGCCGTCGGCCGCGAAGCGATCGCACAGGCCCTGGATGTGGTGGTTGACCCCGAAGATCTCCTGGACGACGACGAGCCCGCCCTTCGGGGTCGCGCTGGGCGCCGCGCGATAGGCGGAGAGGCGGTGCTGGTCTTCGGCGGTGAGATTGATCATCTGGCCCATCGGTTGGCTCCTTGTCGAAAAGGTGAGAGAGGACTGCCCCTCAGAGGAGTGGGCGCGCGAGCACCACGAGCCGGGGCAGGTCGGGCTCGGGGCCCTTCAGCAGCACGGTGGCCGCCGCGGTCACGCGCGCGCCCGCGCGCTCGAGCAGCCGGCTGGCCGCGCGCGCGGTGCCCCCGGTGGCGATGACGTCGTCCACCAGCAGCACCCGGCGGCCCTCCAGCAGCGGCCAGTCGAGCGGATCCAGCACCAGCGCCTGGCGGCCCGCGGTGGTGATGCTCACCGCGTCCTCCACCAGGGGCTCGCGCGGCCGGCGCGGCATGTAGTTCTTGAGGCCCTTGCGGAGCACCACGTAGCGGTCCTGGCCGAAGCACTCCGCCACCACCTGCACCATGCCCACCGCCTTGGACTCCGAGCACACCACCACGTCGAAGACCTCGTCGAGCGCCACGCCCTCGTCCATCAGCCGGCGATAGAGCAGGTCACCGCAGGCCTGGTTGAGCCGGCCCTGGCCGAGCAGATTGAACGACGCGATGTACTCCTGCGCCCCGTGGAGCCGGGTGATGGGCCGGTCGGTGGTGAGGTCGCCCGAGCCGATGCGCAGCTCGCACCAGCCGATCACGTCACCGGGCGCGCTCCCGCCCGCGGGCACCCCGCGCGGATCGGCCGGCTCCCAGCCCTGGGCCTGGGCGAGGGTGGCCGCGAGCCACCGCGCCGCGTCCATGTCGCCCCCGTCGAGCGTGGTGAGGCACTCGACCTGGGCCTGGCGCAGCCGCAGCCGGGCCTCGTCGTCGACCGCACCGCGCGGCAACACCGCGGCGGGCCGCTTGCCGCCCGCTCGGGCGAGCGCCTCCACCGCGGAGGCGGCGTCCTCGTACGCGCCGACGACGACGGACACGGCCGCGGGCCTCTCAGAGCTCGCCGACGGCCCGCAGGACGTCGGCGGCGTGGCCGTCGACCTTGACGTTGTCCCAGCGGCGCGCGACCTTGCCGTCGGGGCCGATGAGGTAGGTCATGCGCGCCACGCCCATGTACGTCCGGCCGTAGAGGCTCTTCTTCTGCCACGCGCCGTACTTGTCGGCCGCCTGGTGCTCCGGGTCGGCGAGGAGGGGGAAATTCAACTCGTGCTTGCGTGCGAAGCGCACCTTGCTGGCCGAGTCGAGCACGCTGACCCCGAGCACCGCGGCCCGGCCCTTCTTGAAGTCGGGTAACGCGTCGCGGAAGGCGCACGCCTCCCGGGTGCAGCCCGGGGTGTCGTCCTTCGGGTAGAAGTAGAGGATCAACGGCCGGCCCGCGTAGTCACGGAGCCGGTGCGTCTTGCCCGCCTGGTCTGGCAACGCGAAGGCGGGGGCCTTGCGTCCCGGCTCGACGAGGGGCATCGGAAGCCTCCTGCTGTGCGGCGATAGTAGTGCGGCGGTCGGTGATGCGGCGCCCGGCCGCGCGCCGGCGCCCATCCTACTCCCGGCCGCGGGGGGACGCTACCGCCCCGAGAGCCGCCGACCGATACGCTTCTCCACCACGTGGGTGACCGCCGAGAAGTCCTCCCGTCCCCACCCGCTGTCGACCGCCTCGTCGTAAGTACGCTTCGTCTCTTCCAGCATCGGTGCCGGCACCTGGACCGAGCGGGCCAGGGCGAGCGCCAGCATCGCGTCCTTGCGCATCAGCTCGAGCATGAAGGTGGGCGAGAACTCGCCGTCGAAGATCCGCTTGGCCCGCCGGTCGAAGTAGGTGCCGTAGGCCATGCCGCCGCCGCTGCGCACCACGTCGTAGAACGTGTTCGGGTCCACCCCGGACTGCACGCACACCGCGAGCGCCTCCGCCACCGCCACCGAGGTCACCGCGGCCAGGCCATTGTGGATCAGCTTGACCCGGTTGGCCATGCTGGAGGCGCCCACGTACATGTGCATCTTGCCCATGATCTCGAGGTACGGCGCGATCGCCGGCAGGCGGCCGGCCTCGCCCCCCACGATGAAGAAGATCTGGCCCTCGACCGCCTGGGGCTGCGAGCCCAGCATGGGCGTGTCCATGTGATCGATGCCTCGCTCCTGGAGCGCGGCGTGAAGCGCGGTGGTCACCTCCGGGCTCACCGTCGAGCAATCGCAGGTCACGAGCCCCCGGCGCGCCGCGGAGGCGATGCCTCCCGCGCCCAGGTAGACCTCGCGCACGATCGCGTCGTTGGGCAGGCAGGTGAAGAGTACCGCGCACTGGGCCGCCGCGTCCGCAACCGACGCGGCCACCGTCGCGCCCGGCAGCCGCGCGGCCGCCGCCTGCGCCGCGGGGCTCGCGTCGTAGGCCACCAGGGCCACCCCGCCCTTGGCCAGGTTGGTGGCCATCGGCAGCCCCATCGTGCCCAGCCCGATGAATCCGATTCGCTCGCTCATGGTCGCTCCTCGACTCGATGTGAAACCCTAAGTGACGGGCGCGGTGGCGTGCACCGGATGGCGGGTGCCGGCCACGAGCAGGGCCAGGCCCTCCCCGGTGTCCAGCAGAAACGGAGCGAGCTGCTGCACCGCCACCCGGCCGAAGCGCGCTCGGAACAGCCCGCCGCGGACGCGACAGAAGAGCAGGTCGCGCTCGGCCTCGAGAGTACGCGGATCGAGCGGCTCGCGATAGTCGCCCACGAAGTGGAGCTCCACCGCTCGGAGGAGCCCACCCTCCACGGTCAGGCGCAGGCGCTGGACGACGAAGGGAGTGTCGGCGGCCTCGAACCAGTTCCGCTCGCCCTGGCAAAGCACGAGGTAGCGGCCGGCATCGGTCCGGGTCATGGCCCGCAGGAAGAAGCGCAGCACCGCGGGGTCGACGATCTCGGTGCCGTCGTGGAAGACCCGCCCGTCGCGATCCACCTGATAGCGGTACTCGCGGGCCGCCTCCGTCATCGCGCCCCGACCACCGGCACCGACGGCTGGCGACCGACGCGGCGGGCGAGCAGGGCGCGCGCGTCGGTCGGCCGCCCCGCTCGCAGATAGGCCGCCAGCAGCGTGTGCTCGAACAGATCGCGCTGGGCCCCGCTACCGCCCACCCGAACGAGCTGGTCGAGCATCGGCGCGAGCCCTTCGATCGTCTCCTCGTAGCGTCCGGCCGCGAACGCGCCCATCGCGGCGGCCACCGCCGGCGTCACGGGGCCGGAAGGCGCCCGGCCCTCCGCGTCCGCCTCCCGCAGCCGGGCGATCCAGCGCTCGAGCCCCGCGGAGTCGCCCGCCGCGGCCAGGGCCACCGCGCAGTGCGCGTCGAGGAAGGCGAGCCCGGGAGACGGGAACGCGTCGCCTGCGTGCCGGGCCACCGCGCGCCAGGCCTCCGGCACTGGCGGGGCGCCCGCCAGCTCGCTCCGCCAGAGCAGCGAGGCCGAGTCCACCACGGTCGCGAACGGGGCGCACATCGACCGGCCGGGCGCGATGCTCGACTCGTAGATCGCGAGCGCGGCCTCCGGGCGGCCGCGGCCCAGCTCGAAGAGGGCCCGGTGCCAGGAGAGATGGCAGTGCAGCGACGCCTCCGGTGGATAGCCGGGGATCCAGCGCTCGACGAACAGAGCCCCACTTTCGTCGTCCCCGCGCTCGTAGAGCACGTGGGCCCAGGCGTGCGCGGCGTGGGCGTTGCGCGCCTCGAGCGCGAGCGAGCGCTCGATCAGCGGCGCCCCCGCCTTCCAGCCGAGCGCCTCGGTGCGCGCGAACCCGTGCGCGCCCAGGAACCACCAGTCCTCCCCGTAGGCCGGCGCGAGCCCGTCGAGCAGCGTCAGCATGTCCTCGTTGCGCTCCGGCCGGCCGCTGAAGCCGATGAGCCCGTAGATACCGTTGGCCGCGGCCAACGCCACCACGTCCCGCGGAAACTCGCCCAGGTGCTCGCGGATCAGGGCGAGCGCGCGGTCGCCCGGCCCGGTCGCGGCGGCGGCCAGAGCCTCCACGTGCCGCCGTTCACGGCGCTCGAGCCGGCCCACCAGCGCGAGGGCCGCCGACGCCGCGTCCCGGCCCTCGGGGCCGCGACCGCCAACCAGCAGGCTCCGCGACCGGCCGATGTGGGCCAGCGCGAACGCCGGATCGATGGCGAGGGCGCGATCGAATCCCTCGAGCGCCCGCTCGCGTGCGGCGAGCAGCCGATCCACCGCATCGACGTACGCCGCGGCCGCGAGGGCGGACGTCGCGAGCGAGAGACCGTAGCGATCGTTCGGCATCGCGCGCCGGCTCAGAACCGTGAGGCCGCGAGGGTCACGTCGGCCCGGGCCCAGGCGCGACGGAAGCGCGTGTCGACCGCGGCGGCGTCGGCGCTCTTGCCCTGGGCGCGGAGGCTCTGGGCGAGGCCGAAGAGCGACCAGCCGTTCTCCGGGTTGCGCCGCAGGTCCTCCCGATACACCGCCTCCGCCTCCGCCGCGCGGCCCGCCTGCAAGAGGGCGGCGCCGAGGGTCTGGCGCACCGGGAAGTACCACGGCGGCGGCTCGGTGAACCAGTGCTCGTCCTGCATGCGCACCGCCTCGGCCAGGTGCTTCACCGCGGTCTCGGCGTCTCCGCCACGCGCCGCGATCTCGCCGGCCAGGACCTCGGTGGCCAGCCCGAGCATGTCCGACATCTTGAAGAAGGCGGCCAGCGTCCGCTCGGGCGGCACGCTCTGCCGGATCGCGCGGAGCTGGATCAGCTCGCCCACCGCCTCGTCGCGACGGCCGGTGGCGAGCAGGGCGAGGCCGCGGGCGTAGCGCCAGGCGCCCGTCACGTAGACCATCCGCGCCGGCGGGACGGGCTCGGCCAGCATCTCGCTCCAGCGGCCGAAGCGGACCAGGGCGAAGTAGGGCGCCGCGGGGGCGGTCTCCATGTCCGGCATCTCGAGCACCACCTCGGGCGGCGCCGCGGCCGCGAACTCGCGCGCGGCCCGCAGGCACTCGGCGCCGCGCCCGTCCAGGGCGGCCGCGTGCCAGACGAAATCGAGGTTGTGCGGGTAGTACATCATCCGGTAGATCGGGCTCGGCCGGCTCCGGGCGAAGTACGCCCGATCGGCCGCCACCGCCTGGACGTTCACTCGGGCGGCGTCGGCGTAGCGCCCGACCCGGTAGTAGATGTGCGAGGGCATGTGGACCATGTGGCCCGCGCCGGGCATCAGGCCCCGCAGCCGGTCCGCGGCGGCCTCGGCGCGGCGCGGATCCGGACTGGCCTCCACCGCGTGGATGTAGAGATGGTTGGCTCCGGGGTGCGTCGGATCCGCCGCGAGGACACGCTCGAGGGTGACCACGATCTCCTCGGTGCCCGGCTGGGGCGCACCCTCGGGCGTCCACAGGCTCCACGGGCGGAGATTCATGAGCGCGTCGGCCAGGAGCGTGGCCGCGTCGAGGTCGTCCGGGAATCGCCGAGAGACATCGCGCATGGCATCCGCGTAGGCGCGGTCGAGCGCCGCCCGGTCGGCGCCGGGGGTCGCGGAGTGCCGGGTCGCCAGCGCGGCGATCAGTGCCCGCTCGCGCTCGGTCGCGGCCGCCGCGGCCAGCGTGCGCGCCTGATTGATCGCGGTGAACGCCCCAAGCTCGCGCTCCGCGTCGGTAGGGCTGTTGTAGTTCGAGCCGTACGTCAGCGCCACGCCCCACGCGCACATCGCGCACGCCGGATCGAGGCGGGCGGCCTCGCGGAAAGCGGCCTGGGCCTCGTAGTGGTTGAAGCCGTAGACGAGCCGCAGACCCTGGTCGAAGAAGGCCTGCGCCCGCGGCGACGTGGTGGTGATGGCGCGATGGTAGCGGCCCAGGTCGTCGAAGAGCGGGGGCGCGACGGCCGGCGACGCGGCGGCGCTGCCGTGGTCGTGCGGGGACGGCTGAGTCGAGCAGCCGGCCAGGAGGGTGGCGGCAACCAGGAGCGCGGACAGGCTCTGGGTCATGGGCGGGGCTCCTCGACGTGACATCGAATGCCCCGAGCGTATCCTCTCGAGGGGCCGGCAGGCAACGGGAGCCGGCGGCCGCCGGCTCCCCGTTGGCGAGAAAGACTAGGCGGGGATCGCGACGCGCTTCAGGATGTCGAGCTGGTCGAGGACCATCCCGGCTCCTCGCGCCACGCAGGTGAGCGGGTCTTCGGTGGCACGGATGGCCAGCCCGGTCTCCTGGTGGAGCAGGGCGTCGAAGCCGCGCAGGAGGGCCCCGCCACCGGTGAGGACGATGCCGTTATCGCTGATGTCGGCGGCCAGCTCGGGCGGCGTCTTCTCGAGACAGGCCCGCACCGCGGCCACGATGTCGGCCACCGGCTCGCGCATGGCCTCGCGCACCTCGAGGGCGGTGACCACCACCGTCTTGGGCAGGCCATCGAGCAGGTCCCGGCCCTGGACCTCCATCCCCTCGTTGTCGTCGCCCTTGGGATAGGCCGAGCCCAGCTTGATCTTCGCGTCCTCGGCCCGCCGCTCGCCGATGAGCAGGTCGTAGCTGCGCCGCATGAACTGGATGACCGACTGGTTCATGTCGTCACCCGCGGTGCGCAGCGACTCGGAGTACACCACCCCGCAGAGGGACATCACCGCGACCTCGGTGGTGCCGCCGCCGATGTCCACGATCATGCTCGCGCCGGGCTCGGCCACCGGCAGGCCGGCCCCGAGGGCGGCGGCCATGGAAGCCTGGATCAGGTAGACCTCGCGCGCCCCGGCCTGCCGAGCCGCGTCCCGGACCGCACGGCGCTCCACCTGGGTGATGCCGGAGGGCGTGACGATCACCAGACGCGGCTGCACCAGGCTCCAGCGACGGCGAGTCTTGTTGATGAAGTAGCGGAACATCTTCTGGGTACGATCGAAGTCGGCAATGACCCCGTGGCGGAGCGGCCGGACCACCTGGACCGAGCCGGGGGCCCGGCCGAGCATCGCCTTGGCCTCGTTGCCCACGGCCTGAATCGCACCGCTCATGTCGACCGCGACGACCGACGGCTCGTCCAGGACGACGCCCTGGCCCCGGACGTAGAGCCGGGTGTTGGACGTACCCAGGTCTACCGCCAGGTCGCTCGAGAAGATCCGTCCAAGTCCGCCAAGATTCATGTGCTCGTGGCCCTCCCGCCGCGCAGCAAGAATTCAAGAAGCGGACCACGGTTGGCGCCAATACAATTAATAAGTTACACGGCGATTTTGACCGGATGGTGACGGTGCCTGTCAGTTCCTGCCGCTCATCTCGGCAGTGACTGCCTAGCGGTCAACGGGGCTATGATGCCGGTGCATCGCCCGGATCGGTTCCCTCATCTCAAGCACGGGAGGACAGAGCACATGAGCAACGAAGCCCCCTGGCTGCTGCATCTGGACGAGAAAACCTACGACGAGGCGCTGGTGGCCGCCGAAGGCGTGATGATGGTGGACTTCTGGGCGGAGTGGTGCGGTCCCTGCCGGGCCGTCGGCCCCATCCTGGAAGACCTGGCCCGCACCTCGGGCGGCACCGTGACGCTGGCGAAGGTGAACGTGGACGAGAACCCGGGCCTGGCCGCCCGGTACGGCATCCGCTCGATCCCGACCATCCTGTTCGTGAAGGACGGCAAGGTCCAGGATCAGCTCATCGGGGCCGTACCGAAGCCGCAGATCCAGACCAAGCTGAACGCCGTCTTCAGCAAGTAGTCTCCGGGCAGCCGGCCGGCCGTCGCCAGGCCGGCTGCCGTCGCTCCATCCGTTCCCTGACCCGATCGCTCGTGCTAGGCTCCGCCCCATGTCACGCGTGATCACGGTCGGCGCCGCCCAGCTCGGCCCGATCGCCCGCCGCGAGAACCGGTCCGACGTCGTCAAGCGGCTCGTGAGCCTGCTCGGTCAGGCCCACACCCGCGCCTGCGACCTCGTGGTCTTCCCGGAGCTGGCGCTCACGACCTTCTTCCCCCGGTGGTGGATGGAGGACCAGGCCGAGATCGACGCGTTCTTCGAGCGCGAGATGCCCGGCCCCGAGACCCGGCCGCTCTGGGACGAGGCGGCGCGACTCGGTCTGGCCTTCTGCCTGGGTTACGCCGAGCTCTGCCGGGAGGGCGGCGCGCTGCGACGATACAACACCTCGATCCTGGTGGACCGCGCCGGGCGCCTCGTGGGCAAGTACCGCAAGGTGCACCTGCCGGGCCACGCGGCCCACGAGCCGTGGCGGCCCTTCCAGCACCTCGAGAAGCGCTACTTCGACGTGGGCAACCTGGGCTTTCCGGTCTGGCGGGCGCTGGGCGGCGTACTCGGCATGTGCATCTGCAACGATCGCCGGTGGCCCGAGACGTATCGGGTGATGGGGCTGCGGGGCGTGGAGATGATCCTGCTCGGCTACAACACCCCGGTGCACAACCCGCCCGCGCCCGAGCACGACCTGCTCGGTCCCTTCCACAACCACCTGGTGATGCAGGCGGGAGCCTACCAGAACGGCACGTGGGTGGTCGGGGTGGCCAAGTGCGGCACGGAAGAGGGCTGCGACATGATCGGCCAGAGTGCGATCATCGCGCCCTCGGGCGAGATCGTGGCCCTCGCCTCGACCCTCGGCGACGAGCTCGTCACCGCGCGCTGCGATCTCGACCTCACGCGCTCGTTCAAGGAGACGATCTTCAACTTCGCGCTCCACCGCCGGCCGGAGCACTACCGGCTGATCGTCGAGCGCGCCGGCGCGGAGCCGCCGCCCGCCTGATGGACGATCTCTACTTCGAGGACTTCATGCCCGGGCGCGAGTTCCGGACCGACGGCGTGACCGTCACCGAGAGCCAGATCCTCGACTTCGCGCTCGCCTTCGACCCGCAGCCGTTCCACCTCGACGCGGAGGCCGCGAAGGGGTCGATCTTCGGGGGGCTGATCGCGAGCGGGTTCCACACCATGGCGCTGACCTTCCGCCTCTTCGCGCAGACCCGAGCGCTCGCGGCGTGCAGCCTCGGCTCACCCGGGGTGGACGAGCTGCGCTGGCTCCGGCCGGTGCGCCCCGGGGACACGCTGCGGGCCACCGTGCAGGTCGTGGAGCAGCGCCCGTCCACCTCGAAACCCGATCGAGGCATCGTGCGCCTGCACTGGACGGCGCTGAACCAGCGCGGGGAGCCGGTGCTCACCATGGTGAGCATGCAGCTCCTCAAGCGCCGCGCGCCCGCGCCGACCTAGCTCAGTCGGCGCAGACCAGCACCGCCGAGGCGAGGGCGTGCAGCTCGCCACTCTCGGAGAAGATCGCGGAGGCGCCCAGCAGCGTGCGGCCCTCCGCCGCGAACGGCCAGCCCATCACGATCCACCGCGCGCCCACCGGCAGGGGACGGATCAGGCTCGCGGTGAGCTGGCTCAGCGTGACCTTGCGGCGGCCGAAGGCCTCGAGCAGCGCGAAGCCGGTCGGGCAGTCGAGCGCAGCCCAGACGAACTCGGGACGCACGGTCCCGTGCTTGTCGAAGAGGTTGGGATCGGGAGCCCACGGCGCCGCCACGAGACGCCGGCCCGGGATCGGCCCGGGGTAGATCGCGAGCCCGTCACCCCACTCGCGGGCGGGGCCGCAGACGAAGCAGCCGGGGGTCGAGTGCTCGGTGAACCCGAGGTAGCGCTCGGACGCCCATTCGGCCTCCGCATAGGTTACCGGCACCGGCGGCTCGAGCTGGAGCGGGGCCGGACTCGCATGGGCCAGGGTCGCCACGCCATCCGTGAGGACGATGGCGCCGTCGGACAGCCGCTCGATCCCGAGGGCATGATCCACCGGGACCGGCTGCTCGAGGCTCACCCGTGCGGGCCCGTCCATCAGCCGGCCCAGGAGTCCCGCGATGTACCCGCCGCTGGCGATGTTCGGGGAGCTGCAGAACCGGCCCTTCACGCTAACGGCAGTGGCCTCGGCGGTTTCCGTGTCCATGGCGCCCTCCCTTGCTGCGTCCGTGATCGCATACCCGGTGCCATCGGCCACCGTCCAGAAAATCACATACTTCCATGGCCCGCTCGGGCGCTTCGCCCTGGCAGGTGGGCGAATGTCCACCGGTCAATCGTGATCAATAAATATCCGGCCGATCCGTGGGACCATTGGACGTGCGCTATCACTTCTCGGGCATCGCGGGCGTCGGGATGAACCCGCTCGCCCAGCTCATGCGGGCCCGCGGCCACGCCGTCCAGGGCTCCGACCGCTCCTTCGACCAGGGCAAGAACCTCGACGTGGCCGACCGGCTCACCGCGCTCGGCATCGTGGTCAAGCCCCAGGACGGCTGCGCGGTGAGCCCGAACCTCGACCGCTTCGTCTACTCCACCGCGGTGGAGGCGGAGACGCCCGAGGTGCGCGCGGCGCGCGCGTACGGCATCGAGCGCGTCCCCCGGCCCGCGCTGCTGGCCGAGGTGGTGGACGCGGGGCGGCCCGGCGTGGCCATCGCGGGCACGAGCGGCAAGAGCACCATCACCGGCATGGTGGGCTGGCTGACCCGGGAGGCGGGCCGATCCGCGACGGTGCTGGGCGGCGCCGCGCTGGCCGGCGAGGGTGGCGCGGGCTGCTTCCTGCCCGGCGCGGCCGACGGACCGGTGGCTGCAGAGGCCTGCGAGTCCGACGGCACGCTCACCGGCTATCACGCCGCGCTCGGGCTCATCCACAACATCAGCCGCGACCACGGCGAGGTGGAGGCGCTCCTGCCCCAGTTCGAGACCTTCGCCAAGCGCTGCGGGCTGCTGCTCGTCAACGCGGCCTCGCCGGAAGCGGCCGAGGTCGGCCGCACGGTGGGCGCGCGCAGCTACGGAATCGCTTCCGGCGCCGACGCGCGCCTCGAGGTCACGAGCGTCGGGCCGCATCGCGCATCCGGGATGCTCCACGTCCCGGGCGGCCCGCTCGCGCTGGACGTGCCGCAGCCCGGTCGCCACAACCTGGAGAACGCGGCCGCCGCCGCGCTCATCGCGCTCGAGCTCGGACTCGCGCCCGCGACGGTGACCGCGCTGCTCGCCCGCTTCCCGGGGGTCGCCCGCCGCTTCGAGGTGATTGCGGTCACCGCGGGTGGCATCCGGATGGTGGACGACTACGCCCACAACGGCGAGAAGCTCCGCGCCGCGATCACCACCGCGCAAGCCGGGGCGGACCGGGTGCTCGCCGTCTTCCAGCCGCACGGCTTCGGGCCGGCGCGCTTCCTGCGCCCGGAGCTCCGCGAGATGATGCCGCGGCTCCTGCGGCCCCAGGACCGCCTCTGCTACGCGGAGATCTTCTACGCGGGCGGCACCGTCGCCCGCGATGTGTCGAGCCGCATGCTCGCGGACGACCTCCCCGCCGCGATGGACTGTGGCTACGCGCCCGACCATCGCGCGGTCGTCGACTGGCTCCGGGCCCAGGCCCGGCCCGGGGACACCGTGCTCATCATGGGCGCGCGCGATCCCGAGCTGCCGGCCCTGGCCCGGTCCGCGGCCGCCGCCCTGCCGTAGCCCGCTCCGCTCCCCTCGGCCTTTGTCGTGAATTCGCGCAGATGACCGACCGGAGCTATCCCGGCCGCTGGCTGGTCCTCTTCTCCTGGCCGATGGACTTCACCTTCGTCTGCCCGACCGAGATCGCCGAATTCGGCAAGCGGAACCGCGATTTCCTGGACCGGGATACGCAGGTGCTCGGCATGAGCACCGACACCCATTTCGTCCACCTCGCGTGGCGACGCGACCACGCCGACCTCAAGAGCCTGCCGTTTCCGATGCTGGCCGACACCAAGCGAGAGCTGTCGACCGCGCTCGGCATCCTGCACCGGGGCGAGGGCGTGCCTCTCCGGGCCACCTTCATCGTGGACCCTCAGGGCGTGATCCGCTGGGCCAGCGTCAACGACCTCTCGGTGGGCCGCAACGTCGACGAGGTGCTGCGGGTGCTGGGCGCGCTGCAGACCGGCGAGCTGTGCCCGTGCAACTGGAAGGCGGGCGAGCCCACTCTCCAGGTGGCGTGACGTGGACGCGCTCGAGCAGCTGAGCAAGGTCATTCCCGACGTGGCGCGGGACATCCGCCTGAACCTGCAGGCGGTCCTGCGCGGCGGCGCGCTCACGGACGCGCAGCGCTGGGGGGTGGCGGCCGCCGCCGCGGTCGCCGCGCGCCACGGGCGTCTGCGCGACGCGATCCTGTCCACGGCGACCGCCGCCGCGGGCCCCGCGGTGGTGGAGGACGCCAAGGCCGCCGCCGCGATCATGGCCATGAACAACGTGTACTACCGCTTCCGCCACATGGTGGGCAAGACCGACTTCGAGCTGATGGCCCTCGCGGTGAGCGCGATCAACGGCTGCGAGATGTGCGTGCGCGCCCATGAGAAGACGGTGACGGACGGCGGGCTCACCCCGGATCGCGTCAACGACGCGGTGCGGATCGCCGCGACGGTCTACGCGGCGGCGGTGGCGCTCGAGGCGGGGGAATCCGGAGCGGGTGACCCGGCCCTGATCGAGGTGTCGGCGCAGGGCGCGTAGCGCGGGTCGGGGCCGTCCCGCCCGGTCGCGCTCAGCGGATCGGGCGGGACGGCTCCGATTCCTGCACGAGGCGCAGCGCGCGCTCCGCTTCCTCGAGGGCGCGGCGGGCGTGGGTGAGCGCCAGCAGCGGGAAGTAGTTCCGGTAGAGCGTGTAGCGCAGGTAGAACACGTTCGGGAAGCCGGTGCCGGTGGCGAGCGATTCATCCCAGGTGCCGTCGGCCTTCTGGGTGTCGACCAGGTGGCGCACCCCGCGCGCCAGCGCCTCGGTCTCGCTCTGTCCGGCGGCCACGAGGCCGAGCAGCGCCCACGCGGTCTGCGACGGAGTGCTCGGCGCGGGCACGAACCGACCTTCGTTATAGCTCGCGCAGCTCTCGCCCCATCCGCCGTCCTCGTTCTGCACCGAGACGATCCACTTGCCCGCCTTCCACATCGCCTTGGAGGCGCCCGGATCCTGCGCCGCGCGCAGGCCGCGCAGGGCGAGGAAGGTGCCGTAGAGGTAGTTCACTCCCCAGCGACCGTACCAGCTGCCGTCGCGCTCTTGCGTCTCCAGCAGGAAGCCCACGCCCCGCTCGATCGGCGGATCCGACAGCTTGAAGCCCCGCCGGCAGAGCGCCTCGAGCACCCGCCCGGTGATGTCCGGGCACGAGGGGTCGAGCATCGCGTTGTGATCGGCGAAGGGCACGCGATTGAGGAAGGCCCAGTTGTTGTCGGCGTCGAAGGCGGCCCAGCCCCCGTCGCTCGACTGCATGCCCACCAGCCAGGCGACCGCCCGGCGCTCGCAGCGCTCCTGGGCCGCCGCGTCGGAGGCGCTCGCGTGCTGCAGCGCGAGCAGCACCATCGCGGTGTCGTCGATGTCCGGGTAGTGCTCGTTGGCGAACTCGAACGCCCAGCCGGACGGCTCGAGGTCGGGCCGCTTCACCGACCAGTCCCCGCGGCGACGGATCTCCCGCGCGATGAGCCAGTCGGCGGCCCGGCGCATCGGCGCGGGGGCCACCGCGCCCATCTCGCCGAGCGCGAACATCGCGATCCCGGTGTCCCACACCGGCGACACGCAGGGCTGGAAGTAGAAGGTGTCGGGAGTCTCGGTCAGCAGGCCCTCGAACTGCCGGATCCCCTCGATGAGATCGGGGTGGTCGCGCGGATACCCGAGGGCGTCGAGCGCCATGACGAGGTACATCATCGAGGGGAAGATCGCGCCGAGGCCGTCGCTGTTGCGGGTGTGATCGAGGATCCACTTTTCGGCCTCGCGGATGGCCGGCTTCCGGATCATCTCGGGCCCGCGGCTCTCCCACACCTTGAGGGCCACGTCGAGCTGGCGGAAGAGCGCGGACAGGCGGTCGCGCTTCGGCAGCTTGAAGGTCTTGCCCGGCACCACCAGCTCGTCGAGGTTGAAGCCGGCCGGCACCGGCCGGGTGTCGGTCTTGGCCTGGATGATCGAGAGCGGCATCACGATCGCGCGCGTCCACGAGGACATCTCGTAGATCAGGCCGCCCGGCACCAGGGCCAGCTCCACCGGGATGGTGGGCACGTGCCGCTTCGGATAGAGACCGAAGAGGCTGAGGTTGATCCGGACGTAGCTGTTGGCCTCCTGGATTCCGCCCAGCCCGAGGATTGTGTCGCGGGCCCGCCGCAGCGGCTCGCTCGCGGCCTCGAGCCCCGAGAGCCGGAGGGCCACGTACGCCTTGATCGTCGCGTTGACATCGGCGGGCCCGTCCGGATAGATGTCGAAGCCGCCGTCGCGCCGCTGCCGGTCGAGGATCGCCCGACGCGCGCGGAGGATCCGCTCCCACGTGGGCGGCTTCCACTCGCCGTCGCGCGGGGGGTGGAGCCAGAGCTGCAGCAGCACGTAGTCGGACTCGAGGGTGGAATCGGCGAGCAGATCCCCCACCCAGTAGCCCTCGGGATACTGCCGGGCCAGCAGCGCGGGCGCCGCGCGCGAGCACGCCAGCGCGGCGGCCTCCGCGAGGGCGGCGCGACTCTCGCTGGCCACCTCCGACTGATAGCTCGCGCGCGCCTGGAGGGGCTCGAACCATGACGGCGGCATGACGCCCAGTCTACACGAAGGGGGGCCCCAACCACCCCCTCTAGGGCTCCTCTCCCATGCGGGTCATCGGCGAGGTGATGGTGAGCCCGCCGTCGATCACGATGCACTGCCCGGTGACGAAAGAGGCTGCATCGGAGGCCAGATAGCCCACCAGGGCCGCCACGTCCTCGGGGGTTCGTGCCGGCGCACCGGCGTCGCCTCCCGCAGCCGGGCGGTGGCCCGCTCGTAGTCGAGCCCGAGCCCCTCCGTCACGTAGTAGGTGGACGAGTCGGTCCGGATGAAGCCCGGCGTCCCAGGCTTCCGTTCGTACCAACCGCCAGGGCCTTCAGCTCGCCCGAGAGATCGGCGGGCTGATGCTCGGGATCGACGCCCATCATGACCTTGTTGCTCCCAGATCGCCCGCGATGGCGCCGAACGTGCCCGCCACGTTCCACATCGTGCCCCCACTCCGTCTCGTACACCCGGATCGGCGTCACCAGCTGCAGCTTCCGAAGCACCTGTCGTCCGACGACCGGCGCGCCGTCGAGGGCCTCCGCGAGTCCGCCAGTAGGGCCTCGACGCGTTCCCGGTGCCCGGCGGCAGTCCACTGCGCCACGACGGCTTGGGTGCTGTGCGGCGTGAGGGCTAGAAATGCGAATGGCCAGCTAGCGCTGGCCTCGCGCCGTCTTGCCCTCTGGGCCGCATCTGGTGATCCGACTTCGTCGGACCCCGACCACCCGGCAACGGATTCGGGTTGGTGAGGCGGCTGCTCGCCGCCTGCTCTTGATGCTATGTGGGGGCAGACTAGCCCGACTGATAATCGGCGTCAATGCCCAACAGGGTCCCGGAATCAGTGCACTCTCGGCCGCCCGGGGAGGGGCAGGCCATGCGCATCTCTTGGCCGCCGTCCCTGAAGACGATCTCAGCGCGCCTTCCGGATCTCCCGTTCGACGAGCTGAAGCTTCCGCCCAACGAGCGGGATGCTTGCAGTATCAAGCACTCCTCAGGATCTTCTTGGCGAGAGTCGAGCAGCGCGTGGAACAGGGTATCAGACCTCTGTGAACGCCTCTGCGAGGCGCTGCAGGTCCCACTGCATGTCCAGCTCCCCGAACAAGGCGCGCGCCTTGTCCAGGCACTCCCGGACCCTGATCCCTTCGCCCTTGACCTTGAACAAGTGTGCACGCGCCACGTAGCTCCGTGCGAGCTGAGGCTTCATCCCCCTCTCTTCCTGGATCGCGATTGCCCGCCGGATATACCCTTCGGCCTCCTCGAGCCGCCCGGGATCGCTCTGGCAGAGCGCTTCGCCGTAACACCGCGACGCCAGGCTTTCGCCGTACAGCTCGGCGCCGGTCGCCGCGAGAGAGAGCGCACGCGACCCGCACACAAGTGCAGTCTCCCAATCTCTCTGGACCAGATGGGATTCACAGAGCCACGTCATCGCCCAAGCCAGGAGGTACGTGGTGCCGAGCTCCTCCGCCAGCCTGATCCCGTGCTGCATCGTGTCGAGGCCCTGCTGCTTCTGGCCCAGCTGGAACTGACCGTGCCCGAGTAGACACGTCAAGGAGTAGATGCGGAAGGGATCTGGGATACGCTCGGCCACCACCAGTCCGGCTCGGCCGTCTTCGACCACGCCGCCCCAGTTGCCCTTCTGCGCAGAGACCCACGCCCGGTAGTAATAGTTGGCGGCCTCCGCGGGCAGATTCTGGATCTCCTGCGCGATCCGAAGGCCCTGATCGCTAAACTTGAACGCCTCGGGGAACTCTCCGGTGGCCGCAAGGGCCACACCTAGGATGCCACTCGCGGTGGCCAATTCGTTCAAGTTCCCCAGCCGCTCGAACAGTGGCACGCATCGCTGCAGCATCGCGGTCGCCTTGACGTAGTCACCGACTACCGTGTAGATGCGGCCCATCAGGTTGATGGGCCATACGACGACGTCGTCGTCGGGCAGAGTGTCGCCCAGTGCTGCCAAGCTCCTTTCCGCGAACTGGATCGCATCGTTCAGGTGCCCCTGCACGTAATGGGTGCGGGCGATCCAGTAGAGAACTTGTGCGGTTCGTCGCCGGTCGTCGAGCCGTCGGACGACTGCGTGCGCGGCTTCCAGGTTCGTCAGGTCGCGCGCAAAGTGCTGGCGGGTGATCGCTACCGAGGCCAGCTTGACGGTCGCATCGACCCGGAGCTCGTCGCGCCGAGGCGAGGACGGGAGGTCACCGAGGATCCTGAGCGCCTCTTCGTAGTAGGTGGCCGCTTCCGCGTTGGCGTAGAGCTTGTTCGCCCGGTCGCCGGCGAGCAGCGCGTACTCGACGGCCCGATCCGGCTGGTGGCTCCGCGCGTAGTGGTGGGCCAGAATCGACGCCTGCTCGTCGAGGCGGTCCCCGTACAGCTGCTCGATGGCGGCGCCGATCGCGGTATGGAGGTCCTTGCGCCGCTGGAGGAGCAGGCTCTGATAGGCCACATCCTGGATGACGGCGTGCTTGAAGACGTACTCCATCTCGGGAAAGAAACGCTTCTCATGGATCAGCTCCACGTGCGTCAGTGTCTCGAGGCAACCTTGGACTTCGGCGGAGACCTCCGAGATGCGGGCGAGGAGGCCGAGCCCGAACTCTCGGCCGATGACGGCCGCCGTCTGCGCCGTCCGTTTCACTCGGTCCTCGAGCCGGTCCAGGCGCGCACGGATGATGTCCTGGACGGTGGCCGGGAACTCGACGGCCGCGCTCCGCGCCCAGGTGACGCCGCCGCTCGTCGGCACCAGCACGCCGCGCTCCTGCAGTGAGCTCGTGATCTCCTCTACGAAGAGGGGGTTGCCTTCGGCCTTCTCATGGACGATGCGGAGGAGCTCGGCCGGAAGCGCCCCGGTCCCGAGGAGACTCGTCACCATCGTTTCGACCTCGCGCTCACCGAGAAGGTTGAGCGTGATCTGCCGGTGGTAGGTCTTATCCGCCCACCGTATGCTGTACCCAGGCCGGTGGGTCGTGACGAGCAGCGCAGGAATGGCAGTGAGGCTATCCACCAAGAACGCGAGATAGTCTTGGGAAGTATTGTCGATCCAGTGCAGGTCCTCCTGGATGATGATCAGGGGCCTACGGTGGGCACCGGCGGCGGTGAGAGCGCGAAACGCCTCGAAGGTCTTCTTCCGCTTCTCCTTGGGCTCGAGATGCCGCAGCGTAGGGTCAACGCGCGAGGTCAGTAGTTCGCCCAGGAAGGGCAAGACCCACTCGAGGGCGCCGTCGAGCTGCCGCACCCCCTGCCGCAGCTTCTCCTCGATCTGCAGCTGGTTGTCGCCTTCCTCGACCCCGAAGGTGGTGCGGACCACCTCGAGCACAGGCAGGTACGGCGCTGCCTGCCCGTAGGCCGTGCAGTGGCCTTCAAGCCACGTGATCTTTTCGCCTTCCAATGACCGGTGGAACTCGTGAAGGAGCCGCGACTTCCCCACGCCCGCCTCACCCACGATGGCGACCGTCTGCCCGCGCCCCCCTTTCACACGCACCAGGCAATCGCGCAGTAGCTGGAGCTCACGGTCACGGCCGACCAGCGGCGTCAGGCCGCGCTCGGTCATCACGTCGAAACGCCGCCGGGCGCGGCGTCGCCCCGTGATCCGAAACACAGCGACAGGCTTTTCAAGCCCCTTGATGGCCATCAGGCCTAAAGCCTCGCTCCGGACGTAGCCCTCGATTAGCCGGTGCGTGGTCTCGGCGACCAGAATTCCTCCTGGCTCTGCCAGCGCCTGCAGCCTCGCCGCCAGATTTGTGGCGTCGCCGACCGCGGTGTAGTCCATCCGAAGATCGTCGCCGATTCGTCCGACGACGACGAGCCCCGTGTTGAGCCCGATGCGCAGCTGGATCTCCACCCCGCGCTCGAGCTTGAGCTGCTCGCTGTAGCCGCCTAGCGTCTCTCGGATTGCGAGCGCCGCCTGCACGGCGCGCAACGCGTGATCCTCGAGGGCGATCGGGGCGCCGAAGAGAGCCATGAGACCATCGCCGAGAAACTGGTTTACCGTCCCCTCGTAGCGGTGGACGGCTTCCGCCATCAACCGAAGAGCACGGTCCATGAGCTCATGCATCGTCTCGGGGTCGAGTCGCTCGGCCAGACGTGTTGACTCTACAATGTCACAGAAGAGGATGGTCACCTGCTTGCGCTCGCCCTCGAGGGCGCTCTTCGAGGTGAGGATCTTCTCAGCGAGGTGCTTGGGGGTATAGGCCTCGGGCGAGAGGCGCGGCTGGGCGGACCTGTCGAACGCCACCGCACACTGGCCGCAGAACTTGTTTTCAGGAGGGTTACTTGCACCGCACGACGGGCATACAGAGGCAAACGGCGCAGCGCATTGGCCGCAGAACCTCATACCAACAGGATTCTCTGCGTGGCACCGGGGACACTTCATGCCGGGCCTCCGAGCAGCAAGGCAGGGAACAGTCAGGAAATACTGCAGCGAGGTTAGTCCCGGGATCTACGCACTGTCAAGTGACTTGTGCCCGTATTGTGTAGTCCATCTGCGATTCCGAAGGGTCAGGTCGCTGGAACGGTGGTCGAGGACGACGACGGCGACCCACGCGATGGTAAGGTGAGGAACGCGAGGCGCGAGGAGAGAAGAGGGGGACGCGAGGTGTCGAGCTTCCCCCTCTCGCGTGCTTCTCGGTTCTGCGGAGCCGGCGCGTAGCGCCAGCGAAGCGCCCGGCGAAGCATGGTAGTTACCATGGTTGTTCCCTGGAACCGTGGTCTCGGGTGGTGGTGTGAAACCACGGTTCGCTGGAACTCTGGTCTGCTACTCCATCTACTCCGCTAATCCTGCCCCGAGCTGGGCTCGACCCTCGCGCCCCGGACGTAGACCCCGACACCTTCGCGCACCCCGGTCGCCGGCCCCCGACAGACCGATGGCCCGGCCGGTCCTGCACCGGGCCACCGAGATGCGGGCGCCTACGCGGTGAGCGGCTGGAGAAATCCTCTCAGGAGGAACCTACCGTCGTTAGTCAGCTCGAAAGCCTGGCGTGACCGCGTTCACGGTGACGCCGAGCGGGCCAAGCTCGAACGCGAGCCCGCGGACGAGACCCTCCGCCGCCGCCTTGGCCGCGCCCAGCACGCTGTGGCCGCCCATGGCCTGGAAGCTGTCGATCCCCGAGACCAGCACGATGCGGCCGGGCCGGCCCGCCATGAGCGGCACCACCGCCTGGGTCATCGCGACGAAGGCGTCCACCGTGATCGCGAAGGTGCGCCGCACGTTGTGGGGCTTCTGCTCGAGCACCGGGCGGAAGGCGGTGGCCGCCGCGTTCGCCACCAGCACGTCCACCCGGCCGAAGGCGGCCCCGATGCGCTCGAAGGCCGGCCCCACCTGCTCGGGCTCGGCCAGCTCGAGCCGCTCGGCGCGCGCGCCGGCCGGTGGCCTCGAGGGCGGCCACCGTCTCCGCGGCCGCCGCGTCGTTGTGCCGGTAGGTGATCACGCAGTCGGCGCCCTCGCGGGCCAGGTGGAGCGCGATGCCGCGGCCGATGCCGCGCGAGCCGCCGGTGACGACCGCGACCCGTCCCGCGAGCGGAGCGCTCACGCTTCGCCCCGCGCGCCGAGGCGCCGGAGGATCGCCTCGGCCTCCTCCACGATCGACGCCATCACCTGGCCGGCCGGGCGCACGTCGCGGACCAGCCCAGCCGACTGCCCGGCCGCCGCGCTGCCGTGCTCCACGTCGCCCTGCTCGCGCGCCCGGATCGAGGCGGGCTTGCCCACCCGCTCGTACTGGATCGGGAACGGCTCGATCTCGGCCTGCCGGCTCTCCCACTCGCGGGTGAACGCATTGCGGATCTGGCGGTTGGGCTTGCCGGATACCGCGTGGGTCACCACCGTGCCTTCCTCGTCGATGGCCGCGATCTTCCGCTTGTAGTTGTCGTGGCCGTGCGCCTCGGGGGTGGCGATGAAGCGCGTGCCCATCCAGACCCCGGCCGCCCCCAGCGCGAGCGCGGCCACGAGCCCGCGCCCGTCGGCAATCCCGCCCGCCGCCACCACGAGCCGCGGCGCCACCGCGTCCACCACCGCCGGGGTGAGCACGACGCCGCCCACGCGCCCGGTGTGGCCGCCGCCCTCGTGACCCTGCGCGATGATCACGTCCACCCCGTTGGCCGCGTGATCGCGCGCCTGCTTCACGTTGCCGCAGAGGGCCATCACGGTCATGCCGAGGCGGTGCGCCTCCGCGGTGAGCGGCCCCGGATTGCCGAGCCCCGCGATCAGCACCGGCACGCGCTCCTCGAGCGCCACGTCGCACCAGCCCCGGACCGCGTCGGTGAACGACTCCGTCTCCCGGCCGCTGGTCCGGATGGTGGCGAAGAGGATGTCGACGCCGAACGGCCGATCGGTCAGCCCCCGCACCCGGCGGATCTCCTCGCGCAGCAGCGCGGGGCTGCCGTGCGCCGCCGCGATGACCCCGAGCCCACCCGCCGCCGACACCGCGGCCGCGAGCTCGGCGCGGGCCACGAAGGCCATGCCGGCCTGGCAGATCGGGTAGCGGATCCCGAGCCGGTCGCAGAGCGCGGTGTGGAGCGGGGAGCGCGTCGCCGTGATCATGCCGCTCACCTCGAGGACGCGATCAGCCGAGCGCCCGGAAAAGTGGTGCCGGAGGCGGGACTCGAACCCGCACATCCTTGCGGACACCGCATTTTGAGTGCGGCGCGTATGCCAGTTTCGCCACTCCGGCCCGTGGCTCGCTTCAGCTCGAGCCTATGATACGACAACCCCCCCTTGTATACTGTGGA
>WNFF01000885.1_pt1 | contig 23589 bp, 16 predicted proteins | sample 5400441 | NCBI WGS metagenome assembly WNFF01 (sample SAMN13153345, study PRJNA577476) | soil metagenome | isolation source: 120 cm saprolite under Douglas fir tree site 2 hole 3 replicate 1 | place: USA:California | collected 2015-04-18
GTATTTAAGGACTATGATGAAGGCATGGCACGGAAATGTGTAGCAACAGCGAATATGAAGTGCGAAACGAACTTCTCTAGAGAAGGGAGTGACGGATACATGAAAAAAATCTTCTGGATCATTGGAGGGTCAATCCTCCTGGTAGGCGCTATCACGTTTGGCTCGTACTTCGCTGGCCCGCTGCTTGCGTCAGCCCATACCGGTCAGTCGAACGCGGGTACACCTACGCCTACTACTACCCCCAATCCTTATTGTCAACAATACCTGCAAGACCTGGCGAAGCGCCTGGGCGTCTCGGTCAGCACGCTGCAGCAAGATTCACTGGCGGCTGGACAGGATATGCTGGCGCAGATGGTTAAAGATGGCAAGCTGACACAGAGCCAGGCCAATGCAATCAAGCAGAAAGTCCAGTCGCACCAGGCATGCACCGGTAGAGGCAACTTCCTGGAGTGGGGTGCCATATACAGTTCGCTGCGCCAATATCGGCCCAGCATCGAGAACCAGGTGGCGCAAGGCCTGCACCTGACCAGTGCCCAGTTGACGACTGACCTGAAGAACGGCCAGAGTCTTGACCAGGTCGCCAAAGCCCAGGGTGTTTCGACATCCCAGTTGCGCACCATCGTGTCGAACGCCATCCAGAGCGCTGCGAACCAGGCTGTCAAAGATGGCAACCTGACGCAAACGCAGGCCAGCGATTTGATGCAGGCGCTACAACAGCAACCCGGCATCCTGGATCACATCCTCGGTCATAATGGGGGCGGGATGCAATAGATCCCTTTCATTTTCTTTCACCTCCTCCGGCAAAAAGGGCCGGCACGATTGATGATACTGGGTCGGCCCTTTCTGCCTATCTGCGAGGTTTTAGATTCGCAGCACCCAGACGCGCGGAAGCCTGGACATCAACTCCCTACCCGCGCAACCTCCCGTTCAACGCTCGATCCATATTGTAACAGGCACTGATGAGCGAGAGATGGGTAAACGCCTGGGGGAAGTTCCCCAGGGCTTCACCGGTCGCCCCGATCTCCTCCGCATACAATCCCACGTGGTTCGCGTAGGTCAGCATCTTCTCCAATACCAGGCGTCCCTCCTCCAGACGGCCTGCACGTGCCAGCGCCTCGACCAGCCAGAAGCTACAGATGCTAAATGTTCCCTCCTGGCCTCCAAACCCATCGTCTGCTGCCAGCTCAGGGTTGTAGCGATAGACATGGGAGTCGCTGGTCAGCTCCTTCTGAATACGATCTATAGTTTGCAACATGCGAGGATCATCCGGGCCGGTAAACCTGGTGAGCGACATGAGCAAGGCACTGGCATCGACCGCCTCACTCCCATAGTACTGCACAAAACTGCCCACCTTCTCGTTCCAGCCCTTTTCCATGATTTCCTCGTAGATCTGTGAGCTGATCTTTTCCCATTCAGCACGTGGAGCAGGCAATCCGCGATGCCGTGCGATGCGCAAGGCGCGATCGAAGGCGACCCAACTCATGACCCGTGAATGGACAAAGTGCCGCTGGCCGCCACGGACCTCCCAGATGCCCTCGTCGGTGTCTTGCCAGTGCTGACTGAGCCAAGCGAGGAGGCGACGCAGGTTCCACCAGAGATCATAGGAGATGTCTTTGTGGCGACCAAAGAGGTAGATCGAGTCTAATAGCTCGCCGTAGACATCAAGCTGTTGCTGCTTGTAAGCCCCATTCCCGATGCGCACCGGTCCGCTCTGGCGGTAGCCCTCCAGGTGATCGAGGGTGATCTCGGTCAGATCATGCCCGCCATCAATGGTGAACATGGGCTGGAGTGACCCATTTGGCCCTAACTCTCGACAGCGCGCCTCAAGCCAACCCATGAACGCCTCGGCAGCCTCCGTGAAACCGAGGATGAGTAAGCCGTAGAGGGTGAAGGCGGCATCACGCAGCCAGGTATAGCGGTAATCCCAGTTGCGAGTGCCGCCGATGGTTTCTGGTAAGCTCGTGGTTGGTGCGGCGACGATCGCCCCCGTCGGCGCATAGGTCAGCAGCTTTAAGACAAGCGCTGAACGGTGTACCATCTCGCGCCAGCGTCCCTGGTACTGGCACCGGGAGAGCCAGGTTTGCCAGTAGCGTTTCGTTTCGAGAAATGTGTCCTCGTAGTAACTGGGGGAGTGATCGTGGGGCCGAATATCCTGATCGCGTGCACTTTCGAGCTGGAAATGTGCCGATTGCCCCTGGTGCAAGGTAAACGTGGCACGCACGCCTCCCTGACCATCTTCCTCCAGGGGAACCGAGGAGGCCAAACTCAGACAGAGGCTTTCGCTGGTAAAGACAGCCCCCTCCTCCGACAGGTACGTCGCATGCGTGTCTCGCGCATAGTTGAAGGCAGGACGGCAGGCCAGCTCAAAGGCAAGCGAGCCACGCACCACCTGGACGGAACGCATGAGGTGATGCTCGTGACTGGCGCTCCCCGCCTGCTTGATTGGCATAAAATCGATGATCTCACCCACGCCATCGATGGTGAGAAAGCGCGTGATAAGGATATTGGTATCTGGCAGATACAGTTGTTTACGTTCCATCCCAGGCGTATCGGGAGGAGCAATGCGGAAAAAGCCGCCTTTCTCAGCGTCGAGCAAGGCCCCAAAGACGCTGGGAGCGTCAAAACGTGGAATGCAGCACCAATCAATCGAGCCATTCTTGCCCACTAACGCGACGGTATACAAATTACCGATGATCGCATAGTCCTCGATGGGCAAATACGTCTTCGAGACACGGCTTTTCCAGGGGCGGGAAGAATCTTGCGTTTGTTCTTGTGCCATGTGTTTTCCCTCGCAGCAGAACGTGAGTTAGCCGATCTGCTGAATATTACGAGCGGTCAGCCCGCTACTTCCCTCAACAAGCTCAAACTTCACCGGAGTATCAGGTCGAATGGTGCGATAGCCCTGCCCAGGAAGCGCTGTGAAGTGAAAAAACACCTCATCACCTGATCCGTCTCTCGCGATCACGCCAACGCCTGCATTGAGATCGAACCAGCGTACTACGCCTTGCGCTACCGGTAGCCCGTTCGCACCCAGGGATGGTACGCCATTCTCCCATTCTTGCTGGGGGATGCGGACCCGCCGCACCTCTGGGGTGTCGTAGGCTTCGTAGCGGTAATCAGACCGGGTCTCCATGATCGTCCGCAGGTCGTGTCGCAGTTCCTCGTTGGTGGGCCGGCCAACAAAGTACCACCCGTTATAGATTTTGTAAATGCGCAAATCGGGTTGCAAGATAAACGTATACGGCTGCGCCCGGTAGGCGTACTCACCCTCCGTCTCGTCGAGAATGTTGATCTGCTTGATGATCGCGCGTCGTTCGTCCGACAAGAAGGTCCACTGTGCTCCAAGACCGGCGCGAAATGCCGCCTGGACGAGTGGCGGGTCCGCGCTCACAGCAACCAGCTTCCCGTAATTCACCGTCAATTCACGCTGAAACTCTACCAGCTGGCGCATTTGCTGCTGATCACGCGGGCAGAAGAACCCACGAAAAAAGACGAGGATCAGCGGATAGCCATCCAGGAATCCCAGATGTTTGTCGAGGAGACTGGGCCTCGTGAAGTGTGAGAGTCGCATCACCTCGTTCTGGTGATTCGGCAGAGCAATGTCGGGAAACTGATCGTTCACCTGCAGATTGGTGGTCATAAGTGTATGCTCCTCGTGACGAAAATCGCTCTCTGCTCTTTTCATCTACTAATTGTAAGGACATAGACATCGTATTATCCAGTATCATCAGGACCCCGAACGTTACATCACAGAGCCTCGGTCGTCGATACCGGGACCAATACAACCGCCAATGGCGTCGGTTTCGCGATCCCCTCATACCGATGTGCGACCCATTTGATAAGCCGCGTAGGGGCGGGGGCGGTGTGGAGTGGAGCGGGGATGCTTGCATCGCCCCTTGCCAGTACATGTTGTAGCTTTGATTGCACATTCGTATCGAACCTCGTAGAAACAGTCGTACAGCAGATTCTCAAGCAAGAGAAAGTGGAAGCAGATACAATGGCATGGAGAATAATTACGCGCTAGTCGAGTCCTTCCTCCGCCTGGATGCGCTCACTCGCCTGGGCGATGATCAGGGCGAGCGAACCCAACGCGTCGAGCAACACCTCGGGCAGCGGCTCGCGGGCGAAGAGCGCCAGGACTCCCACCGCGCGGCTCTCGACTAACAGAGGGTAGCCCACAAAGACGCTCATCCCCTCACGCCCGGCCCATGTCTGCTCCTGGGGCTGTAAGCGTGGATCGTGCTGCGCTTCCTGGCTCAGCAGGGGTTGCCGCGAGGTAGCGACCTTGCCCACGGTCAGCGCTCCTACCGGCAGATCATGCTCCCCGCCATGCGCGTTCGGAGCACGGCAAGCACGCACCTGCGGCACGAAGCCATGCCGGCATGGCTCCCGCATCCAGATGCCGACCCAGGCGAGCGGGACATGCGCCAGCAGTGCATCGACGCAGTGTTGCAGGAAGACGCGTAAGCTGGTTCGTCTCGCCAGGGCCAGGCTCACATCAGCGTACATACTGGCGACCTGGGTCTGCTGCTGCAGGCGCTCGCTGACGTGCTGCACCTCGGTGAGATCGATATGCCAGCCTCCCAGGCGGATCGGTCTGCCCCTCGCATCGCGCAAGGCGGCCATACACGAGCGAATCCAGCGATAGGAGCCATCCTTGTGCCGCAAGCGGTACTCGATCTGGTACTGCGAAAGCTCCCCGGCGAGCAGGCGATGCATGGTCGCCATGGCCTGCTCGCGGTCCTCGGGATGCAATCGCTCGATCCAGGTCTCGGTGCGATTGGGCAGTTCGGCATCGCTGTAGCCAATGAGCTCCTTCCAGCGCGGGGAGAAGTAGACCTCGTCCGTGAGTAGATTCCAATCATAGAAGCCATCGTTGGCTCCCTGCATCGCCAGCACGAAGCGCTCCCAGGCGTGTTGAGGATCATGGGACCCTGGGGGAGCCTCGCGAGCAGACGACAACTCTGGCGTCGCTTCCATCTCCGGGTTCATGAGCGATTCCCTCCTTGCAGGCTCCTGGTTGGATGCAACTGCGCAGAGGAGAACCAGGAGCGTATGTATGTGTCTGATAGTGAGTATACGTATTGCCCGCTGGAAGGGTTTCATTGTGTGCGAAGCGGAGTACCTTCTACCCATCCGCTTTCTCCCTGGCCGCTTCTTCTTGCTTCGTTTTAGAGATAGTGGTGTTCGAACGTATAGCGGGTGGCCCCGGCACGGGTAGAGACGCCGAGTTTGCCATAGATCGACTGCACGTGGACGTTGACAGTATGAGGACTCAAGACAAGCTGCTCGGCAATCTGGCTGTTGGTCAGCCCCTGGGCGACCAGGCGCAGCACTTCGGCCTCGCGCCGGGTCAGGCCTGCGGGAGGAGCCAGTGCTGGGGCCATTAGTGAAGCGGGGGACGAAGCAAGCGAGACAGCGCCTCCGGTTCCCTCTTCCTCTTGTGCGGGCGGAGCCTGGTCCGCAATTATGCTGTGCCCCCGGGTCCAGAACGCGGTAAAGCTCTCTTCCCCCAGTTGTGTGCGTGCTGCCGCCAGCGTGCGCTTGTAGTATGGCTGCTCTTTACCCAGCGGGCTATAATACCCGTGGGCCGCACGCACCATCTCCGCCGAGGCATACAGCTGCACCGTCCAGGCCGCGTTCCCCTGAGAGAGTGCAATTTCCGCCAGTCCCTCCAGGCAGCAGGCCAGCACCCACTTGATCCTGGGGTTGAGCCAGCGCCCCTGGATCTGTGCGATGCTTTCCTCGTACAGGCTGCGTGCCTGGGTCAGCTCGCCCTGGCGCAAGGCCAGGTGCCCCAGGCCGCACAGCGCGTGGCCGATATCATCCCGGTTCTCCAGCTCTTTGCCCAGCGCCAACGCATCTTCGAGGAGGACATACGCGGCCATCATTTCTTTCAGCGCTGCCACGATGTACGCCAGGCTGATGCGGGCTTCCACCGCGAAGACTGGCTTTCCCAACATTGCAAAGAGGGCGACGCCCCGCTCAGAGAGGGGGCGGGCGCGTTCATACTCTCCCTGGCTATAGGCTGTCCATCCCAGAAAGTGCAGCGCCGAGGCGGTACCCCATACGTGGCCCATTGCTTCGGCATGGGTCAGGCTCACTTCCAGCAGCGCTCGCGCCCGTGCAAACTCCCCACAGCACAGCGCGAATACTCCCATAGCTTGCAAGATTTCAGCGATCACCTCTCGGTCTCCCATCCCCCTGGCGAGCTGCAAGCCCTCTTCATGCATCGCGGCGGCGGCCTGGATGTCGCCGCGATTTTGGGTAATGAGGCCCAGGTAGTTCAGAGCGGCAGCAATGCTGCGCTTGTCGCCCGATGTTCTGCTCAGGCGCTCGCTTTCAGCTAAGAGCGCCTGGGCTTGCTCAGAGTCGTTTTGCCAGAACGCCAACCAACCGGCAGCAGCGACGACTTTCGCCCGCACGTTGTCCGAAAGAGCTGCCTTGCTGTTGCGGCTGGCCGCCAACCCCTGCGAAAGTTCGCGCCGTCCCTCGCTCAGGTAGCCTCCCAGAAACCAGAACTGCCGTAGGGCTGCCGCTAGCCGCAAGGCAGTCTCAGTCTCGCCGCGCCCCAGCAGGACATGGAAGGCCGCGCGGAAATTCTCCAACTCCCGCTCCAACCGCTGCTGCCAGGCGACCTGGTGGGGTCCGGCGAGTGCTGGCTCAGCTTCCTCTGCCAGGCGCAGGTAGTAAGCAGCGTGCACTTTCCGGCAGGCCTCTAGCTCTCCGCACGTGGTGAGCGCCTCCAGCCCATACTCGCGGATCATCTCCAGGAGCTGCAGGCGTGGCTCCTGCGTGTCTTGTTCGTGTTGGTGCAGCAGGCTGTGATCAACCAGGGTGGCAACGAGATCCAATGCGGGGGTGCTGATATCCCCGGCAGCCGTACAGACGGCCTCCGCTGCTTCCAGCGTACAGCCCCCCGCGAAGACACAGAGGCGGCGCAAGAACGCTTGCTCCTCCCGGTTCAGCAACTCATAGCTCCAGGCGATGGTATTGCGCAAGGTCCGCTGGCGGGTGGGCACATCCTGCCTGCCCCCGGTCAAGACCGTCAGGCGGTGTTCCAGCCGGCTGAGCAAGCTGGGCAGCGGGAACAGTTTGATGCGGGCTGCCGCCAGTTCGAGTGCCAGCGGGAGCCCCTCCAGGCGGCTACAGATTTCGGCGATGGTGCCTGCATTCTCCTCACTTAGCTGGAACTCGGGTTTGACCGCCTGTGCTCGCTGCACGAAAAGCGCCACCGAGGCCACCTGCGAGAGGACAGCTGGCTCTGGCAGGTGCTGCACATCGGGCAGCGCCAGCGTAGGCACTGCGAACTCGTGCTCCCCCTCGACATGCAGCACCGCGCGGCTGGTGACCAGCAGCTTGACCTGCGGACAGGCGGAGAGCAGCTCTACGAGCCGGGGTGCTGCCGAGAGCACTTGCTCGAAGTTATCCAGCAGCAGCACAAGCTGCTTGTTGTGCAGGAAGGATTTGAGATGCTCGCTCAGCAGCCACTCCCCACTATTGGGCAAGCCGAGCGTGTAGGCGACAGTGGGCATCACCAGTTCGGGGTCGCTGATGGCCGCCAGCGGCACAAAACAGACCCCCTGGCGAAACGCCTGCTGCAGCTCGCTGCCGACCTGCACCGCCAGTCGCGTCTTGCCCACCCCCGGCGGTCCCGTCAGGGTCAAGAGGCGTACCTGGGGACGCTCCAGCAGTTCGCGCACCGCCTGTACCTCCCCTGCTCGCCCCAGCAGCGGCGTGAGGGGGATTGAGGTATTCTGGAAGACACCCCCCAGGCCATTGGAGGGCGGGCTGGTTGCCGCTGGGGAGGTTGGCAAATGCGCGAGCGCCTGGCAGGCCTCTTCGAAAGCGGTGGCAAAGCTGAGCACATCCACGAAGCGCCGCTCCGGGTCCTTGGCCAACCCCTGCAAGACAACCTGCTCCACCGCCTGCGACAGTTTGGGGGAGTGCTCGCGCAAGGCGGCAGGGGCACTGTACAGCTGCTGGTTGATGAGCTCGGCGACGCTCCCGTCAAAAGGTAGCTCGCCACAGAGCCACTCGTAGACCATGACCGCCAGCGCGTATTGATCGCTGGCTGCCGAGGGCTGGCCGCGAATCTGCTCGGGCGCCATGTAGGCCAGGGTGCCCAGGCGTTCCTGCACCTGCAAGCCCTCGGACGGAGATGTGAGCAGGGCCAGGCCAAAATCGCTGAGCAAGACCTCGTGCTTGGCTCCCAGCAGCAGGTTCTCCGGCTTGAGATCGCGATGGATGATGTGTTGATCGTGAGCGTACTGCAACGCCGAGGCGATGGCCAGCACGTAAGCGACCACGGTGACCAGCGGCAAACGGCTGCCTGCGGGGTGCAACTGGCGCAGGTTGCCATGCAGCGCGTAGTCCATCACCAGGTAGGGGGTGTGATCCTCCAGGGCAAAGTCGAAGACGCGGACGATATGCGGGTGCACCAGCTGGCTCAAGTGGCGCGCTTCGGTGAGGAAATCCTGGCTGCTGTGCCCGGCCGGGTGGGCGTGCAGGACTTTGATCGCCACGCGGGTGTTCAGATAGAGGTGTTCAGCCAGGTAGACATCGGCAAAGGTTCCAGCCCCCAGCAGGCGCATGAGCTTATAATTGCCCAGGCGCTGCCCCGCACGAACTACACGCTCGGTCATGCTGGTAACACCTTCCTTTCGTACACATGACTATACTAAGGTCTCTTGAGGGAAACCACAAGGAATGCTCTTCGTAGGAACGGGTCAATACTGCTTGCTGCCAGCGGCAAACTATCTATGAAACGTATACATTCGAAGGCTTCCTACAGGCTACACCACTGATGTTTAAAGAACGGCGAGAGCGACCTCCTTTACGAAAACGTGGGAGGGTGCCACAACTGCCGGTAATTTCAAGACATTTTGTATGGAAAAACTAACCCCGTTGTAGTTTACCCTCCACGAATACGCATATCCATAGTGATTATACTCTATTTTTGCTCCCGTTTGAGCTTAACGCACGGTCTGAGCGTAGAGTGATTCACCTACTGCTCACTGGCTTTGCTTGTTGCAGAGACTGTCACCTTCCTGGGTGAACACTACCAGGAAGGCCAGCGCCTCACACGAGAGCATGTTCAATGGCATACCGTGTCGCTGCAGTACGTGATGTGATCTCCAACTTCTTGTAGATCGAGGACGCGTGGATATTGACGGTTTTGGGACTAATCATGAGTCGTGCTGCGATCTGGCTGTTGGTCAGTCCCGCCGCCAGCAGGCGCAACACATCGATTTCACGAGCGGTCAGTCCATCAACAGAGGGTGAAAGGGACGGCGCGGTGAGCAGCATCGGCGAAACAGCAACGACCTGCTCGCTGCTGGGGCTGCGCCCCTCCGCTGCCAGCGCTTCCTCAGGTGTCATCGCCTGCCCTTCTGCCCACAGCGTAGCAAAGCTCTCTCCTCCCAGTTGGCTGCGCGCTGCTGCCAGCGTGCGCTTGTAGGACGGCTGCTCCCTCCCTATCGGATTCCGAGACGCCTCGGCAAATCGCAAGCTCTCTGCCGCACCACAGAGTCGCACCGTCCACGCAGCTTGTCCCTGGCTTAATGCAATTTCCCCCAGCCCTTCCAGGCAGGAGGCCAGGATCCATTTGGTCCTGACACTTAACGGTGCAGCTCTCCACTGCTCCACCAGGCTCAGGCTTTCCTCGTACCGCGTGCGTGCTTGTGCCATCTGGCCCTGACGTATGGCCAGCCGGCCCAAAGCACACAGCGTGCGTGCCATATCTTCTCGGCTCTCCCCTTGTTTCCCCAGCGCCAGCGCCTCCTCGAGCAGAGCAGTAGCCGTCGTTTCCTCCCCAAGGGCAGCAACTATATACGCCAGAATGGTCAGCGCATGCGCCGTGTAGCCCGGATTGCCCAGGGTTCTGAAGAGGGCGACACTCTCCTCTGTAAGACGGTGCGCGACCGCATACGCTCCCTGGCAGTAGGAGGCCCACCCGAGAAAAAGCAGATTGTAGGCGATATTCCACGAATCGTCCAATACTCTAGACAAGGCCAGGCTCTCCCCACACAGCTCCTGCGCCCGGGCAAACTCCCCCCGGAAATGTGCCTGTGATCCCAGGGTCAACAGGACAAGCGCGATGTCCACCCTATCCCCAACTTCTCTATAGAGCGGCAGGCTCTCTTCAAGGAAAGCATTGCCTGCTGAGTCGCGAAAGTTATTCTCGATGGTGCCCAGTAAGCGCAGTGCGTCAGCTATGCCTCGCCTGTCTCCTACCTGCTGATAGATTCCCAGGCTCTCTTCTGCCAGCAACCTGCCTCGCTCATGGTCGAACTGCCAGTACGACAGCCACCCGGCAGCGTAGATCGCCTTCGCCCTCGCCTGGGCTGACACAGACGCGCCGTCTTCCCTGCTTGCAGCTACTGCTTGCTCCACGAAGCTGCGGCCTTCGTTCAGATACCCACGCCGAAACCAGAACTGGCAGAGTGCTCCCGCCAGCCGCAAGGCTGCTTCGATCCCTTGGCGCTCTAGCAGCCACTCCAGCGCAGCTCGCAGATTGGCCTGTTCTCGCTCCAACCGCTCCAACCATCTCCTTCGACGCGTGTCGAGCAACGCCTGCTCGGTCTGCTCAGCCAGCGCCAGGTAGTAGGCCGCGTGGGCATCGCGAGTGCGCTCGAGCTCTCCGCACGCTGCCAGGCGCTCCAGCGCATACTCGCGGAGTGTCCCCAGCATCAGCAGTTGCCCCTCTTCGCTCTCCTGCTTGACTGATTGGAGCAGGCTTTTGTCTACGAGGGAAGCTGCCGCCTCCATGACGGGGGAGGCCATTTCTCCTGGAGCAGTACACACGGCCTCCGCTGCTTCCAGCGTGCAGCCCCCGGCGAAGACAGCCAGGCGCCGGAAGAGGCGCTGCTCCTCGGGCGAGAGCAAATCATGGCTCCACGTGATCGTGTTCCGCAGCGTCTGCTGGCGAACGGGCCTATCCGGCCCGCCGCGCGTCAACACATCCAACGGCTTCTCCAGCCGGGCGAGCAACACAGGGAGTGAGAGCAGTTTACTGTGCGCGGCCGCCAGTTCAATCGCCAGGGGCAACCCATCCAGCCGGGCGCAGATTGCTGCGATAGCGCGAGCATTCTCTTCGGTCAGCCGGAAATCGCGCTGCATTGCTTGTGCCCGCTGCAGGAAAAGCGCGACTGCCCCATACTGCGCAATAGCTTCAGGTGTGGGCAGGTGATGCAGGTCGGGGACAGGCAGCGGCGGGACCAGCAACTCGTATTCGCCCCGCACCCGCAAGACGGCGCGGCTGGTCACCAGGAGCTTGAGCTGGGGGCAGGCTGCGAGCAGTTCCGGGAGCAGTGGTGCCGCTGGCAGCACCTGCTCGAAGTTGTCCAGCACTAACAGCAGTTGCTTTTCGCGCAAGAAGGTTTGCAGGCGCTCAAGGGGCTGCTGCCTCCTGCTCTCGCGCAGGCCGAGGGTTCGCGCAATGATGAGTGCAACGTGTTGGGGAGTTATGAAAGGGGCAAGTTCAACAAAGCAGCATCCATCGGCGAAGGCCTGCTGCACGTCTGCCGCGACCTGGAGGGCCAGGCGAGTCTTGCCAATCCCCCCCGTGCCAGTCACAGTCAAGAGGCGCACCTGGGGGTCTCTCAGCAGGGTGCGGGCCTCCTGCAGCCCGTGCTCTCGTCCGATCAATGGGGTGAGAGGGAGAGGCACATGGCGCAAAGGCTTGTTCGAGAAACCAGGTGAACCTGCAGATGCATCTGTTTGTCCGGGGGCATACTTGATAGCCATGTGTAGTCGTATCCTCTCTATCTCTGAACTCGTAGCGAGAGCTTGTCCCCACTACGAACGCGTGAAACCAGCGCAACGTGCAACACTCGATCTTGTGTAAGGAGGCATCCACGTTCTTATCAACAGGAACGGGCGCGCTCCCCCATTAGCGCACGCGTGTCAAGGATACAAGCGACGATGCTTGCTCGAGCATGGCTATCGGTTTGACAAAAAGGATTGCGTAAATATGCTTCACATCTCGCGGGATTCCAATTGCTCGCTAATCTCTCCAGGTCGTCACCCGATTCCACACCGCAGAATAGAGTATAACATATATTGTTTAAAAAAGTAACTGTGGATGCTACTTATGCACTGAGTGGCCTTAGAAAAGGCAGATTGAGCCAATTTTTGCCCGGTTTGAGGCTCATTTGTCCGCACACAGAGCAGATCTTCCTGAAAATCTGTGCTTAGCTAAAATAGGTTATAATAGTAAGTAGCACTATTGGTTAGTGAGCATGAGTGTACGAAGAACTCCCCTTTTTTCTATTAAGCTCTTCTATTAAATATGTAAGTAATTCTATCTACCTGGCGTTTTCAATGTAGTTTTTCATAAGTTTTTGTGGTATTTTTTTGTCCTCCAGCAATCATTCACAGACCATGGGCAACCCCTAATTGCGCCGCTAAGGCAGTAAGCAGTAATGGTTTGGCTCGATAGAACCGGGTTTTTACGGTTGGGCCTGGTATATTGAGCACCTGTCCGATCTCGCGAAAGGTCAGCTCAGCTTCATAGTAGAGCAAAAAGATTGAGCGACACTTGTCAGGTAACGCCTGAATCGCTCGCTGCACGTGGTGTTGGAGCTCACGATCCTGGACGAGTTCTTCTGGCGTTGGACCTGCATCTGGTACGGAATCCAATATTGCTATCTCTTCCTCGTCATCTCCCTTTTCTAACTCGGAAAAGTAGGTAGGACGCCTGCGACGCAAGACATCTACGCTGCGATTACGCGCAACCTTGAAGAGCCAGGCCTTGAGTTGCCCATGCTGGCGGAGCATGGCTAGAGAGATGTAAAGCTGGAGCCATACCTGTTGCAAGACATCACACGCCTCGTGGTACTCTTGCACATAGTGGTAGATGAAATGGAAGAGCGATGCGTTATACCGCTGTATCAGCGTTTCAAATGCCTGCTGATCACCGGTCAGCGCTCTTTGAACCAGCACACCATCAGCTATATCCGCAAGCTCCATGTTTCTATATTCCCGCGTTTGTATGGCTACTCTTCCTACAATATCGAGGTGAAAGAAGGCATTTGCATCACCGTCTTCAGTATTATCTCCCCTCGGCGGTCATCATATCGATGATCGCCGTGCAGGCGAGAAGTAAGATCTCGTCGGCATCGGGAGCAATGTCCACCCCATACGTATCCGCAACGCGGAACCACTTCTTCGAAACCTCAGCCACCCGGCTCCGTCCATCATGAATCTCATATTCATGCTCCAGGATATTGCCTTGCGCCTCCAGGGTATCACCTCCCGCCACGTGAATGTCGAAGCGCTGGCGGAAAGGGGCAATCAGGGCTTTTTTCACCGTGGCGAGCACTTGCCCATGGCGGTAAATGCTGTACGTGTCTTTGATGGGCAGCACTCGTTCCTGAATCGCGGCCAGTTCATTGCCATGCATGTCCTTAAAGGCCAGGTGCTCCCGTAAGCGGAAGGCTTTGCCATCAACAAAGTAGACGCGCTGCCCCATGGCATTCTCAATGTAGTAGTCGTTGCCGAACGCGAGGAGCCTTTGCCGCATGAGATAGCGTCCACCACCCGCTCCTGGCCTCATAGGTTCGCCTCTTCTCCGTAACACGTCATTATCTCCTTTCCTTTTTTAGCCTGGTGTCGTGATGCGCTTCTTCCAGTATAGTGTCCTTTGGGCGTGGACACATCTTCAGAACACACTATTTTTGTGTGTGTTAGCCAACGACATGAACACGAACTGCTGGATCATCTAGTGTGTTTATACTAGATGGTTGCTTGCCGGCCAGTCTTCGTTTTGCCAGATTTTGTTTGCGGATAGACGGTGATGTTATTTTTTTCCCTCCCGTGCAACACAGAATCGAGGTGGTTGAGTGTCGAATTTACCCGGTGTTCTGGCCGGGTTGGAAGTGCAGGAAGTGAAATCTCCACGCGGGTACATCCACATACAGGCCCGCCGACTGCATCTCGCCGCCATCGCGCTCGAACATAGCGCCGCTGAGTGCATCCGTCAGTTGCCACGTTCTTCCGGCCAGATCGTTCCAGGGCAGGTGCACGCGCGCTTGCGACCCGTACTCCGAAAGGTTCACGACGACCAGGTAACACACCTCGCTCTGCTCCCAGCACCACGCTACCAGGTTCGAGTAGCTGCTGTTATCGGGCCAACCCGCGCGCTCGCACAATTGCCATGCGCCCTCGCGCAGTCCCGATTCCTTCTCCTTGCGTCCTGCCTGAGTGCGGAGCACTAACTGCGCAGCAGCGTTGGCAGGACGGATAGGTGCCGACTCCACGGCCAGCAGTTTGTGGTAGAACGCTTGCAAGTCCGCGTCAATCGGTTCGTCCGGCCGGCGCGCCAGGAAGACCGGCGGTCTGATCCGTCGTCCTTCGAACTGGCCCTCGTACAAGAGTTTCGCTCCGGGCAGCGTCATCATCGTCACCGCGGCCGCGCGCTCCTTTTCCGGCGAGAACGTTGCCGCCGCGCGCGGCTCGTCATGGTTCTCGATGAAACGCACCAGCTTGTCCTGGTAATCGAGACCTGCGGTCAGGTGCAGTCGCACGCTTTCCGCGTTGTCGTGTTCGAGCCGGTCGTAGAGCCGCTTGTCGTAGCAATAGTCGAAACCGAGCTGCTGCAACTGCCATTCCATGTCCCAATAGGCTTCCGCCAGAAAAAGCACAGTGGGATGCTCTGACCGCACAGCGGGGATCACCTCGCGCCAGTACTCTTCTGGTGGGCACTCACCTGCACGCCCGCCCCATGTGCGCTCAAAGACGCTGTTGAGAAGCAGCATCGCCATATCGCAGCGCATCCCGTCGCATTGGTCGGCGATCGCATTCAAGGTCTCCACGACCGCCTGGCGCAAGCGCGGACTGAAGGCGTTGAGCTGCGCGACATCCTGCCACGGCGGGAAGTACGGGTCGCGACCGCAGGCAATCACCGTTCCGCCCGCCTCAAAAAATGCGCCGGGCGCCTGCTCCAGGTCTTCGCGTGTCCCTTGCACAAAGTATTCGGGATGCTCGAACACCCACGGGTGATCCGGCGCCACATGGTTGGGCACAAAATCCAGTATCAAGCGCAGACCGCGCTGCGCGAGCATCTGCCGTGCAGCGGCGAGTCCCTCAGGTCCGCCGAGGTGTTCATCCACGACGTAGCTGCGCACGCAGTAAGCAGAGCCGACGTTATCGGCAGGGGTATAGTCCGGCAGTGCGCGGCGGAAATCGGCTTGCAGGCTCTCGTTTTCGTTCGCAATGCGAATACCCTCCGGGCTGCGCTCCCATACACCCATCAGCCACACGGCGTCCAGGCCGAGCGAGGCAAGCGCATCCCACTGCTCCGCCGGAACACTACCCAGCGTGATAGCGCGTTGGTACTGCTGGCTCAACGCACTGAGCCACACCCACGTATGGATCTCATAGATGACGGGTCGTCGTGGCCACGGGGTTTCCATGCCTCACCTCCAGGGCTTGGACTTGTATTTGTACTTCACTATTTCCCCCAGGTGCATCATTGAGCAAATTCGCTACCACAGCCGTCCAGCCCGTCTGGTGGCTGGCACCGACCCCTGCACCTGTATCTCCATGAAAGTACTCGTAGAACGGAATGGCGTCACGCCAGTGCGGGTCACTTTGAAACACCGCGTTGGCGCCAAACACGGGCCGGCGGCCCTGCTCGTCCCGCAAAAAGATACGGGTGAGGCGGCGTGCGAGCTCCTCTGCGATCTGCCCCAGGGTCAGTTGCGTGCCTCCGCCGGTGGGATACTCCACCAGGTACTCGTCGCTGTAGAACTGGTGGTATTTCCGCAGTGCATTCACCAGCAGGAGATTGATAGGAAACCAGATCGGTCCGCGCCAGTTGGAATTCCCGCCGAATGCCCCGCTGGTGGACTCGCCTGGCGTGTAAGCTACGCTAAAATCCCCGTACGGTGTGCGAAGCTCATAGGGATGCTCGGCGTAATATCGGCTGATCGAGCGAATGCCGTAATCACTCAGAAACTCTTGCGGGTTCAGCAGGCGGGTGAGCAGGCTCTTCAAACGAGAACCACGCACCAGGGCCAACAGATAGTACGGCTGTGGCTGTCCCTCTTGCAAGCGGGTATCCTGCCAGTTGGCCAACAGGCGCGGCAGGTAGGGACGGTTCTTCACAAACCAGTCCAGGCGCTCCCGGAACTCAGGAACGGCTTCCACCTGCTCTTGCTTAAATGTCTCTGTCGCCAGCAGGGGAATAAATCCGGTCAGAGTGCGCACTTTCAGCGGGAATCTCCTGCCATCTGGCAAAGAGAGGTTGTCGTAGAAGAACTGGTCCTCTTCGTCCCATAGTCCTTTGCCCCCGCCTTGCGTGCCATTGATGGCCTCGGCAATGTACATGAAATGCTCGAGGAACTTGGTCGCCAGGTCCACGTACACCCGGTTCTCCACGGCCAGCTCCATGGCTATCGCCAGCATCGTCAGGCAAAACATGCCCATCCAGGCCGTCCCGTCGGATTGTTCCAGCACCATGCCCTCTGGCAGGGTCATGTTGCGGTCGAACACCCCGATGTTGTCCAGTCCCAGGAAGCCGCCTTCAAAGACGTTATCGCCCCTGCTGTCTTTGCGGTTCACCCACCAGGTGAAGTTGAGCAGCAGTTTGTGAAACACCCCCTCCAGGAAATCTCGGTCGCCTTTGCCCACCAGAGACTTCTCCTGCTTGTACACATACCAGGCAGCCGCGGCGTGCACCGGGGGGTTGACGTCGCTAAAGTCCCATTCGTAGGCGGGCAACTGGCCGTTGGGATGCATATACTGCTCGCGCAGCAGCAGGAGCAACTGCCGCTTGGCAAAGTCCAGGTCTACCAGTGCCATCGGCATGCAGTGGAACGCCAGGTCCCAGGCTGCGAACCAGGGGTACTCCCAGGTGTCAGGCATCAAGATGATCTCTCTGCTATTGAGGTGCCTCCAGGGGCTGTTGCGCTTGCGCTCCGGCGGTGGCGGTGGCCCGGGTGGATCGCCCACCAGCCATTTGTCGACATCATAGTCGTAGAGCTGCTTACTCCAGAGCAGGCCGGCGAGCGCCTGGCGCTGGACGGCGCGCTCATCCTCTGTTTGGGCCGTGCTCAACGTGTTGTAGAACTCGTTCGCCTCCTGCTGGCGCACAGCGAAGAGTTCGGCGGCATTGGCAAACGGCGTCTGCTGGGCGTTGGCGGATAAGCGCAAGAGGATGGTCTTTGTTTCACCGGGTGCTATGACCAGGGCGTAGTGCGCCGCCACCTTGGTGCCAACGTTCTGCGGATTGACGCGCCCCTCAGCCCCACTGACCACCGTGTCATTGATACCATCTTTGACGAACTCGGTCTGGTTCGCTCCGCCCCACAGGCGCGCCGCGTTGGTCTCGTTCTCGGTAAACAGCAGCGCCGGGGTGCCCTCGCAGGCCAGCCAGTAGTCCCCCAGGTCGGGATGGCTGGCTCGAACGAGAAGGGCGTTGGAGGATGCGGCTGTTGCAGCCTGTCCCTGTTCGTTCAGATCAATGGCACTGAGCACCGGGCGGCGGTCGTCGTAGCCCCAGGCCCAGGTGTTGCGGAACCAGAGGGTGGGGAGCAGGTGCAGCGGTGCCGCTTCCGGTCCGTGGTTGGTGGCGCTGAGACGAATCAGGAGATCAGTCGGGTCCGCTTTGGCGTATTCAATGGTGACATCGAAGTAGCGGTCCTCGGCAAAGACGCCTGTGTCGATCAGTTCGTATTCGGGTTCCTGACGACCCCGAGTGCGATTCGTGGCGACAAGATCGTTATAGGGAAAAGCACGCTGCGGGTATTTGTAGAGCGCCTTCAGGTACGAATGGGTCGGCGTGTTGTCGAGAAAGAAGTAGTATTCCTTGACATCCTCCCCGTGGTTGCCCTCCGCGTTCGTCAGACCAAAGAGCCGTTCTTTGAGGATGGGATCGGCCTCGTTCCACAGGGCCAGGGCGAAACACAAGCGGCCCTGATCGTCGCTGATCCCCAGCAAGCCATCCTCACCCCAGCGGTACGTGCGCGAGCGGGCGTGATCATGCGGGAAGAACGCCCACGCGTTGCCATCGGCGGAATAATCCTCACGCACCGTTGCCCATTGGCGCTCAGACAGGTAGGGACCCCAGCGATACCACGGTTGGCTGTCCTCGTGCGCTTCACGCAGCCTATCTTGTTCTATATTTGTCATCATTTCCTCTCCTGGCTATCTGAAGATGATAAGCGGAGCACCTCCTGATGAATGTTGACGACCGAATCGGGGAATCCTATCCATTGAGGTGCTTGCGGCCCAGGGTCCTGTAGGGACAAGGGGCGGGGTGGAGTGGATGAGGGGGCCTGGTGCTTGTCCTGGTTGGGGTGCGACTGTTTGCTCCACGCAGTCCCCACTGGCTCGCGTTGCCACCAGGACAAGCACCAGGCCCCCACCCTGCCCCACATCCGCCCCTTGTCCCTACAGGACCCCATTCGGTCGTCAAAATTCATTAGGGAGCAAGGAATCGTACACTGGCGGCCTCGCCCACCGCATCACTCGCTGGCGTTTCAGAGAACTTGTAATAGGTAGAAGCTCTAGCGTTAAGGATTCCAATCACTCCATTAGATAGTACTTTCCTTTGGACGAAAAGGCATCGTCAGAACATACTATTTTTGGGTGTTCTAGCAACCGGTATGAACATGATATCACAGGTCGCATAGTGTGTTTGTACTAGAAAGCCGCTTGCCAGGTGCTTGTCCTGGACGGGAAATAGTACGTTCTGAAGATGTCTTCACGAACGTTTGTAACACGAGTGACATGTCAAAGCTGTTGAAAATGATGAATACGTATACTATAATGCTGAAAGCAGAATGGGAGAGAGGGTTGAATGATGGACGTGACGCTCGTAAGGATACATATGAAATGTAATATCGAGGGCTGCTCAGGGGAGTATGAGCAGCGTGAGGTCGTGCATACCGTGCGGCAAGGGAATCGGATTATTGTGATCGATCATGTGCCAGCCGAGGTCTGTACGATCTGCGGTGATGTGTTGTTCACGCCTGAAACAGTGCGCAAGATCGAAATGCTGCGGCACACAGTCGAGCCGCCAACGCGCACGGTCCCACTCTATGATTTCACTCAGGCGAAGTCAGCCTGATACGAAGATGCAGTTAAAGCTACAACGTTTTACCGGCGAGGGGCGATGCAAGCATCCCCACCACCCATCCACACCGCTCCCGCCCCTACGCTGGACTAATTACCACGGTACGGCACCGTTTTCGTCGAAAAACCCGCCTGTCGGTCCATCAGCGGGTAGGGTAGCCAGGCGAACTACGACCTGGGCACCCTGCTGAGGGGTGCGCCAACCGCTGTGATTGTTCAAGTCTGTAGCACAATATCCCGGATCGGCTGAATTCACCTTGATGCTCGTGTTGCGTAATTCGTTCGCGAAAAAGACCGTGATGGCGTTGACTGCCGTCTTGGACGAATTGTACCCAAGCAGCGGCGGCATCTGCGCATAGACAGAATCGGGGTTACTATTCAAGCTCAATGACCCCATAGAGCTAGCCATGTTGACAATGCGTCCCGCCTCAGAGCGCCGCAGCAAGGGGAGCATCGCTTTCGTCACTGCAAACACCCCGAACACATTGGTATCGTACATTTTCCGAAAAACCTCGATATTCAAGACACTTGGAACAACTCTTCCTTCTGGAAGAGAAATGCCAGCGTTATTCACTACAATGTCCAGTCTCCCGTACGTTTCGTCAATGTAGGAAGCCGCCGCCTCGATAGTGGCCTGGTCAGTAACGTCAAGGTGAACGGCGGATGCCTCAATGCCCTCTGCCTGGAGTGCTCTCGCGGCTTCATCTCCTCGCGTGCGGTCTCGCGCACCGGCGAGTACGATTACACCCTGTTCTCCTAATTGGCGTGCAGTCTCGAATCCAATCCCCTTATTCGCTCCCGTAATGAGCGCAACCTTCTTTGCATGCTGCATATCTTCTACTCCTTTTGTCCAGAATGAGCAACAACATTCCCGTGTTAAGCAGCGCCACTGGAAGTGCATGCGCGTGAGCCTTCAATAGCGGTCTGCTCTACCATTGCAAGCCGATCGGTGCCGGTGTATGATGACATCGATAACATTCTAACGCAGAATATTTCTCTTGTCAACATTGTTTCTCTTGTCAACATCCTTGCGCCGGAAACAGCGTGCTGTGGGGAATGTATGAACAACATGGATCGCCAGCGGCCCAAACCATATCACCACGGAGATTTACGAAACGCTTTGATTCAGGCCGGGCTTGAGCTTCTCTCAGAGGGTGGGGCGGCGGCTCTTGATCTGCGTAAAGTTGCTCGCAGGGCAGGCGTGAGCCATGCCGCGCCCTATCGCCATTTTCCAGATAAACAGGCGCTGATTGCTGCGATCAATGAAGAGGGATTTCACCGGCTCGCTGAACGGATTCGGTGCGCCCTTCGAGAAGTATCTGACGGTGCTTTTGAACAATTGCACGCCATTGCAAGAGCCTACGTTCAGTTCGCCCAGGAAAATCCGTGGCTGATGCGTGAAATGTTTAGCGGGCTTAGCATTGAACGCGAGGCATTTCCCAGCTTATACCAGGCATCAAAAATCGTCTTCATGCTCTATATGGAAGTGGTGCAGCGCGGTCAGGAAAGGGGGAGTATTATTGACGGAGACCCGGGTGCACTGGCCGGTGTTTTATGGTCTCTTCTGCACGGGGTAGCTATGCTCATGATTGAAAATCAGATGCGTCCATACACCGATGAGCCGGAGGGCGTAGAAAACATGACCCGCTTTTCTGTTCAATTGCTCTACCAGGGGCTAGGTCGCAAGTAAAGGTGTCAGTGCGATTTGAGCGAGAGCATGTTCTCCTTCAATGGGGAATAAGAGGGAGCAAGAGCGCATGATGGAAGAGAACTCTCCCACCCCAACTCAGGACACATGCAGAGCAGAGAGAGCCTGTGAAGCAAACAGAAAAGCGGCTCCTGATCGACTCGCCCATGTGAGCGAGTCGATCACCTGTTGAGATCAAAGGATAACGAAAGGATAGGTAGTATGCAAGATCAACCCAACCTGGCAGCATCACCATTTGATGCGATTCGACGAGTAGATGAGCAGGGCCGCGAGTACTGGTCTGCCCGTGACCTCGCAAAGCTGTTAGGCTATTCTGAGTACGGCAAATTCAAGAATGTGATCCGCAAGGCAGAGAAAGCCTGTGAAGAGAGCAGGGAAGCCGTTGCAGATCATTTCGACCATGTAGACGAGCCAACCAGGACAGGCAGGGGAGCAATACGCAACTGGCCCACCGTCCACCTCTCCCGCTACGCCTGTTACCTCGTGATCGAAAATTCGGATCCTGATGGCCGCCCCATTGTCGCCATCGGGCAAACCTATTTTGCCGTCCAAACAAGACGACAGGAACTGGCCGATGAGCAGACCCTTGCGGCACTGCCGGAGGACCAGAAGCGCCTGATCTATCGCCGGGAAATGGCTGTCCTCAATCACCAGCTGGCTGAAGCCGCGAAGCTGTCCGGGGTCATCAAACCTGAGCATTTTGCAACGTTCACCGACCGGGGCTATCAAGGCCTGTATAATGGCGAGACGGAGAACATGATCCACGTGCGAAAAGGGCTGCAAGAGGATGAACACATTTTAGACTTCATGGGAAGCGACGAACTCATTGCCAACGCGTTCCGCGCCAGCTTAGCCCGCCAGCGGCTCGAGCGCGATAAAACACGCGATCGCCAACAGGCCAATCAGGTCCATTTTGAGGCTGGGCGCAAAGTCCGGCAAACGATCGAGGAGTTCGGCGGCACTGTCCCCGAACAATTGCCCACCCCGAAGAAGGGCATCGGGCAACTGGAGCGGGAAGAGCAGAAACGCATCGAACAAAGCAAACAGCCTCTCCTCTTTCCGGAAGATGCTCGAGAGGATAATGAGGGCCGGTAAGCTCCCGATTATGAAGGGGTCCCGCCTTTCCATTGCGAGGTTGGCCAGGAAGAATACAAAAAGAAGAGAGAACTCTTTTTAGACAGTCAGCAATCATGTGCTATGATAGTATGGATATGCCTGCATTAGGCGATTTTTACAACACAACTAGAATTCGTTTTGTAGTTCCATAGGAGAAGGAGGAATCATGGCTAACCAACCGCCCCCGGGATTCAAAAAACTTGCTGGAAGCGAGCGGAAGTTGCCCGCTCAGGCGCGTCTGATGGGTCCGGTAGATCCAAATGAGCGCATTGAAGTCAGTGTTTACCTGAGAGACCCTTCAACCAGTAACCCGGCAGGTGATATCAATGCACATGCCCAGCAGCCAGGTCCACGTATGACCAGAGAGGAATATATTGCCAGTCATAGTGCGTCCCCTGCTGACCTGGCAAAAGTCGAGGCGTTTGCACGTGAACATAATCTGACCGTCGTCGAAACGGACCTCGCTGCCCGCAAGGTAGTCCTTGCAGGTACGGCAGCTCAGATGATGGCAGCGTTCTCCACACAGCTCCAGCGTTATGACTACCAGGGGAGCACATTCCGAGGCCGCACCAGTTACTTACACATCCCCAGTGAACTTGATCAGATCATTGTGGGTGTTTTTGGCCTTGATGACCGGCCTCAAGCCCAGCCGCATCTGCGCTACCCTATCCGCTCGTCTGCGGAGCCTCAAGCGGGTGTGTCTACCTCCTATACTCCGCCACAAGTTGCCCAGCTCTATAACTTTCCAACCGGCCTTAATGGGAGCGGCGAGTGTATAGCGCTTATTGAACTTGGGGGAGGCTACAACAACCAGGATCTCACCACCTACTTTCAACAGTTGGGTATTCCGACGCCGCAGGTGATCAGCGTGTCGGTCGATAGTGGGCAGAATACTCCGGTAGGAGACCCAAATAGCGCCGATGGCGAAGTCGCCCTTGACATTGAAGTCGCGGGCGGCGTTGCACCAGCAGCACGCATCGCCGTTTACTTCGCGCCGAATACCGATCGCGGCTTCCTTGATGCAATTACCCAGGCGACCCACGATACTACGAATAACCCGTCGGTGATTTCCATCAGTTGGGGAGGGCCTGAATCGAGCTGGACCAGCCAGGCGATGCAGGCTATGGATCAGGCATTCCAGGCGGCTGCTGCCCTGGGTGTCACGGTGTGCTGCGCCGCTGGTGACGGTGGATCAAGTGATGGCGTCAACGATCAGCTGGCGCATGTGGATTTCCCGGCCTCCAGCTCGTATGCCCTGGGCTGCGGCGGCACGCGTCTCTCATCGGCGAACAACCAGGTAACCGGCGAAGTGGTATGGAACGACATATCTATTGGTGATGGAGCTACAGGTGGTGGCGTCAGTGATACCTTCGGCCTTCCGCAGTGGCAAGCGAATGCGCATGTTCCCCCATCGGTTAATGACCAGCACATCGGGCGAGGTGTGCCTGATATTGCGGGAGATGCCGATCCCCAGACAGGCTACCAGGTCTACGTCGATGGACAAAGTTCCCCGATTGGCGGTACCAGTGCCGTTGCCCCCCTGTGGGCGGGCTTGATCGCTCTGCTGAATCAGAAGCGAGGGCAAGCAGTTGGCTTTTTGAATCCCTTTCTCTACCAGAATTACCAGCAACTTGCTCAGAACAATGCCTTTCGAGACATAACCAGTGGCAACAATGGAGCCTATA
>WNFF01003344.1_pt1 | contig 23588 bp, 18 predicted proteins | sample 5400441 | NCBI WGS metagenome assembly WNFF01 (sample SAMN13153345, study PRJNA577476) | soil metagenome | isolation source: 120 cm saprolite under Douglas fir tree site 2 hole 3 replicate 1 | place: USA:California | collected 2015-04-18
AGAGCGCGCGGTCGGCGTCCCCGTCGAAGGCCACGCCAAGTCGCGCTTTCTCAGCGACGACGCGTTTCTGCAAGCCCTCGAGGTTCAACGAGCCGCAGCCGGCGTTGATGTTGCGGCCATCGGGTGAAACGCCCATGGCCACAACGTCGGCGCCGAGCGAGCGAAACAACTCCGGACCGAGCTTGAACGCTGCGCCATTGGCGCAATCGAGAACGATCCGGAAACCACTGAGCTTCGCGCCGGCAATAAACCGCTTCCGGAGAAATGCGAGATATTCCGCGTCAAGGGATTCATCGGTGGTAAGCGGTGGTGAATTCTCTGGCGCGGCTTCGCCACGGTGTTTGAGGATGCCGGCTTCGAGTTCTTCCTCGACGGCGTCCGGAAATTTCATCCCGGCGTGGGAAAACAGCTTCACGCCATTGTCTTGAAAAGGGTTGTGCGAGGCGGAGATGACCACGCCGGCTTGAAAATCATTCTGGCGAACCAAGCACGCCACGCCAGGAGTGGTGATGACCCCGGCAAAAGCAATGGTGGCCCCAGACTGCGCGAGGCCCGCGGCAAGCAAGGAGGCGATGTGCGGGCCGGATTCGCGGGTATCCATGCCGATGAGGACATGAGCTTTGCCATGCTGGCGCTTGAGATACGCGCCGAGAGAGCGCCCGGTGGCGAAGAGCGTGGCGTCGTCCAGCGGCGGCGTGCCCGGGACGCCGCGAATCCCGTCGGTTCCAAAAAACTCTTTGCCCATGGGAAAAAGCCTACTTCTCCAAGTGGTGTTGCGGGCCGGGACGCGGCCAAGTTGCGTGTGAAGGACCTCGGAGAAGCTTAACACACGTAAAAACGGTGGTTTCATGGCCACGGATCCGCGCCATGTCTTTTGCATAAACGCGACAAAGTGAGGCCGGGTCAAGTAAATCGCTGGATTCGTCGCATCGAAACATCCGCGCACGACACCGCAAACAGTCCGCGAGAGTATGCTAACGTGGAGCATCGGAGCCGCTCGTGTCCGCAACGCAAACACCGCCATCACTAGTTCGCTTCACCAGTTCCAACTTCAGCATGCGAGTGATCGCCGCGGCCATTATTCTCCTGTTCTTCTATTACGCCGCGGGAGTGGTGATCACGCTGCTGCTTTCGATTTTGCTGGCGTACTTTCTGGATCCGGCGGTGGAAATTCTGGAAAGAGCGGGGCTTCCCCGAACACTGGGCGCGATGGCCATGGTGCTGATCCTGATCGCCGTGCTGGTGGCTGTCGGTTACGGACTGTGGACGCGGACCGCGGATTTCGCCGAGAACTGGCCGAAATACAGCAGCGTTCTGCAGCAAGCAGCCGGAGCCGTGGAAGGGAAGATCAGGGGAATCGAGGGACAAGTTTCGCAGATTGCCCCGGAGCCAGGGGCTTCCTCGGCAGCGACGGTGCGGGCGGAACCCAGTGTCGTTCGCACGTTAATCTTCCGCGGCATTGGCTCGCTGTACGCGCTGATCCTGGAAATTACCTTCATGCCCTTCCTGGTTTTTTTCATGCTCGCGGAAAAGCGCGAAGTCTGGCACGGGACGCTGCAGCTCTTTCCGGCTTCGCGGCGGACGCAAATCAAGGAAACGCTCGAAGATTTGCGCGATGTCCTGCGCGATTACCTCGCCGGAATGACGATCGTGACGCTGGTGGTCATCGCGGCGAGCAGCTTGTTTTTCTGGATCATCGGGATGGAGTATCCCATCCTTACGGGGATCGCGTCCGGGCTCCTGAACATGGTGCCGTACATCGGGGCGGTGATGGCCTGGCTGCCGGCCTTTCTGATTGCGCTGGCGAAGTGGAGAACGCTCGGGCAGTTTGTGTTAATCGCGGTGACGCTGACGATCATCCATGTTTTGGCCATCAACCTGGTAGCGCCGCAACTGGTGGGCCGGCGCGTGCGCCTGAATGCGGTGGCCATTACCATTTCGCTGCTCTTCTGGGGCTGGGTGTGGGGAGGCATGGGATTGGTGTTGGCCATTCCCATTACTGCGGCATTGCGCGTAATCTGCGATCATACGGAGTCATGGAAACCGATTGGGCGCTGGCTGAGCGCTTGAAACTACCGCCTCATAGAGCACGTCTTGGCTGTCCGGTGATGAGCCGGGCCGGAGCAGTCAGCTTCTGTCGGGGCAAGATGAATGAATCGTAGAATCGCCTTACTTGCGGGCGTACTCGCCCTCCAGATATGGGCCGCGCCTGCCGCCAATCCCTGGGGTTGCAAAGGTCACCAAACGGTAGCTGCCATCGCGGAGAAGCACATGACTCCGGAAGCGCGGCAAACGGTTCAGAAGCTTCTTGGCGACAACGCGATCGATCCGAAGCTGAAACGCTGGTGCGGCAATGCCACGACCGACCTGATGGTGGATGCCTCTACCTGGCCGGATGACGTGCGCAACGAACGCAAGAACGGTCCCTGGCATTACATCGATATTCCACTGGGGAAACACAAAGGCGGACTGGACGAATACTGCGGCGCGGAAGGATGCGTGACGCGCGCGATCGAAGAGCAGCGCACAATCCTGAAAGACAAGTCCGCCGATCCCGTGAAGCGCGCCGAGGCGATTCGCTACCTCATCCACTTTGTCGGCGACCTGCATCAGCCGCTGCATGCCGCCAACAATGCCGACAACGGCGGAAACTGCGTAGCGGTGAAATATTTTCGTCATGACCCTCTCCCCAACGCCCTGCATCCGGAGCGGGAAGATTATTCGCCCAATCTTCATCAGATCTGGGACACAGAGATCGTGGAACGCGACATGGAAGTCTCCAACCCGCTGCGATACGCGGACGAATTGGACGAAAAGTTTCACGCGGAGAGCGCCGCCTGGGAAGCCGCGGGCATCCACGTGGACAACTGGGCGTGGGAGAGCCACGAGCGCGCGGAAACCGCGGTTTACGATGCTTTGCCGGAAAAAATCGGCATCGAACCGGACTTGAAATTGAAAAGCTGCGCCGAGAACAACCATATGGGCAAGCGCATGTTCGAAAAGCATCTTGCCGTCGGCGAGGTTTATCAGAGCAACGCGGCTAGAGCCGCCGAAACGAGCCTCGCGGAAGCGGGCGTGCGCCTGGCAATGATTCTCAACGATGCGGCCAAAGCTGCGAACTAGGATTCTAGAGTCAAGGTTTCGGAGCGGGAGACCCAGCGGCCGTGGCAAGCTCGCCGAGCGATTTGATGTAACGCACCAATTGCCAGCGCTGGGGTTCCGGAAGCTTGGACCAGACAGGCATACCCTTTCGAACAACACCATTTGTCAAGATCCAAAAAATCGCGCCCGGCGTGGCGGCCTGAACTTCGGCGGCTCGCAGGTTTGGCCCCTTCTTGCCACCTCGCGCGGCGCCGCCGTGACATTCCGCGCAATGCTGTTCGAAGAGAATGGCTCCCGCAGCAACGGCGTCGGGATCATATTGCAACGGATTTGGACGGTGGCGCGCTTTTTCAGGAGCTTTTTGCAATTCCGCGTAGATGGCCGGATCGTATTCTCGAGCTGCCGCAGCGGGAGTTTTGTCCGAATTCGGGCCTTGCGCAAGGACGACGGACACCGCAAGTAAGAAACTACAAGCGGCAAGTGCCGCGGCAACTGCTTTCACTTGTGGCCTCCAAGGAGACGGCCGAGCATCGAACCGAACTCGGTTATTTCCCGCGAGACACCCCAGCGCATGAGAAATTGATGGCTGTTGTCGTTCAGGCCAAAGCTGGGCGACAACCGCAGCGTCCATCCGGAAGGCAAATTCCAGGCAACGCCGGGCGCCAGATAGTGCGAAGTATCGTGAAGGCCAAAACTGTGCCGGTCGCCCAGGCCGCCATACATCTCGACCCCGGCCACAAGGTTTTGCGGACAGAGCGTGCAGCGTTTCGCCGAGGCTTTCAAAGCCAGGGGACGGCTGGCGCCAAGAGCGTAGCCGAATTCCCAAGGTGAGTTCGAAAGATTCTTGGCAGCAAGGGTGTTTTCTGTAAAGTTCCAGCCTTTGAAGGTGCTGGACAGGATGAGCTTAAGCTCGATCTCGTGGATGTGCTCCTTGCGAGCCAGCGCGTTTGAAACGAGGAAGTCCGATTCCACGTCGTGGCCTTCCACCTCTTTCAGGATCTTGTCCGCGCCGTTCTTGTTTTCGTACTCGACATAGAAGACGGGATTGATGAAGTGCTCGCGCTGCAAAGGCCGCACGCGATTCTCCCACCGGAAACCGGTGAATACGGTGCTGTCGTTGAAAGTAGTCTGGCCGTCCAGATAGAACTCCGTGGTCCACCAGGCGGTTGCGCCGTATTCAAATTCGGCCCAGAAGGCATGGAAGTTGTTCCCGGCTCGCTGCGTGCCCACGGTGGAGAAATACTCGATCTCGAGGTTCCCGGGTTCTTCGAGATAGTGATCGTAAGCGACGATGTACGGGTTTTCCTGAGCAAGGGCAGGAGGGGCGCAGAAAAGGGAGAACACGAAAACCAGGAAAAAACCAAGCGAAGCGAGCCAACAGAGCGAGGTCACGGAATCTCCTTGCAAATAAGTTGCAAAAACTAATTAAGACTAACTTAGTCCGATATCATTTGTAAATCATTGTCATTTGGAGAGGACGGCTGGTTTTCCCGGTATTCTCCGCGTCCGCCGAGGATGATCGAGGGAGTTAACTTGTTGGCACGAATGGATTATTTCAGGTTGTGTGTTGGGCGCTATAATTGCAAAATTAAATCAGCACTTGTGTTCGCATTTCCGACCGCCCGCTGGCTCGACCCTCTCGCCCGCGGGTAACTTCCCCCTCACAAAGCGATCCCCCTTTCTGAAAGACGGTCAGATTTCAGTGGCGCATCGTATGATCCGCGAGCATTTGCTTGCCGCTCTTCTTGACTCGCCGGAGGATGGAATCCTCGGCGTTTCCCTCGATGGCAGCATCGACGCCTGGAGCCAGGGAGCAGAGCGCTTCTACGGCTACAAGGAGAAAGAGATCATGGGACAGCCCCTGAGCCGTCTCGTGCCACTGCACGAGTGGCCCGGGCTGAAGAACGTCTTTTCCGAAGTGGGAGAGCAGGGCGAGAGGTGTTTCGAAACCGCGGAGCGCCTCTGCAAGGATGGATCGCGAATCTTACTGAGGGTAAAGCGCCTATTTGTCCGTGATGAACAGGGGGAGGCGACGGGAATTCTCGAAATAGGACGAGCGTTCAACTCTTACCGAGGGGATCTGCAAGTCGAAGAGCCGCTCCGGTTGATCACCGCACAGATGCCGGGGCTCCATTGGACAACGGATCAAAATCTGCGGATCACCTCGAACTGGGGCAAAGCGCTGACTTCTTCGAAGATTTCTCCCGGCGCGCTGGTGGGCCGGAGCATTTGCGAATTCCTGCAATGCATCGACCGGCACAGCACGCCGATTGCAGAACATTACGGGGCGCTGCGGGGCGTCCCCGCGCATTTCGAATACACTTGGAAAAACCGCCTCTGGGAAATGCTCCTGGAACCGCTGCGCGCCGCGTCCGACGAAATAAATGGGTGCCTGGGGCTGGGAATAGATATCACTGAGCGGAAGAAAAGCGAGGAGCAAGCTTACTATCAAGCCCGGCACGATGCCCTGACGGGACTGGCAAATTACCGGGAATTCATGGACCGGCTCGAGGGCGAAGTGCACCGTGCCGAACGCAGTCATCACTCCTTCACGGTTCTGCTGCTGGACCTGGATGGGCTGAAACGAATCAACGATCTCCATGGCCATATGGCAGGAAACCGCGCCCTGCAACGGCTGGCAGCGGTCATGAACGAGCACTGCCGCTCGACGGACCTGGCGGCCCGCTACGGCGGCGATGAGTTCGCGGTTGTGCTGATCGACTCGGACAAGGGAATGGCGGAACGGGTCTCGCGGCGCATCGAGAACGGACTGCGAAGCGACGAGGGCAAGCTGGCGATCAGCGTCAGCATCGGCATAGGCATTTACCCGGATGACGGCAGGAGTGCTGCTGAACTGATCGAAGCGGCGGACGAACAACTTTACAAGTACAAGAGAGCAGAAAACAGACGGACGCTTCCCGTCGCGGGACGAATTTTAAGCAGCAAGAGAGCCGGACGTTGACACACTAGAGCGGGCGCGCCATCCTCTGCGAGATAGTTTCTCAAGCCGATGCTGGAGGAGGAGGCCCCGTGGATTCCGCAAAGCTGGTACTCGCGCTGCTGGACGAAGCCTACGAAAAAAAGACCTGGCATGGACCGAACCTCAAACAATCCATCAAGGGAGTGACAGCAAAGCAAGCTGCATGGCGCCCTGGCCCGGGCCGGCACAATATCTGGGAAGTGATGCTCCATGCCGCTTACTGGAAGTATGCCGTGCGGCGGAGAATCGAAGGCGGGAAGCGCGGTTCGTTCGCGTTGAAGGGCAGCAATTTTTTTTCGAGGCCCGAGAAGGGCAAGTTGAACGAAGCGGCGTGGAGCGGGGATAAGAAGCTACTGGAGCAGCAGCATCGCGCTTTGCGGGAAACAGTGGCCAAAGTATTGCGTACGACGCGAGGCGCAAGAGTAGTTTACCAAATCTATGGCGTGTCGTTTCACGATATCTATCATGCAGGCCAGATCCGGTTTCTCCGGCGGCTGATGGAGCGGTGATCAGAGCACCAGCTTGCGCAGCGACTGGACAAGCGCGAGCATGTCCGGCGCGTCCTGGAAGAGGCGAATAGCTGCGATCCCCGAGGAGCCGGCGGCGAGACAAGCGGAGGCGTTGGCCACGGTAATCCCGCCGATAGCAAGCACCGGGATGGGGACCGAACGGCAGACTTCGGCAAGCCGCTCGAGCCCCTGCGGCAGACCGTAGGCCTCCTTGGACGGCGTGGCGAAGACGGGGCCAAAAAACAGATAGTCCGCGCCGCCGCTCGCGGCGGTTCTCGCTGCTTCCATGGAATGACAGGAAACGCCAATCAGGAAATCCCGGCTTTGGGCTTGGGCGCCAGCAAGCCGCTTTGCATCTGGCACTGGAAGACTGTTCTCACCGAGGTGCACGCCCGCAGCACGCTCGGAGAGTACGACGTCCACCCGATCGTTGACCAGGATGCGTACGACAGCAGCGCGGCTTCCTTGGGAGTTCGCGAACCGGCGCAGAGCTTCGCGCGTGAGCCATGCGCAGTCTCTTCCCGAAAGATCTTTTTCCCGAATTTGAATCCAGTCGACGCCGGCAGCGGCAGCGGCTCCAATCTTCAGCAAGAGAGTTTCCCGGTCTTCGCGTGATTCCGTCGCGGATAGGCTGCGACGGTCTGTAACGTAGCAGAGGACCGGGCCGCCAGATGAGTTACTGAGGCGGGACACGATCAGGCCCCGGACGCGAACCGATCCAGCCGATTGCCAGAAGTATATCCAAAACGCCGACGCCGCTCACCGCGCCGCGAAAAGACGGATGAAGCACGATGCGCATGAGCGAAGGATAGTGGCTGAGAAAATAGTTTTGCTCCCAATAGCCCGACCACGGCAGATAAAGAAGTATGGCGCCCATTTCGAACGCAAGAACGACCAATAGTGCGCGATAGATCCGGTGCATGGATGAGCGGAATCCCGTCCTGTCAGGAAAAGTTCAGGATCGACGGATGGGCTTCTGCAGGGCCGCGATGCGTTCGGCCACGTCGCGATAGTCGATATTCATCGCGTAGACCTGGGAGAAACTCTTTAACGCCGCTACAGGCTCGCCCGCCGATTCCTGAGCTACGCCCAAATCATACCGCAAGGCGAGCACGCTTTCCGGATCATTGCCGGGAGTCTGCAAGGCGCGCTCATACCAGATCGCGGCGATAGCCGGCTGTCCCTTCTCCATGAACGCCAGGCCGAGGAGCGTGCAGCACTGCATGGTGTAGCGGAAGGCGCGGCCGCGGTCGCTGGCTTTGGCAACTTTCTGAAATTCGCTGATGGCCTCCTCAAGAAGCCCCATTTCACGGAACGCGATGCCCAGGTTGTAGTGCGTTTCGAGATCTTCATCCTCCGCGCCCATCTCGCCCAGTTCGGCGCGAAACTCGTCGAAGACTTCCTTGAGCGGGCCGGAGTCGCCGGACGAAGCTGGCGCCGCAGGCGGCTTCGCGACGAAGGCTGGCTTGTCATTCGGCATGGTTCCCGAAAATTCCGGCGCAAGCCCGCCAATGCCGAGCTGATCGATTTCGTTGGCAAGATCCGCCAGGAATTGATCGGAAGCAAATCCACTGCCCGCGGGCGGCGCTGGCGCGGCATTTTTCGCGACGGGCGCCGGCTTGGGTGGAGCGGTGGGGGTTTCGAGGGGCCGCTGGTCGTAGGCTGGGACGAGAGGTTCGGCCTCCAGCACGAGTTCATATTCTTGTTCCAGTTCGAATTCGGGCTCGCTGGTCTGGGGAGGTTTCTGCGGAGCTTTGGCCGCTGGTACTTCCTTAGGCTTGGCCGCTGGCGGCTTCCTTCCGACTTTCTCCGTGATGGGTTCCGGCTCGAGCGGAATTGTGGGAGCGGCGCTGGCCACCGCCGGTACATCGCTTGGCTGAGCGATCGGTGGTTCTTCGCCAATTTGAAATTCTTCCACGTCCCCCGGTTTCGTGTGATGCCTGGCTCCGGCCGCGGGCTTGGCCGGTACTGGTGCAGGGGCGCCAGCGCTCGCTTCACTGGGACGCGTGTCTTCGAGCAAGGTTGCCCATTCGTCGGACAAATCGACTTCATGCACCTCTTCTTCCGCCGGAGCGGCGGTCACTTCCTCTGGCTCGGGAGGGGGCGCTTTCGAAACGGGAGCGGCCGAGGCAGGTACGGCAGCGGGAGCGGGCTCCGCGGCAATTTCCGGAATCGAACCGTCCGCCGGCGCCGGTTCCGCGGCTTCCGGGGAAGCCGGTTTTGCCGGGGGGACTGCTTTCGCCAATTCCGCGTCCGTCAAGCCAGCCGCACGCTGGAAGCGGCGGCGCAATTCCCCGAACCTTTCGGAACTGCGCTGGTCACCCGTTTCGCTGTGGATCTGTTCCAATTGCGCGGCGAGTTCGGCGGTGCGCCGGTCGTCGCCCGCGCCCAGGACAAAGTCGAGCAGTTTTTCTAGCGTGGGCGTGTGGCGGGGTGCGCGGCGGAGGATGGCCTCAAGCAACCCGATGGCTTTCTGCGTCAGGCCGTAGCTGGCAAACAAGTCGACGTCGGTGAGCGACTGGGCGATGAATTTTTGCGTATCCTCGTCGAGTGCAGGCTCGCCGGACGTGACGGCAGGCTTGGCCGGGACTTCGGAAAAGGATTCTTCTTCCTGGAGAGCCAGCTTCGGGGCGGGCGGTTTCGGAATATCCGCCTGCAAGTTCTCCTCAATAAGCTCCTCGGGTACTCCGGGCTGCAGGAGTCCCATCTTGCGGAGTACGCCATTGAGTTTGCGCTTGGCCGACTCGCTTTCCGGTTCTCGTTCGAGGAGTTGTTCGAAGGTTTTCTTCGCGCGTTCCCACTGGTGATCGGCGGCCAGGGCGTCACCCAGATGCGCCAGCGCATCGGCCAAGCGGAAAGGATCGCTGGTGCGGCCGTACAATTCCACTAGCCATTCGCGCGGCTTGATACTGTTAGGAAGGCCGGCCGCCAGGTCGCTGAGCAGTTTCCCGACAACCTCATGCTCCCCGGCGTCGATCATGGGCAGTCGCGACTTCTCCATGATTTCCATGGCCTTTTCGCCGTTCCCGGATTTCAGCAGCGATTCAACGACCTTTTGCATCGGGCCAAAATTTTTTTCGTCAGCTTCAAATACGCGATGCGCGAGCTCCGAAGCCTGGTCCCAGTCGGAATTCTTGAGATAAAGATCAAGGAGGAGTTCGGTCTGCTCGCCCCCTTTCTCGAGATCGGCGGCCTGTTCCAGAAGCTGCGCCGCCTTGGCAAGATTGCCCTGCAAAGAATACGACCGCGCTTTTACGATGACCGCAGCCAGATTACGGGGCTCGAGTTTCAGCGCCTTGTCCGCGAGTTTTTCACTTTCGCCCTGGTCGCCACGGGCAAGGGCCCGCTGCGAAGCGGAGACGTAAGCTTCGATGGCATCTCGCGTCTGGCCCATGGCTTGGTACAAATCGGCCAGGCGGATCTGGATGCGCAGATTGTCGGGTTCGGCTTGCAGAAGTTTTTTCAGCAAGCCCACGGCTTCCGGCTGGCGATTGTTCTTCAGGTGAATTTCGGCCAGTTGGAGGAAAAGGGGCCGGGCCTCGCTCATCACGCCCTGTTGCACGTAGAGGTCGGCGAGCTTCTCAAGCGGGCGGATTTCTTCCGGGGCCAGCTTGGCGATGCGTTTGTAGACCGCGATAGCCTTGGTCAGAAATCCATCGCCGACAAAAATCTGCGCCAGACGCTCGAAGTAGTCGATGGCCTGGAAGGTCTCGCCCTGGCGGATATACAGCTCGCCGATGGTCATCAAAGTGACCTGATCGCGAGGCTCGTACTTCAGAATGTTCTGGTATTCGGCGATGGCTTGGGCGACTTTGCCCTGGTTCAGCAGCTTTTGTGCGCTCTCAACGTTCTTGCTCTTGTTATAGGCCATGCGCGAACGGGGACAAATCTCCCTTAGGAGTCTGCCCTACATGCTCTCCTCGATTTGCGGCGCCAGCGGAACGGCTCGCAATGCTACTTCGTTACGCTAGCAGGCGGGAAAAAGGCAAGTCAACGTGTGCAGAATCCGCTGTGAGCAGGCAGTTATCCCCCGTGCGTTCCAGAACCATCGTTGGCGAAAACAAGGCGAATAAACGGGAGAGCTTTTTCCTCCAGAAGGCCTTGTTTGCAGCCAGCGGCAGCACGCCCTCGGAATGGAAAATGATACCATTCCGGAATTGTCCTTATCGGGGCAAGGAGGGAACCACCATGCAGGCGTGCGAATCGCGCCGCCATTTTCTCGCGGCCCTTGGGGGAGCGATGGCGTCCTCGTTCTTTTGGGGCTCTCGCTCCGGCGCCGCTCCCTTACTTCCGGTTAGCAGCCGCTTCAAGCTTTCGGTCATCACCGATGAAATCGCCGAGGATTTCGGGCACGCCCTGGAAATTGCCAGCAAGGAGTTCGGGCTTGGTTACGTCGAGCTGCGAACCATGTGGAACAAGAACGTCATAAACCTCGATGAAAAGGAAACCGCCGAAGTGCGGCGGCTGCTGGGAAAATTCGGCTTTCAGGTAACCGACATTGCCAGCCCGCTCTTCAAAACAGATTGGCCGGGGGCACCGCTTTCGAAATACAGTCCCAAAGCGCCGCAATTTGGCGTGGACTACAGTTTTGCCCAACAAGAAGAGGTGCTGGAACGCTCCATCGCAATCGCCAAGGCGGTGGGCACGGATCGCGTCCGCTTCTTCGATTTCTGGAGGCAGGACGATCCGAAGCCTTTTCGCGAGGCCATGGACGCCAAACTTCGCCACACCGCCGCTCGGGCGGCCTCGAAAAAGATCACTCTCCTTCTTGAAAACGAGATTGCCTGCAATACCGCGACCGGCGCGGAAGCCGCGCGTACGCTTCAGGCCGTCCAGTCGCCGAATTTGAAACTGAATTGGGATCCCGGGAACGCCGCCTATCGCGGCGAGATTGCTTTTCCGGACGGGTTCGCGAAAATCCCCAAGGATCGCATCGGGCACGTGCATTGCAAAGATGTGGTGCGCAAACCGGACGGCACGTACGAATGGGCAGCCATGGGCCGGGGCCTCATCGATTTCGTGGGCCAGTTCCGCGCGCTGGCGCAAGCCGGATACTCTGGAACCATGAGCCTCGAGACGCACTGGAGAGGGGCAGGCTCGCCGGAAGAATCTTCGCGGCAGAGCTGGGCAGGAATGAAAGAGCTGCTGGGCGAAGCCGGCGTACTCGGGTAGGCCTGGGGCCGCGGAGCAAAGCGTTCGCGTGGGGCGTAAGTTACTTTATTTGAAGTACTTCCAAGAACAATGTGAAAATTTGGTTTGCAATGCAAACCGGTTCGCGGCTCATTTTTTCAAAGTTGAACGCGTACAAGTTTTTCTTTCGGTGGTGCCGCAAGCTTCCCCAGCGCAGCAAGGTGGGAGGAAGGATCACGGCAGGGCAAGAGATGGAAGCATCAGGACAGAGGAAGAAAGGTTTGGGTGGCACCGGCGGCCCAGCACCCGGATTCGCGCACTGGCGCGAAGGATTGGCGATGCAAAGGGGAGGGGCCATGCAGGCGCAAGGCTTCGAGATGGTCCGAGGTGGCGTAGCCCTTGTGGCGGGCGAGCCCGTACTGTGGATAGATCGCGTCCCACTCTTGCATGCGCATGTCCCGATGCGTTTTCGCCAGGATCGAGGCAGCTGCGATGGAGATGCTGCGGGCATCACCTTTGATTAGCGATTTCTGTTCGATCAAGACGTCCAGTTGCATCGCGTCGACGAGTAAGTAGTCAGGGGGAATCGCCAGTTGCTGGAGGGCGGCGGTCATCGCTTGGCGGGAGGCCTGATAAATGTTCCAAGCGTCAATGCGCTGGGCGTCTACTTCAGCGACGGCCCACGCAAGCGCGTGTTCACGAATGCGCGGAGCGAGTTCCGCCCGGCGTTCGGAAGTGAGCTTTTTCGAATCGTCAAGGCCCACAATTCGGCGTTTGGGATTGAGAATCACCGCGGCGGCAACGACCGGACCAAACAGCGCGCCGCGTCCGGCTTCATCAATTCCGGCGATGCGCATCCAGCCCAGTTGGCGCGCCGCTCGCTCGAAACGGGAGGAGCATAGTCGGCTCATTTCGCGGGGAATTTTAGCACGCTGTGCGACCGGCAAGAGCAACAGAAACAAACTAGAGTTTCTGTTCTGCCTTACTCATAGCGAAGGGCGATCATGGGATCCACCCGCATAGCCTTGCGCGCGGGAATCCAGGCGGCGAAGAATGCCACCGTAAGCAAAACAAACAGAGCGGCACCGAGAAGGAACGGATCGTGAGCGCGGACCTCGAAGAGCAGAGACTCCAGGAGACGGGAGCAGAGCCAGGCTCCGAGAATACCTAGCGCTGCCCCAGTTGCCGTCCAGCGCAGCATGTTCGAAAGAACCATTCTCAGAATACTCCCGGGAGTAGCACCGAGAGCGATTCGAATGCCGATTTCGCGAGTTTGTTGCGCGACCAGGAATCCAACCACCCCGTAGATACCGATTCCGGCAAGCAACACGCCCATGCCTGCAAACAAGGAGAGCAGGACCGCGGTGAATCGGGGCCGCTGCGCCAGCTTTCCAACTCTCGACTTCATGCCTTCGATCACTACGGGAACCGTCGGATCCACGATCAGATGCCCGGAGCGGAAGTAACCCGTGGGCTCGTTTTTCCAGGGAATGTAAAACTCGGGGTCGGCGGGCGCAGCCAGCCCGTTGTTTTTCACATCTCCCGCAATGCCAACGATGGTGCGCCATTCGTTCTGTGAGCCAAAGCGAAAAGATTTGCCCAGGGGATCTTCTCCGTTCGAGAAAAGTTTTATCGCAAGTGCTTCACTGAGGATCACCGGTCTTTCCGCGGGTGCGCGATCCTCTTCGCGAAAGCCGCGGCCGCGCAGGATCGGGATGCTCAGCGCAGGAAAATAGCCTGAGGTGACGTATCGATAGCCGATCATTCCGCCGGTGCCCGCGCTGAATTTCGCATGCCCAGGAATTTCGAGGGACGATAGAAACGTAGCTTCCATGCCGCCGGAGGGCGGCAACGTGTCGCTCAGCGCCAGCGAGGTGACACCCGGCATTTGTTTCAGGCGTGCTTCGACCTGCGTGAAGAAAGCTAGTTGTTTCGCAGAGTCGGGATAGCGATATTCAGCGAGATCGATTCCTGCAGTGATGACACTTTTCGCGTCCATGCCAAGGGCAACGGTTTGGAGCTTCCAGAGGCTGCGCAGGAGCAGTCCGGCACCGGCAAGAAGAATCAACGAAACGGCAATCTGCGTAGTGACCAGCAATTGCCGAAGCATGCCGCGGGACGTTGCGCGGTTCTCCTTTCCGGTGAGCAATTCGGGCGCAGGGCAGCGCAGCGCCGAAGCCAGTCCGGAGAAAATGGCCGACAAGAACGAAACGCCGAGGGCAAACAGCAGCACGCGAATGTCGATCGCAGCCTGTTCCAGCCGCGGAATACCTTCGGGTGCGATAGAGACGAACAGACGAAGCAAGAGTTGGGCGAACCAGCAACCCGCGAGGCCTCCCAGGACCCCAAGGAGCAAACTCTCAGTGAGTGCCTGGCGAATGAGGCGTCCGCGTGTAGCACCAAGGGCCGTGCGGACGGCTAACTCGTGCACGCGGCTGGTTGCCCGGGCGATGAGCAGGTTTGCGACGTTGGTACACGCGACGAGTAGCACCGCCAAAACTGCGCCCAGAAGAACCCACGAGGCGACGCGGGCGTCTTGTATCTGCCGATCGCGGAGCGAGCGTACTCGGAACGACACCTCGTGACGAAACTGGGGCGGAACGTAATTAAGAGATTGCTGGAAGAGCGGTTCCATCGCAGCCGCTGCTTGCTTGATGGTTATGCCGGGTTTGAGCCGCGCAAAGGCGCGTAGAATAACTTGCCGTGCGTTGGGCCCGCGATCGGTGGAGCCATCGAGAGCCGCCGGCACAAGAATGTCGTCGTGGCCGAGGTTTGGCATTTCGAACTGCTTCGGGAGAACACCGACAACCACACTGGGCTTCCCATCGAGTGAAATCGTGCGCCCGGGTAAATTGCGATCACTGGCGAAGCGCGAACGCCACAATCCGTAGGAAACGAGGGCGACACGCGGCGCGTTCGGCCGGTCTTCCTCGCTCGAGAAATTCCGGCCGAGGAGAGGCCGAATTTCGAACGTCGGTAGAAATGTCGATTCGACGAGGGCGCACTTCAATCTCACCGGGTTCTTCTCGGTGAGGTCGCAATCCGCCCCACCGGGAACAAAGGATGTTATGGACGCAAACGGGGTCTGCGCTTTCTTCCAGTCCACGTAATCCGGACCGAGTACAAACTCATTCGCTTCGAATGGCGCTTTATCCCCAAAGCTGACCAGGCGATCGTCATGGGGATAGGGAAGGCTGCGGAAAAGAATGCGGTCGACCACGCTGAAGACCGCCGTGGTAGAACCAATCCCCAAAGCAAGTGTGAGTATCGCGACCATCGCGAATGCGGGACGTTTACGCAACCCCCAGAGAGAAAATCGCAGGTCTTGGAGAAGTGCGTCGAGAAGCTGGACACTGCGCTGGTCGCGATACAGCTCTTTGGCTTGTTCGACGCCGCCAAATTCGCGCCGGGCAGCGTAGCGCGCTTCTTCGGGAGTCATGCCTTTGCGCAAATTTTCCTCCGTGAGCATCTCCAGGTGCGGGCGAAACTCCGCGTCCAGTTCCGTGTCAGGGCTTCGTATTCCGAGGAATCCGCGAATGCGATGGATTGTCACGCGCCAATTTTCCATAACATCCTCCGCAAGCCGTTTCGCGCGGTGAATTATTCGTAACGCAACAAGGCCATAGGATCCACCCGCATCGCCCGCCTTGCCGGCCAGTACGAAGCACAAAGTGTTGCCAGAAAAAGAATCAGGGGCGCCAGGAGCAACGTTGGCAGGTCATGGCGGCTGGTTTGGTAAAGACTGCTCGACAAGAGCGGCGAACCCACCATGAAAACGAACAGGCCAAATACGCAGCCGGCAACGCCAAGCAGGCCTCCCTGCTTCAGCACCATCCACCCCATGTTGGCCCGGCCCGCGCCGAGAGCCACGCGAAGGGCCAGCTCCTGCTGCCTCAGAACCACGACGTAGGACACGACTCCAAATAATCCGATGATCGCCAACAGCAGCGCGAGCACCCCAAATCCGCCGATGAGCAGCATGGTGAATCGTCGCTGCGACACGGAATCTTCCATCAGCGACTGCATAGTCGATACGCCATAGATCGGCAGGTCCTTGTCGAGAGACCAGATCTGCTGCTGCACCGACTGAAAGATGCCTTGTTGGACGGATTCGTCGGGAGAATCCAGCTTGAGCACGAGGGCGGTGCGGCTGCTGGCGCCGCTTTCGACTTGGAACATAGAGTTGTAAATCATCGGCGGGGGATCGGCATCGAGTGCGGTGACGCGCACATCGGCGGCCACGCCGATTATGGTAAAGTCCGCGCGGCCTCCCCAGTTGTAGCGCTTGCCGATGGCATCCTGGTTGGGAAAGTATTGTCGCGCAAGAGTCTCACTAATCACGGCCGCGTTGGGAGACTTGCGATCGTCTTGCTCACGGAAGTCCCGGCCTCGCAAAATCGAAATACCCATGGCCTGGAAATAGCCCGGGCTCACCAGCGAATTGTGCGCCCAATGGAATTCGTCAGGAGGCGCACCTTCGATGCGGAATCCGATCTGGCGGGCTTCGCTGAGCGGCAAATGCGAAGCCTCGGCTGCCAAACGAACACCTGGTAATACGCGCAGGCGGTTCAGCAACTCCTTCTGCACGGCCTCGCGCTTCAACGGGTCTGGATAGCGCGACCAATCAAAAAGCGTTCGAACGACCACGGTATTCTGCGGGCGAAAGCCCGTGGGCACATTCAGAAGATGCACAAAGCTCTGAAGGAGCAGGCTCCCTCCGATCAGCAGAGCCAGAGCAGCGCCGATTTCGACGATGACCAAAGAGTTCTGCAATCGCCTGGTTGCCTGGATGGCGCCAATCTGCGCGGTGTCTTTCATTGCCACCTGCGGCGGGACCCGGGACAGCTGCAGCGCGGGGATAAGACCGAAAGACAATGTCGTAATAACGGATAAAAACAGTGTGAAGGCCAGCGCGACGGGGTCCAAAGTGACATCCTGGAGCTGCGGCAGACTAGCCGGTCCAAACTGCCGTGCCGCGGAGATCATCGGAGCCGCCAGCGCCGCTCCTGCGCCAGCCCCGATGAGCGACAAGAGGGAACTCTCCACAAGACATTGAGACAACAAACGCCCGCGCGCGGCGCCCACCGCGCTCCGCACGGCCATTTCACGGCGGCGCGACCGGGCCTTGGCCATCAGCAAATTCGCGACATTTGCGCAGGCGATTAGCAGGACACAAAGAACCGCCGCTTCCGCCAACAAAACCAGCGGCTTGATTTTTGCGGCCGCATGAGCGACAAACGGATAGGTTCTCGGCGAGACGCGGATTGTGCCGGAATAGCTCTCCGGGTGCTCCCTCATGAAATTGTCCGCCACCCGCAAGATATCTTGTTGCGCCTGCGCTGGTGTGACACCCAGCTTAAGACGTCCGACAACCCCCACTCCAAACTCGCGAACGCGTTCCGCGAAGCCCTCGGCGGAAAAGGCGATGGGCACCCATAAATCGGCGCGCTCCGAAAGAGGCGCTCCATCAAACGGGAACAAGAAGCCGGTCGGCATGACACCGATGATGGTGAAGGGCTTTTCATCCAGGCGAACCGTCTTGCCGAGAACATCCCGGCTGGCGCTGTAGTGATTACGCCAGAGCGCGTCAGAAATCACGGCTACACCGGGTGCGCCGGCGCGGTCCTCCTCCTCTATGAATGTGCGACCCAGTTGCGCGCTCACTCCTAGTAACGAAAATGCCGAAGCCGAGATGCGCGCGGCTTGCACCCGAAGAGGGGTCCCATCTCCTGTCAGGTTGAATCCGGCAGTTTCGTACGCCGCGACTTGAGAGAAAGATTGGTTTTGATCCCGATAATCCAGATACTCCGCGGCGGCGACGCCGACTTCTTCACCGCCACCGAGTTGCGGCAGAGTCTCAGTCAGCAGCAATAGCTGTTGCGGGTCGCGGTAGGGAAGCTTGCGGATCAGCACGGCATTCACCAAGCTGAAGACCGTGGTATTGGCGCCAATGCCCAGCGCCAGAGTGATGACGGCGACGGCTGTGAACCCTGGGCTCCTGCCCAGCATGCGAATGCCGAGGCGGAGGTCGCGCGAGAGATTCTCGATCGCGGGCAAACTACGCTGTTGCTTGTGAGCTTCCCTGGTCTGCTCGAGGCCGCCGAATTCGCGACGCGCGGCATAGTGCGCTTCCTGGGGCGCCATGCCTTTGCGAATGTTTTCCTCGGTGAGCATCTCAAGATGCGCGCGAAACTCAGCATCCAGGTCCCCGTCCAGTTGCCGCCTGAAGAACAAGTTGTGCAATCGCGCGCCGAATATGCGTAGCCACTCCATCTCAGGCTCCTTCCGTGCCGCCGAGAAGACGCGTCATCAGCGCGGTCATGCGCTCCCAACTCGCGGTTTCCGCGAGCAACTGTTTGCGCCCGGCGCGCGTGAGCGAGTAATACTTCGCCTTGCGGTTATTTTCCGAAGCGCCCCATTTGGAGGAAATCCAGCCGCGCTGCTCGAGGCGCAGCAGCGCCGGATAGAGCGTGCCCTGGTTCAGCTTGAGCAGATCCTCGGAGACCTGCTTCACGCGCTGGGCGATGCCATAGCCGTGCAGCGGGCCCATGGCATGAAGGGTTTGCAGTACGATCAGGTCCAGCGTGCCTTGCAAAACTTCCCCGCGCGGCGGAGCCATGCCTTCTCCTTTAGATAAACAACAGGAGGATAAAACGTCTCCTGTTGAATGTCAACAGGAACAGCCTCCAGTTAGACGTGCGCGGCGTCAAAATGTTTCCGGATTTCTCGTCGCATTTTGAGCGCCCCTAAAATCGCCTGGCGTTTATAATGAACGCCGCGGTGCGTCGGGTATCTCCCCGCCCTGTCAGGGTTGGTCATGGCTTCGTTCTACTTCGATGTCGGCGGCGTTCTCATACCTGACAATTTCGCGCCGGACAACTCGCTCAATGTCTTCCGGCAACTGGCCCGAAGGCATCGCATCGATCCGGACGAAGCTCACGCGCGGTACACGCAGTTACAGCCTTCCCTGGATCTTGGCGCGACTTCCTTGACGGAGCTTTGTGCGGCGCTTGGCCTTGAGCAGAAGACCTTCGAGCAAGAGTGGAGCGCGATGCATCCGATAGATAGTGAGGTCCTTCGAGCGGTTGAGACACTCCTGGCAAACGGGCATTCCGTCGGCTTGGCCACGAATTTCTGCAGGCGCTTGCTCAACTTGCTGATGGAGAACGCTCCTCCTCTGTCACGGCTCCTGGTCTGTTGCTCGTCAGATATTGGGTTGGCGAAGCCTTCCGCCGAATTCTTCCTTCGCGCCGTAGAAATCATGGGCTCCCCCGAGATCGTCTTCATTGACGACCGCAGCGTGAACGTCGAAGCGGCGCGGCGCTTCGGTTGGACGGCGATCCATGCCTCGGATGGATGGCTGGCCCGCTTTAGAAACACGTATGCCGCGGGTTCTTGAAGTTGCTCAATGCCCCACGATGAGAAGCCAATCCTGTTCGGCTCGTTGACCGCGGCCTGCGCCGCGACCTACGATGGCGGGGCCAATTAACGTCATCCTTCAGGCAAAGGAGAACTTCATGCACTTTCCACGGCAGACTGTTTTTTTTGCGGCCATCGCATCGGCGTTATATGCCGCCAGTCTGCTCTTCGGAGCTACCTCTGGCAAGGCACAAGGACTAACCAGCAGCGACCTTTCGCGCTTGCGCTCCGTTGGCGGCGTTGAACTGTCGCCCGACGGGCGGCGCATCGCCTATACGGTGACCATGCGCGACCGGCCCGGCCGCCCCTACGGCCAACTCTGGATCATGGATGTGGCCACGCAGAAATCCGTCCGCGTGGGCGGGGAAAAAGATTCCGGAGGCGGTGCGTCGTGGTCGCCGGACGGCAAGTGGTTTGCGTTTCACGAACATCAGGGCGAAAAGGGCGGATTGTTCGTAGCGCGACCGGACGGCAGCGAGATCACCTTGCTCGCTTCGCCGGGAGGCACAAACAGCCCGCTACCGGGCACCGGCAACGATTTGACCTGGTCGCCCGACGGCAATCAGCTCGCGTTCATCTCCTCGACTCCCGGCCCGGAAGCAGCGGAAGCCGCCGGAGACCCAATGGTCATCACACGCTATCTCTACAAACCCGACGCTGGGGAAGGAATGACTCGCTTTAACGACAACCAGCGGCTGCACATTTTCGTAGTGGACGTGTCCACTAAGCAGGTGCGCCAGTTGACGCAAGGTAATTTCGACGAGCATTCGATTGACTGGTCGCCTGACGGCAAGGAAATTCTCTTCGTTTCGAATCGAGAAACGAATCAGGATGAGTTTTTCAATTACGACATTTTTGCTTTGAAGGTTGCCGACAACAGCATTCGCCGCCTGACTGCGACCGAATACAACGAATATGAGCCGCTTTGGTCCCCGGACGGCAAGCGTATCGTCTTTCGCGGAACCCGTCGCGGACTTACTGACCGCGAAACGACCATGGAAGACACCCATGTTTGGGCGATGAACGCCGACGGCTGCGATCGCCGCGAAATCGGCACATTACTGGACAACCGCCAGGGTGCGCCGCGCTGGGCGCCCGATGGCAGCGCGGTTTATTTCACGCTTCAGGAGCGTGGCAGCAACCACCTCGTGCGCTTGCCAATTTCCGGCGGCAAGCCCGAATACGTGGTGAAAGACACCGGAGGCGTGGGCGGCTGGTCCGTCGGCAAGGACGGCACGCTGGCGTACGGTTTCGCTTCGCCACAAGACGCCGCGGAACTCTACCTGAAAACAGGCAACGGCGCGCCCCGCAAGTTGACGGACTTGAATGCGCAGCTCTTCGCAGGTAAACAACTCGCCGAAGTCGAGTCCTTTACGTTCATCAGCAACGACCACAAGTTTGAAATCGAAGCCTTTCTCACCAAACCGCTGGGGATGACCGCAACGTCGAAGCATCCTCTCATCGTCAATATCCACGGCGGGCCACACAGTCAAAACGGTCCGGCTTTCAATTTCAAGAATCAGGTTTACGCCGCTCGCGGATGGGCCACCCTGAACGTCAACTATCGCGGCTCTACCGGCTACGGACAGAAGTTCGCCGACGCCGTCTTCGCCGATCAGGACGGAAACGAGGGACAGGACGTTTTGTACGGGGTGAGCGCCGCGGTGCGGCGTTACCTATGGATCGACCGCGAGCGCTTGGGAATCGAAGGCGTGAGCTATGGCGGCCAGCTCACCGACTGGCTCATCACGCAAACGAATGAGTTCAAAGCCGCCGTGCCCATCGCGGGGATCGCCAACCTCGTCAGCTACAACTACATGACCTATTACAACCAATATGAGGAGATGGAATTCGGCCAATTCCTGCATCAGGGCAACCTGATGGATATCGCCTGGGAACGCTCCGCTCTGAAGCACGTCGCCGCCGCTCACACGCCCACGATGTTGATGCACGGCGAGAATGACAACGATGTGCCCATCGCCGAAGCGGAGCAGTTCTTCATCGCCTTGAAAGACGTGGGCACAGAGGCCATTTTCGTGCGCTACCCGCGCGAAGGCCACGGACTCAGTGAAGTCAAACACAACATCGATTCCATCGACCGCTGTATCGCCTGGTATGAGAAGCATTTCCCCAAGCCCGGCGCGGAAGGCGTCACTAACGTCCAGCCTTAGCGGAGTTATTTCTCAGGTCTGTTTTGTTCGGCTGTCGGATCCCTGCAGCCAATTGGCGTGGCCAAATAAAAAGAGGCCGCGGTTTCCTGCGGCCACCTTTCTAAATTCCAAGGAATCGTGAAGTTGTTCTTAGGCTTTCGCTTCGGTGCCCGCGGTCGCCGCAACGGCGGCCACTTCCTCGCGGTCCGCGCGCTTGATGCGGGCGGCTTTGCCCCTCAAATCGCGCAGGTAATACAGCCGCGCCCGGCGAACTTTTCCCTTGCCAACTACTTCAATCGAGCTGATTGTCGGCGAATGCAACGGAAAAATTCGCTCGATGCCCACGCCAAAACTGACGCGCCGCACCGTAAACGACGCGCTGGACGCCCGGCCCTTCTTGGAGATCACCACGCCTTCGAATGCCTGGAGGCGCTCCTTCACCTTCTCCCCTTCGCCTTCTTGCAGGCGCACGTTGACGCGCACCGTATCGCCCGCGCGGAACTCGGGAAGGTCTTTGCGCAATTGCGCTTCATGTAGTTTTGCAATAACGGGATTCATGTTCCTGTTTCCTTTAAGACCCACTCTGGCGGGGCCAACTCTTCAGACGCAATCCATGATTATAAACAAATTGTCACATTTTTCCTAGCGGTTTCGGGTCGCCGATGGAGACTCCGCCGCTTTATAGCGGCGCGGTGGGCCGGCTATGGGATCCGCTCGCCGACGACGCCAACGATGAATTCCGTTGAATGATGGCGCCCGCAAAGCGCTCCATCTCCTCGAACTGCGGGCTGAATTGCAATAGAACTAGGTCAACGCCAGCCGCTTCGAATTTAGCAAGATGTTCCGCGACCTGTTCAGGGGTGCCGACCAGCCCGGACCGCAGTCCGCGATTCGAAACCGAATAATCTTCCAGCGAAACGCGCTGCTCCAGTTGCGTTCCCGCCAGCCATTGCTGGTAGTTTCCATAGCCGGCGGCGGATTGATGCACATCGGTGATGCGTCGGACTTCTTCCTGAGCTTCCTTTTCCGTTTCGCGCACAATCGCATATCCCGCGACGCCAAACTTGAGGGGCGGTAAATTGTGTTTCGCGCGGCGTTCCTGCAAATCCGCGATTTTCTCGCCGACACGCTCCGGCGGATCGCCGTGCATCAGGTACGCATCGCACTTCTCGGCGATCAGCTCTTTCGCCGCCGGAGATTCGCCGCCCGCGTAGAGAGTCGGCCGCGGCTTCGCCACCGGTTTGGGCTCCAGAACGTTATCTTCAACGCGGTAATACTTTCCCGTATACGAAAAATGATCCTGCTTCCACACGCCATCCAAAACGTCGAGCCACTCGCCGGTGCGCGCGTAGCGGTCGTCATGCTGTTCGAACGCCACGCCATATTTCCGCGCTTCGTCCGCCCACCACGACGAAACCACGTTCAGCGTGAGCCGCCCGTTGCTGATCCGATCGATGTTAGCCGCCTGCTTCGCCAACAGCGCGGGCAGATGGAACGTCGGCCGCACCGCCACCATCAATTCGATGCGCTCCGTCACCGCCGCCAGCGCCGCCGCCGTGGACCACGCGTCCAAGGAGGGCGCCTCCACGCCTTTGATGTCGTTGAGATTCAGCTCCGCGATCAACGTAAGGTCAAACCCAATCTCCTCGCTGCGCTGCGCGAGCTTCTTCACGTACGCCCAGCTCGTCTCCATTTTTTCGTCTTCGACGTTGCGCAGCCACCCGCCGAAGACGGGAAGCCAGTAGCCGTACCTCATCGCGATCCTCCACGCGCCGCAACGTGTTCTCCGCGTTCCGCTTCATGGCGCCGCGCCTCGGCGATCAGGAAGTCCGCGAGCCGCGAATACGGATTGAAGCCGACGATGCGCACCGGATCAGCCACGAAATTCGATAGTGCGTTCACGTCGTAATAGAGCTGCCGTCCGGTGCGCTCATCGATGACGTACTCGACCCCGCCAACTTCCACGCCGGCAAGCTCCATGATGCGTTCCGCGTCTTCAATCACCTGTCGCGGCGGGTCGTAGCCTTCCACTTTCATCCCGCTCTTTGGCGCGTCCACCGGACACGCGATGCGCGTCAACTCTTCGCCCCGCGTATTCTGGCAAATGTCCGCGGGACACAAGTTGTAACTCTCGCCCGTGACGTGAATCCGGATCCCATACAAAAACTTCCCGCCAAGCACCTCGACACGCGTGATAATCCCGTCGCGTGCCGTAAACGCTTCCTGCACCAGCGCCGTTGAATCGATGCCGAAGTACAAGCGGTTCCCTTCTACCGCCGCCCGCAATTCCTCCGCCGA
>WNFF01004625.1_pt1 | contig 23561 bp, 14 predicted proteins | sample 5400441 | NCBI WGS metagenome assembly WNFF01 (sample SAMN13153345, study PRJNA577476) | soil metagenome | isolation source: 120 cm saprolite under Douglas fir tree site 2 hole 3 replicate 1 | place: USA:California | collected 2015-04-18
TGGGCGAGGGTGCCGTCGCGACCGCCGTCGAGGTAGCCCCGGCGGGTCAGACAATCCAAAACGCCGTCTTGCGTTTCCCCCCACTGGATTGTTCCGGACAGGGGACAGGGCTCGGCGAAGCCCGCATTGATGTGGCAGCCATAGCACCCCGGAGAGTCTCCTCCCTCCGGTAAGCTCATGATCGCGAAGACGTCATCGAACGAAGCGGCGACCGCGATTGCCGGGCTCACCAGGAATGGATCGGCGACCGCGATTGCAGGGTTGAGAAGCAGAGACGCGAAAAACGTGAAAGATGCAATTAATGCTCTCATCCCAACTCGCCCGATTGCAAATGTCCCCGAAGAGGCGTAGGGCACTAGCAGAATCGCGATGGCCATAGCAAGTGAAATCGCGGCCACCGTTCGCCGCATTCTCGCAGTGTTGGTATGTCGACCGTCGTTAGCCTTTGCACTGGCTTGCGTGTGTCTGTTTGCCTGCAACCCGGCGAGCCTCGCGCCGCGGCGAAGCGCGCTTTCCCAGGGGATCGTCCAGGAGAAGGAGCTGATCCTCCGGGACCTTTCGGTGGTGGAGGACCCCGACCGAACCTCGGATCCCTGCACCTCCGGACTGGCGACGTGGAGTTTTGGCGCACTGATGTCGCGCATTGCCGCGCAAGCCGGCGCCGACGATGCGCCTGCATTTGTCCTGCGATGGCTCGGAACCTGGGATGTGGAACAAGACGTGAATGGCTTTATCGTCCCCATCCAGAGGATGGACGGGGTGATTACGAGCCGGTGGCTTCGCGAAAGTGGAGGAGATGCGCTGGATCTGAGTCGGGCGCCATTTCGCCTCCTGGCGATCGTGAACCGGATGGACCTGCGAAAGGTCGATCCCGACGGCAATCCGATCGATGCCGGCGAATTGAGATTCGTCTTCGGTGCGGTGAACACGACCTGCGACAAGATCCCCCTCGAGATCATCCTGGAATTCCGGCAGGACGCGCAAAGCGCGGACGACGTGGCGGCATGGGCGGAGCGCTGGCATGCCCTCGGCTCTCTGCCTTTCGGCGTGGAGCTCAACGCCGCGCTTCAGGATCTGACGGACCGGATCACCTTGCTCAATCAGCTGCGGACGAACGACAACGCGGCCAGCTTTCCCGATTGGGAGCAAAGGACGTATGTGGTGGCGGAGGGCGATCTGCGACTTGCGCCTCTGGATCAGACCCCGGACGCCTCGCTCGAGGGTAGTCAAGCGCTGGCCGACTACGTCAATGCCAACGAGGAACAGATCATCGCCGACCAGCACGTCGTCCCCGCTGAAATGCGGGGGGGCGCTATCCCGACCGATCTGGCCTGGAGCGGCACCGGGATGAGCGATCCCTTCGAGGCGCGCCATCACTTCGCCCTGGCGACCTGCAACGGATGCCACGGCGGCGAAACAGCCACCGCCCTGGTTCACGTCGACAATCGAAATCGGTACTTCATGTCTGATCTGTCGAACTATCTCACCGGGAGGGTGATGCCGATCCTCGACACGATGGGCCGCCCCCGATACTTCAACGAGCTTCAGCGGCGCGCGGACGATCTACAGAGCCTGCTTGCCAATGGCGGCGCTTTTCCCGGGCCCGGGTTGAACCGGGTTCACTGAAAGACAGACGGGCGCGGACGAGGCATTTTGCAGGTCGCCCGATCATGTCCCTTTGGGCTATCTGAAAAAAACTGGGCTGCCGAAGCAGCCCAGCTTCAACGCAGTGATGATTTGTCGAACCTACCGGCCGATGCCTACCACCTGGCCGTGGTTGATCGTGTATGCGCTGCCGCCGATGCTCACCGTCGGAACGTAAGCCGCATTCTGCGGCCCGCCGGCGCTCAGGTGCGTCTCTTCAGGCGGATTGCTGAAGAGCTTGAGCGAATACAGGGTGCCGCTCTCGCTCGGGGCGACGACATATCCAGTCTCGGTGCCGTCGGGATTGAGTGTCTTATACAGAGTGGGCGCGTCGATGCAGAATTCATACAGCGCCCCGGAGGGCATGCGCTCAGTTCCGATATAGCTCCACAGCTTCACCATCGTCGTGGAGTCGAGAACCACGATCTCGTAGCAAGGAGAAGCCATCGGCGGATCGATCATGTTGTTGCACATCGTTCCGGGGGTGTAGTGATTGTGCTTTCCGACCAGATAGGTCGTCCCGTTCAGGGTGACCTGCCCCATCGTGTCGTCCCAACCGAATGGATAGCAGCCGCGGAGGCTGCCGCTGGAATCGAAGCTGTAGTACAGACCCTCGGAAGTCGGCGCGTTGTTCCAACCACCGATCCCCGCGCCACCGTCGGGAAGCGCAATCGGCGACGAGGTCCCGCTGTCGTTGAGGCGGGCCTCGCGGCAGGCGCCCCCGGGGTTGAGCGGGGCGATCCAGGTCGCGGTCTGAAGGGTTGAATCCGTCAAGTCGAGCGCCAGCAGCTTGCCGCCGCTCTGGCCGGCCAGGGTCGTAGCAACGTAGAGGGTGCCGTTGTCAAACGAGACGGCGGGCGCCGCGTTGGCGCCGGCAATCTGGCCTGTGCCGGCCAGGCTCGCAAGGCTCGATGCAGTGATATTGCCCGAAGCATCCAGCATCACGATAGACGAGCCAATCAGGGTCGAGCTCGATCGAATCGTCCAGAAGATATTGCCGTTTCCATCGATGGTGAATGGAGAGCTGATCCAGATGTTTTCGCCGGTGGGATCTATCGGCTCGGTCGAGCATCGGTGATCCTGGACGGTGCCGTCGGCGTCACTCAGGATCCAGACGCAGCCGTACCTGCCCATCACGTACACCAGATTGTCCTTGACCGCGAAATCGAACACCGGCTCCCACGCGGACGTGGGCTGCCGAACAAAGTCGCTCGGGTAGGTCCACGCCTCAGCGCCTCCGGAGAGCTTTCGTACGCTGGAGCGGGTGACAACACCTCCGGCGTTTCTCTCGATTATCGGAATCAGCATGTCGCCGTTGGCTTCGATTTTGGGGTCCGTGTAATGGATCAGATGGACGTTTTCACCGAGCGGAACTTCGGTCGGATCGAAGATGTACCGGAAATTCTCGGTTCCCATCGGGTCGACCGGTACGTTGATGAAGCTGGTGTGCTGCGCGTCGTGATAGCGCTGGAGCCATTGCTCCGAGCGGGCGGTTCCGGCAATCAATAGTATTGCCGTGACGATTGTGAATCTCATGCTTGCTACCCTCCAGTTGGTAAAAGCCCTAATGACAGGGCAGTAAGTACAGGGTTAGAAAACGCAGAGCGAATCCAGCCAGTTCCCCAGATCTGTCAATTCCGTCAATCCCGCCACCGGGCAGTCCATCCAGAATCTCCCGTCAATCGGTGCGTCGCGCGGCATGATCGGCGGTACACCGTCGACCAGGCCCAACGCCGCGGCGAGTCTACTGTCGCGGCACCCGGCGACCAGCACTGCCCCCGGGCCGTCGAGAAAATAGCTGAGAACGTCATCTCGCGTGTCGCCGAACCAGCGACCAAAGCCCGGCTGAGGCGCAACGTGACAGCCGCGGCACCCAGGGGAACCCCCTCCCGCATCTTGGGTCATGGCGGCCCAGACTGGATCGAACAAATCGTTCTGCGCATGGGCTGCGCCGGACAGCACCAAGAAGGGAATAACCAAAACCTCGAGTCGGGAAAAACGCGTCACAGTTGCCATCCTGCCACCCCCCGATACAATCCCCGCCCCGCCGCGACTTCTTTCAGGTGGCGGGTCGAGGTATCAGAGGTCCCGCAGCCATGGCAAGTGAAAATTCAGCGCGTGCGCCCTCGACGAAGCTCGGTCGGAAAGTCGGCTTGATGTCGTTGGGCCTAACCTTGCTCGCCTTTCATGTTGCCTGGGCAGGTGGGCCAGTCGCCGAAAAAGAGCTGACAATTCTGGACCTGACCGTGATCGACGACCGGGTCCGAACGCTCGACCCGTGCGTGGTGGGTGCGGAGCCACTCCCCCCCTGGAGTTTCGGGAAAATCATGCAAATCGTGGCAAACCAGGCAGGCGCCGAGGATGCATCCTTGTTTGTAAAGGATTGGCTGGATACCTGGACGCGCGAGCAAGTCGTCAACGGTCACATTCTGACCCCGGTCGCGATCGATGAGTTTGTCACCACGCCGTGGCTGGCGGAGAGCGGGGGCGAGCGGCTCGATTTGGGGCGCTCTCGTTTCCGCTTGCTCTCGATCGTCAATCGAATCGACTTAAGCCAGCAGGATGGAAAGGGCGAGTTCCGGATGGAGTACGTCGCCACCAAGGAATTCTGCGAACCGATCCGCTTCTGGGTCATCTTCGAGTTCGAGCTTCCGGTGGAATCTATCGCGGACCTTCAAGCGCTCGCGCGGCGATGGCACGAGCTTGGCAATCTGCCGTTTGGAGAGGATTACAACGCGGCGCTCCAATCGATCACTGATCAGCTGACTTTGGCCCACTTGAAGCACGTGAATACGATTGAAACAGAGGCCAGCGTGCTGGAGTGGAATTATCGGAGCTTTGCGCTGGACCACGGTTCCCTGGTCAATGTCCCTCTGGTCCAGAGCCCGGACGTGGTCGACGACGGCAGTCCGGCGCTGATCTCCTGGGTGAATTCAAATCAGAAGTCCATCCTCGCCGATGAGCACGTGGTGCCCCTGGAGCTTCTAGGGGGAGACACCCGGAACATCGATTGGACTGGAACGGGTTTCGAGGATCCGGTCGAAGTGCGACATCACTTTGGTCTGGCGACCTGCAGTGGTTGCCACAACGGCGAAACAGGGACCGACGCCGTTCACACGTCGTGGCGCCACCGCGGAACCTCGCCCGAGCTGTCTCCCTATATGACCGGCGAAACGATGATTGATCCCAGCGGCCAGGTGCGAACCTTCAACGAGCTTCAGCGGCGGGGTAGCTTCCTGGACGAGTTGCTCAGGCGGAGCGGGCTCTAAGAATCCGCCCTTCTAGAGCCGTACGAAATTGGCCTGCGGCCGGGCGAACAAAAATCCCTGGCCCCAAGCGACGCCGAGTGCGATGAGGGAGTCTCGCTCTTCGGTCTCCTCGATCCCTTCGGCGATCACCGTCGCTCCCACCGCGCGGCCCATCGTCACCACGCTTTCGATCAAGGCCTGCTTCATCGGGCTCTGATGAACGCCGCGAATGAGCGAGATGTCGAGCTTGAGGTAGTCGGGTTTGAGCCTGAGCACCTGATCCAGGTTGGTGTGCCCGGCGCCCAGGTCGTCTACCGCAACCCGGATTCCGCTGGAGCGAAGCTCGGCGATGCCTTTGGCGAGGATCTCGTAGCTGCGGATGGCGACGCCCTCGTTGACCTCGAGAACAATCTGCGAAGGCTTCAGATGGGTATTGGTGCCTTCGATGATCCCTTGGCGGAAGCTCTTGTCGTTGATCAGCGCCGGTAGGACGTTGGCGAACAGCAATGTCCCTTCCGGCAAGTCGCCGGCGCTTCTCACCGCGCACTGCACGCAGGCGCGGTCGAGCTCAGCCACTAGATTTGCCCGGTTGGCCAGATTGAAGAGCATTGCCGGGCTGGCGAGATCCGTTCCCGGCGGACCGCGGATCAACGCCTCGTAGGCTCGAACGTCCGTTCCGGGAAACTGAATGATCGGTTGAAATGCGGTGGTCAGCTGCCGGCTGATGATCAGGTCCCGCAATCGCTCCCGGCTGCGCGCGTCGATCCGCCGCGCTTAGTCCTCGGCCATCGAGCGCGCTTGATCGATCGCCCGGTAGACCAAGCGCTCCGGCTGGATCATGTCGTTGGGCATGGTCAGGCCGTAGCCGAGGTTGAATCGCCCGCCCCCGCCGAATGGACGGACCAGCTCGGCGATCTTCGGCGCGAGTACCGACCAGATGCGGTCGGCGACCGCCTCCAGCGCGTCGCTGGTCAACTGTTTGGCGGTGCGGGGGGCTTCGAGAAACAAAACGATTTCTTCGCCGAAGGGCTGCACGGTGCAGATCAGATCCTCCGAGCGCACCACTTCGCGCCGCAGATAGAGCACTTCCTTGCTGATCTTGGCGATCACTTCGTTGTAGGCGTTTCGACCGCACTGCGCTTCGATGTCGGCGAGGGGTTTGAGGTCGAGCAGAATCAGCGCCAGGTAGCCATGATGCTGCAGCATCGTCTGGACGTCATGCAGGATCGAGCCGAGCCAGGGCAGGGAGCTCGCGACGTCCACCGTCACTTGAAGGTTTTGCGCATGCCCCCGCTGAGTTCCGCCCAATGGCCCGTCCGGCAAAATGCTCTCCTCGCGAAATATCGAGGGGAACTTTAGCACGCCGTCCATTCCTCCTCGTTCGGAGTCGGCCAGCTGCGCATTCGCGGCAACGGAGGTGAGCAGCGGTGCGAGTGCGCGGCATGTGAGCCGGGTCAAGCCAGACACTCGAGGTCTCGCGAACGAGGCGGGACAACGGCGGGATAAATACCCGCAGGCAGCCGGTGCCGATGATGGGAAATTCTCCCGCTGCTTCGAACTGTCTGACATTTGGATGCTGGGAGGACCCAAAATGTCATACAGATCACCGAAACCCGAGCAAGGAACGAGACTCGACGGCTCGCGGTCCCCGATTGCGCACGTCGAAGCTTCCGGTGACGACGTTCAACGCGGTCCCCGCGGCGCGGGAGCATGGTCTGCGCGTGATGATCGAGATTCCCCGCTCCCTAAGCTGCCCCTATGGGCGGCGGGATTTGCGTCGCGGGGGGCTTTCTCGCTTCGCCGGCCTGCCCGGCTCATTCAACCGCTGGGCGAGGTTTTCCAGCGCCTGGTGGAGATCGGGTTTGAGCTCGAGCACCGGGCGCATCGGATCCGATCCCAGCGATTCCATTCGCGCGGCGACATTTTTGATCGTGTGCTGCCTGGGGAGCAGCTCTTGATTTATCTCGCTCCAGTCCAGCGGCGTTGAGACCGGGGCGCCGGGCAGCGGCCGGACGCAGAACGCGGAGGCGATCAACTTTCCGTGCCCGTTTTGCAAATAGTCGAGATACACGCGCTTGCCGCGGTCGGCGATGTTTCGAGTCACCGTGGCGATCTCGGGATTCTCCTGGGCGATGATCCGGGCGAGCAGCTCGGCGAGGGCGGTGGATTGCCGGTGAGTGCACTGACCGCCCAAGGGGATGAGGACGTGCAGCCCGGTTGACCCGGTGGTCTTCACGAAGCTCGGCAGCTCCATTTCCTCGCACAGGGCGCGAACCGCCTGGGCGACGCGGATCACCATCTCGAACGGCGCCTCTTTTGGATCGAGGTCGACGATGCACCAGTCCGGCTGTTGAATCGTCCGGACGCGACTCGACCAGACGTGGAGCGGGATGCTTCCCATGTTCGCCAGATAAATCAGCGATTCGACATCGTCGCAGATGAAGTGGGCGATCTCCCGCTGCGTATCCTCGCTCCACATCCGCTCCCGGCGGATCCACGAGGGAACGTGCGGGGGAGCGTCTTTCTGGAAGAAGGATTTTCCCTCGATGCCATCGGGGTAGCGGGTGAGCACCACCGGTCGGTCTTTCAGGTAGGGGAGAAGCCAGGGCGAGACCGACCGATAGAAATCAATCAGGTCGCCTTTGGTGTAGCCCTCCTTCGGCCAGAACGTTTTGTCCAGGTGGGTCAATGATAGACTTCGGGGGGAGGTGGCGGGCAAGGGTTCTGGTTCGGCGAGGTTGGTCAGCATCGCCCGGACGCACTCGCTGGGTTCCTTGTCCTCCCGCATCCGGACGAAGACGGGAAGTCGCAGCAATCCGTCCTCGGTCCATTGCTTGAAACGGACTTCGCAAACGTGCTTCGGCTCTACCCAGAGGAGACCCTTCTCCTTGGGAGTCGCGCCGCCGCAAGGTGGCGTCGGGCGAATGGCCGGGTCGAGCATCCCGCGCAGCTCGTTCAGCTGGCGCTGGCTGAACCCGGTCCCGACCCGACCCGCGAAGACGAGCTCTCCGCGATCAAAGACGCCAAGGTTGAGCGCGCCGAAACCGCTGCGAATCCCGTCGGGCTGGGTTAATCCGACGATCACGAAATCGCTGCTGCGCTCGACGCAGAGCTTGAGCCAGCTCGATGAGCGGCCGGCACGGTAGGGCGCGTCCGCCTTCTTGGCGACGATGCCTTCCAGTCCTCGCTGCCGAACCTGCTCGAAGAGCTCCTGGCCGCGGTCTTCGACGTGGTCCGCGAAGCGAATCGGTCCAGCGAGCGGAAGCAGCCGCCGGAGAATCGCCTTGCGGTGCGACAGGGGAAGCGGCCGCAGGTCGAATTCCTCCCAGCCGAGCAGGTCGAAAGCGAACAGCGTCGCCGGCAACTCGGTGCTCGCGCGGCGAATATCATCCGGTCGCGCAAGCTGGCTTCGCTTCTGAAGCCGCTGAAAGCTGGGGACCCCCTCGTCGTCAAGCACCACCAGCTCGCCGTCGATCACCAGCCGCTCGAAGGGGAACCGCTGGACCGCACTCGCCAGCTCGGGAAACAGAGCGGATGCGTCCCGGCCCCGGCGAAAGAGGAGCTGCGGGGCGCCGCCGTGGCGTCCGGCGAGCAGGCGGTACCCGTCGTATTTGAGCTCGAACAACCAGCCCTTTTCGGAAAAGGGCTGATCTCGGGATTCAGCCAGCATCAAGTCGACGTCTTTGGCGTTGATTGGGCGGCTTGGCGCCCCGGCCTGCGCCAGCTCCTGGCGGAGCTTGTCCGCGCCGGTCTGGCCATCGCGAAGCTGATCGACGGTCAAATTGGAGAGGATCGACTGAGGGGCCAGCGCGGCCTCCTCGCCGGACCTCGCCCAGCCATCGCGCTCCTTGATCAGCAGCCACTCTTTCGGGTCGCGCTTGGTCCGCACCAGCGTCCAGAGGCCGTGGAGCTTGTAGCCGCGCAGCTCGAAGAGCAGCTTGCCCTTCTTCAAACCTTCCCCCGGATCCGCCTTTGGGATCCAGACGCCCCGGTCCCAGACGATCACTGCCCCGGCACCGTAATTGCCAGGAGGAATAATTCCCTCGAAGTCCGCGTAATCGACGGGGTGATCCTCGACATGCATCGCCAGCCGTTTTTCGGAGGGATCGAGCGCGGGCCCTTTGGGGACCGCCCACGATTTGAGGACGCCATCCCATTCGAGGCGGAAGTCGTAGTGCAGCCGGCGGGCGTCGTGGAGCTGTACGACAAACGCCCCGGAGGGCTCCCGGGCCTCGATCCCGAACGGTTCCGGAGTCCTCTCCGCCGACCTTTTTTGTCGGAATTCTTGCAATTTGTCGGGTTTGGTTGGGGAATTCGGTGACATTGACAACCCGATGCTAGGTTAATCTCATGAGCGCACGCGCGATCTCCACCGGATCGATTTCCTTCGGTCTGGTATCCATTCCGGTCAAGCTTTACTCCACCAACCAGCCGGCCGCTGGAATCTCGTTCAACCTTCTGCACAAGAAGTGCAACTCCCGCCTGAAGCAGCAGTACATCTGCCAGAAGGATAACGAGACAGTCAGCCGGGACGAGATGGTGAAGGGCTACGAGTTCGCCAAGGATCAGTACGTCATCTTCAGCGAGGAGGAGCTCAAGGCCCTCGAGGATGCGGCGTCCAAGGCGATCGAAATCACCGAATTCGTCCCCGCGGAAAAGGTCGATCCGCTCTATTTCGAGGGCGCCTACTACCTTGGACCGGACAAGGGCGGCGAGCGGGCCTTCCGGCTCCTCGGAGAAGCGATGCGGCAGACCAAGCAGTGCGCGATCGCCAAGCACACCGCGCGCGGCCGCCAGTCCCTGGTGCTGGTCCGGCCTTTCGAGAACGGGCTGGTGATGCAGCAACTTCGCTATGCGGACGAGCTGCGCCCGCTCTCCGATGTTCCGATCGAGGACACCGATGTCAAGGAGCCGGAGCTCAAGCTGGCGATGCAATTCGTTGGGCAGCTGGCGACGGATTCGTTCGAGCCCCAGAAGTACGAAGACGAGTATCGCAAGCGGGTCCAGGAGATTATCGACCGCAAGGCCCAGGGCCAGGCGGTGACGATCGCCGCTCCAGACGCCCCGAAGGGTCAAATCATCGATCTGATGGAGGCGCTCAAGGCGAGCTTAAGCCAGCAGTCGAAGGCTGCCACAGGCAGCAAGTCGCCCCAGTCCGCCGAGCCAGAAGAGCGCAAGCCTCCGAAGCGATCGCCGCTCGTCCCCGCCTCTGAGGAACGCAAGGTGGGCGGCCAGAAGCGAGCACGCGGGGGCAAAGGGTAGGGGTCGATCGCTCCCCCTGCTGCGCCGGAGCGAAATCGCCCCGGCCGGTGCGATGTCCTCGACAGAGTCCGCCAGCCAATCATCGGTGAATCCGACGGGCGGATCGGGCTCCGCCTTGGAGAACCGTTACTTTTCGTAAGTAAGTGATGGCCCGGACCATCGCCGCTGTGAACCGGGCGCGACTCAGCGCAATCTGGACGCGGCCTCCCGGGGACGGGCTTGGCTTTGCGGGCCTCGCAATCTCCTTCATCGCCTGCTGATTGGCCGGCCTTCCCCTCACACGTTGTGCATTTGATGCCGTGATGGCCGGGCCATCACCCCTGCCCTCCACTTCAATTGCTTTGTCTTGATCGCGCGGCTGTTCAGGAAGTGCCAGCTCTAAACTTCGCGGCGAAGTGTGCGACATTTGCGTGCCCGCGAGGCCCGAAATGTCGCACACCTCATTGTACTTCCGCGATGCCTCGGCCCTGCCGAAGCTGGTCGGTCGCCTCGCGCCCCCTCGGCGGAGTCAAGTGCCGCTGTTTCACGCGGATCTGGATCACCTCTTCATCAACAACGTGCCATCGAGGGAGTATCGACCCGGGCCACCGAGGAGGAGGGCCAGCGCGGCCCCCGCGTTGAGAGAGATTCTCTACGTTGAGAAATTCTCTGAACGTTCCTTACACTCGAACCGTCGGTTGCTCGAAGCGTTGAGAAGAATTCCCAAGCTGGGAATTCTTCTCAACGCCAGAGTGGTTTTTGCCATCGCTAGACGGTCGAGATGGTGGCCCGGGCCATCGGCGTGAAGGAAGGCTGTGGATAAGTGACGGCTCAAGCCTGGCGCTAGCCACCACCTCCGCCCAGTTCCCGCCGCCCCTGGTGGCGCGAGCCACCACCTCCGCTCAGTCTCCGCCGCCCCCTGGTGGCGCGAGCCACCACCTCCGCCCAATCTCCGCCGCCCCCTGGTGGCGCGAGCCACCACCTTCGCCCAGTTCCCGCCGCCCCTGGTGGCGCGAGCCACCACCTCCGCCCAGTTCCCGCCGCCCCTGGTGGCGCGAGCCACCACCTCCGCCCAGTTCCCGCCGCCCCTGGTGGCCACCTCGGCTCAGTTTCCGCCGCCCCCTGGTGGCGCGAGCCAGACTCAAGCCATCACCCTGAAGGAGCGTTGGGGATTTTTGATGGCCCAGCCGCGCCTTCAGTCCCAAGCCGTGAGAAGAATTCCCGCCGGTGAGAATTTTTCTCACCGGCCCGGTGGTTTTGGTGGCCCGGCCACGGGTGGGGATGGCGCGTCGGAACAAACGTCAGAACAGATTCCCTGCACAGGGAATCTGTTCCGACACTCGAGCTCAAGTTGGACCCCGCAGTAAGATTTTTTCTCGTTGTAAGAAAAAATCTTACGGAGGACGGAAAAAGATCGTCGCCGGCGAGAATCCTTTCTTACGGATTCGCCGCGGAAAGGCTTCTGGGCGGGGATTCGTCCTATCCATGTGCGCCGCTCGCCTACCGCGCGGCGCCAATGAGTGGGCTTCCAGGTCGTCGGTCGATGGCCGGGCCGATGCCTCGGGCCACCGACGGCGCAGGTGGTCTGGGCGGGCGAGCCATCTGGTTGATCGCCATCCCGTCGATTTCGTCGGGCGTGCCACGAACTGGAACTGTCAGCCGGCCGTGGTACCTCTGGCGCACGTGGCTGCATCGCTGAAATGCATAACAGGAGGGGGGGGCGTGGAACCGCCGTCGGCGCCAGAGGGTTACTCGGCGCGCGAAGTTGCCACCCTGCTCAACATTCCGGCTGAAAAGATCCGCTCGTTCGTTCACGCGCGGCTGCTCAACCCATCGCGCGGTCAGCGCGGCGAGTACCGCTTCTCGTTTCGCGACCTCGTTCTTTTGAGGACGTTGAAGGGTCTGGCGGACGCGCAAATCCCTGCCCGCCGCTTGCGGCGCGCACTGGGAAAGCTGAAGGAGCAGGTGCCCAACGAGCGGCCCTTGTCCGGGATTGCGATCACCGCCGAGGCCGATCACCTCTTCGCCAGCGACGGCCGGTCGAAGTGGAATCCAGAATCGGGCCAGACCGCGTTCGAATTCCCGGGCCGGGTCGCTTCACCGCTGGGTGCGATGCCGCCCAAGCCGGGCCCGGTGCCGGCACTCGCCAGTGAGGGGCTCGACGCGGATGGTTGGTACAGGCTCGGCTGCGAGCTCGAGGGGTCCGCCCCGGAGCGCGCTGGCGATGCCTATTGCCGAGCGATCGAGCTGGATGCGCGCCATGCGGACGCACACATCAACCTCGGCCGGATGTTGCACCACGCCGGCCAGGCGCAGGCCGCCGAGAAGCACTATCGGCTGGCGGTGCAGGCGCGGCCCAAGGATGCGGTGGCCTCTTTCAATCTGGGGATTGCGCTGGAGGATCTCGGTCGCACCGACGAGGCGATGCAGGCCTACCGAGACGCGATCGCCGCCGACGCCGGCTGCGCGGACGCCTACTTCAACCTTGCCCACCTGTATGAGCAAGAGGGAATGCGGGCAAACGCGATCCGTCATGTTTCGTCGAAGAAGGGCCGTGGAAACGGTCGCGTCACATCCGATATCCGATCGTGAAGCTGAGGATATTGGCCGTTCCGCTGTAGGTCCCGGCGCCAATCGGCCTCGTGGGCGAGGTGCTGTCGTTGTTCAAGAAGACCACCAACTGATAACCGAGATCGAAGTTGAAATTGTACCAGCGGTAGCCCACGCCCGCGCCCAGGTTGATCCGGTTGGCATCGGGAATGTCGGGGGTAATCGTCTCACTGGGGCTTGGGGTCATGTCGTACATCACGCCGGCGCGCACTCGCCACTGATCAGCGACGGTGAGCTCACCGCCGGTGCGGACAAGCCAGGCGTGTTTCCATTTCTTCGGTAGGAACGTGTCGAGTGGGCCGAGGGTATTGGGCGGGGTGGGTGGCGTGTCTGGAAAGCTGATCGTCAAATCCTGCACCACCTGCCATCCGGTGTACTCGGTCTCGAGCGCAAGGCGCAGGACTGGAATCGGCCACAGGGCGAGCCCAAAACCGAATGTCTGCGGCAGATGGACAGTGGTTTTCGCTCGTTGATCGTGAATGCTTCCCTGGAATTCCGGCGGGATGCCGGTGAAATGAGCGCTGCCGGTGATGTCGAAGGTCGCGGCGCTGCGGTAGGTGGCGCCGAAGGTGAACACTCTCGGAATGATGTCCACCATCACTCCTCCGTTTCCGCCGACCGCCCAACCTCCACCGCCCAACGTGACCCGGCCATCCTGCTGGCCTGGGAACAACAATGCACGGTCGAGCTTGGCAGTGCCGCGGATGATCTCAACCCCGGCACCGACGCGCACTCTATCTCCAATCCTGACCGCCACTTCTGGATTGATGAAATAAGTCTTCAACTCCGTACGGATGGTTTGATACTTGCCGGGCCAGTCGGGTGCCCAGGGCACGACCAAACCAAACAGCGAGAACATGCCAAGCCCGAGGCTGATGTCATCGTTGAGCGCGTAGGCCGCATAGATATGCGGGGGAGGCACTACCTCTTTTTCGGTGGTGTACGTAGTCCCTGTCGCATCCTTGACGCTGAGCGCGGGAATGATCAGCGTGTCGCCAACCTGGATATCGAATTGGCGGCCCATGATCAGGCCGGCGGGGTTGAAGAACACGGCAGAGGCATCGTCGATGTGGGCCTTCATCGTCTGGGCCATTCCAACCGCCCTGGCGCTGTGCACGTCGACCGCGAACCCAGCCGCCTGAACGACCCCAGTCCAAAGAAGCACCAAGGCAACGGCAAGCGTCTTCATCAGCATCTCCAAGGAGGGAAGTCTCACGGGCAACCTCCGAACGTGCCGGTTGCGACGTAGTTGGCGAGTTGGCTCTGCGCTGCCGCGGTCGCGGGCACGTCGATAAAATTGAGCAAGAAACCGTGGCGGGAAGCGAGCGGGAGATCAGTTACCAACGGATTGAACAGGCAAACGTCAAATGGACCGCTCACCCCCATCCGATTGCCGGCGTTCAGCAATTCTACCGTGGTTGGGTTAGGCACTACTTGATCCTGAGTGATGTATTGGACCAACGCCTTGCGATCGTTGGGCAGACCTGCGCCGTGCAGCACAGAGTAAGCCATGTTTTGGGGATCTGCTGGATCAAGGATCCATTTGGCGATTCCGATAAACGTGTCGAAAGCGATTGAGCCTTGATTAATTCCCTGTCCTACCAGGGTGGCGAGGAACGCGCTGCGTTGGGGGGCAAAGGCGGGGGACGTTAGCAGGATATTGCCCGGATCGGCTCCCGGCACATTGAGGACGACGTTGTGAACATTAGAAGCCACCGAGGTGTAAAGAGTGCCAAGGATTCCGCCCAGACTCTGACCGGCATAATTGATCTTCAGGAGATCGACTGTTTTGCCCGATGCAGCGAGTGCTAGCTGAGCGTTGAAATTGCCAGCACCGGTGCCCGATAAGACTCGGGTCAACTGCGACAAGTCCACAACCTGCTGTCTGAAATTGTCTCGAGTGGCAAAAAGGTTGGTGAGATTTAGGATGTTCCAGCCTGAAATGAGAGGAGTCGGATCGTTGACAGGCGGAGTTAAATCAATGCCCCTCCTGAAATCTCCTCCTTCACATTTCTTGTCTGCCAAGCATACGCCCTGCCTGCGAGCTGGGTCGGAGCAATACAGATCTGGTGGGATCGGGCCGATATCGACTGGATCGCACGACAGTCGCGAACCAGAATTAACAGCGATGCAGCGGCCGAACGTCGGGCTCTGAGGACTCACATCGCACTTACCTCGAGCCGTGGTCGGCGAATCGATGCAGGCAAAATCGTCCGATGCGGCAAGTGGTCCGGGCAGAACGCGGCTGGAACCTGCACACGAGGCGCGTTCGCCGTGCCACATCACGTCGATCGCTATAGAGGCTTGACCTCCTTGAGCCAGGCTATCAGCGATGGGCAACAGGTCAGTGCGCGAACGGCCAAGCCCATGTCCAAAGATCGTCACTGGATAACCCGCCGGAGGCGCGGCTGCGGCCGGCAGCGTGAGCAAGATCGGAATTCTGCGGACGGACGGCGATCCCGGATCAAATACACCCCCAGGGCCGGTCAGCAACACCGCTACGTTGATTTCCCCGAGGACGAACTCGCCAACATTGGGGCAATTACCGGGCGTCGGACAAAGCGGACGTATTGATGCCGTCGCGTCAACTAAGAAAAGAGGGTTGGCGGTCGGTGCGGGCAGGGCCTGCGGGGCCAGCCGAAGTTGCTGGAGCGTAGTCACCTCGCTCTGGGTCGTGAACGCCCAGGCCAGCGCGACGTTTGATCGACCCCCGATGCTGTTCGCCACGCCGTCGATGAATGGCTTCAGGGCGGCGCGCAACGGTTCGAGCTGCTGAGCCTGAGCATCGGTGATCAAATCGACGGTGCTCTTGCCGCTATCGAACAGTGGGTTCGCCGACCGCAAGAGTGCAAACGCCGATGAGGGAATGGCCCTGTGACCCTGCTCATCCGTTACATTCGTCGTGAGGTAGACACCGTATTGCGTCCTCTCATCCAGAGGGACCAGGGGAACGAATTGCAGCCGCTGTGGATTATTAGCTGTTCCTCCGTCCGCCAGCGGACTCGAGGCGCAGTCGAGACATGGTCTTACGAGCAGTGCGGTTGGAGCATGTGAGGGGGTGCCACCCAGTCGCGTGATTCCCCAACCGGTACCCGGGGTCAGACTGCCCGCATCGATCCTGCCCTGATTGAGCGCGCCGAGGTTGTCGGCGTTGAAAACGGAGACGATCGGCGCGGTCGTCGAAAACCCATCCAACGTATTCAGGCCCCCGTACAACTGCACGATGTCCGGAACCCCTCCGTCCGGTAGTGTCCCGGCGTCGGGAATCGGCAGCGAGACGCGGCGTCCGCCGTTGGCGAGCACCGTGGTGCGAAGAATGTCGTTGGGAAACGGAATAATATTGCGCGCGGGATCGAATGTTAGCTGCGGCCGCGAGGTCACTTTGAAAGTCCAGGCGAGCGGAACGCTGTCGCGGGTAATCCCCTGGTTTTCGAGAATGTCTAGGAAGCCGACATATTGTTTGCGGAGCTGCTCCAGCTGAAAGGCGGTGCGGGTCTGGTCCTGCAGCCGCGCGGCTGGATCATGCTCATTGGAAGGAATGACGCTGACGGTCGGCTGGCAATCGGGGTTGAGGCTGCCGTCGGGAAGGGTGAGCGTCATGCAAGTCACCAGCGGCGTTTTGGACCGGACCAAGCCCCACGCCGCCGATCCGACCACCTGCGTGCCTCCAGTACCTTTGAGGCCTGCGCTGCCGCCGACCAGCGCAACCCCAACGATGTTACTCGCGGGCCAGCCGCTCGGCGGCGGTAGGATCGAAATCTGACTTTTGGCCAGGGAACCGCCGGGCGTCGCGGTGTACGCCACGGTCACCCCAACGATGGGTGCCCTTGCCACAAGGTCAAAAACCCGGAGGTTGTTCAAGTTGACGGTGCTGGGATCCAACTCACTGTCAAAGAGGGCCTTGCCGGGTGTGTCCTCTGGAAATCCGTCCAACGAGTTCAAGAAAGCGACAAACTCCGCCTGCGCCGGCGACGCGTCAGGCGCCAACGGCACGGCGAGCAATCCGGTTTGCGGGTCCATGGCTAGAAGATTGGGAGTGGGCACGACGCCGTTCGAAGGGTCAAACAGCGCGATCACGTACGTCGACGGCGGGGTGTTCGGAATGTCCGGATTGCAGCCAGCGAAGACTCCGGCCAGGCACCCAAGCACAACCAGTCTTTTCATGGTGAAGACCCCTCGACGAAAGCGAAGCAGTGCGCTACGCCCGAAACGGCCCGCCGCCTTTTTAGATCATCCCGCCGGGGTACGCAAAGAAGAGGCCCCGTCGCGCGAGACGTTCGCGTCGCCAGAAGTAGGTGTGGGGTAGTCGGCTGATTCGGGGGTGATTACCGTGCACAGACGCTTCGGAGGAGGCGCAACCATGCTTCTGGTTCTGGGTTTGATTCTCTTGGCGCTCTGGGTCATCGGTCTGGCGGTCAAAGTGACCTTTTGGGCCATTCACCTGGCGATTGTGGCCGCGGTGATTCTTTTCATTCTTCACTTCGTGAGGAGATCCAGCACTCCGGTTGTCTGACCCTCTGCATCTGCGGAACAGCAAAGCTTGCGCCAAGGGATTAGTATCGCCACCTCGGGGGCGATGTGAACAACGGCGCTGATCCCACCTCAACCGTATCGGTCAAGAACGTCCTCATCGTTTGCTTCACCATTCTAGGGGTCGCAACCCTGGTCTATGTGGTGATGCAGACGCGGCTCGCGCTGACCCTGACGATCGGAGCCGCGTTGATCGCCACTGCCCTGAACCACCTGGTGGAAAGGCTGGAGAGGTTCGATGTGAGAAGGCCCGTGGCCATCGCCATCGTGATGGTGACCCTCCTCGTCGTGCTGATCGGGATCGCGTTGCTGGTTATCCCCACCGCGATCGATCAGGGACAATCGTTGGTCAAGCAGGCGCCTCAACTGATCTTAAGGATCCGGCAGACCTATCTTTACGAGAGCCTGAACACCCGGTTTCACCTCGATGAGCACCTCGCCGGGTTGTGGGAATTCGGCGCCGGAAACCTCCAGGCAGCGGTCGAGCCGGCACTCCGCGCCCTCTCCAGCGCCTTGAGCCTCTTCGTGGCATTCGTCACCTTGTTCTTCTTGAACGTTTTCATGCTCGCGTTCGGCGGGCGGTTGCTGACCGCCGCGCTGGCGGAGGCAACCCCATCCCGACGCGAGCGCTACCACCGCATTCTCACCAAGGTCTACGAGTCGATGGGCGGGTACATCGCCGGGTTGCTGGTGATTGCCTCGGTCAACGCTTGTTCTACGACGCTCTTCCTTGCCCTCAATAGGGTGCCGTACTTCCTGCCCCTGGGCATCACCAGTGGATTGCTCAGCCTGATCCCCTATCTTGGACCGGCAACGATGGCGATCTTCACCAGCCTGATCTCGCTGGTTACCGGAGGCATCTGGCACGCCCTGGCCACCGCCATCTACTTCGTCGTCTATGGCCAGTTCGAAGGTCAGGTTCTCTCGCCGATCGTGTACCGGCGGACCGTTCAATTGAACCCCCTGATCGCCGTCCTTTCGGTGCTTTTTTTCGTCGATCTGGCTGGGGTCGTGGGCGCGGTGATCGCGGTGCCGGCGGCCGCGACCGGGCAGATCCTCCTTCGCGAGTTTCTGGCCATGCGGCGGGAGCGGCTGGCAATGAATTCGGCGCCTTGAAGGGGCAGGGACCGGTCGAGCGGGCCTGGTCTGGACACCGGACCATCCAGGCGTACCCGCTGGCTTTGGAATGGGGTACAGTCGCCCTTTCCTGCGAACCGGGGGATATCCGATGGCCGGCGTAAATGCGATGAGCGACACCTTGCGGGTCGGTGGCGGCCCCAGTGAATTCGAAGAATCCTACGACGATCTGCGCGAAATTCGCGGCGCGGTGTTCAGCGAGCCGTTGAGCAAGGTTCCGCGCCGGCCGACGCTCACCCTTCCGCTCTCGACCTCGATTGCCGATGCAATCCGCGCGATGAACGACAGGCGCGTAGGGGTTGCGCTGGTGGTTCAGGGTGGAAAGCTCGCCGGCATTTTCACCGAGCGCGACGTGCTGCGAAAAGTAGCAAACTCGTCGATGGACCTGGACAAGGTGCCGGTATCCAAAGTGATGACCGCCGATCCATTCACCCTGCCGGAGGACTGCTCGGTGGCTTTTGCGCTTCACCACATGAGTGGAGAAGGGTACCGCCATCTGCCCCTGGTAAGGGCGGACCGGACGCCGGTGGGCGTCGTCGGCGTCCGCGACATCGTGGCCTACCTGGTCGAGCTTTTCCCGGAGAGCCTGCTCAACGTTCCGCCCGAGCTGACGACGCCGCGCACCGTTGAGGGCGGATAGCGCGACCAGCCGCCGGACGCGTCAAACCTTCGAGCAGTCAAGAGTCGGGCTGGAATGCCCACCGTTCATGGGTCGACCGACCGATCCGCCGCCGGCCTGCTGCGCGCGCTGGGCCGTTCTTCTTCGGCGGATTCTTTTGTGACTTTGATTGAATTGTCGTCTGGTTTTCGGTCAATCAATTTGTTCAAGGGATCGATTCCAGCTTTCGCAGGCAACTGATCGACGACGATGGAGAACTCCATCTCCGATCGGTCGATTCGCTCTTTCTGCAGATAGATCGCGTTGCCCTTTGCGTCCAGGACCCCGATGTCGATGAAATCGTTGAGGGGGACTTCTTGCTCCTTGCCCAGAGGATCGGCGCGCAGCTTCCTCGACTTCGTGCTGAGTCGAACTTCGTACTTCCCGTCCGGTCTTGGCGTGTACAACGCCTTGATCGCCCGGTTGTCGTAGAGCGTGATCGTTTCGAACATGTCCTCGAGGACGTATTTGTATTGATCGGGCGTCACCTCGCGAAGGTAGGTGAGCAGCTCGGCGGACGTCGTATAGGGAGGCCCGTGAAACGCGACCGCCTGGATATAGCGGGCGAGCGCCTGATTCAACGCCCATTCGCCGATGTAGTCCTGAAGCGCGTACATCACCAGGCTGCCTTTGCGGTAGTGGACGTAGTCCTGGTTTTCCACCCGAAGCAGCGGCAGCTCTTTCTTTCGTTCGGTCGTCCTTCCCAGCAGGTATCGATCCAGCTCGTACCTGAGAAATCGCCGCATCTTCTCCGGGCCGAGCTCCGATTTCATCACCATCAAGGCGGAGTATTGAGAGAGCGTTTCGGAGAGCAGGGTGGAACCCTGGACCCGCGCGCCGATCACTTGATGCGCCCACCATTGGTGCGCCACTTCGTGGGCGGTGACGTAGAACGGGTAGTCGATGTCGTTCTCGTCTTTGTCGTCGACCTTGGCGATGAACCCCAACCCTTCCGAGTAGGGGATGGTGTTCGGGAATGATTGGGCGAAGAGTTGATAGCGCGGAAATTCGACGATTCGCACTTGATGGTGCTGGTAGGGACTGAAATTGCGCGTGTAATAGTCGAGAGACTTCTTCACCGAGCTGATCATGCGATCGAGATCGAATTCATGGCCGGGTTGGTAGAAGACCTCGATCGCCACGTCCTTCCACTGGTCCCGCTTGACCGCGTATCTGGCCGAGAGAAACGCGAAGAACTTGAGAATCTTGGTGTCCATCGCGTAGTGAAAGTAGCGGCGCCCGCCCTCCGTCCACTCGCGGTCGAGATATCCCGGAGCGATCGCTACCTGGTCGGCGCTGGTGCTGACCGTCGCATCGAAGGTGATCCAATCCGCGTCCGAAGTGATGTAGTTGTTCTTTCGCCCCTCTGGATCGTTCAGATCGCGCATCCTCTCCTTGGGCGAAAGACCATGTTTCTTGCGATCTTCGTCGTCGGCGATCTCCCTTCCTTCGGTATAGCCGAGCGCGGGTAACACGCCGCTGTTGAAAAAAGAGCCGTTGTAGACAAGATCGGTGCCGGATTCCCCGCTCGTGAATCCGGGATGCTCGTACGCGAGCTCGAAATTGAGTCGCGCTTTTCCCCCCGCTGGGAGCGGCTCGGCGAGCTCGAGCTGGTAGAAGCCGATCGTCTTGTCGTCGATCACCCGCCGGTTAGCTAAGCTAAGGTCAAGCTTGCCGATCAACGCGTCCGAGGGCAGGTTGATTACCACCGAGTCGCAAGGCGCTCCGGCCTTGTTCTCCAGATCATACGTCCCGCGAAGGCTGACCCTCCGCTCGGATGGAAAGAGGTCCGCCGAGACGGTGATCCCGGTGACTCGAGGCTGGGGAGCATCTTTGAGGCGCTTGTACTGTTTTTCGTATCGGGCCTGGAGCTCGTTGCGTTCGAAACCGGTGCGATAGTGGTTGAGCCGATTGGTGTTGTAGAAGATGAACGCCCCGATGGCGACGAAGGCAAGCGCCGCCGTGGCTGCCGAGGCCCGAATCGCCGGCGTGATCCGCATCCGAGCCAGGCGCGCTCGCCAGTGCCAGGACTCATCGACGCCGCGGACCCAGAAGAGATTGGCGGCGATGGTGAGAAGCACCGCCATTGCGGCCCAATAGAGATCGAACCAGAACAGCGGAGCCACGAAATGGCCATAGCCATTCATGTCCGAGTACCTCGCCGGAGGCGTGGTGGGGTAGTTGTAGAGGTGGTGCTCGAAGCCCAGCGCCGAAAGGCCAAATCTGCTGAGCAGGTAATAAATCACCATCGCGAAGTGGCCGAGGTACTTCTGGTTCACCAACACGTGAACGGTGATCGCCAGGACTGAAATCAGGCTCAATTGGACAAAATAGACGACAAACAGCTGTTTGAAATACAGGGCCGGTTCGAAATGGAAATACCCCCGCGACGCCTGCAAGGCGATCCCGGTGACCATCACCACCGCGCAGAGGAGCGCCTGAACCATCACCAGCGAAAACAGCTTCGCGCCGACGAACAGCCAGGTCGGGGTGGGCGAGCAATCGACGATTTGCGCCACCCGCGCGTCCCGCTCGCGCCAGACCAGCTCGCCGGAATAGAAGGTGATGATGATGTAGAAGAATAAGAAGAACGACCCGCCCACGGTTTCCACCATCAGAAACGTCAGCGGATAGGTGGGGGTTCCGTAGAGCCGGTTTGCCACCAGAAGGGCGGTGGTGACCATGAACAGGACGCCCGCGGCGACGATCACCGCGAAATAGATGTTCTTGACCGTCTCGGTGAGCTGGAGCCAGCTCGACCGGAAGAAGACGCTGACCAGGGCGGTAGGCGAGAACGACTTCGCGACCGGAGGCAGGGCGATCGCTCCATCGACCGCCGCGACCGGCTCGCCGTCGCTGGACCGGGATCGTCCGCTCCCCGAAGAGGCGTGCGCGAACTTGAACCGATGATAGGCGATGGCGAAGAGCACCATCGCGACCGCCATCCAGAGAGCCCGGTTGACGAGGAAAATGCCCTCGAGGGGGATGAGCCGGCCGTTGCGCTCGGAAATCGTCCAGTACTCGGTGAGGCGACCCAGGGCGAGCGTTCCGAAGGGGTCGACCAGGGCCGCCCGCGTCTTGCTCTCCAGCTCACCTGCCAGGGACAAGCCAAGCAGATACCCGACGAGGGCGATCACCGACGTGAGGAAAACGGGCAGGATCTTCCTCAGCAGCGCCGCCATGATGAAGAACACGGCGCCGGTAAACAACAGATTGGGGACGACGATGAACAGCATCGGGGCGAGATACCCGATCGCTCGCTGGGGGCCGACGCGAGAGGGATCGATCCAGGGGGCGAGGCTGGCAAGAAGAGCGCCGGCGGGGAGGGCGGAGAAGATCAGTAGGATTAATCCGAGCGCGGCGAGGAAACGCCCGCCGAGGTACTGGAGCTTGGTGATCGGCGAGGTGAAGAAGAATGGGTACACCCCGTACTCGAAATCCTGCTGCACTGCCCGACCCATGATCGCCGCGGTGACAGGCAGCCCCAAAAAGCTCAACAGCCCGATGATGCTGGCGAGCGAAAACGGCGAATTGACCATCACTTTTTCGCCGCCGCCAAACGAAACGGACGCACCCTTGAACACGCCGGCCGCGGCCGAGATCGTCAGGACGGAAAGGCCGAAGAAAGCCGCAGCATAGATGTAGGTAGACAACCTGCGCAGGCGATGCAGCAACTCGAAAGTGAAGATGTGGAACATTGAGGTCCTTCGATCAGTGGATCCGCGGCGAGGCGCTCTCCGGGACGCCGTGGGGCGATTGGCGCTTCAAGGTCCAGAAATACACGTCCTCGAGGTCTGCTTCGACCGGTTGCGATTGCGGATCGGGTCGTTCCTGGCTGTAGATCCGGAGAAGTGTTTTTCCCGAGAAGAGTCGGGTGGAGAGGACCTGAAACCGCCGCTGGTGGTCCTCCACTTCGGATTTCTCGACCGTCTTCTTCCAGACCTTCCCGGTCAGCGCGGCGATCACCTTGGTTGGCTCTCCCATCAGCAGCACCGTCCCGTTGTTGATGATCGCCATTTTCTGACAGAGATCGCTGACGTCGGCCACGATGTGAGTGGAGAGGATCACCACCACGTTCTCGCCGATCTGGCTGAGCAGGTTGTGGAACCGGACGCGCTCCTCGGGATCCAGTCCGGCGGTCGGCTCGTCCACGATGATCAATTTTGGATTCCCGATCAAGGCCTGCGCGATTCCGAATCGCTGTTTCATCCCGCCGGAAAAGGTGCCCAGAGGTTTTCCACGAAATTGATACAAGTTCGTCTGGCGAAGCAGATCGGCGACCAGCGCCTTTCGCTCCGCGCCCTTGGAGATCCCTTTGAGCAACGCGAAGTGGCTCAGCATGTCCTCCGCGGAAACCTTGGGATAGAGCCCGAACTCCTGGGGCAGGTATCCGAGGATCTGGCGCAGCCGATTCTTTTCCTTGAGGACGTCGATCTCTCCCAAGGTTGCGACGCCGCTGTCGGGTTCTTGCAGTGTCGCCAGGGTGCGCATCA
>WNFF01003514.1_pt1 | contig 23534 bp, 17 predicted proteins | sample 5400441 | NCBI WGS metagenome assembly WNFF01 (sample SAMN13153345, study PRJNA577476) | soil metagenome | isolation source: 120 cm saprolite under Douglas fir tree site 2 hole 3 replicate 1 | place: USA:California | collected 2015-04-18
GCCGCGGGCGGCGCCTCCGCGCCGCGCGCGATCGTCTCCTGCGGCGGCTTTCGCATCACGCCCGTCACCGTGGTGCGCAGGCTGACGATCTCGGCGCGCTCCTGCGGCGCCGAGGTGCCGTAGCGCAGCTCGTGCATCTCGTCGAAATGGCGCTTGATCGCGGCGCGGTCCTGGCTCGCGAACACGTCGAGCGGCAGGTCCACGGTGACGGCGTGCTCCTGGCCCACATAGCGCATGTCGGCCGCGCGCTTGACCTCGATCTTTTCCGGCTTCACCGCCGCGGACGCCACGGCGGCCCGCCCGTCGTCCTCGAGCGCGCGGTAGACGCGTTCCATGGCGCCGAAATCGGCCTCGTCGAGCCGCGTGAACCAGGTGCGCACGTAGTCGTAGCGCAGATCGGAAAAGAGCATGCCGAAGGCGGAAAAGACGCCCGGCGCGCTCGGCACGATCACCTTGCGGATGCCGAGCTCGCGCGCGATGTGCAGCGCGTGCAGCGGCCCGGCGCCGCCATAGGCGACGAGGACGAAATCGCCGACATCGAGCCCGCGCTCGGTGGTCACGCCCTTGACCGCATACGACATCGCGGTGACGGCGATGCGCAGGATACCGTCAGCCGCCTTGACGGTGTCCATGCCGAGCGGCGTCGCGACCTTGTCGCGCACGGCGCGTTCCGCCGCCGCGACGTCGAGGCGCATCTCGCCGCCGAGGAAACGGTCGGCGCCGAGCCGGCCGAGCAGCAGGTTTGCGTCGGTCACGGTCGGCTCGGCGCCACCGAGCGCGTAGCAGGCGGGGCCTGGCGCCGCGCCCGCGCTCTGCGGGCCGACGCGCAACGCGCCGTTCTCGACGCGCGCGATCGAGCCGCCGCCGGTGCCGACCTCGAAGATGTCCATCATCGCGATCTGCACCGGCAGCCCGCGGTCGTAGCTGCCGACGAGGGCGGTGCCGGTCGTCAGCGCCTCGCCCTTGTGGATCACGCCGGCCTTGGCGGTGGTGCCGCCCATGTCGAAGGCGATCGCGCCGTCGAGGCCGAGCGTATGGCAGAGCGCCTGCGTGCCGATGACGCCAGCCGCCGGCCCCGACTCGAGCATGCGGATGCATTGCGTCTTCGCCTGGCTCGCCTCGTAGAGGCCGCCGGTCGACTGCACCACCAGGAAGGAGCCCTTGAATCCTTCCTCGTGAAGATGCTCGTCGATCTCGCCGAGATACTGGCGCACGCGCGGCCCGATATAGGCGTTGGCGGCGACGGTCGAGCAGCGTTCGAACTCACGATATTCCTGCGACAACTCGTGCGAGGCCGACACGAACATCTCTGGATGCGCCGCCTCGATGAGCGTCTTGGCGCGCTGCTCGTGGCGCGGATTGACGTAGGAATTGAGAAACAGGATCGCGACCGCATCGACGCCGAGCTTTTGCAGCTTGCGGCCGAGCGTCGCGATCTCCTGGTCCTTGAGCGGGGTCAGCGCCTTGCCTTCGGCCAGCATGCGCTCGTTCACTTCGAAGCGCAGCGCGCGCTCGATCAGCGGCGTGTGCTTCTGGAAAAAGAGATTGTAGGCGTCGGGCCGGTTGATGCGTCCGATCTCGTAGACGTCGCGAAAGCCCTGCGTGGTGACGAGCGCGGTCTTGGCCCCGGTGCGCTCCAGGATCGTGTTGATCGCGATGGTCGAGCCGTGCAGGAAGAGTGCGATCGCGGCGTAGTCGGTGCCCGCCCTTTCGACGCCGCCGTTGATGCCGTCGACCAGCCGTTGCGGCGTGGTGAGCACCTTGCCGAACGACAGCTTGCCCGTGCTCTCGTCGAAGACGGCGATATCGGTGAAGGTGCCGCCGATATCGGCGGCCAGCCGCAGATCGGATCGGCCGGAAGGAACGCGGGGACGGGACGCCATCGACTGCTTTCGGTTTCGTGCTCTTCGGCGCGATCAATGGCGCATGGCGAGGCAATGTTCAATGGGAAGCGCGAGTTGCACGTCGGCGCCGCGCGTGACCGCGGCGGAGGGATGGAGCTGGACGCGCAGCGTCTCGGGGCCGACCGCGACCACGCATTCGAGCAGATTGCCGAGATAGATCACGGTCTCGACGCGGCCCACGACGGTGTTGCCGCCGTCGGTGTGGCCGGCGGCGCCATCGATCGACAGCGCGATGTGCTCCGGCCGCACCGTGAGGGTGAGCGCGTCGCCGGCGCGGGTCGCGGCATCGACCCGGCAGCGCAGGAGGCCGATCGAGGTCGTCACGTCCGCGACCGGCCCCTCGCCCGATACGCCGAGCGAAGCCACCTGCCCGCGCAGCAGATTGGTCTTGCCGATGAAGTCGGCCACGAAGGACTCGGCCGGCTTGCCGTAGATCGCGGCCGGCGATCCCGCCTGCACGATCACGCCGTCCTTCATGACGGCGACCGTGTCCGACATGGTCAGCGCCTCGATCTGCTCGTGGGTGACGAACAGCGTCGTCACTTTGAGGCGCTCGACCATCTCGCGCAGCTCGAGCCGCATCTCCTCGCGCAGCTTGGCGTCGAGGTTCGAGAGCGGCTCGTCGAGCAGGAGCACGCGCGGCTCCGCCACCAGCGCGCGCGCGAGCGCGAGGCGCTGCTGCTGGCCGCCCGAGAGATAGGGCGCCGGCCGGTTCTCGAAACCGTCGAGCCGCACCAGCGACAGCGCCGCCATCACGCAGTCGCGCGTCTCGGCGCGAGAGGGTTTCGGCTTCTTGTAGCGCAGCGGAAACGCGATGTTGTCGAACACCGTCATGTGCGGCCAGATCGCGTAGGACTGGAAGACCATGCCGATGTTGCGGTCGTAAGGCGGCACCCAGAGGCCGCGCGCCGAGGAAAAAACCGTCCCGCCCGCGATCTCGATCTCGCCGGACTCCGGCCGCTCGAGCCCGGCGACGCAGCGCAACGTCGTGGTCTTGCCGCAGCCCGAAGGGCCGAGCAGCGTGTAGAACGCGCCCTCCGCGATCTCGAGCGATAGCCCGCGCACCGCCGCGGCCTGGCCCTTGTCGTGGCCATGCGCAGTCGCATAAGTCATCCAGAGGTCGCGGATACGGATCATCGTGGCACCCCGACGGCATCATAGTCGCGCGCCGTTGGACCGCAATGCGCGTCAACCGCCGGACTCCGGCCGCGACGGCTATTCCTTCTCGAGGATTTCCGCGATCGCCTGGAGGCGGTTGCGCGAATATTTCGGCAGGCCCGCGCTGATCGAGTTGCCCGTGTTGAACGAGCTGTTGCCGCCGAGCACTTGCGCCGGGACGAGATTGCGCAGCACCGGGACGTCGCCGTATTCCCGCTTCTTCTCGAACAGGTCGGTATCGATGCCGAGCGTCACGAAGGCGGAGACGATCGTCTTGCTGGGGTCGGTCGGGTGCTGCTGGAAGATCGCCAAAAACTTGCCGAACTGCATCACCTGGTTGACCTGCACGATGTTCTGCTCGAGCGCTCCGACCACGTCGGAGTCGACGCCCGTCAGCTTGCGATAACCGGCCTGATCGATCTCCGCCGCGGGCACGAGGCGGAGCTCGCTCTGGAATTCGATGTAGTCGGCGATCTTGCGCTTGCCCTCGCGCAGCTTGTTCACGAGCGTGACGCCGAGCGGCAGGCGGCCTTCGAGCTGATAGCGCGACTGCACGCAGATCGAGCGCTCGGCGCCCTCGCACCAGCGCCGGCTCGGATTGTGATTGGCCATCTGCGGATTCTTGTTGGGCGTCACGTCGTCCGCCGTGATCAGCTTGTGCTTGATGGCGGGATCGAACCGATCGAGGAACGCCGGAGTGACATAGCGCGCCAGATCGAGAGAGGCCGGCGCGCGCTTCACCTCGAAGCGCCCTTCGGCCACGTACATGTGCAGGCGCTTCTTGACCGGCTTGGCGCCGCCACCGGCAGAGACCGTGGGCTCGTCATAGCTCGGATAGAGGCCGAGGAACTGCTTCTGCATCAGCCGCGTATGCGCCCAGTCCTCGAAGCGGATGAGGCCGTTGCTCTTGTCGGCGAGATTGTCGTTCTTGTGATCGGTGAACGCGATTGTCTGGGCCTGCGTCTGCCCGACCGGCAACGCCGCGACGGATGCGACCTCGACGATCTTGAACGGCTCGGCATGGGCGGCGCAGGCAAGGCACACCGCGACCGCGCCTGCAAAAAAGTGTGGGAGGCGCATCGTACGTCGCTCAATTCATCCGGTTATTCCAGAAATAATCGGGATCGTGACGACGCTGCCGTTCCCGCCGGTCGCCCTCTTCGTTCATCCAGCCGCCGAAAAGATTGAACTGTTGTTCTGGCCGCTGCTGCTGTTGTTGCTGTTGGCTGCGTGCGACCGGCGCGTTGCGGTTCGGCACGTTGCCGTAATTGTTGCCGTAGTTGCCATACGGCGAATTGCTGTAATACGGATAGTTGCGCGTCGTGCCTTCCTGATCGCCCGAATACTCGCGATATCGCAGCGACGCCTCACCCGAGCCGATGATGCGATGCTGGGTGTCGTTCAGGCGGCCGCGGCCGTCGACCCGGAACGTCTCGTAGAAGACCTGATCGCCGCGCTCGCCGCTGGCGACGCGGCTGCCGGACGACAGTTCGATCGGCGCGCTCACCAGCATGCGCTTCGCCTCCGTCGATGGCGGCGCGAGCGCGACCTGCCGCGAATGCAGGGCCCAGACGGACTTCATGATCGGCTCGAAGATCGGCACCGCCACGTGGCCGCCGGTCGAGCCGGATCCGAGCGTGCGCCGGCTGGTCGCGTTGTCGTAGCCGACCCACACCGCGACGGTCACGTCGTTGCTGAAGCCGACGAACCAGGCGTCGTTCTCATCGTCGGTGGTGCCGGTCTTGCCCGCGATATATGGCGCGATCGACCGCATCGAGGCGGCGGTGCCGCGCTGCACCACGCCCTGCATCATCGATTTGAGCTGATAGAAGGCAGCGCGGTCGGCGGAGCCGAGCCAGGTCGGGCCGAGACTGTCGTCGCGCCAGACGGTGCGCCCGTCCTGCTCGACCGCGGCGATCGCGTGCGGCTTCGGGCGCGCGCCCTCGTTGGCGACCGCCGCGTAGAAGGCCGCGAGGTCGATGGGCCGCACCGGCTGCGCGCCGAGCACGAAAGGATAGTAGCGCACGCATTCGGAATAGAGCTGCGCCTCGAGCGCCAGTTCGCAGACGCGGTCAAGGCTTTGCGCGGGCGTGGTGTCGATGCCGCCGTCGAGGAGGTTCACGGTCGCGAGATTGCGCGAATTTTCGAGCGCGCGACGGAGCGTCGTCACGCCCCAGGCGCCGCCATCATAGTTCTTGGGCGACCAATAATCCTGGTCGCGCGTACGCGCATGCACGCCGCCGATCGGCGGCAGCGTGATCGGCTCGTCGCGCACCAGCGTGTTGGGCTGCAGCCCGGCGCGCAAGGCGGCGAGATAGGACAGCGGCTTGAAGGCCGAGCCCGGTTGCCGGCGCGTCTGGGCGGTACGGTTGAGCTGGCTCAACGGATAGGAGAAGCCGCCCGCCATCGCGAGAATGCGGCCGGTCTTGTTCTCCATCACGAGCGCGGCGCCCTGCACCTGCGGCCGCACGCGCAGATCGGCGCGCACGCTGCGGCCCTTGGCTTCGCTCACGCGCACGAAGACGACGTCGTAGAGCTGCAGCGCGCGGTCGATGCTTCCGCTGCCGGTGCGCAGCGGCAGCACGCGGCCGTCGCTCAGGCCGACGCGCAGCGTGTCGGCGCCCTTTTTCGGCCCCGGCTTCTCGATGACGACGGCGGGGAGCCAGTGCACGTCGTAAAGCGCCGGCCGCAGGTTCGCGAGCGCCTGTTGCCACGCCGGCAGCACGGGCGGGGGCGCAGGCGCGGCCGCCGGAGGCACGGCGAGCGGCGCGCCGGCTTGTTGCGCGCCGGCGGGCGGCGGCAGCGGCGCCTGCGCGATTCCCGGCTTCATCGGAGCGGGCGCGACCGGCGTGGCGGCCGTGGTCGCGGGCGCGGGCGCCGTACCGCGCTCCGCCTGGATCTGCTTTATCGTTTCGGCGAGGTTCGTCTCCGCGCCTTGGAAATCGACGCGGCCGTGATTGATCTCGTATTGCGCCAATCCCTCCTGCAGGGCCGCTTCGGTCGCCTCCTGCAGGTCCGGATAGATGGTCGAGCGGACCGTGTAGGTGGCGTTCGCGAGCGGCTCGATGCCGGGCAGCGCCCTCGCCTCGCGCGCGAGATAGTCGAAGAAGTAGCGGCCGGCCTCGTTGTTGCGCGGTCCGGCATAGGCCGCCAAGTGCGGCAAGCCGCCGGCCTGCTTCGCCTGGCCGACGGTGATGACGCCGTCCTCCTGCATCCGGTCGAGCACATAGGCGAGCCGCTGGCTCGCCCGCTCGGGAGAACGCTCAGGGCTGAAATAGTTGGGTCCCTTGACCAGCGCCGCCAGCAGCGCGCCTTCCGTCAAGGTCAGATCCTTGGCGGATTTGCCGAAATAGCTGCGCGCCGCCATCTCGATGCCCCACGAGTTGCGGCCGAAATAGATCGAATTGAGGTAGAGCTCGAGAATTTCCGCTTTGGTGAGCGTCTTCTCGACGCGCGCGGTCAACAGGATTTCGCGGATCTTGCGCTCGTAGGTGACGTCGTCGCCGACCAGGACGTTCTTGACCACCTGCTGCGTGATGGTGGAGCCGCCTTGCGGACGGCCCGGCTGCATCATGTTGACGACGAAGGCGCGCACGAGGCCGCGCTCGTCGATGCCCTGGTGCTGGTAGAAGCGCTTGTCCTCGGCCGCGACGAAGGCGCGCTGGACCGTGACCGGGATGTCGCTCAGCGCAATCGCGACGCGCCGGTTGCCGGGCTCGTACAGTTCGGCGAAGTAATTGTTCTTGCCGTCGAGCACGGTCGACGGGCTCGGCAGCTTCATGCCCTTGAGTCGCGAGTGATCGGGAAGATCGGCCGCCGCCTTGTTGTAGAACGCGATCACGTCGGCCATGTCGACCGGCGGCTTGTCCAGCGTCTCGTTCTGGCAAAGCTGGCGGTAGATCAGATGCAGATCGGCGAAATTGATGCCGCGGAACGCCTTGATGTCGCCGGCGACGGCCTGCGGATCGGCGAGCGCGGTCGCGACCAGATCGTCGAGCTGCAGGTCTTCGACCTCGAAGACCTTGCGCATGTGCGCGCAGCCGGCGCGCAGCAGCTGCACGACCTCATCGCGGTCGGTCACGCTGCCGAATTGGGTCATCACCTCGTTGGGCCGGGTGGAGACCTGGCTCAGGGCAAGGACGACAGCCAAAATCTTGACGAGTATCGATTCCATGAACGGCACGAACTCGACGGAAAAATACGACCGCTGCCCCGCGCGAAGCCGCCTCAACGGCTTACATTTACATTCTTACTAAAAGGCTTTTTGTGGGACGCGGTTCCGGACGCGGTGGCACATTCGTAAGTTTATTTCCGGCCACTTCGAAAACGCATCATAGCGACGCCCGCGCCAGCCGCTCATCACGATCCGCTGAGCCGCACCAGCGCCTCCGAGAGTCATGACACGCTTACCGTCGGATTCGCATAATTGAAAAATTATTGGTGACTTTAGCCATAGATGAAAAGGAAGTTCTTATTTGTCGAGATATATTGCCTTTGTATAGAAATAATTTCTATCTAAGGACCTCTCGTCCCTTCTCTGACATGAGGTCCTTCAGATGTCTCAACTGCCCAAATTGCAGGCCCGCCACATCCGCCTCTCGCTCGACGCCTGGGCCGTGACCGCCGCCTCGCTGCTGGTCATCGCCATCGTTGCGGGGGCGCTCCCCCGCATCCCCTGGTAGGAGCACGTTGATGTCGCTTGCCACCACGGCCGACCGGCGCGTGACATTTCCGCGCCGCCTGTTCGACCTCCTGCCCGGGATCGCTCTCCTCTTTGCGATCGGGTACAGCGGCAAGCTTCTCGAGCAGACGCTGTCGGGCTACGGCAAGGCGCACCATCTCGCGCTGCCGAACATCGAATATGTTTTGTGGGCCATCGTGATTGGCCTCATCATCGCCAACACGGTGGGCGTGCCAAGAGTCTTCAAGGCCGGCGTCGCGACCTACGAATTCTGGCTCAAGCTCGGCATCGTCCTGCTCGGCGTCCGCTTCCTCCTCGGCGACGTGCTCAAGCTCGGCAGCATCAGCCTGGTGGCGGTCGCGCTCGAGCTCGCGCTCTCGATCACCGTGATGACCTGGCTCGGCAATTTCTTTGGACTCGCGCCGAAGCTCACCAGCCTGCTGGCGATCGGTTCGTCGATCTGCGGCGTCTCGGCCATCATCGCCGCCAAGGGAGCGATCAACGCCAAGGACGAGGATGCGTCCTTTGCGATCGCCGCCATCCTGGCGCTCGGCGCCATCGGCCTCTTCGCATTCCCGGTGATCGGCCATTGGCTCGGCATGAGCGATTATGCCTACGGGCTGTGGGCCGGACTTGGCATCGACAACACCGCCGAAGCCGCGGCAGCAGGCAACCTGTGGTCCGACGAGGCCGGGCGCATCGCGGTGCTCGCCAAGACGACGCGCAACGCGACCATCGGCTTCGTGGTGCTGGCCTACGCGATCTATTGGGCGACCCGCGGCGAGGCCCGCACGATCGAGAACAAGGCGACGTTCCTCTGGCAGAAATTCCCGAAATTCGTGCTCGGCTTCCTCGTCGTCTCGCTGCTCGCGACGCTCGGCGCTTTCAGCAAGGAGCAAGCGGCCGACATCGCCAACCTGTCGCGCTGGGCCTTCCTGCTGACCTTCGCGGGCGTGGGCCTGAGCACCGATTTCCGCGAGATGCGCAAGCAGGGCCTCTATCCGTTCATCGTCGGCGCGCTGGGCGAGCTCGCGATCGCGGTGCTGACCTTGTTCATCGTGCTCGCCGTGCAGCCGTGGCTGCCGACGTGAGTTCCTTGCGAAGGTTAGCGATTGCTTTCCTCGCGCCGCGATCGCGTCGGCGATGCGATGACGCGGATTTAAATATTCGGACCTAGGCTGCCGGGAGATCACGTCCTCCCGGAGTCGAAAATGCGACTCGAAGAATTCGAGCGTCAGGCGCTGTCACACCTTCCCGGCTTCGTCTTCAGCTTCAACATCGCCGATCTCAAGCGGCGCAATATCCACCTGGGTCACCGGGAGGGCGACCACGACATCGCCGATCTCGAGCGGCTGCTCGGCGCGATGGCGGGTCCGGATTTCCTCGTGGCGCGTGTCACCGGCAATCGCTGGCTCATGGTCTCGCGCCACAATGCAAGCGAGCGCGTCCACGAACTTCTCGATCGATACAAGCAAAGCGATCGGATTTCGACGGGCTGGTCGATCTCGGCGACGCGCCGCAGCGGCGAGAGCCGCATGGGCCGGCAGCTGGTGACCACCGAGATCGGACGCGCGGTCCGCTGCCTTTACGCGGATGTCGGCACGGCCGAAGATTTGGCGCGCGCGATCGTCCGCATCGAGCAGGACGACCACGACCTTCCGGTCGATCGGCCGGTTCATCTGCGCGACATCGCAGCGCTGTTCAGAACACCATGGCGCTGCGTCTCCCACTATCCGGCCGAAAACCCGTCCTGCCCGTACTGCGCCGGACATGACTTCGTGTGGGACGACGGCGACGGGGCAGTCTATTCGGGCGACGGGCGATGCAGAGGCTGCGGCGCCGACATCTCGATCACGCAGGTCGACAAGTCCGCGGCGTGATGCCGCGCGGCTGCGGTCGCGATCGCCGCGCGTCCCGCCGCGATCAGATGCCGAGGAATCTCGATCTGATGTCGACGAGCTTGAGGGCGAGCGAGGCGTTCTGCTCGACCAGGAGAATCGAGAGGCCCTCGCGCTTGAGCTTTGCGATCGCCTCCCACACGCCCTGGATGATGATGGGCGCGAGCCCCTCGGATGGCTCGTCCATGATCAGGCAGTCCGGGTTGGTCATGAGGCCGCGCCCGATCGCCAGCATCTGCTGCTCGCCGCCGGAGAGCGTGCGGGCGCGCTGGTTGCGGCGCTCCTGCAGGCGCGGAAACATCGCGTAGACGCGCTTCAGGTTCCAGCCATGACGATCGGGGCTTCGCTCCGCGACCAGCAGGTTTTCCTCGACGCTCAGCGTCGGAAAGACGCGACGGCCCTGCGGCACGAGCCCCATTCCGCCGCGCACCGTCTCGAACGACGGGATCGCCGTGATGTCCGCGCCCTTGAAGAGAATCCGTCCGCGCCGCGGCGGGGTAAAACCCACGATCGAGTTGACGAGCGTGGTCTTGCCGACGCCGTTGCGTCCGAGCAGCCCCAGGATGGTGCCCTCATCGAGCTTCAGGGAGAGTCCCTGCAGCACATAGGCGTCGCCGTAATAGGTGTGGATGTCGAGAACTTCCAGGATCGCCATGACTCAAGCAGTCCCCAGATAGACTTCACGCACCTTCGCGCTGCCGCGGATCTGCTCCGCCGCGCCGGTCTCCAGCACCTCGCCGAAATGCAGCACCGAAATATGATCCGCGACGTCGAATACCACGTCCATGTCGTGCTCGATCAGAAGGATCGCGAGATTCGGATCGAGCCGCCCGAGGAATTTTGTCATCTCCTGGGACTCGCCCGATGAGAGGCCAGCGGCGGGCTCATCCAGGAGCAGAATCTTCGGGTCGCTCGCGAGGCCGACCACGATCTCGAGCTGGCGCTGCTCGCCATGCGACAGATTGCGGACCTGCACATCCTTCCGGTCGAGGAAATCCGCCTGTTCCAGCAGGTCATGCGCCTTCTCGTACACGTCGCGGTACGACGAGAGGAAGCGCCACATCACGAATTTGGTCCGGCGCAGCCCCTTGATTGCCAGCAGCACGTTGTCGAGCACCGTCAAGCGCGGAAACAGGCTGGTGATCTGGAAGGTGCGCGCCATTCCGAGCGCGGTGCGCCGCTGGCTCGGCCAGCGCGTCACGTCCTGGCCGAACAGCACGACCTGACCCGCGCTGGCCGGCAGGATGCCGGTGATGACGTTGAAGAGCGTCGTCTTGCCCGCCCCGTTCGGGCCGATGATCGCCTTGCGATCGCCCGCGCAGATCTGCAGGCTGACGCCGCGCACGGCGTGGAGGCCGCCGAAGCTCTTGCACAGGCCCTTGAGCTCGAGCACGGGCTCTCCGCGCTGTCGGGCGTCAGTTTTCACGCGCGCTCCCTTGGTTGAAAGAGGCGGGGCCCGCAGTGAGCGCGGGCCCCTTTCCGGTCATTCGCAGAACTTGCAGGGCGGATAGTCGCGGCTGTAGACCGGCGTCTTGAGGAACTCGTCCTTCTTGAACTGCCCGAACTGATTGACGTTCGGATAGGTCTTGATGACGGTGTTCCAGAGCTCCTCCTTGTCGTAGCCGAACATCTTCTTCTTCTCGACCTTCTTGATGTAGATGTTCTGCACCGGGTTGCGCATCTCGTCGATGGAGACGGGGCCGCGCACCGTGTCCATCTTGAGGGCGGCGAGCTGCTTGATGAACTGGTCCGAGCCGGGATAGTGGCCTTTGTTCTGTTTCATGACCTCGTGGATCATCTGCGCGGTGGTGTAGTTCGTCTCCGAATAGTACGACGGCACCTTGTTGTACTTGGCGCGGTACGCCTTCACGAAGGTCGCGTTCTTCGGCGTGTCGAGCGCGGCGCTGTATTGCAGCGGCGAGACGTGGCCGATGACCTCCTCGCCCATCGACGGCAGCACGAATTCGTCGTAGCTCGTTCCGCCGCCGATCACCGGCTTCTTGTTGCCGGCGGCCGCCAATTGCTTGGGGAACTGAAGCGACATCGGCCCGACCATGAGCGTGAAGATCGCATCCGCGTCCTGCTTGATGGTCGGGATATAGGGTCCGAAGTCCTTGGTGCCGATCGGCGGCCAGATCTTCTGGATGATCTTGCCGCCGCACGCTTCGAACGCCCGCTGGAAGCCGCCGACCACCTCGTAGCCGAACGCGTAGTCGGCCCCGATGGCGACGATCTTCTTGTAGCCCTGATCGCAGGCCCATTGTCCGAACGGATGGCTCGGCTGCGAGCTCGACCATCCGGTGCGGATGAAATAGGGAAACTTGGAAAGGTCGCGCTGCGTCAGGTCGTCCGCCGCCGAGACCGGAGCGATGTAGATCGCGTCCTTCGAGCTCAGCGGCGCCAGCGCGTAGCCGGTCGAGGCCAGGAGGCCGCCGACGAACATCTGCACCTTGTCCTGCAGGATCAGCTTTTTGACCTTGGTGACGGCAGTGTCCGGCTTGCCCTGCTCGTCCTCGACGATGAACTTCACCTGCGCGCCGCCGAAGTCGTTCTTGACCTCGTCGAGATACATCTGAAAGCCGTCGACCATGTCCTTGCCGACCGCCGCGAAGATGCCGGTGGTCGGCGCGAGAAAGCCGATGCGCAGCTCTTCCGCGCCGGCGCTGCCGGCCGGACCGACGGCGAGCGCAAGGGCGCCCGACAGCAGGGGGCCAAACTTTCGAAACAGTCCGTATGTCATAGTCCTACTCCTTCGTTGTCATGGCCGTCCCGCTCAGGAAGGGACGGACACGGGCTGCTTGATCTCTCCTGGCTTTGCTTGCGTGTAACGCCACTGACGAAGTCGCTGCGGAATGCCCATCAACCCGCTGGGCAGATACAGAATGGTCAGAACATAAACCGCGCCCAACGCGTACTGCCACCACGGGACCAGCGTGCTGAGATATTCGCGCAATGCGATCACGATGAACGAGCCGATGACACCGCCCACCAGCGTTCCGGCGCCGCCCAGAACCGCCATCAGCAGCGCGTCGACCGACGTGGTCAGAACGACGTTTTCGGGGCTCACGATGCCGGCAGTATGGGCCCACAGCACGCCGGAGAGCCCGCCGAAGCCGCCCGCGATGACGAAGGCGATGTATTTGTGGAGCCACGTGTTGTAGCCCAGGATCTTCATGCGCAGCTCGCGCTCGCGAATTCCCGCCAGGCTTCGTCCGAACGGCGATCTCACCAGGACGTACATCAGCAGCAGCGACACCGCGAAAAAACCGAACACCAGGTAGAAGAATGTCACATCGTTCGAGAGGTCGATGCCGAACTTCGGCCGGCCACGCAGATTGAGGCCGTTGTCGCCGCCGGTGAGCGAATTCCACCGATAGGCCAATCCCCACACGCATTGCCCGAGCGCCAGCGTGATCATCAGGAAATAGACGCCGGTCGCGCGGATAGCGAGCAGCCCGAACACGGCCGCCAATGCGGCCCCGATCAGGAACCCGAACAGGACCACCAGCCAGAAATCGAATCCGAGGCCGAACTGATATTTCGTCGCCAGGATCGCGGTCAGGTAGGCGCCGACGCCGAGATAGGCGGCCTGGCCGAGCGACGCGAGGCCCGTGTAGCCGAGCAGGATGTCGAGGCTCATCACCAGGATGGAGAATGCGAGCGCGCGGGTGACCAGCAGGATCACGAACGAATTGGTCTGCGGGGTGACGATCGCGATGGCGGCCAGGACCGCGACGACCGCCAGGACCTTGTGACGGTTGTTCATGGCGTCGCGTTCAATCCCGCCCGAACAGGCCCGTCGGCTTCACGGCCAGGATCAGGGCCATCGGCGCGTAAAGCGTGAAGTAGGACACCTCGGGAAACAGCGCCTTGCCGAAATTGTCCGCGAGCCCGACCAGCAGGGCGCCGATCGCGGCGCCGCCCAGGCTGCCCATTCCGCCGATGATCACCACCGCGAAAGCGAGCGGCAGGATTTCGAAATCCAATCCGGGGTAGACGCCGAGAAAGGCGCCGCCGATCACGCCGCCCAATCCCGCCAGGAACGCCCCGAGCGCGAAGATGAACATGGAGATGCGCGACGTATCGATGCCGACGCCGCGCGCCATCTGCGCATCGTCGACGGTGGCGCGCACCGCGGCGCCCATGCGCGTCTTCTCCATCGCGAGCCAGAGCGCCACGCCAATGATGAGCGCGGTCGCGATCATGAAGACCCGATAGAGCGGCAAATAGAGACCGCCCACCACGATGCTTTTGGTCAACGCGTCGGGCGGATTGATATCGAAATTGTTGCCGGTCCAGATGTCGAGCGCGGCCTGCTGAAACAGGAACGCGAACCCGACCGTGAGCAGGACCTGCCGCAGCGGATCGAAACCCAGCGGCCGCAGGAAGAGGCGCTCCATCAGGAGGCCGATTGCGGCGATCGTGATGGCCGCTACCGGAAGCGCCAGCGCCCAGGAGCCCGTCGTCCAGATCACCGACAACGCCACGTAGCCGCCGAGGAGGAAATAGGAGCCGTGCGAGAGATTGACGATCCGCATGACCCCGAAGATGAGCGAAAGGCCCGCGCCCAGCAGAAAGAGGAGCGCGCCATACGAGATGCCGTTGAAGGCCTGGATCAGCCAGAAACGCGTGTCCACTGCCCCGCCGTCCTTCCCCTCGATTTTGGTCGGCCCGTTACGAGCTTACCTTAGGACACGGCCGGTCGACATGGCCAGATGCCGCAGGGCCGCCACCGCTGCGGCCACGAATCATCGGCCAAGCCGGATCGACGATTTCTGCGGATTGACCCCACTACATCGGCCGTATCTAGTTTGCCGGCCTTGGCCTTTGGAGGCCGAAGCGAGGAATTCGACATGGCCGCGCTGAGCGAGCGCCTCAATACGCCGATCTCGACCGCGGAATTGGAGCGACGCTGGAGCGCGGTGCGCGCCACCATGCAGGCGCAGAAAATCGACGTGCTGCTGATGCAGAACAACAACGACCACATGGGCGGGTACGTGCGCTACTTCACCGACATGCCGGCGGTGAACGGCTATCCCAACACGGTGGTGTTCCCGCGCGACGACGACATGACGGTCGTGACGCAAGGCCCGTTCGGCGGCGTGCAGGACATCGGGCGCGAGGTCGACGGCATGTGGCGCGGCGTCAAGCGCGTGCTCACCACGCCGAGCTATTCCTCCGCGCATTACACCGCGGCCTACGATCCGGAGCTCGCCGCCCAGGCGCTCGCGCCTTACGCGAAAGCCACCATCGGTCTCGTCGGCACCTATCAGATGTCGTACGCGCTGGTCGAGGACATCAAGCAGCGCTTTCCGGCCGCGAGCTACGTCGAGGCGTCGGAGCTGGTCGACCGCATCAAGGTGATCAAGAGCGCCGAGGAGATGGAGCTGATCCGGCGCACCGCGCGCATGCAGGACGGCGCCATGAAGGCGGCGTTCGACGCGCTCAAGCCCGGCATGAAGGACAGCGATGTCTCCGCGATCGCGGCGCATTACAGCATGCGCCACGGCAGCGAGCAGGGCATATATCTCTGCGCCTCCTCGCCGCTCGGCAAGCCCGGACGCATCAACATGCGCCATGCGCAGGACCGCGTGATCCAGAAGGGCGATCAGATCGCACTATTGGTCGAGGACAACGGGCCCGGCGGGTTCTACACCGAGCTCGGCCGCACCTGCGTGGTCGGCAAGGCGCCGCAGGCGATGAAGGACGAGCTCGCCTTCGTGCGGGAGGCGCGCAAGGTCACGCTCGACCTGCTCAAGCCCGGCACGCCGTGCAAGGAGATCTGGGAGGTCTACAACGCCTTCATGCGCCGGAACGGCCGGCCCGAGGAGGCGCGGCTCTATTGTCACGGCCAGGGCTACGATCTGGTCGAGCGTCCGCTGGTGCGCAAAGACGAGCCGATGACGATCGAGACGGACATGAACATCGTGGTCCATCCGACCTATCTGCACAACGGCTACCACAACTGGCTGTGCGACAATTACCTGATCGGCGGCAACGGCCCGGGCGACCGGCTGCACCAGTTTGCGGAGGAGATTACCGAGGTCGCGTGAGCGCGTCCGCGGCGCTCGCGATCACGTCGAGGGCGGGATCGGCTCAGGCGAACAGCTGCCGGTCCACCGAGTGGAGATCCTTCGGATCGAAATATTTGGCGGCCCATTTGCCGTCCGTCGAGAGGAACCATTTCTCCGCGACGGCGGCTGCCGTCTTTGACGCCGGCGGCGGCTTTTTTCTCGCGGCGGCCCGCCCTTCGCTCTGCTTGCCTTTGGTTGCCCGGCTGTCGAGGAAGTTGAAGTGATCGACCAGCAGGAGCGCTTCGATCGCGAACACGGTCGCGACGTCGCCGTCCGAGATGGCCAGGAGATTGTCGCCGTTGTTCTCTTCGCCGCCTTCCGCGAGATTCGACGAGCCGCAATAGACGACGGCATCCGGCCGGTTGAAACCGCACACGACGAACTTATGGTGCACCTGGTGGCCGAGCCCGATGTCGGGCACCTGATTGAACGGCTCCGGCAGCTTGGTGCTGGCCGGCTTGCCGGTCACCAGCACGCCGGTTTTTTCGCCGAGCGGGAAGAGCGCGATACCTTGCGGATTGTCGGATATTCCGAAGCTGAAGATGTTCTGCTGCTTATGCAGGTTATTGAGCGCGTTGTAGACGACGTTCTTCGCCATCCCGATCTCCATCACGGCGAAGAGGACGCTGCCGGTCGAGCTGCCCTTTTTTCCCTCCTGCTTGATGCGCGTGACCATGGCTTGCAGGAGCTTGTTGGTGAACGCGGTATCGTGCGGCGAGAACGTGATCGTGGTCTTCGGCGTCTGCGGCGAGGAGAACGAATACGACTGCGTTGCCCACTTCGACTTCGCGAATTTCGTCTTCGCGACTCCGTCGTTCCAGGCTTCGTCGAAGACACCCGCGTAAGCGGCGGCCACCTTCGGGTCGTTGAACACGAGCACGTGGTTCGAGTTCACATACAGGCCGGTGATGGAGAAATTGGTGGAGCCGGTGAGCACCTTCTTGGCGGCGCCGTTGGCCTTGTTGCGGACGACGAAGACCTTGTCGTGCGCATAGCGGCCGAACTTGCCACGGAGCAGGAGTCCCTTCTTGGCGGTCTTGTTGAACAGTTGTTCGAACCTGTCCTCGCGCGGCGGCCCCATGGTCTTCTTCGAGCTTGATTTTGCCTTCGCTTTCGCATTCGATTTTTTCGGCGTCGAGGCATGGTGGAGCGACGCATTGTCGAGGATGATGCGCACGCGCCCCTGCTTGCCGAGCTTGAGCAGAAGGCTGAGCACGTCGGGCTCGTTGAGATCGTAGGCGAACATGTCGAGGCGCAGCGATGTGTCCTTGAGCACCTCGTTCAGAATCCCGAACACCTTTTCACGGGCCGTGAAGCCCAGCCATTCGTATTGCTCCTGGTAGGTGAAGTGCTCGCCGCTCGCATTGACGCCCGACTCCTTCGAGGTATCGAAGATCAGGTTGGCCTTGTCGACCGGCTGGATGGTCGCCTTCGGCCCGAAATGATGGACGAACGCCTGCGATTGCACGTAACCGCGGGTGAATCCGAGCTCCAGGCCCTTGGTCTGGAAGCCATCCACCATGATCGTGACCGACGCGCCGAGCTGCTGATCGAGTGGCTGCAGCGCGCCATCCTTGTCGAAAAATCTCGGCGTGACCGTGTAGATGTACTTTCCACGCAATGGTTGCGTGTCTTGTATCGAGCCGGGCACGTGGATCCAACGGAATTTGTGGATCGGCGCGTTGATGCTGGAGTTCGCCGGCTCCTTGGGGTCCTGCGAGTGGCCGCTCGCATTCTCGAACTGAAGCTGATTGTGAACGTAGTAGGGATCCTGGCCATCCGGCTTGCATTGAATCGTGAACCCGGCGAGGTCCTGTGCATCCTTTTCAGCCAGGTTGAACGCGAGCAGCGTCTTCACATCTCCCCGATATGCCGTCAGCGAGAACGAACCCTTCGCGGCTTTTTCACTGACGCTGGTCATCGAGGCCTCCTGCCAATTTGAACGGCGGCCTCAACCATAACTGATATTCGGAAAAACAAGCAACCAAGGCGCTCGGGTTGCTGCTTCGCCTCTGCAGGCGCGCTGACGCGCCGATCACTGCCCCAACCGCTTCGCCAGCGGTCCCACTTGTCGATCTCGCTCGCCATGTAGGCGGTGATCTCCGCCACGCCACCAAAGGGCACACCGAAAACGAACGCTGCGGCCGCGACAGACGATCTCGTAAGGCTTGCGCGCACCCCCGTCTCGCTTGCGAGCGACGATGAAATGCGTGTATCACTTTGAACCTGTTCGCAAGTTCGAAAAACCCCGTGTCCCGCGATCATTTTCTCCAGATTCCACCATCCGTCGGCAGCGCGGCCGGGCCAGCAGGTCGTGCCCGATGAAACCCGCCCGCTTCACCTATCATGCGCCCTCCACCGTCGAGGAAGCCGTGGCGCTCCTCGCCAAGGTCGCGTCCGATGACGGGCGCGTGCTTGCGGGCGGGCAGAGCCTGGTGCCCACCATGGCGTTCCGCCTGGCGCGGCCGACCCATCTCGTCGACATCAACAACATCGCGGCGCTGAACCGCCTGGCGATCGACGGCGGCAAGCTTGCGATCGGCGCCTGCGTGCGCCACACCGCGTTCCACCGCCCGCCGGTCGACGGCCCGCTCGGCAAGCTGCTGGCGCTCGTCGTGCGGCACATCGCGCATTATCCGATCCGCACGCGCGGCACCTTCTGCGGCAGCATCGCCAATGCCGACCCCGCCTCCGAATGGTGCACCGTCGCGGTCGCGCTCGACGCCGAGATGGTGGCGCGCAGCGCGCGCGGCACGCGTGTCATCGCGGCGAAGGATTTTTTCGACAGCATCATGACGACGGAGCTGCGGGACGACGAACTCCTCACCGAGGTCCGCCTGCCGCTGCTGCCGCCCGACACCAAGGTCGGCTTCTGCGAGTTCAGCCGGCGCGCCGGCGATTTCGCCATCGCGATGGCGCTCGCGACCTACCGCCTCAAGGACGGCAAGATCGTCGAGCCGCGCGTCGCGGTCGGCGGCGCTGAGCCGTACGCGCGGCGCATTGCGCAGGCCGAGAAGGCGCTCGACGGACAGGCGCCCGCCGCGAAAGCCTTCGTCGCCGCCGCGGAAGCCGCCGCCGCTGCGGTCGATCCGATGGAAGACGTGCACAACAGCGCGGTGTACCGGCGCGAACTGGTGCTGGCGATGACGCGCCGCGCGCTCGAGCGGGCCGCGGCGTGACCGTTCGCGCGATGGGTATAGAGAGCAACAAGTGGATCGGCCGCTCGGTGGAGCGGCTGGAGGACCCGCCGCTGGTGACCGGCCGCGGCTCCTATGCGGGCGATATCTCGTTCCCACATCAGCTGCACATGCGCATCGTGCGATCGAGCCACGCGCACGGCGACATCGTCTCCATCGACACGAGCGCGGCGCGCGCAATGAAGGGCGTGGTGGCGGTGTGGACTGCCGCCGATATCCCCGACGTGCCGCCAGTCGATTTCCGCGAAGGCCGCATCGAGAAGCTCGAGCCGTGGCGCCAGCCCGTGCTCGCGACCGATCGCGTGCGCTACGTCGGCGAGCCGGTCGCCGCCGTGTTCGCCGAGGACCCTTACGTCGCCGAGGACGCGGCCGATCTCGTCACCATGGAGATCGCGGAGCTGCCGGTGCTGCTCAACGCCGAAGCCGAGCCCGCCGAGTTCTCGTCCGGCCGCACCACCGAGGCGACCATCGTGCGCCAGGGCTACGGCGACGTGGAGGCGGTGTTTCGCGACGCCCATATGGTCGTCGAGCTCACGCTCACGGTCGGCCGCCACAGCGGCGTGCCGGTCGAGACGCGCGGCGCCATCGGCCGCTACGACGCTTCGCGCGACATGCTGGAGCTGCACGGCGCCGCCAAGGTGGTGCACCGCAATCGCGACCTGATCGCACGCATGCTCAAGCGCAGCCCATCGGCGATCAGCGTGCACGAATCCCATGTCGGCGGCGGCTTCGGCATCCGCGGCGAGATCTATCCCGAGGATATTCTGGTCTGCGTCGCCGCGATGCGGCTCGGCCGTCCGGTGAAATGGATCGAGGACCGGCGCGAGCATCTGATCTGCGCCAACCACTCGCGCCAGCAGACGCACCGCATCAAGGCGGCGGTCGACGCGCAAGGCACGATCCTCGCGATCGACGACGAGTTCTGGCACGACCAGGGCGCCTATGTGCGCACCCACGCGATCCGCGTCGCGATGATGATCTGCGGCATCCTGCCGGGCCCCTATCGCGTGTCGGCCGCTTATCGCTCGATCGGCCATTTCCGTCTCACCAACAAGACGCCGGCCGCGACCTATCGCGCACCCGGCCGCTACGAGACCACCTTCGTGCGCGAGCGCCTGGTGGATGCGATCGCGCAAAAGCTCGGACTGGACGCGATCGAGGTGCGGCGGCGCAACGTCATCACCAAGGACGAGATGCCCTACGCGCGGCCGCTCGAGGCGCTGGGCGAGGAAATCCATTTCGACTCCGGCGACTACGCGGCGCTGCTCGACAAGGTGCTGGCCGCCGCCGATTGGCAGGCGCTGCAGGCGGACCTCAAGCGCCGGCGCGCGCAGGGCGAGCTGGTCGGCGCGGGTCTCGCCATGTTCGTGGAGAAGAGCGGCCTCGGTCCCGCCGACGGCGTGCAGATTTCCGTCGACACCTCGGGCGCGGTCGAGGTGGTCACGGGCGGCGCCTCGATCGGCCAGGGATTCGAGACCGTGATGGCGCAGGTCTGCGCCGAGACGCTGGGCGTCGATTATCGCAACGTGCGCGTCATCCACGGCCAGACTGACCGCATCGCCTACGGCATCGGCGCGCACGCCTCGCGCGCCACCGTGATGACGGCGTCGGCGACCCACAACGCGGCGCTGAAGGTCCGCCAGAAGGCGCTCGAATATGCGGCCGAGATGATGCAGGCGCCGGTCGACGCGCTCACCATCCTGGACGGCAAGGTGGTGCGGACCGATCGCGCCGCGAGCCCCTCGATAACGCTGGCCGAGATCGCCAACGGCCTTTCGCCCACCTCGAAGACGCGCGGCGCGCGCGACCCCGGACTCTCGGCCGAGGGCTGGTTCAACGTCGAGCACCAAGTCTACCCTTATGGCACCCATGTGGCGGTCGTGCGCGTCGACCGCGCCACCGGCGGGGTCACGGTCGAGCGCTACATCATCGGCTACGACATCGGCCGGGCGATCAACCCGATGCTGGTGAAAGGGCAGATCGTCGGCGGCTTCGCGCAGGGGCTGGGCGGCGCGCTCTACGAAGAATTCATCTACAACGAACGCGGCGATCCGCTGTCCGCGAGCTTCATGGACTATCTAATGCCGACCGCGCGCGAGACACCGGACGTGGACGTGATCCTCACCGAGGAGGCGCCGAGCCCGCTCAATCCGCTCGGCATCAAGGGCGCGGGCGAAAGCGGCATCACCGGCGTGGGCGCAACGATCGCGTCGGCGATCGACGACGCCATCGGAATGCCGGGCGCCATCACCGAGCTGCCGGTCACGCCGCAGCGGCTCAAGCATATTCTGAACGGCCGCCGGTGATATAATGAATCGGCAACCTAACCACACCGTCATGGCCGGGCTTGTCCCGGCCATCCACGCCTTCGATCTTGCTCGGCACCAAAGACGTGGATGCCCGGCACAAGGCCGGGCATGACGGATCATACGGAGCCCCCCATGCAGAGCACGCTCGAGTCCCGCGCCAAGGAACGCGCATCGAACGAAAGCTCGCGGCCCAAGCAGGACCTGCGGGTCTGGCTGGCGCAACTCGAGGCGGCGGGCGAGCTCAAGCTCATCACCGGCGCCGAGCGCGAGCGCGAGATCGGCGGCATCGTCGACGTCTACCAGCGCACGCGCAACAGCCCGGCCGTCATGTTCGACGAGATCCCCGGTTACCCGAAGGGCTACCGCGTCGTCGCCAACATCCTGACCAGCGTGCGCCGCATCAACATCACGCTCGGCCTGCCCACCGATGCGAGCGAGATGGACCTGGTCGGGTTCTGGCGCAACTACATGAAGCAGACCAAGACGATTCCACCGGTGACGGTGCAGAGCGGCCCGCTGCTGCAGAACTCCTACAGCGGCAATGACATTGATCTGCTCAAGATCCCGACGCCGCGCTGGCACGAGCATGACGGCGGCTACTACATCGGCACCGGCTGCATGGTGATCATGAAGGATCCGGACTCGGGCTGGATCAACTACGGCGCCTACCGCATCCAGGTGCACGACAGGAACGTCGCGTCCGTGATGACCTCGAAGGGCAAGCACGGCAACCTGATCATGCGCAAATACCATGAGCGCGGCGAGCCCTGCCCGATCGCGGTCGTGATCGGCATGCATCCGGCGCTGTTCATGGTGGCGGGCATCGAGATTCCCTACGGCAAGAACGAGTACGACGCGGCCGGCGGGCTGATCGGCGAGCCGGTCGAGGTGGCGAGCGGCGCGCTCCTCGAAAACGTCAAGACCGGCGACGCCATCGACCTGTTCAAGATCCCGGTGCCGCGCTGGCACGAGCACGACGGCGGCTACTACATCGGCACCGGCGACATGGTACCGCGACCAGCCGGTGCTGCTCGGCGCCATTCCGGCGATGCCGCCGAACGACGACACCTTCTATCGCGGCACCTACCGGTGCGGCGCGGTGTGGAATCAATTGGAGGCGGCCGGGGTGCCCGAAGTGAAGGGCGTGTGGTCGCACGAGGCGGGCGGCAGCCGGCTCTGGCTCACCGTCGCGATCAAGCAGCTCTACGGCGGCCACTCCAAGCAGGCCGGCCTGATCGCCTCGCAGTGCCACGCGGGCGCCTACGCCAACCGCTGGGTGGTCGTTGTCGACGACGACATCGATCCGGCCAACATGAACGAAGTGATCTGGGCCATGTGCACGCGTTTCGATCCGCGCGAAGGCATGGAGGTGCTGCGCGGCTGCTGGAGCACGGTGCTCGACCCGATGGCCTATGGCCCAGACGACCCGCGCAACGCCCGCGTCGTGATCGACGCCTGCCGCCCGTGGTCGCGGCGCGACACTTTTCCGATCGAGGCGCGCTCGAGCAAGGAGCTCGACGACCACGTCCGTACGAAATTCGGCAAAGACTTGCCGAAGGGGTTTTGAATGCTTCCCCACACACGCTCCGTCATGCCCCGCGCAAGCGGGGCATCCAGTACTCCATTTCGGGCGTCAGTGAGTACTGGATTGCCCGCTTGCGCGGGCAATGACGAACCGAGAAATTGTGATTTGCAGCAATGACCGACAAAGTCGACATAACCCTCAACATCAACGGCCGCGATTATCCGATCCGGGTCGAGCCGCGCAAAACGCTGGTCGACGCCATCCGCGACGACTGCGGGCAGACCGGCACCCATATCGGCTGCGAGCACGGCATCTGCGGCGCCTGCACCGTGATCCTCAACGACGAGGCGGTGCGCGCCTGCCTGATGTTCGCCGTGCAGGCGAACGGCAAGCGCATCCGCACGGTCGAAGGGCTCGCCGACGGCGACAAGCTCTCGCCGTTGCAGGACGCGTTCATCCAACACCACGCCCTGCAATGCGGCTTCTGCACGCCCGGCTTTCTGATGCTGGCCACCAACGTGCTCGAGCAGCAGCCCGACATCGACGACGAGGAGCTGTTGGACGTGCTCGCGTCCAACCTCTGCCGCTTCACGGGCTACCAGAACATCATCAAGGCGGTGCGCGCCGTGCGCGACGACCTGCGCAAGGCCACGGCGCGATGACGGACGGCTATCCGGCGCCTCCGCGCGCGGAGGAACGGAGAGTCCTTGGCCATCCGGTTCCGCGCATCGAGGACCGTCCGCTCGTCACCGGCCATGGCCGCTACGCAGGCGACGTCTCGTTTCCCC
>WNFF01001631.1_pt1 | contig 23526 bp, 28 predicted proteins | sample 5400441 | NCBI WGS metagenome assembly WNFF01 (sample SAMN13153345, study PRJNA577476) | soil metagenome | isolation source: 120 cm saprolite under Douglas fir tree site 2 hole 3 replicate 1 | place: USA:California | collected 2015-04-18
CGCTGAAGACGGCGGCGACGACGGCGGATCAAGAAACCACGCGCTCCGTCCTCGCGAACCATCGCCAGCGGATCGAAGCGGACGTGCTGATGCTCGTGTCCCCGGAGGGCAGCATCGCTGCCGATACGCGCCAACCCGGCCGTCTCGGCGCAGCGTTCCCGCTGTCGCGTCTTCTGGAGGAAGCCGACCAGGCGGGCGAGGCGTCTCGGATCGTCATGATCGACGGCGGTCTGTGCCGGCTTGCGATCGTGCCCCTGCTCGCACCCGTCCCGATCGCGTGGCTCTGTGCAGGGTTCGCGATCGACGATCGAAGCGCCGCCGACCTGCGCCGGCTGACCGGGCTGCACGTGTCCTTCCTCCGCCGTCAGGATTCCGGCTTCACAGTGCACGCGTCGACCCTCGACGGCGCCGACCGGGACGAGCTACAGCGAGGGCTGGCGGCCGCCCGCACAGCAGGCGTGATCAAGCTCGGAGGCCACCGCACGCCCGCTCTACATCGGCACGCCGGCCGCACCCGTCCTGTTCGACAAGCCGGGCGTCGTCGCGCTCGGCTGCAACATCCACGACTGGATGCTGGCTTATATCTACGTGCTGACCACGCCCTACTTTGCCAAGACGGCCGTCGACGGCAAGGCGCGTCTCGACGGGCTCACCCCCGGTACCTACGAGGCGCGCGTCTGGCAGCCGCGGATGCGCGGCGACATCGAGAAGACAGCGAAGCCGGTCACCCTCGCCGCCGGCGAGCCGGGACAGGTGGCGTTCGTCGTGTCGCTCAAGGCGGAGTGGCGCGCGCCGCGGGCGCCCGATTCCTACACCCGATTCCTACAAGGGAGCACAGGGAAGCTAGCTTTCCGGAAATGGTGGCTCAAGAAGCGCCCTTTCGATCAGTGATTGACCGGCCCAATCCTGGCCAAGAGAGCCCTAAGCTCCTGATCTTCCTCAAGATTCAAACTCGGTATCGGATTTGCCCCTATGGGCTGCCATGGACAACGTTAAGCGAGGCACCAGGGTCGAAGGCCAGGATCGGATCATCGAGCGCCATTTGCTCGGCTTGGGGGTCCTGCTTCTGACGGTGACGACGGGGTACCTGCTGTCCGGACTCTCGGGTGGGCGAGAGGCGCTTCCCACTGCACATCAGGCACGTGCCGCGAGCGCTCAAGCTGAGAGCACATCGGCCGACATGAACACCGACTCCGAGATCGCAATCGACGCGCACATCAGAGAGGTCGCCTCTCGATACGGCATGTCGGCGGAGCTCGTCGCCGCGGTGATCGAAGCGGAGTCCGAGTTCAACCCACGCGCCGTCTCCCGCCAGGGGGCGCAGGGGCTCATGCAGCTCATGCCCAAGACCGCCGCCACCCTGGGGGTGGACGATCCCTTCGATCCGCGAGCGAACATCGAGGCCGGCGTCCGGCATCTGCGCGCCCTCATGGATCGCTTCGGGAACAACCTGCCGCTCGTGCTCGCCGCCTATAACGCCGGCGAGCTCGCGGTCATCAAGCATCACGGCGTCCCCCCGTATCGTGAGACGCGTGCGTACGTCAATCGCATCCTGAAAAGGCTCGACCGCGCCACCCCGGCCGTACGGCTCTAGTCCTCTGCTCCCTTCGCTCTGATATTCTGACGCGGATGGCGCGCGCGTTCGTGTCGCATTCCTCCCACTGGGGCGCCTTCGAGGCCGAGGTCGCGGACGGCACGGTCGTCGCGATCCGCCCCTATGGGCGCGACCCCGATCCCTCGCCGCTCCTCGGCAACATCGTCGACAGCCTGCGGCACCGGGCTCGGATCGCACAGCCAATGATCCGTGCCGGCTGGTTCGACCGGGGCCCGGGCGCAGACGCGCGCCGCGGCGCGGAGCCGTTCGTGCCGGTCAGCTGGACGACGGCGATCGACCTGCTGGCGCGCGAGCTGCGGCGCGTCTACGACCAGTACGGGGGCGCGGGCGTGTACGGCGGCTCGTACGGCTGGAGCAGCGCCGGGCGCTTTCATCACGCGCAGAGCCAGCTCCACCGGTTTCTCAACTGCCTCGGCGGCTACGTGCGCGGCGAGCATAGCTACAGTAACGGCGCCCAGTCGGTCATCATGCCGCGCGTCGTCGGGTCGATGCGCGAGTTCCTGGACCGGGCGACGGCGTGGTCGGTGCTCGAGCGGCACACCGAGCTTTTCGTCTGCTTCGGCGGCATTCCGATCAAGAACACGATGGTGAGTCCCGGCGGCGCCAGCCGGCACCCGGCGCGCGACCACCTGCGTGCGGCGCGCGCCCGCCGTGCCGAGTTTGTGCTGGTGAGTCCGCTGCGCGACGATCTGCCCGGATTCGTCAGCGCCGAGTGGCTTTCGATCGTGCCGGGGAGCGACGTCGCCGTCATGCTCGCGCTCGCGTACACCCTCGTCGACGAGGGGTTGCACGACCGCGCGTTCCTCGAGCGCTACTCGGTTGGATTCGACCGCTTCGAGCGCTATCTGCTCGGCGCGGCGGACGGCTGTCCGAAGACGCCCGCGTGGGCCGAGCGGCTGTCCGAGATTCCCGCGGCAACGATCCGGGCGCTGGCGCGACGGATGGCCGCGAAGCGGACACTGATCAACGTGAACTACGCGCTCCAGCGCGTCGAGCACGGCGAGCAGGCGCCGTGGCTCGCCGTGACGCTGGCGGCGATGCTCGGCCAGATCGGGTTGCCGGGCGGGGGCTTCGGCCAGGGCTACGGCTCGCTCGGCTACATCGGTCGGGCGCCCCTGCGCGTCGGCCCGCCCACGTTGCCGCAAGGGCGCAACTCGGTCAGCGACTTCATTCCCTTCGCGCGGCTGGCGGACATGCTGCTGCATCCGGGTGAGCCGTTCGACTTCGACGGCCAGCGACTGACCTATCCCGAGATCCGCTTGGTCTACTGGTGCGGCGGGAACCCGTTCCACCACCATCAGCATCTCGCACGCCTGCGCAAGGCGCTCGCGCGGCCGCAGACGATCGTCGTGCACGATTCGTTCTGGACGCCGATGGCCCGCCACGCCGACATCGTGCTGCCGGCATCGATGACGCTCGAGCGGAACGACATCGGAGGCTCCCCGAATGACACGTGCCTGATCGCCATGCGCCAGGCGGTCGCGCCCTGGGGCGAGGCTCGAAGCGACTTCGCGATCTTCGCCGACCTCGCAGCCGCGCTCGGTGTCGGCGAGCGCTTCGGCGAAGGCCGGGACGAGATGGCCTGGCTGCGACACCTTTACGACGGCTGGCGCTCTCGCGTCGCGGACGACGGCGGCTCGGCGCCGCCGTTCGATGAGTTCTGGGAGGCCGGATTCCTCGACGTGCCCGGGGTCGACGAGGACCTGGTGCTGTTCAAGCAGTTCCGCGCCGACCCCGAGCGCATGCCCCTCGGGACGCCGAGTGGCAAGATCGAAATCTTCTCGGCGACCATCGACGGGTTCCGCTACGCGGACTGCCCGGGGCATCCGACCTGGCTCGAGCCCGCCGAGTGGCTCGGCGCACCGCTCGCCCGGCGCTACCCGCTCCACCTCGTCGCAAACAACCCGACAGCGCGCCTGCACAGCCAGCTCGACGTCGGCGCCTTCAGCCAGTCCACCAAGGTGCGAGGGCGCGAGCCGATCCGCATCCACCCCGCCGACGCCGCCGCGCGCGGCATCCGCAGCGGCGACGTGGTGCGCGTGTTCAACGACCGCGGGAGCTGCCTCGCCGGCGCCGTGCTGACCGACACCGTGCGCCCGCGCGTGGTGCAGCTCTCGACCGGCGCCTGGTACGACCCGCTCGACCCCGCCGACCCTGACGCGATGTGCGTCCACGGTAACCCGAACGTCCTCACGTTCGACCGCGGCACCTCGAAGCTCGCCCAGGGCTGTTCGGGCCAGCACGCTCTCGTGGAAGTCGAGCGATGGACAGGGCCGCTGCCGCCGATACGCGCGTATGATCCGCCGGCGCTCGAACGGCGCGGCGGGGTTTTGCGCTCACCGGGCTATTCCGGGCCCCGCCTCCGGGTGCTACGATACCGGCCAAGGGGAGGGCGATCATGGACATCAAGGGGATCATCGGGGTCAAGCACGTCGTCCTGAAGGTCCGAGATCTGGAGAAGGCCCGGCAGTTCTACTGCGGCGTGCTGGGCATGAAGCTCGGACAGTGGGATCCCGAGCGCGGCATGTTCCTGCGCTTCAACGACTACCACCACGACATCGCGATCTTCAAGACCGGTCCCGACGCCGATCCGCCGAAGAAGAACCAGGTGGGGCTCGTGCACGTCGCGCTGCTGGTCGACGGCCTGGAGACCGTGAAGGCGTGGTACGCGCGCTGCAAGTCGCTGGGCGTGCCCATCGTCGGCACGGCAGATCACGCCGTGACCAACAGCATGTACATCGAGGACCCGGAGGGTAACGTCCTCGAGATCTACTGCGAAGCGAAGGAGTACGACTGGCACACTCAAGGGATGGGCTTCATCAACAAGCCCATCAACCTCGAGCCGGCGGTGGCCGCCGCCAGCAGCTGAGACCCGGGGCTTACGTTCCGGCCTCCCATCTGCGGCCCCACTTCTCGTCGAAGGTCACGTCCTCTACGGCCCGGCGATTGGTGGGGCCGTGTCTGCTTGATCTCCTTCTCGAAGCCCCGCCGCGGGCGAGTCGTCAGCACGCTCGCCAGCCCCAAGCCCGCGCGCGGCCAGCAGCATGTTCTGGACCGCCGGGTAGATGCTCGCGCCGCGGTTGATGTCGCTCGGAGAGCCATCGTGCTGCAGGCAGCAGAGGATCAGCACCGGCACCTCGTGCAGATGCTCGGCCAGGTGTTTGGCGGCGGGCATCGTTTCTCGCCATGGTCCTGGCTTCGGCCTCGTTTCCCGGGACTCTGTGGCCGGGTACCGGAGTGATGCGGTAGCGCTCCTGGATCCAGCGCTTCGTCTCCGGGTCTTTGATGACGATGAAGCGCCAGCGCTGCTGGTTGCCGCCGCTGGGCGCGCGGGTGCCCGCTTCCAGGACCGCTGCGTGTGCATCGCCTCGAAAAAGGCCGAGCTCCTCAGCCATGCTCAGTCGAAGATGATGCCGCCGTCTACGTTGAATGACTGGCCGGTGATGTTGCGCGCGCCGGGCGAGGCGAGGAAGACCGCCAGCGCCGCGATGTCTTCGGGCTCGTTCGGGCGTCCGAGCGGGATGGCGGCGTTGCGCCGGCGCTCCATCTCCTCGACCGTCACCCCGTCGGCCGCCGCGCGCGTCCGCAAATTGGCGTCGGAGAGCGCGGTGAGCGTGGTGCCCGGGCAGATGGCGTTCACGTTGATGTTGTGCGGAGCGAGCTGGAGGGCCGCCATGCGCGTCATACTGATGACGGCGCCCTTGCTGCCGGCGTAGATCACGTTCGAGGCGCCGGTGAATCCCTTGCCCGCGATGGAGGCGATGTTCACGATGACGCCGCTGCGTCGCGGAATCATCTCACGCGCGACCCGCTGCAGGCAGAAGAACACCCCTTTGCCGTTGACCGCGGCGGGTGACGCCGGCGTTGTTCACGAGGATATCGACCTGGCCGAACGTGTCGGCGGCCTGACGGGCCATCCCGTCGATGCTCTTGAGGTCCCCGACGTCAGCGCCGAGAGCCAGCCCCTTGCGCCCGAGCGCGCTGACAGCGTCGGCCGTCGCCTTGACAGCCCCCTGGTCGACGTCGACGGCGACCACGTGCGCCCCGGCGCGCGCCAGAGCCAGCGCCGTCGCGCGGCCGATGCCGCGCGCGGCGCCGGTGACGATCGCAACTCGATCCGTGAGCGGCTGGCCGGCGTCGGCCATCGCTATGTCCCGGGTGGGGTCAGGAGCTCCGGGATCACCCACTTGGGCGGGCGGCCCGAGGCGACGCGCTGGATGTTGTCGAACCCGTTGCGGAACCGGGCGGTCCAGTTCTCCCAGGTCGGCCCGGCCGAGTGCGGCGTGAGGGTGACGTTCTTCAGCGCGTAGAGCGGGTGATTCGGCTTCGCCGGCTCCTCGACCAGCACGTCGAGCCCGGCCGCCAGGATCTGCCCCTCCGTCAGCGCCTTGTGAAGCGCGGTCTCGTCCACGACCGGGCCGCGACAGGTGTTGACGAGGATGGCGCTCTTCTTCATCATCGCGAGCTCACGCGCGCCGATGAGATTGCGCGTGCTGTCGTCCAGCGGCACGTGCAGGGTCACGACGTCCGAGGTGCGGAGGAGCTCGGTGAACAGGACGAAGCGCAGGCCGAGGGCGTCCTCCTGGTCCTCGGTGAGCCGCGCGATGTCGTAGTACTGGATGTTCATGTCGAACGCGTGCGCGAGCCGGGCGACCTTCTTGCCGATGTTGCCGAGACCGACGATGCCGAGCGTCTTGCCGTGGAGCTCGAACACCCGCGAGTCGACATGGTTGCCCACGCGCCACTTGCCGGAGACCACATCGTTGTGGAACACGACCAGCCGCTTCAGGACCGCGAGCATCAGCATGATCGCGTGCTCCGAGACGGCGATCGCGTTGGCGCCGCCGTTGTTGGCGACCGGCACCTTCGCCTTCCGCGCCGACTCGATGTCCACGCGGTCGTAGCCGGCGCTGAGGAGCTGGACCAGCTTCAGCTTGGGCGCCGACCGGAAGAACTCGCCGCCGATCGGGCGACCGAGCCCCATGACGTACTCCGCGTCCTTGACCGCGTCGTAGAACGCCGGGGTGTCCTGGTCGACCACCACGAGCTCGAAGCCGGGAGGCGTGAGCAATTTCGCGATGTCGAGGATCGCGTCGGGTTGTTTGGGAATGAAGACGATCTTGGTCGCCATGTCCGGCTCCTTTTGCGGTTTGACGAGGCGGTTACGCCAGTGGAACGGTCGCCGTCACGCAGATCTGGTTGCCGAGAACGCGCGTCGTGTGTCCCTTGCCCGTCGTGTCCTCGACGAGTCGCGCGTCGCCCGGGCCGAACACGTGCTTCGAGCCGTCGCCAAGGCCGATCTCGAGCTGTCCGGAGAGAATGATCACGAACTGGCGGCGAGGGGCCGGATGCCAGTCGAGGAACTGGCCGGCGGGCCACTCCCGAAACGAGATCTGACTCGCGGCGAGCCCCTTCAGCCAGTCGGGCTTGGCCTTGAGGTCGATCGTCTCGATGTGCGCTTGCTGGTCCGCGCCCGCGTACAGCCGGAATGTCCCCATCGCGCCCTCCACTCTCAAAGTCGCCTCGGACGGCGGGGCCCCAGCCCCCGCGTTGCCCAAATGTCCACACTCGTCGTCGTGGCCGGAACCGGAGGGGATGCTAGCATAGAAGCCGACCCATGACCGGCCGCATGCCGGGACCGACGTCCCACACGTTCTTCTCGCAGCGCCTGCGCCTTCACTACGTCGACTGGGGCAATCCGACGAAGGCGCCCCTGGTCTTCCTGCACGGCGGGCGCGACCACTGCCGGAACTGGGACTGGGCCGCCGCGGCGTTGCGGGACGACTGGCACATCATCGCGCCCGATCTCCGCGGGCACGGCGACAGCCAGTGGTCGACCGACGGCAGTTACACCCTGGCGGGCTACATCTACGACCTGGTCCAGCTCATCCATCAGCAGCGCCTGGCTCCCGTGACGATCATCGCCCACTCGCTCGGCGGCCAGATCGCCTTACGCTACGCCGGCATTTACCCGAAGACCGTGGCCCGGCTGGTGTCCATCGAGGGGCTCGGCCCGCCACCCGCATGGCTCGCGCAGGCCGCCTCGAAGACGATCGTCGAGCGCATGGAGGGATGGATCGCCGAGCAGCGCAATCTCGCCGGCCGACTGCCCCGTCGCTACGCCTCGATCGAGGACGCCTTCCGGCGCATGCAGGAGGAGAACCCGCACCTCACGGCCGAGCAGGCCCGGCACCTGACCGTGCACGGCGTCAATCAGAACGAGGACGGGACGTACAGCTGGAAGTTCGACAACTACGTGCGCGCGTGGCCGCCCTACGACATGCGCGGCCGCGACATCCAGCTTCTCTGGTCGCGGATCGAATGCCCCACGCTCCTGATGTACGGCAAGGAAAGCCGGGCGGGCAATCCGGCCGAAGACGGCCGGGCCCGGCATTTCCGCCACGCCCAGGTCGTCGGCGTCGAAGGCGCCGGCCACTGGCTCCATCACGACCGCCTCGACAACTTCCTGAAAATCATCCGCACCTTCCTCACCCCCGACAAGACAGTGCGATAGACGCGTGGGTGGATAGACGGCGGCGGTGGGGTCACAGGACCCGTTCTCGTCAGGGCGGCGACGGGCGCGTGCTGCGTGGTCGGGCGACCCCTTCCCCGACCCCCCGCCTGACTGCGGCACCCGCCCGCCGGCCAGGAAACGCTAACGCGACTCGGAAGTCTCGATCCCCACCACCAGCCGTCGCCCGTTCACGACCGCGAGCGTGACGGGCTCTCCATCCCGCAGGCTCGTCCGCCGCGAGGTCGTCCGCGGCGTGAGCAGAAAGGTCACTAAGCGCGCGGTCATCCCGCCGGACGGAGGCAGCCGCAGGAATCCGACGAGCTCGACCTCCACGTCATCGGCAGAGCCGGCCGCGGTCCGACAGGTTCCGGCGACCAGGAACGTGACGACCAGGACCGCTGCGGCAACCCGCTGTCCGACCACCACGCTATCATCCCCCAGATTGGCGTTGCGGCGAGGGCCCCGACACAGGCATCCTCGGGGCCGTGTGGATCGCGGTAGAGCAACGCAAGCACTGAGGGCTCGGGCCTGAATGGCCCGACAGAAAGCGAGGACGCCTGTGCCACAGCGGCTCGAGGGGTTGGAGCGGTTGGCCGTCCTGATCCTGCGTCTCTTCCTGGGCTTCGTCTTCGTGATGCACGGATCTCAGAAGCTCCTGGGCGCGTTCGGCGGCAGCGGTGTCCCGGGCTTCGCCGGCCAGCTCGCGAAGTACGGAATCGAGCCGCACCTCCTCTGGGCCTGGGTCGTGGCCATCACCGAGTTCGTCGGCGGCATCTGCATCTTCTTCGGGTTCCTGACCCGCTTCTGGGCGGCGGGACTCGTGATCGACATGACGGTCGCGGTGGTCAAGGTGCATCTGGTCAACGGTTTCTTCTGGAGCAACCGTGGCTTCGAGTTCGTGCTCACCCTCGGGGTCATCGCCCTGGTGCTGCTGATGACGGGGCCCGGCTCTCTCTCGATGGACCGGGCCATCGGGATCGAAAAGCGCGCGACCTGAGCCGGCGAAAATCCAGCGTACGCCGGTGAACCCACTGCTCGAAGCGAGGGCGATCAGCAGGAGTTTCGGCGGGGTTCAGGCCCTCGATCGCATCGAGCTCTCCGTGAACGGCGGAGAAGTGCTCGGGCTCATCGGCCCGAACGGCGCCGGGAAGACCACGCTGTTCAACGTCATCTGCGGCCTCAGACCCACGGCGGGACGCGTGCTGTTCAAGGGGGAGGACATCACCGGCCTCCCGCCGCATCAGATCTGCCGGCGCGGGATCGCGCGGACTTTCCAGCTCACCCGCCCGTTCGCCGAGCTCTCCGTTCGCGACAACATCGCCGCGGCCGTGCTGTTCGGCCGGAATCCCCGACGCGTCACCGGTCTGCACGAGGCGCGGCGAACGGCCGACCTCGTCCTGAGCTCGGTCAAGCTCGACCGGCGCAGGGAGGCGCGGGCAGGAGAGCTCCTGTTCTCCGAGCGTCGCCGGCTCGAGCTGGCCCGGGCCCTGGCGACGAGTCCCGAGCTCCTGTTGCTCGACGAGGTGATGGCCGGGCTCACCGTCGGCGAGGCGCAGGAGATGGTCGAGATCTTGGGCGTGCTCAGGCGAGAATTCTCGCTCACCCTGCTGGTCATCGAGCACGTCATGAAAGTGGTGATGACGATGTGCGACCGCATCGTCGTCCTCGATCACGGCGAGAAGCTCGCCGAAGGCACGCCCGAGATGGTGGCCGGCCACCGGGCGGTCATCGACGCCTATCTCGGAGTGGCGAGTGCTTAGAGTCCAGGACATCGACGTCTTCTATGGTCCGGTCCCGGCGCTTCACGCAGTGCGCCTGGAGGTCCAGGCCGGTGAGACGGTGTGCCTGCTGGGGCCGAACGGCGCGGGGAAAACCACGACCGTCAGGGCCATCATCGGCCTCCTCACGCCGCGGGCCGGCCGCATCTCCTTGAACGGCTCGGACATCACCGGCTTGCCCCCGCACCGCACCGTCGGCCTGGGCGTGAGCCTCGCGCCCGAGGGCCGGCTGCTCTTCCCGGACATGTCGGTCGAGGAAAACCTCGAGCTGGGAGCTTCGCCTCCGCGAGCGCGCGCCCAGAAGCGCGACGCGCGGGAGTGGGTCTATTCGCTGTTTCCACGCCTGCAGGCGCGGCGCGGCCAGCCCGCCGGCACGCTCAGCGGTGGGGAGCAGCAGATGGTGGCCATCGGCCGCGCGCTGATGGCGAAGCCCGAGCTTTTGATCCTGGACGAGCCGTCACTCGGGCTCTCGCCGCTCCTGGTGCAGGAGCTGTTTCGGGTCCTGAAGGCGCTCAACGAGCAGGGGCTGAGCATTCTGCTGGTGGAGCAGAACGTCGTGCAGGCCCTGAAGATCTCCGACCGGGCCTACGTGCTGGAATCGGGGAAGATCGTCATGCAGGGCACGAGCGCGGAGCTCGGGAGCTCCGAGAGCATCAGGAAGTCTTACCTGGGAATCTGATCGCGCGCGGCCATGTGAAGGAGGACGGACATGCGAATGAGATCTCGCGTACGCGGTCTCGGTCTGATGGTGGTGGTGAGCGCGCTCTTCGCCGGCTCCCACGTCTTCGCCCCCGACGCTCGCGCCCAGGCTCGAGAAATCAAGATCGGGGGCACGATGGCGGTCACCGGCACCTTTTCAGTCGAGTGGGGGCCCACCGCCAAGAACTTCATGGAGGAGTGGGCCAAGATGATGAACGAGCGCGGGGGCGTCTTCGTGAAGGAGGCGAACGCCAAGCTCCCGATCAAGCTCATCCTCTACGACGACGGGAGCAGCGCCGATCGCGCAGTGGAGCTCTACGAGCGGCTGGCCACCACCGACAAGGTCGACTTCTTCACGGGTCCCGCGACCAGCCCCATTACGATCAAGGCCTCGACCATCGCGGAGAAGTACGGCATCCCCATGGTCACCGCGGAGGCCAACAGCCCGGCGATCTTCGCGCGCGGCTTCAAGTGGCTGGTCGGCGCGGACCGGCCGGCGCCGCAGTGGGCGGAAGACTACTACGCGATGGTCAAGGCGCTCATGGACGCGGGGGCCATGCCGCGGCTCAAGACGGTGGCGGTCATCCAGGAGAACACGCCGCACACGATGGACGTAGGATGGGGCGGCATCAATCGGGCGAACATCGCCGGCCTGACGGTGGTGGCCACCGAGACGGTGCCGCCGAACGCGGCTGACTTCTCGGCGATCATCGGCAAGCTGAAGGCGTTGAATCCCGACCTGGTCTACGTAGCGACCTGGGCCGGCACCGGGGCCGCCTTCGCCAAGCAGGCCTTCGAGCTCGGTCTGAAGCCGAAGGAGCTCCACATTCCCCACAGCACCATCACCGAGAAGTACTACTCGATGGTTGGCGCCAGCATCGGCGAAGGCATCACCGGGACCACACACGAGGCGCACTTCAGGAAGGGAGACAGGGACGCGTACTTCGCGCTGCGAAAGAGAGTCGGCCTGAGCGGGTTCGATGCGGGGTGGACGTCGCTCCGCTTCATCGCCCTCGAGGCGCTGACGAAGGCCATCGAACGGGCCGGCAGCCTGGACCGCGCCAAGGTGATGGCGGCCCTCCGAGATCTCAAGTACGAGACCCTGCACGGCCAGCTCGCGTTCAGCTTCGGCGTTGAGGTGGCGGGGAAGAAGGTCGACGGAGTCGGCAACAAGATGGTCTACCCGGCGCAGTGGCAGAACGGAAAGATCGAAGTGATCTGGCCGGCCGAGGTGGCCACCGCCAAGTATCGTCCGCGCCAGTAGCCGGGCGCTCGATCGGGGATCATGGCGCGCGCGCTGGAGCTGATCATCAGCGGGTTGTCCCTGGGCGGCATCTACGCCCTGCTCGCATTCGCCATGTCCCTGACCATCAGCACGACCCGCGTGCTGAACGTCGCCCACGGGGTCTTCTTCGTCTGGGGCGGCGCCTTCTTCGTGATCCTCTCCCAGCGTCTCAATCTCCATCCGGCGCTGTCACTGCTGATCCTCACCGCGCTCTTCTTCGGTTTCGCCCTGCTGTTCGAGTGGGGCATCGTGCGCTCGCTGCTGGGGCGAAGCGTTCACCTGCTGCTGACGGGCAGCATCATGGCGACGTTCGGGCTGGGTCTCTCGATGGAGAGCGCGCTCGGATACTCGTGGGTCACCTTCGTCGATCCCTATCCGGTCTTCTCGTCGTCCCTCGCGATGTTCCCAGTCACCCTGGGCGGGGTCTCCCTCTCGGGCAGCCGGCTCGTCATCCTCGCCTTCGTCCTTCTGATGGTCACGGGCTTTCACCTCTTTCTCCAGAAGACGTTCCTGGGCAAGGGGGCGCGCGCGATGGCCCAGAACTTCGACGGGTTTCTCGTGATCGGGCTCAATCCGTACCGGCTCTCGAGGATTCTGTTCACGCTGGCCATCGTTGCCACGGCCATCTCCGGCGCGTTCTACGTCCTGGCGGTGCCGCTGAATCCCTACGAAGGGCTGCCGCTGACCCTCAAGGCGTTCACGGTCGTGATCCTGGCCGGCGTGGGAAATCTGCCGGCCACCCTCGTGGCGGGGACCGTGCTGGGCCTCGCCGAGGTCATCACAAGTCAGTTCCTCGGCTCCGTCTGGGCGCCGGCCGTGAGCCTGACCATCCTGTTCCTGGTTCTCGTGCTCAAGCCCACCGGCTTCTTCGGAAAGGGTGTCTATTGAGACCGACGAGCGGACGCGCGACCGCCGCGACGGCAGGCGTCATCGCGACGCTGGGCGCGCTCCCGCTCTTTCTCTCGTCGACCTGGCTCCTGGTGATGTTCCTGAGCTTCGTGTGGCTGATCCTGACGGCGAATTACGACGTGCTGGACGGCTTTCTCGGCCACATCAACCTGGGCCAGGGCGCCTTTTTCGGACTCGGGGCGTACGTGGCCACCATGCTGCTGAATATCCCGAGCGTTCAGCAGCTCGGCGCTCTCACGCACGTGGTCATCACCGTGTCCGCGCTCGCCGCCGCAGCGCTCTTCGCCGCCGTGATGGCATTCCCTCTCTTCCGACTCAAGGGCCTGTACTTCGCCATCGGGACACTGATCCTGATCTTTCTGCTCCAGGTCCTGGCCCTGAACCTCGGGCCGCTGACGGGCGGATCCTACGGCCTCTACGTGCCCCCGGCGTTCTTCATGAGCACGTTCGTCGCCTACTATCTGGCGCTCGGCGTCGCGATCGTCTCGGTGGCCCTCAACTTCTACCTGTCCCGGAGTACCCTGGGCCTGGCCTTCCGCTGCATCAAGGAGGACGAGGGCGCCGCTCACGCGATCGGGCTCAACCTCATGAAGTACAAGAGCATCGCCATCGTGATCAGCAGCCTTCCCAGCGCGGCGGCCGGCGTGCTGTTCGCCCTGAACTCCGGGTTCATCGATCCGAATATCGCCCTGGGGGTGGAACGAAGCCTCCTGCCACCCCTGATGGCCCTCATGGGCGGCACCGGCACCGTCCTCGGGCCGGTCTTCGGCACCGCGATCATCCGGATCATCGAGACCGTTTTCTTCCACTACCTGCGGCTGCCGGTTCCGTCTATGCTCTTCTTCGGGATCACTTTGCTGGCGGTGGCCCTGGTGATCCCAGAGGGACTGTTGAAGTCTCCGCGGATGAAGCGCCTGGCCCTGTTCAGGGCCCTGGCGTCGTAGGATGGGCGGGCACTCACACTCGAGGAGGGAGCGAACGATGGCGTCGAACGGTGATCGCTACAACGTCGGTGGTGTGCTCCTACCGCGACCCTTCAAGATCCGGCGGCTGGGCCATTTCGGCTTCAACGCGGTCAAGATGGACGAGTCGCGGGACTTCTACGGAGGGCTGCTCGGCTTCAAGCACTCGGACATCCTGGACTTCGGCAAGATGCCGTGGGCGCCCAAGGGCGCCGACCTCGGCGATACGCGCGGCTACTTCATGCGCTACGGAACAGACCATCACGCGTTCGTGCTCTTCAACAAGCGGGTGCTGGACCACCGGCCGGATCGGAAGTTCGCGCCGGAGGTGACCGTCAACCAGATCACCTGGCAGTGCGGCAGCCTCAAGGAGATCATGGACGCCCACACCTACTTTCAGAACCACGGGATCCCCATCCAGCGCGTGGGACGCGACATGCCCGGCAGCAACTGGCATGTGTACGTGTACGATCCCGACGGCCACACCATCGAGCTCTACTACGGCATCGAGCAGATCGGCTGGAACCAGCTGAGCAAGCCCACCCAGATGTACTACCGCGGCTTCCGCGAGAAGCCGTCGCTGCCGCAGGTTTCCGAGATCGCCGAGGTGGCCGAGGCGCTGGACAAGGGCATCGACGTCCTCTCCGGCAACCGTACTCGCGAGGCCCTACCCGAGACCTACGAGGTGGAAGGCGTGCTGCTGCCGCGGCCGTTCAAGATCACCAAGATCGGTCCGGTGAGCCTCTTCGTGGCCGACGTGGCGCGTGCCGAGGCGTTCTATTGCGGTCACCTCGGGTTCGTGAAGAGCGAGGAAGCCACCTATCGCGGCTCGCGCTGCGTGTTCCTGCGCGCGGGCGCGGAACATCACAGCGTCGGGCTCTTCCCCAAAGAGCTCCGGCGCACGCTCGGCCTCTCCGAGCACACGAGCTGCATGTCGTTCGGCGTCGAGGTCGGGAGCTACACCCAGCTGCGCGAGGCCGTGGCCTTCTTGAAATCCCACGGCGTGACGTTCGTCGACTCGATACCGCCGGAGCTCCATCCCGGCATCGATTACGCGGCGTTCGCGCAGGACCCCGACGGCCACTGCATCCAGCTCTACTACTACATGGAGCAGGTCGGCTGGGATGGGAAGGTTCGGCCCGCCAGTCAGCGGCGCGTCGTGCAGTCGGTGTGGCCGGAGGCCCTGGAGCCGCTCTCCGACACCTACGTCGATCAGGTGTTCCAGGGGCCGCTGGGCTAGTCTTCGAGGACGAGGCTGGAGGGAGGCGTCCAATGAAGTTCGGATATTTTACGCTGACCGACAATCCGCCGGCCTACGGGCCGGGCCGGCGCGACCCCAACCGGTTTCTCCTGGAAGTCGCCGAGGAATGCGTCGAGGCTGAAGCGATGGGCTACCACAGCGCCTGGGTCCCGGAACACCACTTCGGTCGCTTCGGCGTGCTGCCCTCGCCCACCATGATGCTGACGCACATCGCCAACCGCACCAGGACGCTCAAGCTCGGGCCCGCCACGGTCGTGCTTCCCATCAACCACCCCTTGCGGATGGTGGAAGAGTTCAACCTGCTGGACCTCTTGAGCGACGGGCGCGCCGTGTTCTCGGCGGGGCGCGGCTACGACCAGGGCGAGTACACGCCGTTCGGCGCGTCGTTCGAGAACAGCCGCGCCGTGTTCGACGAGCAGATGGAATACATGATGGCGGCGTGGCGGCAGTCGCCCTTCGAGTTCCATGGCCGATACTATTCGACGCCCGAGCCCCTCACGATCGTCCCGCGGCCGGTGCAGCGGCCGCACCCCGAGGTGTACGTGGCGTGCTTCTCGAAGCCGTCGATCGAGCTGGCCGCCCGGCTGCGCGTCCACACGATCTTCGCGCCGTTCGCCGCCGCGATGCTGTTCGGCTCGGTCCAGGAGGCGGCGCGCGAGAGCAAGCGCATGGCCATCGAGGCCGGCCATCCGGACCCTAAAGTCATGTGCAGCTATTTCGTGTCCGTCGCTCACAGTCCATCCGAGGCCGATCGCGCGCGCGAGCGTCTGCTGCACTACCTTCACAGCATCCTGCCCGTGCTTCCGAGCGACCGGAGCACGGCCCCGCCCCACATCGCCTACTTCGTGGACATCGTCGAGCGGCTCAAAGCCATGAAGCCGAGCCAGCTGGGCGACCGGAGCATCGTCACCGGTGACGTCGAGCACTGCATCGAGGTGCTGAAGCGATGCGAGGCAGGCGGCCTCTCCGAGGTCATCCTGTACTTCAACTTCGGCGAGCTGAGCCATCGCGACACGCTCGCGGCGATGGAACGCTTCGCCAAGGAAGTGATGCCGCATTTCGCCGAAAGGAACGAACCCGTCGTCGCAGGGAGGGCGTCATGAATGCCGGTTCGAGCCGTCCCGTCGCCCAGGTGGGCAGCGATCCGAAGCTGGTCGCGTTCAGCGAGGCCGCGCACCGCCACGCGCTGATGCCGGGCTGGGAATTCCAGGGCGGTATGGCCACCGCGCCGGTCCCGGCCGAGCAGGCGTACCGCTGGAGCTGGAGCGAGGTCCTCCGTCCGATGATGGTGAAGGCGTACGACGTCGTGGACCCGGTCAAGGCCGAGCGTCGCAACCTGATCATGGCCAATCCCGGCCTCAAGCGCGCCGCCACGACCGAGACCCTGATCGCCGCGATCCAGGGCGTGCTCCCGGGCGAGATCGCTCCGGCGCACCGCCACACCGCCGGGGCACTCAGGTTCATGATCGAAGGGCGCGGCTCGGCCACGACCGTCGACGGCGAGCCCTGCTACATGGACCCTGCGAGCCTGATCCTCACGCCTCAGTGGTGCTGGCACGATCACGCCAACGAGACCGACCAACCCGTCATCTGGCTCGACGTCCTCGATGTGCCCTTCATCGTGGGGATCAACCAGTGGTTCTGGGAGCCGTTCCCCCACGAGATCCAGCCGCGGTCGCGTCCTCGGGGCGGAAATCTCAAACGGTTTGGCGCCGGCATCGTCCGGCCGGTCGGTCCGCGCGTCCACGACGGCCCCTCGCCGCTCCTGGTGTACCCGTGGGATCGCGCCGAGGCGGCGCTCGCCGAGCTGGCCGAGCTCGACACGAGCGACGGCGGGGTGATCGTCGAGTACAACAACCCCGTGACGGGCGGCCCGGTGCTTCCGACCATCGCCTGCTACGCCCACATGCTCCGGCCGGGCGGTGTGACTCGCGCGCGCCGGACGAACGCGAGCGCCATCGTGCACGTCGTCCGGGGTCGCGGCCGCACGATCGTCGGCGATCAGAAGCTCGAGTGGGAGACCGGTGACTGCCTGGCCGTTCCGCACTGGACCTGGGTGCAGCACGAGAACCGGTCGGCCACCGAGCCCGCGTTCCTCTTCAGCTCGACCGACACGCCGATCCTCGAGGCGTTCGGCATCTATCGTGAGGAGCACGCCCCGGACCCCTCGTGATGAAGTTCGGCCTCAACTTCTTCCCGTCGTTCCGGGCGAGCGACTATTCGACGGCGGAGTACTTCGCCCAGTGCCTGCGCCTCGCGGAGCGCGCCGACCAGCTCGGGTTCAATTCGATCAAGACGGTCGAGCACTATTTCTTCGACTACGGCGGCCACTCGCCGAATCCGGTCGTGTTCCTGTCGGCCGTCGCGGCCCGCACCCAGCGAATCCGCCCGATCACCGGCGCCGTCATTCCGGCATTCAACCACCCCGTCAAGCTCGCCGCGGAGCTGGCGGTGCTGGACAACATCAGCAACGGCCGCCTCGACGTGGGCTTCGGCCGTGCGTTCATCCCGAAGGAGTTCGAGGTGTTCGGGGTGAGCATGGAGGAAAGCCGCGCGCGCTTCGAGGAAGGCATCGACATCGTCACCAGGCTCTGGACCGAGGACCGCGTGTCCTACGAGGGCAAGTTTCACCGGTTTCGCGACGTCCACCTGAAGCCGCGTCCGGTCCAGAAGCCTCACCCGCCCATCTGGGTCGCCTCGGTCGCGTCGGTCGAGTCGTTCATCTGGGCGGGCCAGCGCGGTTACCACGTGATGATCGTGCCCTACGCCGGGAGCGTCCAGGAGGTGCGGGACATGGTCCGCGCCTACCGCCAGGCCTGGCGCGAGGCCGGGCACCCGCCGGGCACGGAGCAGGTGCAGAGCTCGCTGCACTGCTACGTGGCCGAGACGCACCGCGAGGCCGTCGAGGGTGCGAAGCCGCGCATCGAGCGCTACATCGAGGTCTTCAGCGAAGCCGTGAGCGCGTGGGCGACCCATCAATCCGCTCAGTACGCGAACTACGGCAAGATGGTCGAGTCCATCGCCAGGACGACCATCGAGTCGATGCTGGAGGACCGTCAGGCGCTGATCGGGACGCCGGAGGAAGTGATCGAGCAGCTCGAGTACCACATCGACGTCTTCGGCGAGTTCGAGCCCTCCATGCAGATCAACTTCGGCGGGATCGGCGACAAGGAGGCGCTGCGGACGCTCGAGCTCTTCGCCAGCCGCGTCATGCCCACCGTCCTCTCGTGGAGCGCGCGTCGGTGAGGAAGCTCAGCGGTCACGGGTATTTCTTCCGAGCGGAGCTCCAGGCCCACTTCGCGTCGTTGGTGGACCAGCGTCGCGACGACCCGGACTTCTGGGGGCGACCCGGACTCTCGCTCCGGCGGACGCTCGCTTCACACACCGTCGCACGGCGAAGCGTTCCTGGCGGTCATGTTGAACAAAATGAAGTCAGGCGTGTTCATCATGGACGAGCCTGAATCTGCGCTCTCGCCGCAGCGACAGCTCGCGCTGCTCGCCCGCATGGCGCAGTTGGTCGCCGCCGGCCGGACCCAGTTCGTCATCGCCACTCACTCACCCATCCGGCGACGAGACTCCACTCAGTACCGTCAAGCTCGAAGACACGTCTCACTACCAGATCACGCGTGGGACACTCGAGGCGCCCGAGCGATACTGGCGTCAGCTCCTGACAGAAACCGAGGAGGCCACATGATCACCGCGACCGTGCGCTACAAGCTGCCGCTGCATATCGACTACGCAGCCTGCCGAGAGCATTTTCATAAGATTGCCCCCGGGTTCCAGCAGGTGAAGGGCCTGATCAGCAAACACTTCATTTGGAGCGAAAGCGGCTGGGCGGGCGGCGTCTACCAGTGGGAAACTCTCGACGACGCAAGGACGTTCTACGGTGGGCCGTGGCTCGCCGGGATTGTCGAGCGCTACGGCATGCGCCCGCACATCGAGTTCTACGAGGTGTTCGCGCTGACCGACAACGCACGCGGCACGGTCGAGTTGTTCAAGGAACCGCTGCTGCGGCACGCGACCACGCGGTAGTCATTCAGGAACCTCGGAGAACAGGCCGCGCGCCACCGCCTTCGCTCAGTCGCCCCCCGCCCCCGCCGCGGCCTTCGACGCCAATCCCGTGCTCGTATCGGCCAGCACCTCGCGGTGTCCGATGCCCAGCGTCTTGATCCACCGCTGCTGTCCCAGGGTCAGCGCGATGAAGAAGCCGAGCTCGACCAGCTCGGGGTTGGAGAAATGCTGGCGCAGCTTCGTCCACAGCGCGTCGTCCGCGATCTCGGCGTTCCAGACGATGGCGCTGGCGTAGGTGAGGGCCACCTTCTCCCGGTCGGTGAACTTCGGCGAGTCGGCGAAATGCAGGAGGTCGTCGTACTTGTCCTCCGTCAACCCTTTCCGTCCGGCCTGGACGGAACGCTGGACCCCTCAGTATTCGCACTCGATCGACTTCGAGACGTACACCCGGCAGAGCTCCTTGATGGCGTGATCGCAGACGCCCTGCCGGAACGTGAGCTCCCAGGCCTGCGAGAAGGCGCGGATGACGCTTGGATTGTTCGCGCGGATCGCCTGGCTCTCCGGCCGCGGCGTTCCCTCGCGGCGGGCGCGTTCCAGGTAGTCCAGAATCTCCGGGTCGGTCACCGCCGACGGATCGACGTAAGGGATGTGTGGCATGTGTCCCCTCCTCTCGTGGGCTACCACACGCTCTTGCCGCCGAAGCGACGCTCCCAGCGCGGGATGACCTCTTTGTTGTAGACGTTGTCGGGCACTTCGCCGCGCAGAGCGTGCAGCACGGACTCGGTCGCCCACTGGATGCCCGGGCCGAGCCCGCTTCCCACGTTGGACGAGACCATGTGGGGCGAGAGCAACACCTTGTCGCCGAGATTGCGCAGCTGGCTGTCGAGCGCCAGCGGCTCCTCCTCGAACACGTCGAGCGCGGCGCCGCCGATCTGTCCCTTGAGCAGGGCCTCGATGAGCGCCGGCTCCTGCACGCAGGGGCCGCGCGAGGTGTTGATCAGGATCGCCTCGCGCTTCATCAGCGCGAGCTGCTCGACCCCGATCATGTACCGGGTCTCCCGCGTCAGCACGACGTGCAGGCTCACCACGTCCGACTCGCGGAGCAGCGTCGGCAGATCCACGCGGGCCACGCCGTGCTCCGTGAACTTGCTCTCGGGCACGTACGGGTCGGTGGCCAGGATCCTCATCTTCCACGGACGCATCAGGGTGGCGATGCGGCTGCCGATCCTGCCGAGACCGATCAGGCCGATGGTGATGCCCGCGTAGCCGTCGGCGCGGGAGCCGAAGTAGGTCCCCTGGAGCTGTTGATCCCGCCAGGTTCCGCCGTCCTTGAGATGCCGGTCGCGCTCCCGGACTTTCTTCAGCAAGGTGAGCATGGCGGTGATCGTGCCTTCGGCCACGCCACCCCAGTTCGATTCGGTCGGGCCGTGGCAGACCAGGATCCCCATATCCGTCGCCGCCTCGACGTCCACGTCGTCGACGCCGATCGTGTATTTGGCGACGATCCGGAGGTCGGGCGAGCTCTCCATGATCTTCCGGCTGATGGGGACGTTCCGGATGGACGTCCCCATGAGGGCGTGGGTCCCCTGCGCCATGCGGATCAGCTCGGGCTCGCTGTTGCCCTGCGGCGTGTCCCAGGAGGCTTTCCCCAAGCGCAGCTCACATCCCTCCGCCTCGAGTCTCTTGTGGCTGTCTCGCGCTTCGTCGACAGGGGCGAAAATGAACACCGTCGCGGCCGCCATCACACGGTTCCTCCTGGGTCAGCGCAGCTTGCCATTGCCCGTCACGTCGGCCAGAATCCGGGTGGTTCGGCCCTCGGGCACCGAAGGGCTGACCGCTTGATACCGAGCGCGGGACTGAGCTGTCAAGGGGTTATCGGACCCCGAGGAGGCCGCGATGGTCGAGTTCAGTGTGAACGATGCCGACGGCCACATCACCGAGACGACGGAGCAGCTCCGCCCGTACTTCGACGGAACGCAGGGTGACCGCGGTCGGTGGGCCGGGCGCCGCTCCTATTACCCGGAGGACGGCTGGGACCGCTCCCTCGGCGGGAAGCTGGGGAGCAGCGTGAACGACGCGAAATCCTGGCTCAAGCTCATGGACGAGGGCGGCATCGAGTCGACCGTCCTCTATCCGACAGGCGGGCTCGCCATCGGGTGGGTGCGCGAGCCCGACTTCGCGGTGGCGCTCTGTCGCGCCTACAACAACTTCCTCCACCAGGAATTCCTGACCGTGAGCCCGCGGCTGAAGGGGGTGGCGCTGCTCCCGTTCCAGGACGTGCCCGAGGCGGTGAAGGAGCTGCGCCGGGCGGTCACCGAGCTCGGGATGTCGGGCGCGTTCGCGCCGGCGGTCGGGCTCCGATTGCCGCTCGGACACCCGGACTTTCACCCGATCTACGCGGAGGCGGAGCGGCTCGGATCGATGGTGGCGTGTCACGCCACCGTCCGGGGCCCGCACTTCTTCGGCGCCGACGGCTTCGACAAGTTCATCGAGGTGCACACGCTGTCTCATCCCGTGGCCCAGATGATCCAGCTCACCGGCATGATCTTCGAAGGCGTGCCGGAGAAGTATCCGAGTCTCCGGATCGGCTTCATGGAGGCGGGGTGCTCCTGGCTCCCGTTCTGGATGGACCGCATGGACGAGGAGTGGGCCAAGCGCGCCGTCGAAGCACCACTGTGTCGGAAGAAGCCCAGCGACTATCTCCGATCCGGACAGCTCTTCTTCGCCGCCGAGGGGGACGAGAAGTCCGTGCCCGAGGTCGTGCGCCGGCTGGGCAACGACATCATCTTCTATGCGAGCGACGTGCCCCACTGGGACCACGACTTTCCCGAGAACATTCACGAGCTCGCCACCCGCGAAGACCTGAGCGTGGAGTCGAAGCGCAAGATCCTCTACCTGAACACCCGGCGGCTCTACGAGCTCGCGCCGGTCGGCCAGGTCAGGTCCGGGCGCTGAGCAGGTCGCCGCAGCCCGCCCGCACGGCCCAGTACTCCCACGCCCGCCACATGGCCGGATCGTCGGGCTTCATGGACGCGTGCGCCTCGATCTCTCCGCGTGACAGCGCCTTGACCTCGCCGAGGCGCAACGCGTCCAGGAGCACCCGGGCGTTGACCGGCATGTAGACACCGATCCGGACGGCCTCGGGGAGCGAGCGCCCGGCCGCGACGAACCCGTGCCCCCGCATCAAGGCGACACGCTCGCCACCGAGACCGCGCGCCAGGTCACGTCCCTGCGCCGTGTTCACCACCAGGAGATTGGTGTCGCCGAAATTGTCCCGGATGTCCCACACGGGGATGCGCGCTCCGATGAAGCTCGCCATGTGCACGACGGGCCGGAGCGGCGTCGCCGAGATGGTAAACGGCAGCACCGCCTCGGCGTGGGCGTGCACGACCGCCTGAACGTCGGGCCGCGCCTCGTAGATCGCGCCGTGGATGAACCGCTCGAGATAGGGCGCGCGCGTGTCGCCGCCCACTGACTTCCCCTCGAGGTCGAACTCGACGATGTCGCCGCGCTCGACGAGCTCGGGGGCGCGCGAGCGCGACAGCAGGTAGCGCGTCGGGTCGAGTGGATGGCGCACGCTGACGTGGCCGTAGGCGTCGACCACGCCCTCGTGCGCGAGGATGCGGTTGGCGATCACCACGTCACGGAGGGCCTTCTCGAGCACGTTCGGTGTCATGGCGGTCATGCCCGGGCCTCAGCGGAAATGGCGGCCCGACGTCGCGTCGGGTACGCGCAGCCCGAGCCCCTCGATTTGTAACGCCACCTCGGCCATGTACTCGGTTCGCGCCGCTTCGTTCGACCGTCGCTTGAGCCCCCAGTATTGGTATCGGGCCGCCCGCGTCGAGTTCGACCGCCCGAACATGTCGAGCCCTCGCGGGTACCACCGGTCCACCGCCGCCTGGGCCAGAGCCTTCCCTTCCTCGGTCCGCACCATATCGCGGAGTTTCACGAGGCCGTAGCCCACGTGCGTCTTTTCCTCCTGAATGATCCTCGGTAACGCGCGGTCGAGCGGCGCGTAGGAGCCGCCGACGAACTCTTCGAGCTGGTACTGGCCGACGCGATCGATCAGGAACCCGAACGCGGCCACGTCCGCCCACGTCGGCATCGCCTGCCGGAAGGCCTCGAGGTCGCGTCGGGACTTCTCGATGTACATCAGCTCGGAGGCGTCCTCGCCCAGGTCGTTGAGGAGCCGGTTGATCTTGCGGAAGTGGTCGATCTCCTCGCCGGCGACCTTGGCCAGCATCCACTGATCGTCGGCCGACGGCGCCGCCAGGAGCCACTGGCTCACGTAGAGATGCGGGCCGCCGATCTCGCAATCGGCCTGGATGCGCAGCACGCGCTTGAGCAGCGATTGATACTCCGCCGGCATCTTCGGCGCCTCGTGCGCCTCGACCTTGTCGCTGAACGGTCTGTCGGTCATGAGAGGCCCTTTCGCTCAACGCTTGACGCTCTTCAAGATCATCTCGACGTAGCGGTCCGCGATCGCCTCGGG
>WNFF01003118.1_pt1 | contig 23518 bp, 23 predicted proteins | sample 5400441 | NCBI WGS metagenome assembly WNFF01 (sample SAMN13153345, study PRJNA577476) | soil metagenome | isolation source: 120 cm saprolite under Douglas fir tree site 2 hole 3 replicate 1 | place: USA:California | collected 2015-04-18
ACTACGGAGGCCTGGGCCTGGGCCTTCACATCGTGCGCACAATCGTCGAGGGTCTGGGCGGCACAGTCAGCGTGGAAAGCAAGCGTGGCGCCGGATCGACTTTCACCGTCGAACTGCCTCAGACCAGGTCTCCATGATGGAAGCCGACGGATTCGTCATGGTCGTTGACGACGATGAGGACATTCGCGAGATAGTGAAGCTCTCGCTCGAAGCCAGCGGCTATCGAGTGACCACCGCGGTGGATGGACTCGAAGCTTGGCAGCATCTGAATGACAGCGCGCCACCTTCTTTGATCCTCCTCGATCTGATGATGCCGCGGATGGATGGTGAGGAGTTCATGAAAACCCTCCGCTCGAGCCCACAGGCGAACATCCCGGTGGTGATCATGTCCGGTCACAATGCTTCAATTCAGAAAGCGGAGGAGCTCAAGGTGAACGGTTGTCTCACCAAGCCGGTTGAGTTGGACGAGCTCTTGGGCACGGTCCGACGCGTTGTCAGCCGCCGAGCGGATTGACGCGAGGCGATGGGCTACGACGAGCAGACGGCCGAACGAGTGCGGCGGACCCTCTCCCGGCGGCGGGATGTCGTCGAGAAGAGGATGGTCGGAGGGCTCTCCTTCATGGTGAACGGCAGCATGTGCTGCGGCGTCACCGGCACCGCCTTGATGGTTCGGGTCGGGCGCGAAGGGCGCGAGGGGGCGCTGGCTCAGCCGCACGCGCGACCGATGAAATTCGCCGGCCGGGCCCTGGCTGGCTTCGTGTGTGTGGAGCCTGGAGGCTTCCGGACCGAAAGGGCGCTCGCGAAATGGATCCAGCGGGGCATCGACTTCGTGTCGACGCTCCCAGTGAAGAAGCCCGAGGCGAGGAGACGTCGGCCCAGGGCGCCGCGGAGGTAAGAATCCCTGCGATAGAAGGAGCGCGCTCAATGGTTTGCGCAGGAAGAGTGTAAGACCATACACTGCGCGTCTGGAGCCTTCGGGCGACCCGAATCAAGCAGCCGCGGCGCCGAGGGGTACTGGTTCACCAGGAATATTTACGAAGGAGGAAGGCGCATGTTTCGCAGGGGGAATACACTGTCTCGGCTGTTTGCCTGGCTGATCATCTTGTCGGCACCGGCCGTCGCCGAGGGTCAGCTGTCGTTTCACAGCGACACCGTGCCCGTTGGAATGGCTCCGGGCGTTGTCGTCCTGGGCGATTTCAATGCAGATGGGCTTCTGGATTTGGCGGTGGCCAACACCCTCTCGAACGATGTCTCGATCCTGCTGGGAAGGGCGGATGGATCGCTCGAGCCTGCCCGAACCTATTCAGCAGGGCCCGCCCCCCGCACCTTGGTGGCCGAAGACTTTGATGGCGACGGCGTTCTCGATTTGGCCGTCGCCAGCGAGAGCTCCAGCCCGAGCATTTCGGTGCTGGTCGGCAACGGGGACGGCAGCTTCCAATCCCCGCAAACCTTCCCCGTGGAGGGAGCTTTGTTCTCGCTCGCCACCGCGGACTTCAACAGCGACGGCGTCCCGGACCTCGCACTCACCCTTCGTCGAGGTCAGGTCGCGATTTTCCTGGGCAATGGGGATGGCACGTTTCAGCCGGTCCGATACCTGGCGGTCGGTGCCGATCCGCACGGCGTCACGGTAGGGGACGTCAACCACGACGGAAAGCCGGATCTGGTTGTCACCAATCGGGGCGATCCCTTTAATCCAAGTAGTATATCCATCGTCCTTGGCAACGGGGATGGCACGTTTCAACCCGCTCGGCCTTTCAGCGTCGGCTCCGATCCCCGATGGGCCGTGATCGGCGATTTCAATCAGGACGGATCGCCGGACGTGGCGGTGGTGAACTCTGTTTCGGGCGATGTTTCGATCCTTCTTGGCGCCGGTGATGGCACCTTCAGAACCGGTCAGACGGTCTGGGTGGAAGGACATCCCGGCCACTTGCGTATCGGCGACTTCAACGGAGACGGTCGAGAGGACCTGGCGGTCTCGAATGAAATGTTCGACAGCGTTGCCATTCTCCTCGGCAACGGCGATGGAACGTTTCAAAGGACGCAATCCTTTGTAACGGGCACGGGGCCCAGCGACCTCAAGGTCATGGACGTGAACCTGGATGGCATAGACGATCTGGTCGTGGTCAATGCGCGTTCGAACAATCTGAGCGTCCTGCTGGGACGGGGGGACGGAACGTTCCGCAGCTCGACGTTCCCCGTGGGACTTAATCCCATGTCCGTCGCGGTCGGCGACTTCAATGGCGATCGAATTCCGGATCTGGCCGTGGCCGACGACGGCTCCGCCCGTGTCGCGGTCCTCCTTGGCGACGGGGAGGGTGGGTTTGGCTCGGCGCGCTATCTTTACGTGGGCAGTAGTCCAAAATCCGTTGCCGCGGCAGATTTCAATCTCGATGGCAATCTGGATCTGGTGGTGGCCGTTGCCGAGAACGTTGCCGTCCTTCTCGGAACCGGCGAGGGACAATTCCTTCCCCCGATGAGGTTTCCCGTGTATGGAGATAATCCGAGCTCGGTCATTGTCGCGGACTTCAACGCAGACAACGTTCCGGACCTGGCCGTGGCCAACACAGACTCCAACAACGTGTCTGTTCTGTTGGGGAATGGCGACGGCACTTTCGGACCGCCCCGGCGTTTTCCGGTCGGCTCCCGACCTCGAGCGGTGATCGCCGGCGACTTCGACGGGAATGGCCTGCTCGATCTGGTCACCGCCAATGAAGGTTCGGACACTCTCACCCTTCTCTCCGGGGACGGCACCGGCACCTTCCGCGCGACCGATACCGTGCCCGCGGGCGGTCGAGGGCCCTGGTCGCTGGCGGCCGGCGACTTCGACGGGGACGGAAGACTGGACCTGGCGGTTGCGCTGTGGGGATACATCGACTGTGTCCATTACGATCCGGAACACGGCTACTGCATTCAATTTGGCCATATCGCTGGGACCGCCACCTCGGTGTTGCTCGGGCGAGGGGACGGTACGTTCGGCCCGCCGCGGCAATTCACCGTCGGCCTCGGCCCCGACTCCGTGATCGCCGGCCATTTCGACAACGATGGCATTCTCGATCTGGCCGTCGCCAACGGAGAGAGCGGGACGGTCTCCGTCCTGGTTGGCAGAGGAGACGGCACGTTCAACCCGGCACAGCACTTTGGCGCAGGCCGAGGCCCGATCGGGATGGCGACCGGCGACCTCACCGGCGATGGGCAGCTGGATCTGGCTGTCGTCAACCAGTATTCCCACACCGTATCGATCTTGATCAACCAGACTGTCGAACACTAGCGCCCGCGCCGAGACTCGGCCGCTGGCCCGAGGTGATTGTTAAGGGGGCAGGGAAAAGGGTGGCCGAGGCCTGAACCGCGTGGCCCGGCACATCGGCGCAATGGTATGACCGCGGAAATGGGGGAAAACCGATGGTCGCTCGCTACCTGGAACCGAAGGCCGATGTCTTCTACGCGTTTCTCCGGATCGTCTCCGGGCTGATGTTCACCTTCCATGGCCTCCAGAAGATCTTTGGCGTCCTGTCGAACTTCAAGCCCGCGGTCGGAACGCAACTCTGGTTCGGCGGCATGATCGAGCTCATCTGCGGGCTTGCCATCGCCCTCGGATTCGTGACCAGCTGGGCAGCCTTCATCGCCAGCGGCGAGATGGCGGTTGCATACATCCAGTTTCACTGGAAACTCGATTTTGGCTCGAAATTTTTTCCAACCATAAATCAGGGAGAGCTGGCGCTTCTGTACGCGGTCGTCTTCCTGTACATCGCGAGCCGCGGCAGCGGCCGGTGGAGCATGGATTACTCGCGTGGCCGAGGCAGGCGCGCGAGTTAAGGACAATTGTCGGCGCGAGTTCGGGAGAGTTTGAGCACCGTGCGCTGTGCCTCGCTGGCGCAAGGCCCGTGCCGCATTGTCCAAAAACACCAAGATTGGGGGGACGAGATCCCCGGCCTCCGAGGCGATCCGCTTGGACAGATTTCCGGCACTCACCGAGGCGTGTCGTTGATCAGCACCGCGACGTTCATAGACGGGTAGTTGGCCACCGCCAAATCCGGACGGCCGTCGCCATTGAAATCGCCCATCGCGACGGAAGCGTTCCCGGCGCCGAAGTCTCCCGCTCGCAGAAAGGTTCCATCGCCGTTGCCGAGGAGCATCGAAACGGCGCGGTCGCTGTTCGCCACCGCGAGGTCCAGCGTGCCGTCGCCATCGAAGTCACCCACGGTGATGAAGGCGGCAGGGCTCATGAGGGGGTAGTCTCGCGCTGCCTGGAAAGTCCCGTCCCCGCGGCCCAGCAGCACCGAAACGCTGGGGGGATTTTGGTTGGCCGCCGCCACATCCAGAAAGCCGTCGCCATTGAAGTCGCCCACCGTGGCGAAAAGCGCAACGGGCCCGGTGTTCAAGGGTTGCGCCCGCTTGAAGGTCCCGTCGCCGTTTCCCAGGAGCAGTGAGATGTAGTTGGTATCTCTGTTCGTGACGACCAAATCGGGCTTGCCGTCGCCATTCAAATCGCCGATTGCAACGGACTGGGGAAAATACCCAACCCGGAAGCTTTGCGCGCGCTGGAAGGTCCCATCCCCGTTGCCCAAAAGCACCGACACGTCGTTCGTAAAGGAGTTGACCACTGCGAGATCGAGCACTCCATCGCCATCCAGGTCGCCGACCGCAACGTAAGAAGGGCCTGAGCCGACCCGGAAGGTCCGGGCCGCCTGGAAGGTCCCATCGCCATTGCCCAGAAGCACCGCGACGTTGCCAAAGGAATAGCTGGTCACCGCCAGGTCGAGCTTCCCGTCGCCATTGAGGTCAGCCACTGCAAAGGACCTGGGATCTATTCCCTCCGCGAAGTGACGCGCCGGCTGGAAGCTGCCGTCCCCGTTTCCCAGGAGCGTCACCATGTCAACCCAACTCGACACCACCAGGTCGAGCCGTCCGTCGCCATTGAAGTCGCCCACCGCGACAGAGCGTGGATAGTTCCCGATCCGGACGTATCGCACGTCGCGGAAACTCCCAGTTCCGCGGTTCAAAAGGACCGAGACGCTGCCCGAGTGGTTGGCCACGGCCAGGTGCTGCCGTCCGTCGCCGGCGAAGTCGCCCACCGCGATCCCAGTAGGGCCGCTCCCAGCTCCGAGAGCTCGAGCGGTAAAGAAACTTCCGTCCCCGCTTCCGAAAAGCACCCAGATGGTGCTCGGCCCGAGGTTGGCAACGGCCAGGTCCGGGACTCCGTCGCCGTTGAAGTCGCCGATCGCCAGGGAAGAGGGAAACAGTCCGGTCTCGAAGATTTGCTGCGGGCGGAAGCTCCCGTCCCCGTTGCCGAGCAGCACGGCGATGCCGCCTTGGCTGCTGGTGAGGGCCAGGTCCAGCATCCCGTCGCCGTTGAGGTCCCCGGTGATGACGGAAGACAAAGAGGTCCCGATGCGCAAAGTTCGCGGGATCTGGAAGGTCCCATCCCCGTTGCCCCAAAGCACCTCGACGTCGGCGGAAAAGCGGTTGACCACGGCCAGGTCCTGCGCCCCGTCGCGATTGAAGTCGCCCACCGCGATGTACGAGGGGTGGTACCCGGCCGGGAAGTTTCGCGCCGGGCGGAAGGTGCCGTCCCCGTTGCCCAAGAAGACCGAGATCTCGGGGGACTCGGTGTTGGCCACCACGAGATCCTGCACCCCGTCGCCGTTGAAGTCCCCCGCCGCGACGAAAACAGGTGCGTCGAGAGCCACCAGGTCTTCCCCTGCCCGGAAGCTGCCATCGCCGTTGCCCAGGAGCACCGAGACGCCCTCGTGGGGCCGACCACTGTTGGCGACGGCGAGGTCCGGGACTCCGTCGCCATTGAAGTCGCCCACGACAACGGATTGGGGATTGGTTCCGACCCTGACGCTGCGCGGGGCCTGGAAGGTGCCGCCCCCGTTGCCGATGAGGACGGACATGGAGTTGGTATTGTCGTTGGCGACGGCCAGGTCTTGGATGCCGTCGCCATTGAAATCTGCCGTCGCTATGGAGGCAGGATTTCGACCCGCGTCAAAGTGGAGTGGGGCGATGAAGGAGACATTCTGTCCCTGCGCCGCAGAGGCGATCAGTAGACTCGCCACCAGCCCTGCGCAAACGAGTGCCGTTGTGTTTCGGTTTGGCATCCCTCCTCCTTTCGCTTCGCGCGGCGTCGAACAACGCGGAGCGAAAGCATGTCGGACCGCGGGAGTGCTCCATTCTGGTACGGTTGTCAAGCCGCGGCGGAGAAAGGTTCTAAAGTGCCGAGCGGTGTCGGAAGAGTCGCGCTACCGAGGCGTGTCGTTGATCAGCACCGAGACGCCGCTGGACAGGAAGTTGACCACCGCCAAATCCGGACGGCCGTCGCCATTGAAGTCGCCCATCGCGACGGAAGGGCTGCCTGCGCCAAAGTTTCCCGCCGGCTGAAAGGTTCCATCGCCGTTGCCCAGGAGCAGCGAAATCGCGCGGTCGCCGTTCGCCACCGCGAGGTCCAGCGTGCCGTCGCCGTCGAAGTCACCCACGGTGACGAACAGTCCAGGGCTTCCGAGCTGGAAGTCTCGCGCTGCCTGGAAGGTACCGTCCCCGCGGCCCAGCAGCACCGAGACGCTCGTGGGAAACGAGTTGGCCACCGCGAGATCCAGAAAGCCATCGCCATTGAAGTCGGCCGCCGCGACGGAAGAGGGGAAGGGCCCCGGGACCAAGGTGACCGCCCGCTGGAAGGTGCCGTCGCCATTGCCGAGGAGCAATGAGACGTTCTGGGTGCTTTGGTTGGCGACGACCAGATCCGGATTGCCGTCGCCATTGAAGTCGCCGATGGCCACGGACTGGGGAGAACCTCCGACAACGAAGTTTCGCGCGCTCTGGAAGGTCCCATCCCCGTTGCCCAGAAGCACAGAGACGTTGCTCGACATGCGATTAGCCACTGCGAGATCGAGCACCCCGTCGCCATCGAAGTCGCCCAGCGCGACGAAAACAGGCTCTGCCCCGACCCGGAAGGTCCGCGCCGACTGGAAAGTCCCATCGCCGTTGCCCAAGAGCACCGATATGTTGCCATAGGCATGGCTGGTCACCGCCAGGTCGAGCACCCCATCGCCATTGAGGTCGGCCACCGCAAAGGCCCCCGGATCGATTCCCGCCGCGAAGCGACGCACCACGTGGAAGCTCCCGTCCCCATTTCCCAGGAGCAACACGATGTCATAGAAACGAGACACCACCAGGTCGAGCATTCCGTCGCCATTGAAGTCCCCGACCGCGATAGAGCGTGGATTCTCCCCGATCCAGAAGTTTCGCACGTCGCGGAAAATCGCGTCTCCCTGGTTCAAAAGTACCGAGACGCTGCCCGAGGTGTTGGCCACGGCCAGGTGTTGTCGGCCGTCGCCGGTAAAGTCGCCCACCGCCACGGCGATGGGGCGGCTCCCAGCCCCGAAATCTCGAGGCGCCTTGAAGTTTCCGTCCCCGCGTCCGATGAGCACCGAGACGTTGCCCGACTGGGAGTTGGAAACGGCCAGGTCCGGGACTCCATCGCCATTGAAGTCGCCCATCGCCACGGAAGAGGGAGTGTGGCCGATCGGGAATTGTAGCAGCCGACGAAAGGTCCCATCTCCGTTGCCCAGCAGCACCACGCCGCCATAGCCGGCGCTGGTGATGACCAGGTCCAGCATCCCATCGCCGTTGAAGTCCCCGGTGATGACGCAAGAGGGATCGTACCCTGACAAGAAGGGGCGCGGGATCTGGAAGGTCCCATCCCCATTGCCCCAAAGCACCCCAACGTCGGCGGAAAAGCGGGTGACCACCGCCAGGTCCTGCGCCCCGTCGCGATTGAAGTCGCCCACCGCGATGGACACAGGACCGTTCCCGGACACGAAGTTTCGCGCCGGCCGGAAGGTTCCATCGCCGTTCCCCAGGAAGACCGAGATCTCGGGTGCATCGAGGTTGGCCACCGCGAGGTCCTGAACACCGTCGCCGTTGAAGTCCCCCACCGCGACGAAGCCGGGAGCGTCGAGGGCCACCAGGGATTGCACTGCCTGGAAGCTCCCATCGCCGTTGCCGAGGAGCACCGAGACTCCCTGTCCGCGGTGGCTCGAGCCAATGTTGGCGACGGCGATGTCCGGTACTCCGTCGCTGTTGAAGTCGCCTATGGCAACGGACCGGGGATTGGTCCCGACCTCGACGCTCCGCGGGTCCTGGAAGGTCCCGTCCCCGTTGCCGATGAGCACGGAGATGAAGTTGGTATTGTCGTTGGCGACGGCCAGGTCCTGGATGCCGTCCCCGTTGAAATCCGCCGTCGCTATGGAGGCGGGATTTCGACCCGCGTCAAAATGCAGCGGGGAGATGAAGGAGACATCCTGTCCCTGCGACGCCGAGGCGATCAGCAGACTCGCCGCCAGCCCTAAGCAAACGAGTGCCGTTGTGTTCCGGTTTGGCATCACTCCCCCTTTTCGCTTCGCGCGTTGTCGAAGAATACGGTTGTCCAGCGGGTCGCCACGCGGCGGCGGCCGGTGGAGCGTGGATTCTGGCGCGGTACAACCAGGCGCGCAAGTTAAGACTTCACGTACGGTGCTTGTGCGCAACCGGCCTCCTGCACTGGCGGGCCAAAGCGGCAATTTCGCTATTCAGCGTAAAGGGGCACTCGATGGAGCCGGGTCGCGTGACCAATTCAGTCATTTTGCTGCTCGCGCTTGGCGTCTTCGCCTCGGGTTCGACGTCGTCGAAGTCTTCGAGCCAGACCGAGACTGATGCAAAAGGGTCGGGGGTCAGTGGCTCGCAAGAGGGGCAGGCCTCCTCTACGGGGTACCAGTCGATCCTCGACAAGTACCTCGGGCCAAAATCCGTCGCGAACGATCTGTGTGGTCCGCCAACACAGGCCAAGAAGAACATCGTCCACACGTTGATCGCCACGCTGCCGAACCCATCCGATCCGCACCTCGCCGACGTGTTTGACAATTATCTGGGTTCGATCGAACTCGCGCTGGCGAGGGACGGCTATCTCGCCGATCAATATTGGTTGCCCGAGGCGATGCGACGCAAGGAGCAAGCGAAAAGCAGGCTTGAGCTGCCACAGCCCTTCGTGGTGGCGCAAGCCCCCAAGCCAAAGGCCGAGTTGCTCGACCAGCCTGGGATACTGTTGTTTCGGAAGCAGCCCGAGGAGGGGATGCCGGATGAGCTGCTCTTCTTGTTGTTGGTTCCTGAAACTCCGACCGGCGGAGTGCGCCAGGCAGCATTGAGGGCGGCGCTCGACCGCGCGGCCTTGCCGCTATGTCAGCGAGGAACGCCGGCAAATAACCCCACGATACGAATCATTTGAAGATTGCAAACCCGCCGACCCGTGCATCCTCGACCCGTATTTTCCTCTCCACGTGTCACAGCTCGGTGCTGAATACGAGAAGAGCCGCACGCAAAAGGCAGTCACTGCCCTGCCCGAAGGAGACGCTCGGCTGCTTACGCTCAACCTGCTCGAACAGGATGAACCCAGTGACGTTGTGCCCTCGATGTCTGGTCTGACGAAGTACAACGCCGATCTGTCGCTCGTTAACAGCCTGATGGCCATCGACCGCGCACCTGAACGTTGTCGGAATTCGAGCGACCGACCCACGTGATGAGCTCTTCCTCGCGCGGAAGATCAAGCAGATCGTTCCGGACGTGCAGCTGTTTCTCTTGGATTCGGAGCTTTTGTTCTCCCACACCGCCCTCTCGAACGAGATGCGCGGAGCACTGGTGGTCGCCCGCTATTCGCTGTTCAACCTCAGTCAGCTTTGGACGCCGCCGCGACAGATGAGTCCCCGGGTTCAGTTCGTCAGCGGATCCAGCCAAGGGGTCTACAATGCCGCCATCCTGCAACTGCGGAAGTTTGACGAAGAGCGGGAAGCGAGCCGTGTCAGCGCGGGGCTAATGCCGCCCCAGGGCACGCCCACGCCGGTGCGCACGGTGCGGAGAGCTTTCGTCAACGGCCAGCAGAATACTGAAATTGAGAAGCCTGGCGCCTTCGGACCGGATGACGGACCGAAACCGCTTGAGTATGGCGAACCGTTCCAGCTGCATAGCAGCCGACCGCTGTTGTGGGTCGGAATGGTCGGGCATTACGGCATCTGGCCGATCGGTCCAGCAAAGGATCGATGCGCTTCTAACGCGTGCGACGCTCGGCTTCAAATAGGTCGTCACGTGGGGGCATGGTTGCGGCAGGTCACTCCCGCTGCCTGCACTGGCAGCAACTAGAAGAACGACTGGTAGTGACGCCGTCCCTTTTCGGTCACATACCAGAGCTAGCCGGTTTCTGCCACACAGCAAGAATTCGGTAGGTCCAACCGCGCGCGCACTATCCTATGTGCTGCGCCGCTGTGGGCCCTCCGAGCATTTGAAGCACCAGCCACTATCCGAATGGGCGATGGCGGGGGTCAGTGCTTCTGGGCCGCACGCGCCTTTCGGCAGAGGCGAACCGAGGCGGCCCAGGCTGGTCCGAACCCACGGCCCGTCTGGGCTCGGTTGGTTACCCATATCTTGAGAACGCTCGTGGTTGCCGCTGGGCGAATGGCTGAAGTCCGCGTAGGTTGTGATCCGCCAAAGCGGGCAGATTTCTGTTCGGCAAAGCTCTGGTAGGGCCCTCCGGGGCACACTGAGAGCCCGCCGACAGGGGAATGCATGGCCAAAGTGAGTCACCCGACGCTCTTCTCGGACGCCTATGGGCTCAAACCAAAGGCGCTGTCTGATCTTGGCATCCTCGATCCCATCTTGAATATGGATACCAGACTATTTATCGACCCATTGCTCCTTGAAGTGAGCGCCCACGACGAGATCAGCGTCGACGCGAGGCGGCGGTACGAGAACCACTTCACGAAGCTCGCGAAGCTCCTGAGCGCCTCGAAAGAGATCAATGATGTGCCCTGGCGCAACGCACGCGAGCTCATGAGGTTTAGCGAGATTCGGGGAACCTGCCTCGGCTACGGGGAGGCGACCATCCACGGAACCGGAATGGGGGCCCAGCTCACTGAGCACGTGCTTAGGACAGCCAAGGAGATCGTCGATCTTGGTATCGACGATCCGGACTTCTTCGCGCTCCTGGCACTATTCGAGGCGGGTATCGGGCCTGACCGAATCAGCGACATGGTAACCAATATCATTCTGCCTGATCTCGTCGCGTTCAACGCGCGGGTGCTTGGGCAGCTGAAGGTTCCGCCAGAGTCCTTCCAACTACGAGGGGGGATGGTTAAGCTCGCGCGAAACCCCTGCGAAAACCCGGTTGGTCCCGTGATTCTCGTCCCCGACGACGTGCTCAAGCCGTTGCCTATCGCCGTAGACTGGGACGGCGTTGCCTCTTGCGCGGCCGAGAATGACGCCCTCCGGCAGCGCGTCAACGCTGATGTTGGGGCAATTTGGCAAGCGAAAACAGCGAAACAAAAAGCCGAGTTTCGTGACATTGTACTCTCTAGCAAGCGAGCCGCGATGGCCATCCTGGACACGATCAAAGCTGTGGAACGTTCTGGCTACGATCTTGTTGCAGACCCAAAAGGCCTGACGAGGTGGCTCGTAGCCGCCCGAGCTGTCGCCGGGAAGTACCCGCTCGCCATTGCCAGCCCGGCAGCGCTGACCCTCGATGAAGTGGAGAGGATCGTTGCAGCCATCGTCGACCAGTTCCAGCTTCTGGTAGAGAAGAAGGGCTTGGCAAAGGAGTTCTGGTTCGAGAACAAAGTGCGAGGAGAGAAGGCCGCTCAGCGGCTCTTCTTTGCGGTCGCGGACACTTATTGCCGCGCCAACAACCTCGATGTAACTCCCGAAGCGGACAGCGGTGTGGGCCCAGTCGACTTCAAGTTTGCCTCTGGCTACAACGCAAGGGTGCTTGTCGAGCTGAAGCTCTCCTCAAATACGAAGCTGGTTCACGGTTTTACTACCCAACTGGATGCATACAAGGGGGCGGAGCAGACAACCCGAGCGACCTACCTGGTGATCGATGTTGGCGGGTTAGGCGACAAGGATGACCGGTTGATCACGATCGCGAACGACCGCCGGGTGAGGGGGCTGCCGGTATCAAAATTGGTCTTCGTTGACGGAGTGCCCCGGGCATCTGCAAGTGCGCGGTAGTGCGGTGGCGATGGCCTGCGCAAAGGAGGCGATCGTGGCGCGATTGACTTCGATGCGCGCACGTCGTTGTGAGACGACAAATGGCATCGCGTCGGATGACATCTCCGGCTTTCAATTGGGTGGGGTTTACGCCATGCTGCCTCCCAGCAAATAGAAGCTGACGGAGAGTTCCGACCACCGTTGAGGAGGGGCGGTCCACGAGTAAGATCGGTTCCCGGAGTGAATCGAACTCCATGAAAGCCTTTGTTGGCATCACCGACGAAGATTGGTTCGAGCTTCTCAGCTCTCAGCCGGAACTCGAAGAAGCCAACTTCTGGCAACCCAGTGGGAGCAGGCTATTCAAAGCGCTCAAACCTGGGGAGTTGTTCCTTTTCAAGCTCCACTCCCCGAACAACTTCATCGTTGGAGGCGGTGTCTTTGCACATTCAACCCTCCTTCCTGTTCATCTCGCTTGGGAGGCATTCGGGATCTCGAATGGCGCGACCACGCTGACTGAGATGCGCGCTCGCGTTGAGAAATATCGTCGAGTGTCTTCACAGCCGATGGAGGACTACCAGATAGGGTGCATCCTGCTGGAGCAGCCATTCTTCTGGTCCCGCGAGCACTGGATTCCCGTTCCCGATGACTGGAAGCAGAACATCGTCCAAGGTCGCTCTTACGATCTCACTGTTGAGCCGGGGCGGAGCCTGTTGGCCAACGTCCAAGAGCGACTGCGCGGGTACAGCCCGCTTCCGATGACGACAGAGCCGGAAATCCGTTACGGCGATCCAGTTCTCATCAAGCCGAGGCTCGGGCAGGGCAGTTTTCGAGTCCTCGTTACCGACGCCTACTCGAGACGCTGCGCCATGACAGGCGAAAGGACGCTGCCAGTTCTACAGGCGGCTCACATCCAGTCCTACGCCTCCGGGGGCGCTCACCGGATCGACAACGGCCTTCTCCTCCGCAGCGATCTGCATACGCTCTTCGATCGAGGATACCTGACGGTAACGCCCGACTACCATATCGAAGTGAGCCGGCGGATTCGCGAGGAGTTCAAAAATGGCCGCGACTACTACGCCCTTCGCGATAAAGAGATCGCTGTCCCAGCAAGACTGGAGGACCGACCCAACCCGGACCTCCTTCGCTGGCATAACGAGCACCGCTACCAGATTTAGGACCTTACTTTCTCAAACGCACCCTTCGACTTCACCCTGTCAAGCTGCTCCCTTCTTCAGCACGGCGCTCCGAAAGATCTCTGCCCTGTGGAATTCAAGAAATCGTTCCTGTTCAAAGCTGAAGCAGCCAACCTCGGGCGGTTTGTCTGGGTCAACGCCCAACTTCACGAGACTCTTTTCGTCCGCGACTGGGGAGATAATCAGGCGGTTGTCGCCAAATGAGATGAATCCTCGGTCGAAGAGGAAGTCGGCCTGCGGTGCCAGCATCAGCCCGTTGTGACCGCTAACTCGCTCATCGTTCGACGCGTGCCTCCAAGGCTTGATGTGGCTGGCGACGAGGTAGGCGGGATTGGAGACGCGGGTGATGCGGCACGACTGCTCGACTCGCGCGACGTTCTCGCGGCAGTTCTCCCGCACCGGCTCCTCCGCGGACGCGACGAGCAGCCCCCGCGGGTCCTGCGTCTGAAGGGGATTGCCGCGATCGGCGATCAATCGCCAGAGAAGCTCTCCCAGTTCTATCGGCAAGGCGGCGAGGTAAACGGACTGCAGGCCCTTGCCGTTTGCTGGGTTCAGCGGCGAGTACTTGTCAGGCAACAAAGGCTGGACTTGGTCCCACGCTTCCCTCGGAGCCACCGGATGAACGAGGCGAACGTAATCGACGTCGGCGCGATATCCGATCTGGCTCCAGTTCCGGCCGGCCGCGCCGAACTCATCTGGCTTGGGCGCATCATAGCCAAATGAACGTAGAGTACCGTACGCGCGGATCGCGCCGCCCCAATAGGAGAACACGAGGTCACCAGGGGCGACCTCCTTCATGTTGTCGTAGAAACGGTTACGTACTTGATCGGCCCGACGTTTGGGTGACCAGAGATAGCCCCCGCCTATCTCTTGGCGGTAGGTCTGCTTCTGGTTCACCCACCAGTACCGCATGCAGCAATGAAGTCTACGGTACTTGCCGAATCCAGTCAGCTATCTTGGCGTAAACTAGTTCTTCGCGGTCGAGAGAAGTAATTGTCGCCGAGCAGAGGGGAGAGCAGCACCAGGCAGTTCAGTTGCCCGTCTTGAGAAGCGCCTCATTTTTTGTCCGTCTCAATGGCTGGGCCGAGGTCCGTAGTGCCGAACTTGACGTTGGGGCCACTCCTTTCCGGCCGAATCGGTTCGGGTTCCCGCCGGCCGAATCTATAGGAAACCGTTGCGTGAACACCCATCGCGTTGCTCCCCACGTCCGCGACCAGGTTTAGGTCTGCCGTGGGAACGGACGTGTAAGCGAATTCAAACGTAACGGAAGTTTCGCCGGGTGGCGTGTTTGGCGGCACTTGAAAAGAGGACTGTCCCGATAACATCCGTAACCCGGAGGGAATCCGGACTTGCACCTCAATAGGCACGACGAAAGCGACCTTCCGATCGAGTATTGCCGAGATCCGCAGTCGCCCGCCCGCATCCGAAAGAACTTGCCACCTCGCCAATAGCGGGCTCTGGGGCGCTGTCTCGGCGCTGGCGACACGTTCTGGCTCGGAAAGCTGCGCAGGGGGCGTTCCGTTCGGCCCACTGGTGCGGCACGCACTCGACAGCGGCAACAACGCAAGAAGAATCAGTCGATTCATCTGGAACCTCCTCATTACGGACAGATTGGCGAGGCACTGGGATATGGGTACTGAGTCGTTGGGATCGTTGCGCCATCGATAACTGACCGCGAGACCCCCGCGCAGTTGAGTGCATCAAGGAAATCGGGAATCGCTGGCGCAAGGCTGCCGGTATCGATCACGTTGATGGGGTGGCCGGTGCTATCGAGGTCCCAAGTGTGACGGGTATACCCGCGACCCCATGGGGAAGTATTCATGTGGGCGCTGGCAAGCGCCGTGAATAGGGGCGGAGCGCCGACCGTGGATGCGCTGGAGATCGACCACAGCATCGACGACACCTCGTTCTCGTCCATGAACTGCAACAGGCCGCCAGCCGGCGTGGGCAATTGCCAGGGCACACCTCCGCCGTAGCGGTTGGACGAAATGTCGAGCCAGAACATTGAGCCAGCCTGTTTGTCGAAGTAGAAACTGTTCTGGCGCGCGCTTGAGCTATGCCATGTCGCCCAGCCTTCGGACCATGCGAGACCAGGCAATGAGGGTACTCCAAGGAAGTGAAGGCCACCCTCGTTGGGCGGGGTTCCGTAGCTCGCCATCACCCAGTGACCGAGCTCGTGTGCGGTGACGGCGTCTGACCAGTATTCCATGTTGTTGTCGCCATTCAGCCAAATCTCCGAATCGAAGAATAGGTTGGAGACAACCGTCGGAATTAGCGCGAAGCACGAACCGCAACTCCACGAGGTTCCGTAGCCGAGCCAGACAACCAACGTCCGTCCTCGCCTATCCCCTTCGAGAGCGCGCGAGCGATAGTATACGTAGCGCAGGTAATCGAATACGCGCAGCGCACCTGACCCATTGTTCTCTGTAATGGTTATCGTACCTCCATCTGTGATGCTGCCGGTAGCTGTAGCCCAAAGCCAGAGCTTGGGCGTACCAACACTGGGAACCTGCTGCGGACCTGGGCTCGCAAAACCAGGGTCTGCGACAACGAACGCGAGACCACCAACCCCATCAGATGCTGCAGCAGCAAGGCCGATCCGGTCGCCAGCTAGGAGAGACGTCGGAACCTGAATCGAAACTCTGCCGTTCGCGTCTGTTGTCTGCACGTCGATCGGATTCGGATCCGTGGCCCTTAACGAAAACACCAGGAGGCCGCTGATCGTCACGTCACTGGTGGTGGTACTCCAATCGGAGTAGTCAAGGTTTGGGCCGCGCAACGAATACTTCACGGTGAATGTGAGGGTTCTCGTTGGAACCGTCGACGTGCATAGTCCGCCCAGTGCAGTATTCGAGCATGCGTTCGCACAGATTGTTGTGACGGGCGAGCCGGCGTTGCATGTCTGAAGGTGTGTGGAATCAAGGCAAATGGCTGCACCTGGGGTACAGGACCCGGTGTTTTGACAGGTAGCAGAGCCAGTCTGCGTACTGCAAACTTGACCGGGTTGGCACCTATACGTGTACAGAGCTGGGCTTCCTTGACCCGTTGCCGCTCTACACATCTCGATAGTCATCGTGTCGGCGCATCGGCCGGCCAACGGCACTCCGGTACATGGATCGTTCTGACATTTGTTCGCAGCCGGGAAGCAGGTCTGGCCCGTACCACATGCCACCGCTGCAGCCCATGCGAGGCAGCCGTTCGCATCCGCATTGCATGTTTGAACTTGAGATCCGGAGCATTGCGTCGCGGCCTGGGTTTGACAGCTGTTGTTGCACACGGGAATGGGAGTGCTGCTCGTTCCGCTGCTACAGCCCGTGAAGGCGGTGGCAAGCAGCGCCACGCTAGAGATCAAATTGGTCTTTCTGTTCATTGTACCCCCGCAGCGTATGGGGCCGAGAGCTAGTTCTATCGGCCACTGCTGAGCAGAATCTGCGTGGATCGTTAGAGATGCGAGCGGTGATGAATCAAGCCTCGCTCAACTTACAAACGAAGACACCGGACAAAACTTTGGTCACAATATTCGGAGCCACACCGTTTCACCTCTAGTCCGTGGTCAGCGCCCTTCCCGAGCCCGCCTCAATTTGATGAATGCTTACGGCCGCTGATCCCGTTCGTCATCGGTGGAGCGGTCCGATGTAGACCTTGACGAACCAGCTCATGATCAGTTTCGCTTTCACTGTCAGCATATCCCATCTGTGTCTCAGCGAATGCGCAAAAACGAAGGAACCGAAATGAGAGCTCGTAACTTGATCTTGGCCGCGACCCTCTGCGTGTGCGCCTGCTCTTCCGAAGTAGAAAGGCAGCGAATCGAGGTGGAACGGCAACGAGTCGCAGTGGAGGAGAAGAAGCAGCAGGACGCCGAAATCGAGCGAAGAGCGCAGAAACTCGCGGAAGAGAAGAAGCAGCAGGACAAGGAGGTCGAGCAGAAGGCCAAGCAGCTCGCGATTGAGATCTCAAGGGAGCAGAAGGTATCGGAAGCTAAAGGGAAAGCCGAGCGCAAACATCAGGTCCTCGAGGACATCCAGAAGTCTCCTGCACCCTTTTTTCAAATCTCAGGATTAGAGTTCTTCGACAAAGGCATAGTGAATCGATATCAACAGCTCTCTAAAATCACCCTCACCAACAAATCATCATTTACTGTCAAAGATATTCGAGGAAAGGTCGATTTCTTGGATAGTGGAGATGAGACAGTGGCGAGCATCCCGGTTCGGCTCGAAGGACTTCTGCCGGGACGTGGTACTCGCACGTATTCTGGGGCGGAGATTGCTGGGAACACGGTACAGACAGACGCGTCTAAATCACGCTTTGTAATCACCAGCGTCGCCGTCAATGATGAGGGCTTGTAGCAGCCCGGCGATGAATCGAAGGTCGACGATGATCTTCGACCAGGAGCTTATTGACCTCTCGGCCAGTAACTACATCGCGGACCTTAAATTAAGGCGCTGCTTCACTCACTGTATTCGTCATCATGCCAGAGGGCGGCTTCGGGACTCATCCGAATCCTCGAAATCGCTCTGCGAAACCGGCAAGCGCTCCACGTTCAGGATGTTCCCGACCTCAAAAGTCTTCTCCTGGCCGTTCCTCTAGATGAGCCGTCCGTCGATGGATGGGCGGCGAGCTCGATTCCAGTAGTCGCGTTCTTTCAGCCAGGAGTCGATGGCTTTCAACTTCAGTTGAATTCCCTTTGATCTCGCCTGAGCCTCGAGCATTCGCACCTCCTCCGGTGCCAAGTGCCAGCTCAGCGATGCTTCGCCTCCGAACTCGAAAACGGTAGTGGTAAGAAAGTCTTCTCCGAAGGCGCTGGAGTAAAGATGGGAGAGACTCTCGAGCAGTGAATCGTTTCGAAATAGCATCACCGACTCGCGAGCGGCGAGCAAACCGCTGGGAGGGCTCGAGATCCCTTCCAATGCTCGGAGGAGCCGTGAGCCGCTGGCAGCCTCGGACTCGCGGCGCTTTTCTCGCCAGGCATCCGATTGTGGGTTGACGCTGAGCTCGGAAACGTTGTCGCGAATCTGTATCACCAGGATTCCGGAGATGTTCTTCTTCAAAAAATCCTGGCGCTGCTCGAACAGCTTCCGAAGCCAGTTGCTGGCGAGCTCAAGGCCGTAATTGTCATAGTAGCCCGCATCCACAACGTGCAGGCGAGGCTTCGTAGGAAGAAGGACGGCGCCACTCACATAGGGGAAAGCAGCCGAGAGGCGAGCAGCCGTCGACAGCGGAAACTTGGCCCACGCTTGTGGACAGAGTTGCCACAGCTGGTAGGCCGTTCGAGAGGCAAGGCTCGTGGTGGGCTCTGCCCCGGTCTTTTTGCTTGAAAGCCAGCGGACGTAGTGGTCAGTCATCTCCGTCAAATCGAGATTGCTGATGATCAGGCGCCTTCCATCCTCGATCATCATTGGCGACATGACGAGCGACGGCCACCGACCCGATTCTTCGCCATCTCTCAGCTTCTCCAACGGCATATCGAGGTTGATGCCGAGTTTGGATTTCAGGTTTTCGCACCAGGCGGCTTCGAGTGCCAGCCCGCGGTCTCGCAGGTTGTCTCGACCGATAAACGCCAGTGGAATGTCGTTAAAAACCAACTGTCGAGCAACCGGGGTAAGACTATCCATGGCGACTGCGCTCATCAGCGATTGCCACGTCCCCGGAGAAGCTGGGCTGCCCGGCACGCTGTTCCGGGTCGCTGTCAGTGCCAACCACGTTGCCGCGCCCATCATCCCGCCCGACGCTCCAGTCAGCAGGCGAGTGGCGGCTCGAAACCCCTCGATTTCATCGAGCTGGCCGAGAATGGCTGCTGTCCAGGTCGCGGCGCGAATGCCGCCACCACTGGCGCAGACGAGGATCAGCCGTCGGGTGCCCAGCTGGCGTAGTGCTGGCGTGACGGCGACATCGAAGCGAAGCGGCGCCGGCGTGGGTGGTTCATCGGAATGCATGGGCGGTGGATACTCGACCGGCTGACGGTAAAGAGACATCAGCGACGGTATCCGGAGCTTGTATCGCAGTCCTCCGGCCCACCAGAGCAGCAGAAGTAATAGTAGGAGTCCAAAGCCGGCGTTTCGAGCCCAGAATTCAATCGCTGTGTAGAAGGCGAGCCCGAGGGCAAGCACAAAGCAAAGGCCGACTCCCGGCGAGGCGCGGTTCCTGAGGAACACGAAAACCACCAGCAGAAGTGCGATCGAAATCAGAGCCAGCGAGTGCAACCACGGCTCGGATACTGGATGCCCGAACCCCGAGGCGATCGAAGAAAGTAGGTTGGTCAGCGGAACCATGAAATCGGACCGGGTCACGAGGGCGAGGGAAAATGCGAAAACCGCTCCCACCGCGATCCCTGCGGTCAACGCTCCGGCCGGAGCTTGCAGCGCCGCTCTCGAGGACAGGCCACCCTCGTCCACCTTGCGAATGGCGGGCGCGATGCCCCGACTCTCCACCTTGCGAATGGCAGGCGCGACGTCCTGGTTTTCCCGGATGCCTCCGTCTTGGCGTTTTGAGCGCCGGTAGCGCGCGTGCTGAAGAAGGGCTACCGGGCCAACCAACAGCAGCCAAAGGAGTGCGCCAACGAGAATAAAATCGAGAAAGCTCGAGCGCCTGGCGGGGGCATCGAGACCGTCGAGCAAATAGGCCACCAGCAAGGCGTCAGCCGCCAGCAAAGTCATTGCTACGCCGGCGTAGAATCGATACAGGCGGCGCTCGTTCCAGAAGAGTCGCGGCAGTCCGAAGGGCTTTCCGGCGCCGTACAGGATTGCAAGCACGAGGGCCGGCGGAACAAGTACAATCGGGTGACGCAACATGGCTTCCGCGAAGTAAATCAGCGGCACGGGTCCTTCCTCCTCTCCTCGTCCAAAGGGCGGCGATTGTGGACCAGGGATGCGCGTTCAGAACGCTACGCACATCGCGCGACTGCCACAATAGAATTCATGCGGCTACTCCGCGTGGGCGCCCAGACCATTGACTGGCCGTGAAGCTGGCCATATCTGCTCCTCGAAGCCTCGAAGCGCCTGCTCAGAGCCGAGGACTGCCTTGATCCATATGGACCTGAATCAGCTCTCGCCTCGAGGCCTTTCTCTCCGATTCTCTGGACGATACCAAGGCGACGGCGCATGCTGGAAAAACCTTTCGTCGGTTATCATGCATCGGTGGCGCTGCAATTCGCCGCGATCACTCTTGGCAACCAGCGCGAGCGGGAAGTCCGCGACGCACTTGGGAGGGCGAAAAGCAAGCCTGGTTCTGGAAACGCTCACACCGATCGCTATCGCGTACTGGACGCAGCGGAGGCCATTCTTGCCGCGCGAGCAGCGCGTCCGCGTTCGTCTTGACCTTCAGCTTGCTTCGACGGGGTAGACGTAACCGGTGGTGTCCTCGGAGGTCTTGATCGCCCGGACTTCGATTTTTGCCGTCGGCCGGTATTTGAATTCCGGATTTCGCTTGGCGATCGCGATGGCGTCCCGGAGATCGTCCGCTCGAATGTGGTAGTAGCCCGCGTGGACCTCGGCGCCGCTGATGGGTTGCTCAAACCAGCCGCCTCCGGATTTCGTGATCACCTTCGCCTCGTCCCCCATCGGCTGCGCGGCGATCAGCTTTCCCTGCTGCTGCAGTTCTTCGATGTGTTTCTCGCAGGCCTCGAGGAAGGCCTTCTCATCCTCGGGTCGCAATTGGCTACCGTCGTTGCGGACGTACAACATGAATTCGCGCATGGGCGGTACTTAAGCACAAGGTGTCGTGGCAACCAACGCGAAATTCTCGAGCGGGCCGCATGTTTGGTTGCTGCAATAGCGTAGTGCTGGTATCCCGGTGGAGGCGCAGGTTTTGGGGGCGGGGGGCGAGTCGGGGGTGGCTTCGGTGGACGCTCGCGTAACTAATTCGTTCATTTTGCTTCTCGCACTTGGGGTCTCCTCGTCCTTCAACATGGATGGATGGACTCGAGTGTGTCAGTAGGCTGCGAACCGAATTCATGTTACTAATTCCAGTGTTCGTTCATGCGTTGGATTAGATTTCTGGGGAGGGATTCCGTGGCAGAATTCAAACTGAACGGCGCAACGCCACTTAAAGTGCAATTGTTGGTTGGTGGGGCATTCCCTTATGACTGGGACCTTTACAACTATTCACCAGATCCACAGGTAAAATCGAAGTGGATCCGATCATATCTGGGAGGCGGAAGCGGACCGACTTGGTTCGAGTTACCTGCAGAACCCTTCGGCGGCCACGCGCTGACATGGTCAGTCGCGGTCGTGAACTTTGATTCGCAGCCCATGACGGTCGATGTCGTCGCAAACATGCAGTGTACGAATGGGCTCTTGCTCTCCCAAAAGAGTCCTTGGACAGTAAGCAAAGAGAGTCCTTATCTGTTCGTCAACGTGGAAGTGACGGCATGAACTCCCTGGCCAGAGTGCTTGGAGTCGCGGCGTTCCTTGTTGGCACGACTAGAGTGGCTGAGGGTGGTGGCGGCACTTCGAGCGACGGCTCGACGACGGGCGATCTCGCGGCACACCTGTCAGCCAATGTCATCGGCGAAGTACTCGCTTCAGAGTTGCTCAGCGCGCAAGACCTAAAGCCGGTGCTACCCGGGTCGATCGAGGCGGCAATCACGTCGCTGAAGGCATTGGATAAAAACGGCAAGCTCGCTCCCGGTATCGCCGTCGAGCTGACACCCTTCAGTCTGTACCTCGGTCGCAGCATGACTTGGAACGAATACAAATCGGATCCTTGGTTAAGAAATTGGTCCCGCGCCAGTCTATCCGTCGCTACTGCCTCGGAGGGCTCCGGTGACAATACGGTGGTACGGTCCGCGGTGGCGCTTCGATTTCGACTGCAGGACGGAACCGATTGGCGCCTTAATACCGCAGCAATCGATTGCGCTCGTGGCGTGCTCGAGCCGAAAAAGGGGGACGGCCCACGCTTGCCCGAACCCCCTAGAGATCAGCCGCCAGATGGACCGAATCCACCAATGGTAGTGAGCGGGCCCAAACTCACCAAAGAGCAGCTGGGTGCCATCGACAAGTGCCTCACGGACAACGTCCGCTGGAACGCGACACAGTCTGCGGTAGGGGTCGGCTTCTCAATGCGGCACCCTGGCGGTGATATCTCGCAGACAGAAGCTGAAACCGTCGCGGGGTTCTTGGGTGCCTCAATTGGTTGGACGCAATACTTTAACCTCGTCGGCTCGGTACGCTTTACGCATCAGTTCATGGTGGCCGACGCGCTGCGTACCGCGCCTGCTAGCAACCTTTTAGGACTCGGCGTTCGCATTGTCGTGAAGCTTGACTGGCTGGTGCTGAACGTAGATGGAGGCCTGGGAAGGGAGTGGGCGGATGCCTCGCAAACCAAAGGACTCTTCGGGGCGACTGCACAGGTCAAGGTCGGTGCGGACTTCTGGGTGCAACTGGGCGTGAACTGGCACTACGACAAATTGGGTGGCACGGGTTCGATCGACTCTGGCATTAAATGGTCTTACAGCCTTTCACCCAAACAACCTTGAGGTGACAATTGGATACCGTCGTTCAAGCAATGACTGTTTTAGCCGCTTTTGCAGCGGTGCACGAGCGAGTCATCGAGTTCATTCGCAGTTTCAACCAGCGGTTTCTTGCATCCCGTATCGCTTTGGTGAGAAACATCGCACAGTGGATCGATGTCGCAACAACCGACTATCGAAACATTGTCTTTGCCTTGGTGCTAGCAGTCGCAACGCGCGCAGACTTGCTTGCGCTTTTCCAGTACAACAATTCAAATCATTCGCGATTCTTCGATGAGTACCTCCATGGCTGGCCCTACGAACTTTACAAACTTGATCGGTCGGAATTCGTTCGCCAGATCATGGGGTGCGTGCTGATGGGGATGTCTACTGCGTTGGGGTCGCAATTCTGGCACGACTTTTCTAAGGGACTGATCGACTTACGCGACCGGAGCAAAGCCGTGGCAAATCTTGCGAGCGCTGAGGCAGCCAGCAGAACATCGGTGCCGAAACTCCCGCCAAGTGAGATTCCACCGGCCGGGTTCCTCACGGCCCTGTCCGGTATTGCAGGGACCGCTACACGGCGCGTGCCGCCGCCGACCCAGCCGCCTGCTTAAAGTTGATGGCTTACTAAAAAGGGCCTATGGGCCGAGCTCGTAAATCAAAGAGGTAATGCTCCCGCGCCAGTAAGGTTTGCGCCCCTGCGCAGGCAGCCATGCTGCTTCGCCGGTCATCGGGACGCGCATGCCGCTGCGTTCCTGGTAGTTCGAAATGCGCACCCCCCAGGGGGTCATGACGATCGTCTTGCCCACCGTGGCACCCCGCGCCTCGGCCTCCACGGATTCGATCAGGCCCGCGTCGTTGAATCTGAACAGCA
>WNFF01001450.1_pt1 | contig 23466 bp, 22 predicted proteins | sample 5400441 | NCBI WGS metagenome assembly WNFF01 (sample SAMN13153345, study PRJNA577476) | soil metagenome | isolation source: 120 cm saprolite under Douglas fir tree site 2 hole 3 replicate 1 | place: USA:California | collected 2015-04-18
GAATGTTCCGGTAGACGCCGGCGACAAACAAATCCGTGTAGCCATCGTTGTTGTAATCTGCCGCCGCGACGCCCATCGAATAGCCCGCGCCCGCCACTCCGGCCTCCAACGTAACGTCGGTGAACTTCATCCCGCCGTCATTCCGGTAAAGCCGGTTGAGAAATTTGGGCGAGTCCTTTTCTAGCGAAGGAATCGACGCGCCGTTTGTAAAAAAGATGTCTGTCAGTCCATCCCCGTTGTAATCGAAAGCGGCAACTCCACCGGGCATGGTTTCGATCATGTGTTTGCGCGGGGTGGGATTGTTCTGAAGCACGAAATTCAGCCCTGCCTGATTCGCAACCTCACGAAAGCGAATGGGACTCAGCGCGGATGGCAGCATCGGCGGGAGCCTTTTTCCGCGGGACTGCAGAAGCAAGAAAGCGCACGCTCCAGTCAGAAAATCTCTTCGGTTACACACCAGTGGATGGCCCATATTTGAAATTGTCACTGGACTATGGGGATGTGTCCAGAATTTTCCCGCTTATTTTGAAGCTCCACCCGGCTCTGGTTGTTTTCTTACGCCCGTGGGGAATGGAGATATTCTTGTTCCGTGGTTGTGCTTAGGCGCGGCCCAGCACCAAGCGGTCCACGCGTCGGCTCACATCTCGGAGGTAGGCCTCATCGCCACCCTGGAGCTCGACAGTGGCACTCCCCGAATACCCGATTTCGCGGAAGGCTTCACGCACGGCTCCCCAGTCCACGTCGCCATCACCGAGGTTCACCCACTCGTATCCATCTTCCTTACGCTTAAAGTCTTTCAGGTGAACCTTGACAATGCTCTTCCCCAAGGTGCGAATCCAGTCCTGCGGATAGCCATAAAGCACCACGTTCCCGACGTCGAACCAGGCCTGAATCCACGGGCTCTGGAATTCTTCAATGTACTTGGCCATCTCCATGGGGCTCAGCAGAAATTTGTTCCAGACCTCTTCGATGGCGATCACAATTTTCAGCTCCTCAGCGAGAAGAAGAAGCTTGCGGATCTCCTTTTGGGAACGACTCCAGGCGTCGCGGTAGGAAGTCTGCGGATTTACGACGGCAGGAACGAGCAGCACGGTGTCGGAACCCCAGAGCTTGGCATTGTGCAGTGACGTCCGCATCCCTGCCAGGCTCTTTCCGACGACCGCAGGGTCGCTCGACGACAGCGGGTACTTCCAGTGGTCCATGTTCATCACCGAGTCGATGCGCATGTTCGCGCCGTCAGCGGCTTTCTTGATCTCCTCGGCGGTGTGCTCGTCGGGCGTCGTGGGTGCTTGCATCACCTCGAAGCCAACGTCGCGGGCCATTTTCATGCGGTCCGCAATACTCAGCTTGGCGGGCAGCATATCGAGTAACACGCCCTTCTTGATCGGCAGGGTTGCCGGCGGCGCGAGCGTGCCGCGTGGTGCGGGAGAGGCTGCCAGCAAGTCCACAAAGCCGCAAACGCTGAGCCCTGCGGAACAGGTTGTCGTCACGGTGGATTTCAGGAATTCACGCCGCGAAAGATTACCCATAAGCACCTCAAAAGAGCTTTCGAAATTCTGTCATTCCCAGCGGATCCTTTTCCGGCAGGGCTCACCGCTGGAATCGGTTCAGCGATAACATGAAATCCAGGAGGGCAAAGTCAGCGCAATTTGTTCAGGTCAATCTTCGCATCCCACGTCTCCCTGGACTTCAGCGTCTCTTCCCAGCTCACCTCGCGCCCCGAATAGGCGGCGGTGCGCGCCATTATGCAGGAAAGGGCGGATTCGGCGCCCTTGTCGGCCTGATTGTGGAAATTGCCGCTGGTGATGCTTTCGACGAACCCTTTCTTCTTCTCCCGGTCCGCAAATTCTAGGTTCGAGGTGAACTTCCCTGTGGAGGAAAATGCCGTCTGCCCAGTGTCCTTCGCGGGAGTGCCGTCAGCCTGCCAAGGCTCGTCACCCCAGATGCCGAGAGGGCCAGTGTACGGGGACTGCGAAGTCCCTTTGGTCCCAAAGAATCGCTCGGTCACGTCCCACCAGCCCTTGGAAAACTGCGTGGAGCTGAAGCTAACGTCCACGCCATCCGGATAGCGGAAGATCACGTTGTAGTTTCCATAGACGTCCCCGTCGGTGGGACGTCCTGCACGGCCCCCGGCTGCCGAGGCTTTCAGCGGGTGAGTCTTTAGCACCCAATTGCAAATATCAATCACATGAATATTCTGTTCCACGATGATGTCGCCGGAAAGCACGCGGTCATACACCCAATTGCGAAGGCGCCGCTCGACAGGCGTGACATTCGGCCAAGCCGGCCGGTCCAGATACCCCGCGAGATAGTGCGATTCGCCACAAATAATCTTGCCCAGCGCCCCACTGTGAATTCGCTTCACCATTTCAACAAAAGGCGGGCAGTCCCGGATCTGGAAACCCACGTCCAGGCTCAGCTTCCCTTGGGCGCGCTTGCCGATTTCAATCACCTTCAATGCTCCAGGTACGTCCACCGCTACGGGCTTTTCGAGATAAACGTGCTTGCCTCCCGCAACCACGGCTTCCAAATGCCGAGGATGATAATAGGGCGGCGTTGCGACTACGACCGCGTCCAATTCTTTCGAGGACGCGATCTTCTCGTAGGCGTTGGGGCCAACAAAGAGCTGCGAAGCATCAATAGCTGAATAGCCTTTGGTCTGCTGGATCTGGTCGAAGTGCGCGCGAGCGTTGTCGAGCTGGTCTTGAAACAAATCGGCCAATGCGACAACACGAGCGCCTCCGGTGTCAACCAGATTCGACGCGTCCTCGGTGCCGCGCCCGCCGCAACCAAGCAGCCCGACGCGAATGGCGGAGTTGGCAGCAGTGCCGTGTACGAGCTCCGGTCTGATAAACATTGCGCCCGCAGTGCCCGCGGCAACGCCGATAAATTTACGACGATCAAGTTTGCCTGAGGAGTTTGCTTGTTGCTTTGCATCGTCTGACATGTATCCTCCGTGTGCCAAGCAGATCCAATGCGTCTTCCCGGCTCTCTGCCGTTTTCTATCCGATCAGTTTCTCCAGATAAGACTTGGCCGCCCGCACGTCTTCCATTTGCCGCGGGCCTGAAACCTCCCGCTCAATCGTGACGGCGCCCCGATAGTTCAACTCCTTCAAGCGTGCGATGATGCGCGGAAACTCGACCTTGCCCTTGCCGATGGGAACTTCCTCGCCGAGCTGGTTCGGGTTCGTCGGCCAGAGCCCGTCCTTCGCGTGAATCCCTTGCACGTATGGGCCGAGAAGTTCAATCGCGTCGACGGGATTCGCCTTACCGTAGAGAATCAGATTAGCGAGATCGAAATTGACGCCCTGGTTGTCAAGGCCGACGTCCCGAATGGCACGCACCAAAGTGATAGGAGTCTCTTGTCCGGTCTCGTAGCGAAAATCCTGGCCGTTGCGCTTGCAGTAGGCGCTGACCTCGCGCATAGCCGTCACCGTTTCCTTATACACCGGGTCGTTAGGGTTTTCAGGGATAAATCCGCAATGGGTTTGCACCGCCGGGATGCCACATTGCTTGGCAAAATCCGAGGCTTTTTTGATGTGGGCAATGCGCGCCGCGCGCGTCTCGCTTGGAACCAGGCCGATGGTCAGCGGCCCCTGGTAGAAATTCCACACTTCCTTCCCGGGCCCACCGACGACGAGGGAGGTGGCCTCAATCCTGTACTTTTCGAGTGCCTGACGCAACTGGACCACCAGCCCCGGCTCGAAATTGTCCACGAATGCCTGGCATGTAGGCAAGCCAAGGTCGTGAACCTGGGCCATAGCAGCGTCGGGGTCCTTTCCAATGCCGATGATCAGGCCAAGGCGCAGCGGCTTTTTCCCTTCGTTGGAAGCCACCGGCTGAGCTGTCTGCGCTGGGCTTGCTCCTGGCGCTAACCTGGCCGCCCCAGCACTAGCCCGCAGCGTGGCAAGAGCTGCCGGGTTCAGGCCAACTGCCAAAGCCCCTGCGGAGGTTTGAAGAAAGGCGCGACGGTTCTGTTTGTTCATGATAACGAATCGTGTGGGCTGCTTTGTGATTGTCCGATCCAACGCAAGCTAGAGCCCTTACTTCTCCTTTATAAGTATGTCCTTCCATCTCATCCTTACGCCGCCACCCGTGTGAATCTGCAGGGCTATCACGCCATTGGTGAATTTGGGCGCCTCGTCCGTATAGTCCACAACCTTCACACCATTGAGACGAGTCACGATGTGATTGCCTTGCACCGACACTTCGAGGTCATTCCACCCGCCGGACTTCAGTGCCTGCTCGCCTTCCGCTGTGGGCATCATCACCCAGCCGCGGCCGCCACTTTCATAAAGCCCGCCGGTGTGCTTGCCGGCGCCAGGGTCCACCTCCACCTGCATTCCTTCAATGTCCGGACCGTGCTGTGGGTCGATGCCGGTAATCCGTGCGTGCAAGAATACACCGCTGTTACCGGCCGCCTCGCCTTCGAACTTGAGCCTTAGATCGAAGTCGCGATAGCTCTTCTCAGTGGTAAGGTAGCCGTACTTGTTGGCCGTGCTTTCGCACAGAATGGTGCCCCGTTCAACGATCCACTTCTCTTCTCCGTTCTTCTTCCAGCCGGTCAGATCTTTCCCGTTGAAAAGAGCAACCCATCCGCTCTCCGGCGGCGTCTGCGTTGCTGCACCAAGCCCGAGCAAAAGCAAACCTACGACAAAGCCACCAATTCCCTTCACGGCAAGGCCTCCGTCTCCTATATAGCGGGGACAAAGTCAGTCCCTTTTGGAAAGGGACTCTATCACAAATCCCATGCCGAAAAAACCAGGTTTTGCTGTTTATTTGAGGCGGTAGTGCGACTGCGTCGGGGTGCAAGAAATAATGCAGTAGGAGAAGGCAGCAAGCCTTTTCACGGTAGGCCTCCCTCTCCTATATAGCAGGGGGAATAGCCGCGGCACCTTTCAGGAGGAGCGAAGGCCACTTCCCCGACCTGGAGCAGATGTCGCTCATGGCGGTAAAACGGCTTCCTAAAAACTAGCCAGACGTTTGGCCGAGGCCCCCTACGGGAGTTCGAAACTTCATGGCAAGTGTGCCCTGGTCTCCCCCAGTCAAAAATAGCAGTGCCACCGAGCGCACTTAACTTTTGACCTGCATCCGCCCGAATCGGCGTTCTGACGTTCGGATGTCGAATACGCCGCACACTGCAACTTTCTCTTCGGGGGCGGTGCTCTGAAACTAGGGTGCTCGTTCAGCTACAGCCCGTGCCGTTTGGGACTACAGTGATGGCCACTGCCTCGGGAAATACTCCAACCCCCTCGACCGTGCTCACGACGGTGTTGGAAAGGGCGTCAATCACTGAAACTGTGTTGGAGATCCTGTTCGAGACATAAACATAGCGGCCCATCGGAGTTATGGCCACACCTCGGGGATTATCTTGTACGGGAATCGTCGCCGCCACCGTATTGGCTGCTACGTTGATCACGGACACGGCGTTGTCGCCGTCATTAGGAACATAGGCGGACGTTCCGTTCGAATTGATGGCGACGGCAATGGGGCGCGTCCCCACGGGTATCGTATTTACGATCGTGTTGGTGGCGGTGCTAATTACGGACACATCATTGGACAAGTAATTGGCCACATAGGCGCGGGAGCCGTCCGGCGTAACAGCCACTCCGGTAGGGTTGGCTCCCACTGAAACAGTAGCCACGACCGTATTAGTGGCCGTGTTGATCACCGAGAGATTATTCGAGGACTGGTTGGTGACGTAGGCGAACGCGCCGTTTGGTGAGAATGCTACTCCCCAGGGGCTGGCTCCCACAGTGATGGTGGAAACGACGGCTTGCAGTGCCGTGTTGATTACCGAGACGTTGTTGGAGCTTGAATTTGCAACATAGGCGAACTGCCCGTTGGGCGCGAAGGCGACTCCGATGGGGAACTGCCCGACCGGAATCGTTGCCACTACGGAATTCGAAGCCGTACTGATTACGGAGACATCGTTGTTGGGAAGAAACCACCCGGAGTTGGTTACGTAGACAAATTTTCCGTCAGGACTGATAGCCGCACTCAAGGGCTGAACTCCAACGGGAATCACGGCAGTCACGCTGTTGTTGGCAGTGCTGATCACTGAAACGGAGTTGGATTTATGGGTTGGCACGTAGACCTGGCACTGAGCCGAGGCCGATGCGCATCCGACTATCCCCAGAAAAAGCAGCGTCAGGCATCGAAGCGATGATAATCGGCTCCGCTTGTCACGATGATTCCGAAACTTGATATCTTCCGTTTCGAATCGATTGTCAGACATTAATTCCCTCTCCTGGTTCGAATTGTTAGCTGCGCGGGCCGCACCGCTAAGTCGCGACTCCGCTATTCGAGCAGCGTGATCATCTGAATACTGGAACGACGACAGCCGAACAATCCGGTAAAACTCGCAAACGGAAGAAAAAAAGACCGCCCTACCCATGGGAAGACTCCCGAATGGAGGGCCAGACGATCCGTAAAGAGTTGAAGATAAAGGCTTTACCGACGCGCGGCGGGCTTCGATGGGCGATTATTGGTCTTGCATGAACTAAGGTGTTTACCTGATGCCTCTTACAGGGGTTTGCTTGCTTGAGGAAGTGGCTTCCCCATGGTATTCACTATCAAGTTCCTTAGGTATTCAGGCGGCGCATTGGTCCAGAGCAGGGCTGTTCGCGCCCAGGAGAAAATCTTCATGGCGAGACGAGATGGCACGCCCACATTTCCCGAACCAAAACTAGCTGAGGAACCATCAGAGCTCCTTCGAGAACTTGTGGCGCACTTGCGGCAGAATCGAACGCAATTGCGCGAGGAATGGGTAGTGCGCATCACCGAGACGCGCCTGCTCACCGCGATGACCAAAGAAGAGATCTTCGCGGAAGCAACCTCGGTGTATGACAGCTACGTTGAGGCCTTGGAAACCGAAGCCTTCGAAGCGCTGCAAGCTTACGCGCGAAATCTTTCTGAACGCATCATTCCGCGAGGGGTCGAGACCCACGAAGTCGTGGGAATTGTGCTGTTGCTGCGCGACGTCCTCGCGCGCTCTCTTTTTGCCAAATACCAGAACGATTTCAAGAAACTGAATCGCATTTTGGACGCCTACGAGCCGGCGGCAAACCGCATCGCAAACACGGTGGCTGTCGGCTTCGTGCAAGAGCGCGAGCGCGTCATTCGCCAGCAGCAGGAAGCAATTCGCGAACTCTCCACGCCCGTGCTGCAGGTTCGCGAGCGGCTCTTGATTCTTCCCATTATCGGGGTCATCGATCCTCAGCGCGCCCGACAGTTAACGGAGCAGCTGCTTCGGGGCATTCGCACCAACCGCGCGAAAGTCGTGGTGATCGATATCACGGGTGTGGCGGCTATGGACGTTACGGTTGCGAACCACTTGGTGCAAACGGTTGAGGCTTCGCGACTTCTCGGCGCGACGGTCATTGTTACGGGTCTTTCGCCGGAGATCGCCCAGACGTTGGTGACCATCGGTGTGGACCTCGGCAAGATGAATACCGTGGGCGACTTGCAGGGTGGCATCGAGCAGGCGGAGAGATTGCTGGGATACAAAGTGGAGACACTCGCGGAACCACGATAGCCCAGGGGAGGTAAAGCCAGTTGGAAGTCCCGATTCTCAAACAGGGAGCGGTCCTCATCGCAACCTTTCAAGCCGCTCTCTCCGACGCAGATCTGAACCAACTGCGCATGGGCTTGGTGCAGCAAGTCGTTAAGTTTCGCTCGCGCGCGGTTATCGTCGACGTTACCGCCATGGACGTGATGGACTCCTTTGCATCAAGGACCCTGCGTGAGATTGCGCATATGATTCGGCTACGCGGTGCCGAGACGGTCATTGTAGGGATTCAACCAGAAGTAGCGTTTGCAATGGTGCAGCTAGGCTTAACCTTGGAAGGCGTTGCGACTGCTCTGGACCTGGAAGAAGGTCTGGCCTACTTGAACGAAAAGTTCAAAACTACGAACTGAGGGTGAGCCATAGTGTCGGTTGGGGAAATCCGGGTGGCTATCAACTCCGACCAGGATATCGTCTCAGCTCGCCAGAAGGGCCGGCTGATGGCAACGGAAGTTGGGTTCTCAACAGGCGACGCTACACTCATTGCCACGGCAATTTCGGAATTGGCGCGCAACATCGTCTCTTATGCCCGCAAAGGCCAAATCACGCTAAAGATGGTGAACGGCATGAACCGTCAAGGCATTTCGGTCATCGCTACCGATGACGGTCCCGGGATCACGGATATTCGTCAGGCGCTGCGAGACGGGTTCTCCACGTCTGGAAGTCTGGGACTTGGATTACCTGGGGTGCGACGCTTGATGGACGAATTTGAGATTACTTCCCAACCCGGCAAGGGAACGACGGTGGCGGTGAAGAAGTGGAGACAATAAAGGAACCGATGGTTGAGTACGGTGTCGCGAAATTCGTTCTTCCGGGCCAAGGAGAATCAGGCGATCACCACCTGGTGTGTTGCAATAAAAGCGGAGTTCTGATTGCCGCGATTGACGGCATAGGGCACGGCGAGGAAGCTGCCAATGCTTCTAGGACGGCAGCTGCGCTTCTCAGAAGCTCTGCCGAGGAACCGATTATCTCCCTGGTAGAACAATGTCACGAAAAACTCCGGGCAACCCGCGGGGTTGTATTGAGCCTTGCTTGCATTGATCCTGCACATGGGATGATGACCTGGCTCGGTGTAGGGAACGTTCAAGGAGTGTTGATGCGCGCCGATGCGAAAAAAGGAAAGGTGAAGGAGTCACTTCTTCTCCGAGGCGGCGTCGTGGGTTCCCAGTTGCCTGCCCTTCAGGCCACCGTGATTCCCATCGTGAAGGGAGACACGCTTGTTTTTGCAACAGATGGGGTCCGAAGCGATTTTTCCGTAACCCTCTCGGCCCAGGAGAATCCGCAGCGAGCCGCAGATAGAATTCTCGAACAGTACCGCCGCGGAGATGACGATGCGCTCGTTCTAGTCTCCCGGCTAACGGGAATTAATCCATGAAGATCGCAATGCCACGCAAGACGAAACCGCGCGGGAGTTTTGAAGACGAGTACCGCGCGTTGTTGCGCGAGTATTCGGCCGGCGGAGGAGAAGCCGCACTGGGCCGGGCGTATGAACTCGGCCGTCGGGCACTCACCGAGCAAAAGAGCCTCGTGGAAATGGCTTCGCTGCATCATCAGGCCATACTGATTATGGTTCGCGAAGCGGAAAGTGAGAAACACAGGGAGGAACTGCTTCGGTCGAGCTCCGAATTCCTCGCGGAGTGCCTCTCTCCTTATGAGATGGCCCACCGTGGTTTTCAGGATGCAGTGAACGCCTTGCGGCAATTGAACGAAACTCTCGAGGAAGAAATCAAGCGCATCGCTTATGCCGTGCATGACGAGGCGGGACAGTTGCTGGTCGCCGTGCACCTTGCGCTGGCTGAAGTCGCGTTGGAATTACCCGAACCGCAACAAGCTAAGCTCACGCGAATTAAAGAACTGCTGACCGAGGTTGAAAAACATTTGCGCCGGTATTCTCATGAGCTTCGGCCAACGATCCTGGATGATCTCGGCTGGGTACCCGCGATCCGTTTTCTGGCGGATGGAGTTTCGAAACGAGCCAATCTTCCGATCCACATCGACGCTACAGTTACTGAACGGCTGCCCACCACTTTTGAAACTACACTCTATCGCATTGTTCAAGAAGCGCTCACCAATGCCGTCAAACATGCAGGTGCAAGCAATATCTGGATTCGTACCTGGAGAGAAAATCTAGTGCTCTGCTGCTCGATACGGGACGACGGCGCGGGATTTGACACCGGCCTGAGCGAAAGAGCACCGCTCCGGAAAGGCCTGGGACTCGTCGCCATGCGAGAGCGCGTGAGTGCAATTGGTGGAACATTGCAAATCGAATCCCGTCCGTCTCACGGAACAGAGCTATCCATTCGACTTCCTTTGGAGGGTGACCATGCCACTTCGAATCGTACTCGCAGATGACCACGTGCTAGTTCGTCAGGGACTGAAATCTCTGCTGGAGCGTGAACACTTTCAGGTCATGGCGGAGGCATCCGACGGACAGGATGCCGTCCGTCTGACGGAAACGCACCACCCGGATATCACGATCCTCGACATCAGCATGCCGACGCTCAACGGGATAGATGCGGCTCGTGCGCTGGGCCGTTCCTGTCCGAAGACCAAAACAATTCTTCTCACTCAGCATGAAGAAGAACAGTATGTTCACGAAGCACTCGAAGCCGGCGTGAAGGGATACGTATTGAAGAATCAGGTCGCAAGCGATCTGATTCATGCCATTCAGCAGGTTTCCCGGGGAGAGTTCTATCTTAGCCCGGGGATCTCACGCGTGGTGATGGAGGCGTACCGCTCCAAAGCGGATAGGCCTGCAGATCCATTGACGGTCCGCGAGCGGCAGGTTTTGCAGTTGATTGCCGAAGGAAAATCCACAAAGGATACTGCTTCGGTGCTGGGCATCAGCGTGAAGACCGCCGAATCGCATCGCATGCGGCTCATGCAGAAGTTGGATATCCACGAGACAGCAAGTCTTGTGCGCTATGCAGTCCGCCGCGGGCTGGTGCAACCCTGAAGGACATTCTCCTCGTCCTTGGCCGGCTGCGGATCGCATGATTGTGCGCAAGCACGATCGAATTTCATCATTTGATGTTTTCGCGCGAGATCTCGGGGCTACCGGCACGGGCTGCTGTTAAGCTTCCGTAGCTCTTGCCTAGCTTCCATGCTGCCCTTTTTCGATGCTGCTCTCAGCAGGATCCGTGCCTGCTCACAATTCCTGGGGACGCCGTCGCCTGTCAGGTAAAGCTGGGCAAGCTTAACTTCTGCCGAACTATCGCCGGCTTCTAACGCAGACCATAGCTGCCTGGCAAGAACCGTTCCCCCTTTCCTCGAATCTCCAAACTGTTTTCCAGAGTATCGGTGATCCGCAAACCGAGCGTCAGCGGAATTCGTTGTTCCTTGAGTTGTTTCCGTTGATGCAAGAGGGTCGGACTGATCCGAGATTTCCTTTGCGGGGGTCTTTGGAAATGGATTGGGAGCCGCTAGTGCGCGCCCGGAATCGGCGTCGGGGATCTGCAGTGGTATCGATGATGCAGCATCCGGTTGGATTTCACTGTTGCCCTTGAGTCTCTCCCCAATCCCAACCAGCGTGTTGCCGATTTCGCGACGGAAGGAATATACGAACAAGCTTGGTATGATTAGGAAAACTAAAATCAGAAACCCCGTCGTGAGTCCACCTTGCGGTCGTGGCTGAAAAATAGCGACCTGTCTTTCCCGCGAAAATGGCGCCGGCGAAAGTGCCGCAAATGGGGTACTGTACGATCGAGCGATCGACATAGTAGCTGCTGCATCTGTACGAGTTGACATTACATTGCCCGCAGCTCGGGGTAGCAGGTCCAGTGTTTGGTCCTTTGCTTGCACCCAACGGGCTCCCTCTTCCGCTCGTGGATCGGACGAAACCACTAACTTCCTACCCGGAGGTTCCCATTTCCTGGTTGACGTCAGCCACTGACGAAGTTGATTCCTGGCATCTTCGGTAAGATCCGTGAAGCGCAAGCCCCCGGACTTTTTCGTTTGATCCGTCCACGCGATCATAGCGCGGAGTTTTATCTGCTGCATTGGGTTGGGAGAAATGCAAAGCCGAACCGGCCCCACTTGGTGTCGCGCACCCGCGACATGGAAACCAAGCCCTCGTTCGGAAGCATCTAGAACGATTCCGCCTCCTGCCGGCTCGAATTGGATGTAGGAGAGTTTTTCTGGCCGCTCTCTATGAGCGCATCGGCGTTCCGGTTCCATTGGCACTCGAACGCTCCTTGGTGTAGACCTTTGCCGGCTGCGAGATCCCCGACAACGCGGTCCTCGAGGCAATAGTGCGCCGGGCGAAGCGGGGTTGCGTCCGTTGGTTCACCGGCTAGATTCTACATCGCATCTGGATGCTCACTTTTGCCACGAGTCGCGAACCTCGAGGCAGGCTGCTAACCTTATCCTTATCACGTCCCTTGCAAGCCTTGCCGTTTCAGCGTGTTAAGGAATTGCTCCGAGATTCCTCTCTGCAAAACCTTCTCAAAGAATCAGGTGTTCACCCTAAGAAAATATGGGAAACGACCCGATTGCCAGGGAGAGCCGGAGTTCCTAATCTGACCGTGACACGATGCCCACACGAATCTTACTTGCCGATGACCATGCCCTTATCCGTCAGGGAATGAAGGCCCTGCTCGAAAAACAAGGATTTCAAGTTGTCGGCGAGGCTTCCGACGGGCAAGAAACACTGCGCTCGGTGGAAAAGACGCAACCGGACATAGCCATCCTGGACATCAGCATGCCCATCCTCAATGGTGTCGACGCTGCTCGCGAGTTAAAGAAAAGAGCTCCGAGGACCAAGGTTATTCTTCTTACGCAGCACGATGAAGATCAATATGTTACCGAGTCTCTTCGGGCCGGAGTCAAGGGATATGTCTTGAAGAGCCAGGCTGCGCAAGACCTCGTTCACGCGATACAAGAGGTGTGCCACGGCTCCATTTATCTTAGCCCGAACATTTCGCGCGCTGTTGTTGATGCCTACCTGTCCAAAACGAATGTCCCAGCCGATCCTCTTTCCGGTCGCGAGCGCCAGGTTCTTCAATTAGTGAGTGAAGGAAAGTCGACGAAAGATGTCGCGATGCACTTGGGGATTAGCGTAAAAACTGCTGAATCGCACAGAGCAAGACTTATGAAGAAGCTTGATATCCACGAAACAGCCAGTTTGGTGCGCTACGCCATTCGATCCGGTTTGATCCAGGCCTGATTCCACGCTCAACGTGTTGTCTGTGGACGGTTCTGGGTTATTCCACACAGTCAAAATGGGTGATTCACCGGATTGAAACAATTTGGGAGCGGGCTATCTTCGAGAGAAGAGAGCGGGCCGCCTCCATGCACAGGCCCCCACCTCGAATACCCCGAATACCGAACTGCACTGACATGGAGGCGGGCCGAACTCACGGCATTGGAGGAAGCGGTGGAAAAGGGCACTCAGCGGACGGGGCAGGCAAACGGAAATGCGGTTTTTGATGCGCATCCTAGCCCATCCGAGTGGCAACCAGCGGAGTTTCATTTGCTTTGGCAGCAGGTGGTTCTCCTCGCTATGAAGCATGGCCGCGCTCCGCTGCCTGTTTCTCCGGCTATTTGGAAAGGACTGCAGAGACGTGGAGTCCTAAACGACATCAGTGCTCTCGGGAGTATTGCGCGCCGGCTCTCATTCTTAGGGGATGGGCGCCTGTTGCTCGATGAACTCAGACATTCGGAGCACCCCGAAATTAGGAAAGGAACAGAGTGTGGCTAAAGAGATCGAGATCACTGAGGAGGACCGTCCGTAGATCGAGGATGAACGCAGATGCCCATGGGATCAAATAAACTTCGATTGAGCAGTTGTCCGCGCAAGCGGCAAGCTGGAGCGGGAACGAAATCCCGTCCGACGGATGTAGCAATCCTGAACATGGCAGTCGATTCTCAATCGTTGTTTCAGCGCAAAGCACCATTCTTCTTACCGCGCAGAGAAAATAAGACTGTGGATGAGGTTTTCCAATCTCTGCTTTCAGAAGCGAATCGGGACTTAGCCAAATTATTGCGAGATGTACGCACGGAGTCTGGCGGCCCGGAGCTCGGCGACGCCCGCAGCCGGCAGGTCAGCGAGCTGCTGATGCGCGCGGTCCGCTGTGCCGCGAAACAGTACATGTTGCAGGCAGAACTCGGCAATCTTGCGCTCACCGACGACCTCACTGGCCTATATAACCGCCGGGGCTTCATGGCCATGGCGGAACGCCAAATGAGACTTGGGCGGAGAACCGGCCGAGGAATGATCCTTTTTATGATGGACGTGGACAGCTTAAAGCAGATTAACGATTCCTTCGGCCATTTGGAAGGCGACCGCGCCCTAAAGCACACGGCAGAGGTCCTTGAAGAAACGTTTCGGGATTCAGATGTGATCGCTCGCCTAGCAGGAGATGAGTTCGCTGTTCTTGCGATCGAGGCAGCCGGGCACAGTGAGCGCACAATCCAGACTCGGCTCTTCGATGGCTTGAAATCAATCAGTGCCGAACAATTTCCCTATGAACTATCTCTCAGTTTAGGCTTTGCGCGATTCGATCCGCGCAACTGCACGTCGCTTGAAGAATTGATGGCCAAGGCCGATCAGGCCATGTACGAGCACAAGCGGCGTCGATCGGCGCCAGTTATGGAGATGGCGCCCAGTGCTTAATTTCAATGGGCGCTATGGATTTTAGCGAATCATCGTCGCTTGAATTCTGACTGGCTCCTGCAACTTTTTGGCTCCGCCCAGCCCGGTGCCGGCCAACAAGGCCAGTTTGGAAGGTTATTTCACAAATGCCTGCGGGGTCTGGAAGACTTGAGAAGCGAGTTCGGTTGGCGGTCCCGTTGCAGATTGCCAGCATCTTGGACCCGACTGCGTCCGAACGGACGACTACGGAAAACGTCTGCTCGCTGGGAATGCGCGTTCTGACCCAGAGGGCCAGAGATCTGAACGAGCGAATCATGATTAAGTCACTGATGGGTGACCTCCGAACATTCGCTCGCGTCGTGTACTGTCAGCGGCTTCCCGATGGGCACTTCGCAATGGGGTTGCAGTTCCAGGGCGTTCCTATCCATTGGCCAACGGGCTCCAAGGCGGGTGCATCCGATTGAATGGAGCAGCCAAAACAGAGCCTCGGCCGTTAACCTGGCGCGACTTCGTGAAAAACTTGATCTATCCAGTCCGAAGGTACGCACGCCGATTCGTCGGTTCACCCCGGCCGTTCGGGAAGGGATGGGCACGTATCCCGTTGGCCTTGTCAGTTTTTGTTCTGATGACTCTGGCTGTCGCTTTCCGATCGGAGATTGGCACCGCCTTTCCTGCATCAATTCGTGCCGGACTCCGTTCGAAGAACCTGGCCAGCTCTCCCTATAAGCCCGGATCTATTCTCTGGTCGGCGGACATGGAAACCGGTGACCTCTCGCAATGGAGCCGTCCCGACGTCCCGGGCGGGCCCGACGCCGGCGGCGGCGTTTTTAACAGCGGAACCGCCACAGCGACGGTGGACGTCGCTTCTCTCTCTCACAGCGGCACCCATTCGGCGAAGCTTTATATCAATACGTTGAATTCTCCCGGGATGTCTACCAGCGGTACCCGCCTGTTTCGCTGGCTCGAACCCGAAAGTCATTCCGCCCTCTATTACAGTGTCTGGTACTTCTTCCCGCGGCGCTATATTCCAAACGGCAATCCTCCCTGGTGGAACGTATTTCAGTGGAAATCGAAACGCGGCGACACCAGCGATCCCTTCTTCGCTCTCAATGTGGGTAATCGGCCGGACGGCTCGATGTACCTTTACCTGTACAACCAAAACACGAAGACCTCCTACTCCCAGACGATCATGAACATTCCGGATGGCAAATGGTTCCATGTCGAAGCTTTCTGCAAGTGCGCCGGGAACAAAACCGGGCACGTGACCTTCTGGCAGGATGGCACGCAGATCTTCGATGTGCCCGATGTGCAGACGCGCTACGCCGATGGGACTTGCGCGTGGAGTGTCAACAACTACTCCAGCAGCTTGGATCCAGTCTCAGCCACCATCTACATCGATGATGCCGCTATCTGTTCGGGCGGCCGCTGTCCATGAGCCTTTGCTGTCAATCGGAAGCGATCGCCTGCGGAAGAGCGCTTTTTGACTTGCCTTCTCGGATTCTAAAAGTTCGAGTCCTGGCTCCTCCCTCAGGAAGGAGGGTTTCACGCGATTGCGCCAATATTCTAGGACGGCTAATAACATTGCTGACGATTGGGACTCGCTCCGGCCTCCGGTGGGGCTCCTGATTCAGTAAGGCCATGGTCAGACAGTCCGCCGGGTCCTCAATGGGCATGTCACTTTCTGGCAGGATGGAACGCAAATCTTCGATGTTTTCGGGCCGACGCGCTACGCCGACCGAGATTGCCAGTGGAGCGTGAACAACTACTCCGACAGGATAAGCCCCACCCCGGCCACAATCTATGTTGATGACGCTGCAATCTGCAATACTCAAGCCAGCTGCCAGTAAGATCGTACGGCTGAGATGAATCGATCAACCATGTAGGCGATATGTGGATGCTAGTGACAGACCAAATGGCTGGAAGGGCCCCAGCCAAGGACCTCGCCCCCAGAGGTCTGTCCCTCTGCCATGGGAGGTCCGCGCATCAGTTCGGGTCTGGGATAAAAGCGAAATCTCTGGTCACTGAGCGATGAACGAAATGGTCTCAACCACGCAATCTTCCTCAGGACAGAGCGTCTATTCTCAGCTCCGGTCACGACTCCTTCTCCCTTCCATCCCAGCCCTGGACGGCATTCGCGCCCTCTGCTTAGAAGCACACCCGGGCTGGCTGCCTCTCTGCAGTTTCCAATGTCCTCTTGCCAAATCACTCCTCCGGAACAGGCGGCTTTCTAGGAAAGCGCTGCATGCTGATAGCCGCATCGTCAATGTAAATCGTTGCTGTGCTTGGACTCAGCCCGCTCGAATAATTGTTCACGCTCCACGCGCAGTCTCCGTCCGCATAGCGCGTGTCCTCGTTTTGCAAGTCCCACAACAGTGCACCGTCTTGCCAGATCCTCACTTCTCCCGCTCCGCTGCCGTCGCACCTATAAAAAGCCTCGACGTGAAACCAGCGTCCCACGGGGATACTCACGAAGGTCTCAGCACTTTGCTGGTAGCTGGCCTTCAAATGGTCGTCGCCCAGGTAAAGGTACATCTCCCCCGTCCCTAAACTTCCGACTTCCAGCGTAAAGAATGGATCACTGATGGTCATCACCCCGGGAACCAGATGCTTGGATTTCCACTGCATCACGTTCCAGAACAGCGAGGGAGCATAGCTCTGCGGGAAGTAGTACCACGCACTATAGTAAAGCTGGGGGTATCTTTGGGCTTCGCCCCATCGGAACAGCCGCACCCCGCTGGTCGGCGTATTTGGCGTTGTAATTGTCAGCTTCGCCGAATACTTGCCGGTATGCGCGAAATCCGTTGAGGCCTCCGCGGTGGCAATGCCGCTGTTTTCTATGTCGCCGCCGAAATTCCCAGTTGGTCCGGTCTCCGGAAAGAACCACTCGGATAAATCGCCCTTCTCCATCCCGGCTGTCCACAGCGCCCCTGCCCCTGCTCCCGGGTTTGTTGGCTGCTCATTGGGGGAGGCTGCTGTGGACCCCGTGCAACCCCCCATCAATGCCCAGGTCAATGCCAGGATGAGGATTTCAAGGGTCAGGAGAATCCTGTTTCTGCCCGCGCGTTGAGAATCCGCCCCGTAGCTGCGGCTGTCTGATCGAATCACGTTCTTTCCCAGCCTCCCTTGCTATTGCGTAGCTTGAGCCGGGAAAAGCCAGGGCCGGCTCGATTGCCAGGTCAACCAAGTCGCCCCCTTTCACAGTGCCCTTTCCGCAGGCTTGGGCCAATTGTTGGCGGGTACAGAAGCCCCTCGCAATCCGGCAAATCCTGCAAAGGGAGGAAATAAAGTTCTGAACGGACTGCCGCTTATTTGCCACTCTAACCAGCAAGTCCCCTGGGCGAGTCGCGGGCATAGAGATGCTCGGGCAGTCCTTTTCCGCGCCAGGTCGCCCGCGTACCTATCCAAGCCAGCACCTTCCGTTCTTTCAACCTTTTTGTTAGCAACCACTTCCACTGTTATTATAGCGTATCAATTATTTAATTGTATAATGCTCCTACGCTGCGGATTCAGCCCATTTCCTGAGTCCTCTGCGCTGGCAGAGTTCCGGCCCCTGCCTCTTCGCTTGGCTCTGCGCTATGTTTGAGTCTAGGAGGGCCTGCTGGGTCGTAGTTAGGAATGCTCTAACTCATTAGAATCAACACTTATGAAATCCTCCGTAAGTGTTGCGCGTAGAGAACTTAGAGAATTACTAAGTCTTTTAGATTCAACACTTCCGAAAAACAAAGGGGGGTATGGATTAGAAATTTTAGTCACTTCTCTTTCGCCGGCACTCCGTCATTCCCTTTCATGCGGTTCATGGAGGTTTCTACCTTAGCCCTTTCTCCGGATTTTTCCCATCTTCGGCTCCGTTATGTAACCGATTGTTTGATTCGCGGCCCTCGCTTACTTTGCATCCATTACTGGGTTTGTGTGTTTTCACGACCCGGAAAGCTAGAAACGAGGTTCAGTCTCGGGCACACCATGCCTGACGGACGAAAGCACCATGCAAAAATGTGACGTAGCGATTCTAGGAGCTGGCCCTTACGGTTTGTCTGCTGCAGCTCATCTCCGGGCTGCCGATGGATTGGATGTCCGTGTTTTCGGCGAGCCGATGTCTTTTTGGGAAAAGCACATGCCGAAAGGGATGCTGCTGCGTTCTCCCCTGGCAGGATCTCATCTCTCCGATCCTTTTCGATCTCTCACGCTGCAAGCCTACGAGGTGGCGAGTGGAAACAAGATCACCGCTCCCTTGCCACTGCATCATTTCACCGACTACGGCCGCTGGTTTCAATCGAAGGTCGCGCCCGACTTGGACCCCAGAAAAGTGGATCGCCTGGAGAAGAATGGCCAGGGCTTCCAACTGGCGCTGGAAGATGGGGACACCTGGAAGGCGCAGCGCGTCGTCATTGCCGCCGGTATTATGTCATTCGCATGGCAGCCGCCGGAGTTCAGGCACTTGCCGGCCGCCTTGGCGTCGCATGCCTGCATGCACCGTGACCTCAGCCGCTTCGCAGGAAAAAGGGTTGCGGTGATCGGTGCCGGACAAAGCGCCTTGGAATCCGCCGCGTTACTCAATGAATTAGGCGCTGAAGTTGAGGTCCTCGCGCGCGGTCCTTTCATTCGCTGGCTATGGCGCAAAAAATGGTTTCACACGTTTAAACCCGTTGCGCGGCTGTTGTACGCACCGCCGGATGTAGGACAAGCCGGGCTTAGTCACCTCGTGGCCAGGCCAAATCTGTTCCGGCGCATGCCTCGCGAGTGGCAGAACCGCTTGGGAAAGCGCGCCATCCGTCCCGCTGGGGCTGGCTGGCTAAACCCGCGATGCGAGCCAATTCGCATTCAGAACGGAACCGCGGTCATTTCAGCTTCGGCTCGCGGCGATAAGGCGGAACTGCGCTTGAGCGACGCCCGCGCCGGCAGCTTGGAGCTTTGGTCCGCTGATGCGATTTGTAGCCGGAGCAGAATTCGCTTCCCGTGCGGTGGCCCGCGGAATCCTGGGAAGAATCAACTCGAATGGTGGCTCATAAGAATCTTGGCAGCCACTGTAACAGTTCCGAACCTCAACGATCCCTCGGCGTACGCGACGGAGCTCAACTCCCTCGCTTGCGGCGCCCTGGTGATGGGTGCGGACTATCGCGCCCTCGGTGTGGTACGAAGTCTGGGACGGCGCGGTATTCCCGTCTGGCTCATCAATCAGGGCGGACATCTGGTCGCGGCTGCATCGCGCTATGTCCTCCGCCGACTGCCATGGCCTGCCGCGGACGATCGCGCAAGACTTGAATACCTGGTGGCCCTTTGTGCCACTCATCATTTGAATGGATGGATGCTGATTCCGACGGACGACTACGCCGTTGGATTGGTGTCCCGCAATCACGATTTGCTTGCGAGCAAGTATCATCTGACAGTCCCAGCCTGGGACAACTTGCGATGGGCTTGCGACAAACGGTTATTGCATCAGCTTGCGAAGAAACTTCAAGTTGAGCAGCCGTGGACCGCGTGCCCTTCAAACCGGGAAGAACTTGCCGACTTGGACTGCCCCTTTCCCGTCATTCTTAAGCCTGCGCTCCGTCTGCAACCAAGCAGTCTCGCCATTCCGAAAGCCTGGCTCGTCGAGGATCGCAAGTCGTTGCTGTCGCGTTTCGACGAGGCCAGCGCGTTGCTCTCCCCTGAAAATCTAATCATCCAGGAAATCGTGCCGGGAGGAGGAGAAACGCAGTTCTCTTACGCGGCTCTTTGTAAGGATGGACGTTCGCTGGCATCCATTGTGGCGCGGCGCACGCGTCAATTTCCCAGGGATTTTGGTCAGTTCAGCACCTATGTTGAAACGGTTGACGCGCCGGAAGTCATCGAGCCGGCGGAGCGCCTGCTGGCTGCCATCCGCTTCACAGGCCTTGCCGAGGTTGAATTCAAAAGAGATCCCCGGAATGGGCAGTTGAAGGTCCTCGATATCAATCCGCGAGTTTGGGGTTGGCACACTCTTTCCAGACGTGCGGGTGTCGATTTCCCATATCTTCTGTGGCTTCTTGCAAGGGGTGAACCGGTTCCTAACTTGCGCGGACACGCGGGCGAACGTTGGGTCTATTGGACCGGGGATTTGAGAATAGCCATCGAAGAAGTGCTGGCGGGCCGGCTTTCCTTGCGCGACTACCTGCGATCGCTTCGCGGCCCGCTGGAGTCTGCCATCTTTTCCTGGGAAGACCCCATCCCGGGAATTCTTGATCTGCCGCTCTTTGCTTATGCTGCCGGCAAACGGGTTCTGCAGGCGAAATAAGGACTAACTTGCTCCCTCCCAGACTCCTGCGCGCGCACCGTCAGTGCAAATCAGCATATCCCGTCAATCGCAGTGAGGCTGCTACGCCCCTGCCTGGGGTCCGCTTCTTTCACCGCATGATAAACGAATTCGTCAGGAATTCACCGGCCTTAAATTTCGGGGCTTTGCTGGATTGTAGCGCGGAGCAAGATCGCATACGGTTCCACGTGGACGGTCGTGGGCAAAGCGCAAAAAGGAAGTCGGCTCGCGCTCTGAGGAGGCCCCCTATCAGTGAGAAGGCTGCCCGCGCCGTCCGCCAATTGGCAATATCTTGTTCCAGAGATTCGGCCTCGAATCGATTGCAAAAGGCCGAGAGAGAAGGATTGGGAGGTCTAAAGTGCGAATTTCGGTGATCGGGTGCGGATATGTTGGCTTGGTGACGGGGACATGTCTTGCGGAGGCAGGCCATCAAGTCACCTGCACGGACAATGATCCGGAAAGGATCGCAACTTTGAAGGCTGGCGTCGTGCCGATTTATGAGCCGCATCTTGATGGCATGCTCGCGGAAAATCACCGGTCGGGCAGGCTCTCCTTTACCAGCGATGCCGGAGAGGCCGTGCGAGCGGGCGAAGCGATTTTCATTTGCGTTGGCACACCCCCTCTTGAGAACGGCGAAGCCGACCTTTCTGCGATCGACAACGTGGCCCGCCTGATCGCGACCGAAGCATGCGAGTCCAAGCTGGTGGTGGAGAAGAGTACCGTACCCGCTCAAACGGGGCAGCAGTTGAAGCGCGTGCTGGAGGTCTACCGCCGCAATGGCAGTACAGAGTTTCGTGTCGCTTCCAACCCGGAATTCCTGCGTGAAGGCACGGCGGTGGAAGATTTCCTCCACCCGGACCGCATCGTGTTTGGCGTGGAGGACGAGTTCTCAGAAAGGAAATTACGAGAGATCTATCGTCCGATCTTGGAGCGGCGATTCCGCTGCTCAGTGCATTTGAGCGGATGCCCCGCCACTCAACCGCCGACGCTGGTGGTTACCACCATCAACAGCGCCGAGCTCATCAAGCATGCTTCAAACTCCTTCCTGGCCATGAAGATTTCCTACGCCAACATGATCGCTGATGTCTGCGAGAAAGTCGGCGGCGACATCAAAGAGGTGACGCGCGCTCTTGGATTGGATCCGCGTATCGGACCGCGGTTTCTGGATGCGGGACTTGGATTCGGTGGATTTTGCTTGCCCAAAGATGTCCAGGCGTTCATCCGATTGGCGGAACGTTCTGGCGTGGACTTCAGCATGTTGAAGGAGGCCGAGCGCATAAATAAGCGTCGAATCGATCAGTTCTTCGAGAAAATTCGCCAGGCGCTTTGGGTCGTAAAGGATAAGCAAGTTGGGGTCCTCGGTCTGGCATTCAAGGCCAACACCGACGACATCCGCTTTGCGCCGTCCCTTGATGTTCTCCGCCGGTTGTTGGCGGACGGCGCGCAGGTGCGCGCTTACGACCAGGAAGCAATGGAAAGAACGTCGGCGATTTTTCCCCAGGTTCAATGCTGCCGCGAACCTTACGAAGTCGCTCGAGACGCCGACGCGTTGCTGATCCTCACCGAGTGGGAGGAATTTCGACAACTCGACTGGGAACGCATCCACAGTCTGATGGCTCGGCCGCTGGTGATCGACGGTCGCAACCTCCTCAATCCCGAGGCGATGAGGGAACGGGGCTTTGAATACTACTGCTTCGGCCGACCTGCGGAGGCCGGGGCGATGCCGTTCGTGCCGGCACAGGTATCCAACATTTTCGCGGCGACTGCCAGTGATTAAAACGCTCGTGTGATTCCCTGACACGTTCAAGCTCAGCCGATTTGCCTGCCGTCGCAAAGTTTTCGGTTTGCGTCGGAAACCAGATTGCCGCTGATCCATGTGCAGCTGCGCCTTTGCTTAACTTGTGATCTCAAAAAGGGGACGGTTGGACCTGCCCTTCTACTCCGGCCCTGGCCCTACTCCTCTGCGCACGTAACCTATTTAGTGTCAATCACTTACAGAACAACAGGGTGTCGTTGGGTCGTGTAGGACTCAAACTGACATCCCTCGTGGATGAAAACCTCACCGCCCCATTTCTGGCCCTGCGAGCAGTTGTGCCCCCAACGTTATTCCCTTTAACGTCTCTCATGGAAGCCGCCCGTGTGTTACTCGAACCGGGCTGGCAAAGCCAAACACTTCTCGGCTGCTTGCTCCAGCGCGATTCTGGCAAGCCGCGCGCCGAGGGAAATTCTTTGAGAGAGATACACGATGAATCGTTGGGCCCTGGGTTTATTGGCAATACTAGTAGGATTGGGGAGTTCTGGTTGTGCTGGGATAGTTGCCAGCTCCAACGGCTCTGCAGGTGCGCCGGTGGCGCCTTCTATCACCACGCAGCCAGCGAGCTATGCGGTGACGGCAGGCCAGACCGCTTCGTTCTCTGTGGCCGCGGCAGGCACCGCGCCTCTGAGCTATCAATGGAAGAAGAATAGTGTTGCCATTAGTGGCGCGACCTCCTCCAGTTACACCACACCAGCCACTGCGAGTTCTGACAACGGTATGCAGTTCACCGTAACGGTCAGCAACACCGCCGGAAGCGCAACGAGCAGCGCCGCAACACTCACGGTGACTGCGGCAGCGGTGGCGCCCTCAATCACCACCCAGCCGGCGAACCAGAGTGTGACAGCTGGCCAGACCGCTTCGTTCTCTGTGGCCGCGGCAGGCACCGCGCCTCTGAGCTATCAATGGAAGAAGAATAGTGTTGCCATTAGTGGCGAATAGTGTTGCCATTAGTGGCGCGACCTCCTCCAGCTACACCACACCAGCCACCGCAAGCTCTGACAATGGTGGGCAGTTCACCGTAACGGTCAGCAACACAGTTGGAACTGTCACCAGCAGCGCCGCAACACTCACGGTGACCGCGGCGGCGGTGGCGCCCTCAATCACCACCCAGCCGGCGAACCAGAGTGTGACAGCTGGCCAGACCGCTTCGTTCTCTGTGGCCGCGGCAGGCACCGCGCCTCTGAGCTATCAATGGAAGAAGAATAGTGTTGCCATTAGTGGCG
>WNFF01001267.1_pt1 | contig 23465 bp, 20 predicted proteins | sample 5400441 | NCBI WGS metagenome assembly WNFF01 (sample SAMN13153345, study PRJNA577476) | soil metagenome | isolation source: 120 cm saprolite under Douglas fir tree site 2 hole 3 replicate 1 | place: USA:California | collected 2015-04-18
GATCGATCCGCGTAGCTCGTCGTGACGGGATGTAGCACGCCGCCAACGCCACCAGACAAATGATTCCCAGCGATGCCACATAGACGGGAACGTCGCCCGCATGCACTCCAAACAGGAGCGACTCGCTTAGCCGCGCCAGCGCGTACGCCAGGGGCAATCCCACCACTGCGCCTCCCAGCATCATCCACCCTACTTCCTTGAACACCAGTCCTCTTACATGCCCAGCTTCTGCCCCCAGCGCCACGCGAATTCCAATCTCCCGCGTCCGCTGCATCACCAGGTACGCCAGCACTCCATAAATCCCCAGCGCCGCCAGCAACGCCGCCAGCCCGCCGAATGCCGCCGAAAGCCCCGCGACCACCCGCTCCGCAAATAAATCTTCGTCCACTACCCGTTGCACCGTCTTCAACTCATACACCGGCAAGTTGGCATCCGCTCTCCGAACCGCTTCTCTAAGCGCGTTGGCAGTCAGCAACGGATCCTGCTGGCTGCGCACGTAAAAACTCATGCCGAATAGTTCTCTGAATTGCGAATAGGGTTGATAAAAATACGCCCGCTTCGCATCGCGGACGTGTCCCTCTTTCGCATTCTTCACTACTCCAACGATTTCGATGTCGGGCTTGGTGTCATTTCCCGCGCCCGCCGCAATGTGCACGCCGATCGGATTTCTGTTTGGAAAAAACTCTTTCGCCATAGCTTCATTGATGACCGCCACCTTCGTGCTCTTCGCCGTGTCTCCGGCGTTAAACTCGCGTCCCGAAACCAGCGGGATCCCCATGGTCGAAAAATAATTTGCGCTCACCGCGTTGAAATTCACGTGCATGTCATCGGTGTCTAGGTTCTGCCGTCCCTCGATCGTGATATTCGATCCCATATCGGTCCCGGTTAGCACCGGAACCTGCGATGCTGCCACTCCGAGTACTCCCGGAATTGCCCCCAGCCGTTCCCTTAACTGCTCCACAAGCAAAACTGTCTTTGCATCATCGTATCCGCTCAATTGCGGCGCAATCGAAAAGGTGATCAAATTCTCCGTGCTCAATCCCAGGTTTTGCCTCCGCAGGTTCCACAACGTCCTCGAAAACAGCGCCCCGCCCGTCAGGAGTAGCAACGTAAACGCCACCTGTCCCGCAACCAGGTATTTCCGGAAGCGCACGTGTCCCGGCCCCGCCGATGACGTTGATCCTTGATCCTTCATCATCTGCGAAACCCCGGTTCGCGTTGCCCTCCACGCCGGCACCAACCCGAACAGTAGCGCCGAAACCCCCGTCGCCGCCGCCGTAAACCCCAATACGCTTCCATCCACGCTCGCGGTGATCCCTTGTACTCCTGCTTCAGAAACGACGGCCCCCGTCAAAATGTTCATTACCCAACCGGCAAAAATCAGCCCTAGAACCCCTCCGCCCAATGCACACAGAAAACTTTCTATCAGTAATTGACGCATCATTCGTCCGGCAGTCGCTCCCAGAGCCGAACGAATCGCAAATTCCCGTTGCCGCGCCGCCGCCTTGGCCAGCAGTAAATTCGCCACGTTGGTGCAGGAAATCAGCAAAACCAGCGCCACCATGCCAAACAGCGCCTTCAGCGCTGGCCCGGAATCCCGCTGCAGCGTGGTCCTGCCTTGCGAACCCGCAGAGAGCACGATCTTCTTGTTCAGAAACTCCTCGCGGTCGTTGTGCATGTGAAGCCTTGCGGCTTGCTGTTCGAGCAGCCCCGGGTAGCCAATATTGACCCCTGCCTGCGCCTCCGCTATGGAAACGCCTGGCTTCAGCCGCGCGAACACCGCCAAAAACGAATCGTTCCAGTCGTCCAGACCGTTGCGGATCGGGGTCATCTGCCCCTTCATCGTCATCGGCACAAAAATGTCTGGCGTCTGCCCCACCTGGATGCCGTTGAATCCCGGTTGCGCGACTCCAACGATAGTCATCTCAGTGTTATTCACCAGGGTGGTCCGATTCAGCGCTCCCGTGTCGCCACCGAAGTGCCGCATCCAATAGGCATGACTCAGTACCAGTACCGGATGTGCCCCTTGCACATCGTCATCGCTCGGTGACAGCACTCGTCCCAGCGCCGGCCGCACCCCCAGCACCTCGAAATAATTCCCGGTTACCAGTTCGCCGGATCCGCGGTCCGTTTGCCCGTGACTCGCAATGCTTGCCGCAAACTCAAATCGCGCCAGCACTCCATCGAAAACTGTCGTGTTTTTCGCTAAGCCCTGGTACACCGGGTAGGAAAACATCTCTGAAGAGTCGCCATCGCTCCATAAATGTCCATGTATTGGCCCGGGCGACTTCAGCACCACCAACTCTTCAGGATTTCGCACCGGCAATCGGCGCAATAGGACTTGATTGAGCAGGGAAAAAATTGCGGTATTCGCGCCTATCCCCAGCGCGAGCGTAAGAATGGCAATGCAAGTAAACCCTGGATTCTTCGCCAGCATCCGCAGGCCGTAGCGCACGTCCTGCAAGAGGGTGTGCATCTTCTCTATCCTCCGCGAGCGCCCGCCGCGATTTCCTAGCCGGCGCAGAAAATCGTAGTTCCAAAATCCGCAGCGCCCTCGAAGGGCAGCAGTACTATTACTTCAGTCGCACCCGGTCGAAGTTGTCCCACGCCGACATATCGGACAGAATCACTTTGTCCCCTACCTTCAACCCATCCAGAATCTCAATCGTGTTCACCGAGCTCCGCCCCAACTTAACATTGACGCGCACCGCCTCCGCTCCGTCATCAATAATCTTGAATAATCCGATCGTGCTGTCCGACTGCCCATGCACCGGCCGCCCCACGTACAGCACGTCCTTCAGGTTCTCCAGCGTAATTGTCCCGTCCACGCTCAAATCCGGCCTCGCCCCCGGCGGAAGAGGATCGTCAATCGTCACGTCCACCGTGACTGTTCCGTTTATCACCGAGGGGTCGACCCGCGAAACGTGCCCCCCCACGATGCCGTTCCGCGTATCAATCGACGCCTTTTGCCCGGGCATCACGTCCTTGGCCTGCGTTTCCGCAATCTTGATTTCCGCCCGGAGCTTTTTCGGATTCGCCACTCGCGCCAGGTTCATTCCCGGTGTCACTTGCTGCCAGCGCCTCCAACTGGCTCTTCTTCAACTCGTAGAGCGCCTTCATCTGTTCCACTTTTGCTTGCTGTGCCGCAAGCTTCGCGCTCCCTGAATCCGTCGCAATTTTCGTCCTTTCGCTCTCCAGTTGGGCCCGGATCGTCAATTGCTCCATCTTTACTTTCGACAGCTCGGCTGTCACCTGGGCCCCGATGCCTTCCTTAAAGAGCTTGTCATCCACTGCGTGCTGAAGTTTTGACTGCTCGTAGTCACTTCGCACGGAGGCTTCCGTGGCCTTCTGGCTCATTAAGTCGCTGTTGACCTGTACTTTCAGGTTCTGGTAGTCCGCTTCCGCTCCCTTTAGCTGGTATTCCGCGTCCACCGCATCTTTCTGCACGGTAGGATCGCTCAGTTCCATAATGATTGAATTTGGTTTGACGATCGCAGGCGGCCGCAAAACCCATTTATCCACGTGTGCAGTTGTCTGCGCCGGGACCCACCGAATGTCCTCGGGAACAAGCGTCCCCAGCCCGCGGACCTCCCTCACCATCGGTCCGCGCTTCACCTCGTCTGGCCAGATCGTGGCCCGGTCCACGCTCGGCGCGGCTGGCCGCAGCTTTGACAGTCCGAAAGTCACTCCCCCCAATAGCAGGAGTGCGACGGTGCCATAGGCGATCCGTCGGATTTTCTTGGCGCGTGCATTTGATGGTCGTTGGATGTCCATATATGTTGTTACCTTATAGAACGCAACTCTCCGGCCCCAGGTTCCCTTATTTAACTATACTTATTATCAATGATTTACAAGGACTTCTTTCCCCCCAATTCCCCCAAATCGCCCGAAAATGGGATTCCCCGTCCCACCTCCGAACAAGCCGACCGCCCAATGTTCTTAGACGGGCCTTCCGCCCAACCTTCTTAGACAAGGCTCCCGCCCGATCCTCCTAGGACCCGTAGGGGAGGGGCTTGCCCCTCCCGCGTCACCCCGCCCAAGACCCGAAACTGCAAATCCCGTCACGTTGCGCAAGGCCCGTACTTCTGCTCGGCCTGCCTTACCCTTCCCTATCCCACCCTAGGCAAATTCACCCACCCCGAATCCTTCCGCGACGATTCCAGCACCCCCGCAATAAACTGTACTCCCTCCACCCCCTCCTTCACCCCCGGCACCAACATCGCCGCCGCCATCGGAGCCCGCCCCTCATTCCGCGCCGCAATCTGCTCCGCCAGGTCCGTATAGAGTTGCGCGAACGCCTCCAAATACCCCTCTGGATGCCCCGAAGGTATTCGGCTGGCATGCTTCGCCGATTCCGTCGCCCCTGCTCCCGCCCGGCTAATCGTCACCGGCGGCTTCCCATATGGCATAAACCTCAGATAATTCGGGTTTTCCTGCCCCCACTCGATCCCTGCCTTCTCTCCATACACCCGCAGCCGCAGATTGTTCTCGTTTCCCGTAGCCACCTGGCTAGCCCACAACATTCCTCGCGCCCCGCCCTCAAAACGCAACAGCAAGTGCACGTTGTCGTCGAGCCGCCGTCCCGGCACGAAAATCGAAACGTCCGCCGCCACCTGCTCGCACCGCAGCCCTGTCACAAAACACGCGATGTTGTAAGCATGCGTTCCAATATCTCCCAGCGATCCCGCCGGCCCGCTCTGCGCCGGGTCTGTCCGCCAAACCGCCTGCTTGTGTCCAGTTGCCTCCACCGCCGTAGTCAGCCAGTCCTGCGCATACTCCACTTGCACCACCCGAATTCGTCCCAACTCCCCCGCCGCCACCATTTCGCGCGCCTGCCGTACCACCGGATAGCCGGTATAATTGTGCGTCAACCCAAAGATCAGCCCGCTCTTCCGCACCATCCCCGCCAGCCCCACCGCATCTTCCAACGTAGTCGTTAGCGGCTTATCGCAAATCACATGAATCCCCGCCTCCAAAAACGCCTTCGCCGGCCCAAAATGCACGTGATTTGGAGTAACAATAGAAACCGCGTCAATGCTGTCCGCCCTCTTCGCCTCCGCCGCCGCCATTTCCGCATAACTCCCGTAAGCCCGCTCCTCCGCGATATGCAGTTCCAGCGCCGCCGCCCTGCTCTTGGCCGGATCAGAAGACAACGCTCCCGCCACCAGCTCGAACCGGTCATCCATTCGCGCCGCAATCCGGTGTACCGCCCCAATAAACGCCCCCGGCCCCCCGCCCACCATCCCCAGCCGCAGCCGCCGATTCTTCCCATCCCCCGCCTTCGCATTCGCCGTCATATCCCTCGTCCTAATTCAAACTATTCGTCGAGTTCCAGAATAAAGTTCGAAAAGTCGCGGCCCCCACTGTCGCGCGAATCTCCTCGCAATAAGGCTTGCTCTCCGCCGCCCGCTGCAAATCAAACAGCCGCCCATCCCAGCAGGGAATTTGCACTCCCTTATAACCCAGCTTCGCCGCCCACCCAGCCATCCCCTTCAAACTATTAAACGGCGCCGTATCCCCCGCAAACTGCGCCAAAAAAATCCCCGGTCCCTTAATCGTTCTCATCGTCCCCTCAACTCCACCCCGTCGCAGCGATGATCTCAGCGCGAGACGCTACTCTACTCATTTTCCATCTCAAAGGAAATCTCTGGCGGGTCGCACCTCTCTGACCAGGCGTCATCCCGAGCGCAGCGAGGGATCTGCTCTTTTCTCCGCTCTACTGGAGCGTCGGCAATTTACCCTGAGTCTCGAAGGGGTGCCGTAAGATTGGTCTGAATTCCATAATAAATTTGCTTTGAGTTACATAATTGAGGCGCTAGAATCCCGGCCTATGCACGGCGAACAAAAGCAGACGACGTGGGGTAGCAAGCCGCGCCAGTACCTAGTGTGGGCAGTTGGAATTACGGCAGTCGGAATCGCGATATGGACGGTGCGTCTGAGCCTGCGTTCCCTATACTGGTATCCCTGGGTTTACGCGTTTTGGGTTATCGCTCCACCCATCTGGTTCTTCATCGAGTTTTACTTCATCTTCGATCGCCGGAACGAACCCGAAATCGTGGCGCTGCTGAAAGCCGGCCAGGACGTGGCCCAAAAGTTTTGGGCTGCCCTCCTCGTACTTCTCGCGGGCATAGGCTATTTTCAGTGGCATCTGGGCTCCCACTGAGTCCCTTACAGTGCCCCCACGCACTGCTCAAAGCTACTCCGAAAAAAGTCATGACCATAGTGCCGCACCGTGTTCCGTAGACTATCACTTCCGCGTGGCTCGGGTGCCGGGGGCGTTTATCCCGCCCGCGTCGGGGCGCCTGGGGCTTTTGCCGGGTGCCCCATGCCCGGTTCGGCGCATGGGTTTTGCCTTTTCCTTCTTCTACTTGGTGGCACAGCCAATCTTGGCTGTGCTCTTCGTCCTTCTTTTACTTTCCCGCTTTACACGGAAATGCGGCCGCCAGCGCAATCGAGGCAATGTAACGTGTGGGGCGGTGCGCCTTTCCAGGATTGTCAGCAAGGTATTTTTGAATGACGCGAACGGTTTGCATTGTAGTCACTTCATGCGGCACGCAAGCCATCCTGTCCCTTCTCGGCACACTTAGCAGTTCCTCGTGCACCAGGAAGCCATCCGCGAAGCCTTTCACCCAGCCCAGACAGGTAGCATCACGGTAGATGCGGGCAGGATCTCTGGTCCATTCACTGTCTATACTGGAACAGACTTCTAAGAAGTCGGTACCGGATCTGCTGATATCCGGCTGCTCCGGTGTGCTCTTTTGGGCAGTGCCAGCGGGCAAACAAACAAAGAAGAGTCCAAGCAGTGCAGAAACAAGCAGTAGGCGCACGGTACCCTCCCATCCGTTGCGCGATTCTACGTCTGATCTTGGATGCTGTCAGTACAGCGGGCGCCTTTTCCCCCAATCATTTGTAGGGGCACGATACATCGTGCCCACTCGTCGATTTGGTGGCGGGTGGCCGCCCCTCGATCCACAAAGACGTCTCTGGGTGGCCCACTCTTTCTGCGCTTTCTGCAGAAAGGGTGGGGCTGTCTTTCGCTAGCCGGGTTTCGTATCCTGTGCGAATTTTTAAACGGTGCGGATTCTTCTGCTGCCTTCCCCGATCCTACTTTCTATCCATCCCTGCGGCGTCTACTCAGAAGTTACCAGCTAACGAAACACCATACTCGACGCTGGTCCCCAATATGGTATGATGAGGGCATTATGAACGCTGCCCGGAAGATTACAGTAGAGGTCCCGCTGGCGCTTCTGGAAAAGGCGCAGCAGGCTAGCGGTGCTGGTGTCACCCAGACTGTCCGCACTGGGCTACAGCTGCTTGCCGCTTCCCGGACCTATGCTCGACTGCGCAAACTCCGAGGCAAGGTTCGCTTCTCGCGCACGCTAGCAGAACTGAAGGCCGACCGGTGATCGCTGCTGATACCAGTAGCTGGATTGCCTTTCTCGAAGGCAGCAGTGGTGAGGACGTGCAGCTGCTCGATCGTGCCTTGGAAGATGGCCAGGTCGTAATGGTGCCCGTTGTCCTCACCGAGCTCTTAAGTGACGCGAGCCTTCCTGCGCAGGTTGTCAAAACAATTTCAGATTTGCCTCTGCTCCAGGTCGCCTCTGGCTATTGGCAGCGGGCGGGCGTATTGCGCGCAAAGGTGCTGGCAACGCGCCGCAAAGCGCGTCTCGGCGATGCCTTGATCGCCCAGAGCTGTATCGACCAAAGCATTCCTCTGATCACGCGCGACCGGGACTTCCGCGCTTTCGCCGTTGCCGCCAACCTCAACCTCGTACTTGGCGCCGGCACACGCCGGCCGTAACCTGGTCTATGGAAAGCCACGACTGCGGAACGGAAACCTAACCCTCAAGCCGGGTATCCCCCAGCAAACAAACAACTTAAAATAACCATTGATAAATAGTATCAATGTGCTATAATGGTTTGGTTAGGTCGGCGAGATTTTCCCCCGTCCTTCGCGCCATGCCCGTCCGCCTGGTAGTCCTTCCAAATCCTCCGAGATATTCCCATCCCAGACGGTTACTTTCTCGCCAACACCTAGCTTGCGTAAGTCCTTTAGTTGCAACACTTATGAACCTCCCCGCAAGTGTTGCAAACAAAAGACTTACGGTCCGGCTAAGCCCTTTAGATGCAACACTTACAGGAAACACGGGGGGGATACTCTTCCGATTCCGAAACTCGCCACCCCCTCATCTCTCGCCACTGCACCAAGCCCCTTCTTTTCATACCCTTGCGCACTCTTTTGCACTCATCAAAAACTCAACTCCTTTCCTTCCAATCGTTTCCACACTCTTTGCCAAAAACCACCCGGGTGGGGGGTACCCATCAATCCTTACCTCATTACCTTCTTGCGTCCTTATCTCGCTTTCCCCAGTCACCGGCCTGCCCCGACCTTGTCGGGGTCATCAATCGTTGTATCATTCCACCCCGTGAACATCCTTCTGAACGAAGTCGAATGCCGTGTCCTGGGCTCCCTCATCGAAAAAGAAATCACCCTCCCGAATACTATCCGCTTTCTCTGAACGCCCTCGTCAACGCCTGCAACCAGAAATCGAATCGCGATCCGGTCATGAATCTAGACGAAGCCGCCGTCCGCCAGGCCTTGCATTCTCTCGACGGACAATCTCTTATTCGCTTCGTCAGCGCCTCGGACAGCCGCGTCACCAAGTACGAACATCGCCTCCAGGAAGCTTTCAACTTCTATCGTCACGAAATTGCTATTCTTTGCGTTTTGTTGCTCCGTGGACCGCAAACTCCCGGCGAACTCCGCACTCGCGCCGAGCGCATGCATCCGTTCGACGATCTGAGCGCCGTGCAATCCAGTTTGCAACATCTGATGAAGCGCGAGCCGCCGCTCGTCAAAGTTCTCCCGCGCCAGCCCGGCACGAAAGAAGCGCGCTACGCGCATCTCTTGTCTGGCGATGTAGAGGTGCTCGATGCAAAGCCAGCCGCGGAGCCGCTGCCCGCTCCGGCCTCCGCCGACAGGGAAGGGCTTGCCCATCTGGAAAAGGAGGTAGCCGCACTTCGGCAGGACGTCGCCGGCTTTCAGTCGGAGGTGGCGGACCTGAAGAAGCAGTTCGCCGATTTCCGAAAGCAATTCGAGTAGGCGAACAAGTTGAATTGTGTTGCGTGTCTCGGCCCTTTGCTAATTACTGTCGGAGACACTTGAGTGTAACGTTCTCCCCGATTCGCGCGAATACTGGTTATTCGGCGTTCGCATCCGCTCTCTTCATTGCCAGCACTTGTTCCGCTTGTAGAATCGCGCGCCAGGAGGGCCCGGCTCCCGGACTTAGCAGGGGCTGTTCCGGACGCGAAACGTCGTAGCAGTAGAACTGCACTCCTATTTCTAATTTTCCCGCCGGCGAAACGGGCGGCTCGACGCGCACAACATGACCGGTGCAGCGCCATTCCGTCGCTGGTTCGCCGGTCACTTCCTCCGGCATTTTCAGAAAAACTTCCACGATTTCGCCTTCGCAAAGAGCGGTCTTGGTGGCGAAGTAGATCCCGCGAAACGAGACATTGATGGATTGAGCTCGATGTTCTGCCACATCCTTTTTCCAGGCCCGAATGCGAAGCGCGGTGCTCACGTCGTGACGAATACAGGAGCGGCGATCCCGCCCTGGATTTTCTTTTGCAGTCTTCATGGACTGTCCTCCTGGCTATCCTAAGCAGCGAGTACACAAAACAGTTGGTGGAAGGGAGGACGATTAAGATGCGACAAATCCACCGTCTTGCACAGGCTTGATTTCGTCCTGCCCCGGAGGGGTACGCGCGTATTTCCAAATTGGAAGCCTTCCGCGTGTTGGCTGCGCGCGCGGTGGAGCGGGAAGAGCAAATTCGTCGGAGACGATTGGAAGCTTGCAATGATTCAGAATTTTTTAATGATTACCGCGACCGGATTCCGGCTCGCGCGCTGCTCTTGACACGCGCCGCATCGGCAGCCGCTGCAGTAGCGCCGCTGCTTAGCCGACGCGCCGTGTTCCGGCCAGGCCAAGTGTAGGCCGCCGTGAAAGAAATCTCCGTCTCTAAATGAATAATGGATGTGAAGCAGGTGGCGCGCCCGGAGGGACTCGAACCCCCGACCCTCTGCTTCGAAGGCAGACGCTCTATCCAGCTGAGCTACGGGCGCGTTGGCAACGTTGATTCTAAATCATTCCAAGCGGGCCACGACACTCTTTTGAAGGCGTTGACCTACTGTTGAAATGGCGAACGCTCTGCTCTAAACAAGGGCGATAGAGGAACTGAGTACGTAGGTGCGGGCGGGTGTTGTAGCAAGTTGTGAGATGGACTAGAATCACGCGCGAGTGGCCTTTCGGGTGGATTGAGGAGAAGGACAACAAGTCCATCCAGTTCATGCGCTGCGTTCCATTTGTGATGGCTTGGGTAATTTCCGCCGGCGGGCGCGTGCATACGTGTGTGCGGCGAGGAAAAGCAAGCGAATGCCATGAAGAGTAAAGCGGAGGGCGAAAGGGAGCGGCGAAAGGCCGAGGAGTCAGTGAGCGCGATGCCGCAGGAGCAGGGGAGCGCCACCACGATTGTGGCGATTGGAGCATCAGCGGGGGGAATCGAAGCGGTTACGGATCTATTGAAGTATCTGCCGGCGAACACCGGAATGGCGTTTGTGCTGGTGCAACATCTGGACCCGAAACATCACAGCATCCTCACGGAGTTGCTGGCCAGGAAGACGGCGATGAGCGTGACAGAAGTGTCGGACGGCCTGCCGGTAAAAGGCAATCACGTCTACGTCATCCCGCCAAACGCCTCGATGTCCATCAGCGAGGACACGCTGCATCTCGGTCCGCGGGAAGAATCGCGCGGGATGCACATGCCGGTGGACAACTTCATGCGTTCGCTCGCAGAACAAAAAGGGAACAAGGGCATTGGGGTGATCTTGTCGGGATCGGGCTCGGACGGAACGCTGGGAATGGCGGAAATCCAGGCGCACGGCGGGGTGACGTTTGCGCAAGACGAAGCGACGGCCAAGTATTACGGCATGCCGCGAAGCGTGGTGGTGGCGGGCTGCGCGGACTACGTGCTTCCGCCCAAAGGAATCGCCAAGGAGGTGACGCGAATCGCGCGGCATCCGTACGTGGCGCAGCGAAGTTTGCCAGGCGCGGCCGAAAGCGTGGCGGTGGCCGGAACGGGGCTGGACGCGATTTTCCAGATATTAAGAAGGGCCACGGGAGTGGACTTCACGCATTACCGGCAAACTACGATCTTGCGGCGCATACAGCGGCGCATGGTGGTTCACAAGATCGACAAAATAAAAGAGTACGCCAAGTACGTACAAAAAAATTCCGCGGAGGTCAAGGCGTTATACCAAGACATGCTGATCAATGTGACGAGTTTCTTTCGCGGGCCGCGGGTGTTCGAGGCCCTGAAATCAGCGGTATTCCCGGCCATCCAGAAAAACCTGATGCGCGAGCGGGGTATTCGCGTATGGACGCCGGGGTGCGCTTCCGGCGAGGAAACGTATTCGGTGGCGATCACGCTGCTGGAATTCCTGGGGGACAGAGCTTCGCAAATACCAATTCAATTTTTCGGAACGGATGTGAGCGACACAAGCGTCACGAGAGCGCGCAGCGGCGTGTATCCGGAGAATATTCAAGCGGACGTATCGCCGGAGCGGCTGCAGAAGTTTTTCACCAAAGCGGAGGGCGGCTACCGGGTCAGCAAGATTATCCGGGACATGTGCATATTCGCGCAGCATAACGTGCTGAACGATCCTCACTTTTCCCGGATGGACCTGATCTGCTGCCGGAACCTGCTGATTTATCTTGAGCCCGTGCTGCAGAGCAAGGTGATTTCCCTATTTCATTATGCGCTGCGGCCAAGCGGCTTTCTGGTGCTGGGGAGCTCCGAAGGCTTGGGCGGGACAACCGGGCTGTTCACCGTGGAAGACCGCGCTCACAAGATTCTCTCGAGGAAAACGGGAGCGCGAGAGGCGGTGACTTTTTCACTTCGATCCCAGGCGGAGCGCGGAGAGCACGGCGCGGCGCAGGGTCCCGCGAGAGAGATGGAGGCAAACTGGAATTACGCGGAGGCGCAGAAGGAATTCGACCGGCGGTTGTTGACGCAATATGCCCCGGCGACGGTGTTCGTGAACGAGGAAATGGAAATCATACACACGCGGGGAAATGTGAACCGCTACCTGAAGCTGGCGTCCGGACGGCCGAGCCTGAGCCTGCTGAAGATGGCGCGGGAAGGGCTGCTGTACGAGTTGCGGAACGCCATTGGGCGGGCGAAAAAGGAGAACGCCGTCGCGGGAAAGAGGAATCTGCAAATCAAGGATGGAAATGGAGACGGGAATGAAGAAGGAGCAGCGGAAACGGAGGCGAGGCGGCTGGTGAACTTCGACGTAATTCCGGTGACGCTGGGAAACGCGGAAGAGCGGTACTTCATGATCGTGTTCCAAGAAGCGCCGGCGGAGCCTGCAAGCAAAGTGGTGGCGCGCCGAGCGCGGCCCGGCAGAGAGACCCAAGAGGCCTTGCAACGAACGACGAAGCTGGAACAGGAACTGGCGGCCACGAAAGAGTACCTGCAATCGGTGATTGAAACGCAGGAGGCCACGAACGAGGAGCTGCAATCCGCGAACGAAGAGATTCTATCGAGCAATGAGGAATTGCAAAGCACCAACGAAGAGATGGAAACAGCAAAGGAAGAGCTGCAATCCGCGAACGAGGAATTGACCACCGTCAACGATGAACTGCGAAGCCGCGACGCGGAGATTTCGCAGGTCAACAATGATTTGATCAATCTGCTCGCCAGCATCGATATCGCGGTGATCATGATCGGAAGCGACCTGACGATGCGGCGTTTCACGCCAAAGGCGCAGAAATTTCTTGGACTAATCCCCGGAGACGTGGGCCGTCCGCTGGCGAACATCAATCCGAGCATCGAAATTGCGGATCTGCAGTCGATGGTTTTGCAGGTGATGGCGGATTTCCGCACGCTGGAGAGAGAGCTTACGGACCGAAAAGGCGTTCACTATCAGTTTAAAATCCTGCCCTACCGGACCATGGATCACAAGATTGACGGAGCGGTGATCACTATCGTTGATATCGCTCCCGACAAGGCGGGGGCCGCGCCCAAAGGGTTCACTTGAGCAGCAGTTTTGGCAGGAGCGATATTTATCTGGAAGGGGGGCATCCAGCCTCGCGCGCACAACATAAAGTCAACATCGCATACGTATATTCTGCCGTATTTGACTAGGACACTACTACGGTGTAGAAGGTTATAGTCAGGACGAAGCCCGCGCGATCGCGGAGAATCGCGGAGCGCATGCGAGAGAGGTTCGCGTTTACGGCGCAGTATTGGGGGGACGCAGCGGTGGTGAGCCGGGCGGTTGAGGGGCGTCTCGGGCCGATCGTGGACCAGGAATTCGGAGAATTCGCTACCTGGACGCAAGCCAATGCTTTTGCCACGCGGCTGAACGAAGGCCTGGAAATAAATCCCGCCGAAGCGGGGCAAATCATAACCAGCGCGATACTGCGCACCAGCGAGCTGCTGCGCGCGGCCGATTATCCGGAGTTTACGTGCGAGGCGCTGCGCAGAGCGGCAGCGGGAAGAGCGATCCGCGTGCAATTCGTTCTCGCGGAACTGGAACTTGCGGTGACGTTTTGCCGGATCGTGCGCTCGAAAGCGAGCGAAAACACGGAGCGCTTGCTGCGAAATGCCCGTAACGCGTTTTTCAGCGCCGTGCACTACGTCCAGTGCACAGAGTTGGCCCCCTGCGACGTGGAAGCGATCACGGCGAGATTGGTGAGACTGCAGGAGGCTCTTCAGGAATCCCCTCGACAACAAGAGAGCGCGATGCTCGCGGAGGGCGGCGGCTGGGCCGATTCCGTGTGACACCGGCGCGCGAGTTGCTGCTTTGCGCCAGTCTCAGGTTCACGGCTGAAAGTGCGAGTCTAAGGTCAAGATCACGGCCAGGATCAAGAGATTTTGCTTGGGGGTCAGGCGATCCACTCCTGGCGCGACGGCAGCGCCGCGGAAGAAACCGCCGCCGGGTCCGCGCGAATCGTCGATCCGGTGCTCCAGCCTGACGATGGCGGTCGCCTGGCGGTAGGGGAGGCGATATTCAAGCGCCGTCGTGTTGGCCTTGACGGTCTGAGGGAACCCCGTCAAACGGCCATCGCGGTCCCAATAAACTTCGGGGCGCACCGTTGCGCTCCAGTTCTTGCTAAAGCTCCAGTGCGCGGGCAATTGGGCGAACATCCAAAGAGCGCGAGGAGTACCGGCCGCGGCGACTTTTTCAGTCCCCACGTGATATTCGAAAGCAGTCGTGAAGCGGTCGCTTTTCCATTCGGCGATGCTGTCCCACAAGAATCGCCAGAATTCAAACGCAGTGTTCGATTGGTGCGGACCGAACAGCACAGTTTCTTTTAGCGAGGTGTGCTCCGTCAGCTTGTATGCGACTTGGCCTCCTGAGCTGGGTACCCGATTGGCATCGGCCAGATGCCAGTATCCGTTCACAACGAACGCCGTAGCGGTCAACTTCTTGGTGAGAGGGTAGCTCGCATTCACGCCCATCATCAGATACGGCGTGAAGTCAGCTCCCCACGGACGCGTATAGTTGAAGTTGTCCTTCGCATACAACGAGTCGTAGCCGATGAAGCTCGAGAAGATGCCAGCCTGCACCGTCAGGCCATTTCCCACCGGCGCCAAGTACGAGACATCCGTAGGTCCAAGATGACGCAGCCAGTTGGACTTGGGAAGATTGGGTGCGGTTGCGGAGAATCCGAAAATGGTTGAGTCCTGCCCACCTTGCACGTTCAATTCAATTCCCCAGCGCGACGACTCCGTTGCGGTCTTGCGGAGGTATGCGTCAGCCATATTCAGAATGGGCTCATCGACTTTGTAAGCTGTGCCGCGGCTTCGAAACAGGTGATTCGAAGGGTGATTGAAATCAAGAAGGTATGCCGCATCGAGAAATCCACCATACTGCCATTGGGGATCAGGCGGCTGTTGATCGACTGACGCTTGCGGATCGGAAGCACAGGGACTCCCCGCAGTTTGCTCTGGTTGCAACGCAGTTTGTCCATCAGTTGCATGAAGAATCGTAGCATTCGACGACAATGCGCCAGTGCGGCACAATTCCTCAACCTGCCGCCGAGACACTGCCTGGCTTGTTGGGGAGGCCGAAGGCGGCGCTTGCGCATTCGCGTATGCGGCGCAACACCACACAGCAATCACTGTAAGAAACCCGGATCTGAACTTCCCCATTTCCATGGCTCCCTTCAGCGTGTTTCCTGGAAGTAGAACGCATTCGCCCGGATTGTGTTGATCCTCATCGGCGCGTAAGGCGGGCGTAAAAAGAGAAACGGCCCAGGAATGGAGCCTCCTAGGCCGTGGTATCTAAACGCAGAAATGGTTGCGGGGGTCAGATTTGAACTGACGACCTTCGGGTTATGAGCCCGACGAGCTACCAGGCTGCTCCACCCCGCACAACCACTATAGCGGACAGGCGCGCTTCCGTCAAACCGCGGGCAGACTCCGGGAAAACCGGCACATTACTTTCCCCAGCCAGGCGGGAAGGAACTACCACTCGTTGTAAGGGGTTTGCTCGAAGGGCGAAACTCGCGCTGAATTGGAGTGTACGTCTACCATGCCAGTGCTCGTTTGCTCCGGGCTTAGCACGACGCTATCGTATTGCGCCACCCAATCCTTTGCCCGCGTCATCGGATCAGTCGGCACGGAACGCAGGTAGCCGGCCTGCACAAGGTCGTCTAGAGATTGTGGCGCCGCCTGCTTGTCGAGAGTGAAATTGTCGATCGAGGTGCGGATTGTCTGGAGGTTATGCTTGAGCACCGCTTCGTTGGCCTTCTGTACCGATCTGTCATAACGCATCACCGCCATGCCGATAAGGATGAGAATGATCGTCATGACGATCATCAATTCGATCAGCGTAAACCCAGCTTCGAACACTACGCCACGGCGTTTTTCCAACGCCAGCCAGCCCCCCCGAGTTCGCGACAGCATTGCCATTTCGAATCCTCGTTCGAACTACCAATCCGAATACTTGGTCCCATCCAGCGCCGTACCCGTCGATTTCGAATACACGTCGAACACGTTTTTGCCACCCCAGCTCGTCGAATCCGGATCGTCTTGAACGGCTCGCAGCCCCCATTCGGCCCGCCCAGTCATGGGGTCCACTGGAATTTTCCGCAGAAATCGGATTTTCTTGTCGCCGCTTGCGCCGAGCTGCACGCCCTTCACCAGCGTTTCCAGATCTGGCGGGTACCCTTCGCTCCCGATTTCCACGCGGATCTGATTTCGGTCGGCCGCGTCTTTGTAGCGGTCGATGGCGTCCTTCATCTCCCGCAGATCGCGGTGAAGCTCCGCCTCTCTCTGCCGCAGGATGCTGAACTTTGCAATGGGCAATGCCGCGGAAGAGAGAACCATCAAGATGGCGCAAGCGAGAATCAACTCGAGCAGCGTCAACCCCGTTTCGGAGGACAACCGCTTCAGAGGAACTCGCCTGCCAACTTGCCCGTGGTATGAAGTGTCGCGCAACATCGTTCGCATAGGTTGCTTACTGCTGGACTTGCACCGTCGCTTCGCTGGTAGCCAGCGGGATCAGCTTTTGCTGCGAATCCTTCGCGTTCACCTGCACGATCGCCAGGTTTGATGCGCCGGGCGCCACCCCCTTGACGACGATTCCCAGGAGCGTTCCGCTCCCGCTCACTCCCGGAGTGTTGGGCTTGCGCGTCGCGGAAATAATCGCCTGCCCTTTTTCCTTGAAGGGCTGCCACACGATGGCGATTTCCTGCGTGCCCCCGGAGAGGAATCCGCCGTGCTGCACTTCTTCCACGCTGATCACCGCGGGGTTGTACTGCAAGAGCAGCGGGATGGAGAAAAGGTCGTTCACATTGTCAACCACCACGCCGACCGTGGCGGTTTGCCCGGTCTTCAAAGTTAAGCTCTGCGGTTCAAATCGAATCTTGGCCTCGGCAGTTCCTGTGGCTGTCCCCGCCGCGGGCGTCGCGGCCGCTGGCGCGGGTGTCGGCGTTGGCGCGCCCATGTTTTGATTGGCAGCTGGCGCCTGCGGGGGCTTTGCAGTCGGAGGAGGCTGCAGCACCGGCGCGCGAACCTCGCTCTCCCGCTTCACTTGCACATTCGTCTCCGAACCCGAATACATCGCGCGCAGATTCGCCTTCGTCCATTCCGGAATCCGCACGATCCGCGGCGTCAAGACGATCAGCACTTCGTCTTCCTGCTTGTCCGTCTTGTCGTGCGAGAAGAGATATCTCAGCAGCGGCAGCTTCGCGAAGCCCGGCCAGCCTTCCAAGGTCTTGCTCTCGGTCCGCTGGACCAAGCCGCCCACAATATTAACCTCGCCTTCCTTCAAACGAATGTCATCTTCGATGACTCGTTGGCTGATGACAGGCTGTGTGATGCCGCCAATCGATACGTCGCTAGTATGCGCGGAAACTTCCACCTTCAATTTCAGGCTCACGTCGCGGTTCGGATGCACTCGTGGCGTCAGGTCAATATTCACTCCAACATCTAGGTAGGTGAACTGCGTATTCACGAGGGGACTGATGCCTCCCGCGGTTCCTCCCGCGATTCCAATGCCCGACGAAAAACTGCCCGTGGCAATCGGTATGCGATCGCCGATCCGCAGCTTGGCGGTTTGCCCGTCCACCGAGCGCACTTCCGGATTCTGGATAATCTTCGTGTTTGTATCTGTCAGCACGGCGTTGGCCGTCAGGCTCGGCAGCGTCACGGAGTAAGCGTTTCCATTCAGGTGGCGCAGCTGGTTCAGCGTGATGGCGGCGGTCGACGTCGAGGGAGTGCTGGTCGAAGTGCTGTTGTTTGGGTTGATCGAAATCGAGGCCGTTTGTCCCGGGAGGATTCCCAGATCCCGCAGGCGGTCCGTGCGCGCCTCCAGCACTTCGACCTGCACGATCACCTCTGGCTTCGCTCTATCGATGTCCGCTATCAACTTCCCTGCCAGCAGCAGTTTGTCCGGCGTGTCGCGAATGATGATGGCATTCTGCGAGTTGAGTTGCTGGAGCCGTTTCAGATCCAGCAATTGCCGCAGCCCGGTGACAATTTCCGTCAAATCCTGCGGCTGCACCGTGTTTGAAACGTAAAATGTCTTGACCACCTGCTCTTCGTAGTCCCGCCGCTTTTGCGGCTGATCGGGAATCACGAAAATAATATTTTCCGTCACCGCTTTCACGAAGGCCTTGCTCTCCAGCGACACGATTTCCAGCGCCTGCTCCAGCGTCACATTGTTCAATTCCACGGTGATGCGCCGGGCAGGGAAGTCCGGGTCGTAGATCACCGTCAGCCCCGCAAGTTTTCCCACCGTGTCGAAGACCTTCTTCGCGTCCTCGGACATTTTCAGATTAATGGGAGCGCGAGACAGCGGCTTAATTTCCGGCGGCATCGCCGCCAGCGGCGTCTCGTTCGGATCAGCAGGCGGTTCAGCCGCCGCGTCGGCCGCGCGGTTCTTCTCGGCGATCATTTCGACCGTCTTGCGAAGCTCCTGGTCGGCCACCGGGCTCGACGGATCGAGTGCCTGCGCCCGCTGGAATTCGGATGCGGCGCCTTGCAGGTCGCCTTGTTTCCGCAACTCCACGCCGTGCTTCACGTGCAGTTCGCTCGCTTCGAAGCGTACGCGGTTCAGCTTGATCTTGTATTCCGAGTTGTAGGGGTTGGCTTTGGCGGCTTTTTGGTAGTAGATGAACGCGGCGTCGTAGTCCTGAATCGTCTCCGCCTTCTTGCCCTGGTTGAAGTCGGGTTGGCCCTTCGGGCAGCCCGCTGCGAGCAGTCCGAAACTGACACATAAGAATAGGTTTCCCCACCGGCGCATGCGCTCTCCGAGGCTTCTACACAAATCTGAAGCAGTCTAACATTCGCGTTAGAGGCGGGGCAAGGATGATGGGGTTGGCCGTCCCCCATCAAATAACCCTCTCCCGTGCCGAGAGTGACAAGATTTCATACTACAGTTATGATGGAAAGTTGTGGCCAAGCCTGCCAAAAAAGCAGAGAAGTCCGCCAAGTCCGGCGAACACATCGTCGCCCAGAACCGCGCGGCCTCCTATAACTACCATATTCTTGAGAAACATGAGGCTGGCCTGGTCCTTCACGGCACGGAGGTCAAGGCACTGCGCGAGGGCAAAGCCAACATCCGCGATGCTTACGTCGACTTCAAGCCCACCAGCGCGTGGCTTGTTAACGCACACATTGCACAGTACTTACCCGGCGGTCCGTGGAATCATGAGCCTTTGGGCTCCCGCAAGCTCCTGCTCCATAAACGGGAAATCGACAAGCTCTCCGGGCGCATTGAGTCCAAGGGCTTGACCGTCATCCCCTTGAAAATTTACTTTCGCAACGGCATCGCCAAGGTCGAAATTGCCCTGGCGCAGGGCAAGAAGTCCTGGGACCGCCGCCAGGACGAACGCACTAAGGAAGCTCGCAGGGAAGTCCAACAATCCATGTACAACAATCGGAGGAGATAGAGCACCATGCAGATTACGCTCGCAACCCAGCCGTTTGCAGCACTCGAAACCGAGGCGCTGGTTTCGTATGTATTTGAAGAAACGGACCCCGTTCAGGGCCGCATCGCGGAGATCGACCAGGCCGCAGGCCTGCTTCGCAAGCTCACGAAATTTGGCGAATTGACCGGGAAGGCGTTGGAATTCACGCTGGTCCACGCGCCTGCGGGCCTCAAGGCCGCACGCTTGCTCCTCGTTGGGGCAGGGAAGCGCGAGCAATGGAATAGCGCCACACTCCGCAAGATCGCTGGCTCTGCATTGCGTTATCTGAAAGCTCGCTCGGTCAAAAACTTCGCTCTCCTGGTTCGCGAGGGCCACGCCACCGAAGAGGCCGCCCAAGCCATCGCCGAAGGCGCGCTCGCCGCCAATTTCGAAACCGACAAGTACAAGACGGACAAGAAAAACGACAAAAATATCGAAACTGTGCAAGTCGCCGGCTACTCCGACGCCGAACGCGCCGCCGGAGAAAACGGCCTTTCGAAAGGCCGCATCATCGCCGACGCGCAAAACTTCGCCCGCGACCTCGTCAACGAACCTTCTAACAAACTTACTCCGCGCATCCTGGCGCAGAAAGCCGAAGCCATGGCCAAGGAAGCCGGCCTCACCGTCGAAATTCTCGACGAAAAGAAAATCGCCGATCTCAAGATGGGCGCGCTACTCAGCGTCGCCCAAGGTGGTCCCGAGCCGCCCCGCGTCATGGTCGTCACTTATACGCCCGCAAATCCCAAACCCGGGGCACCGATAATCGGTCTCGTCGGCAAAGCTGTCACTTTCGACACCGGCGGCATCTCCATCAAGCCTGCCGATGGCATGGAAAAAATGAAGTACGACATGGCCGGCGGGGCCACCATGCTTGGTGTCATGCGCGCTCTCGCCGCGCTGAAACCCAGCGTCAAAGTAATCTGCGTCGTGCCGTCCACTGAAAACATGCCGGGCGGCACGGCACAAAAGCCTGGCGACATCCAGACCGCCATGTCCGGCAAGACCATCGAAGTCCTCAACACCGACGCCGAAGGCCGCCTTATCCTTGCCGACGGCATTCACTACGCCAAGCAACTCGGCGCCACGCATCTCGTCGATGCCGCCACCCTCACCGGCGCCATCGTCGTCGCCCTTGCGAATATCAACGTCGGCGTCTTCGGCTCCGACCAGCCCTTCACCGACAAGCTCCTCGCCAGCGCGAAAGCCGCTGGCGAAAAAATGTGGCAGATGCCTATCGACGATGACTACCGCGAATTCATCAAGGGCTCCGTCGCCGACATCCAGAACATCGGCAGCGGCAAAGGCGGCGGCGCCATCACCGGCGCCATGTTCATCAAGGAATTCACCGGCGACACGCCCTGGATCCACCTCGACATCGCCGGCACCGCCTGGAACGACGACGCCAAGCCCTGGCTCGCCAAAGGCCCCACCGGCGTAGCCCTGCGCACCCTAGTCCATCTAGTCTTGTCGTATTAATTTCGATTATGGAATTGCATTCGTAGGGGCACGATACATCGTGCCCTCTTTCTTTTCTCTTATTCGCGCTTGGTTACATCTTCTCCGGCGCTTCAATCCCCAGCAATCCCAGCGCCCGTACCAACTGCGCCTCCACTAACTCCGTCAGCCGCAGCAGAAACGCACGCCTCTGCTCATCCGTTTCCGACAAGATGTGGTGCTTATGATAGAAGTTATTAAACGCCTGCGCTAACTGAAATGCATATTTCGCTATGAACGCCGGCTCCTGAGTAGCAATCGCGGCATCCACCGCGTAGTCAAGCGAACCCGCCGCCACCAATAACTCCCAAAGCGAATTTCCGTCCGCCCCCGAAAGCAATCGCCCGGCGGATTCCTTCGTCACCTCGACGTTCGTCGTCCCGGCTTCCGCGCCCTTCCGCCGAATCCCGCGTATCCGCACCACCGCATACTGGCAATACGGCCCCGTCTCGCCCTCAAAGCTCAGCGCATCCTTAAAATCAAACGCGATAATCGCGTTGCGCGTAAACTTCAGCAGAAAAAACCGCAGCGCCCCCACCGCGATCGCATGCGCCGTCAATTTCTGTTCCTCAGCCGTCATCTCTACATGCCGCTGTTGCACTTCCGCCAGCGTCGCCGCCTCCAGTTTGTCCAGCAGGTCATCCGCCTTCACCCCAAATCCTTTGCGCCCGCTCACTTCCACGTACGGCTTCTTCGCCTCTTCCGCAGTAAGCTCGTAGCCCATCTCCGCCGCACACCGCGGCGTCAGCGCCACAATCTCATACGACAAATGAATCGACCGTTCCGCTGCCTCGACATGCCCCAGCGCTCGCAGTCCCGCTGCCACCACCTTCTGCAAATACGCCTGCCGCGCATCAATCACGTTGTAAACGCTTACCGCCGCCTCCCCAAAGTGCGGCGCATCCGGATCGTTCGCCCCGCTGGTCGTAGCCCAAACCGTCTGCCCCTCCGGAGCATTCGGCCACTTCCGGTAATGAAAATCCTTCCCCAGCAATCCAAATTTCCAAAGCTGGTAAGCAATATCCTTCCCAACGTAAGTCACCGTCCCATTCGAACGCACAATAATCTTGTCCTGCGAATTCTCGTCCTCTTCTCTCTTCTCTGCGTCCTCTGCGTTCTCTGCGCCCTCTGCGTTAATTCTTGTGTTTGCTTCTTCTTCCCAAGGCATGACCCAGCAACCCGCCATCTTCCCGCTCGTCGCCAACTGAATCGCCCCTGATTTCTTCAACATCTCAAACGCCGCATCCCAAAATTTCAGGTGCAGAATCTCGCTCTCCCGAGCCAGCAACTCGTACCCGATACCCAGCCGCGCCATCGTCCGCAAGTGGCACCCCACAATTGCATCCGCCACCACTTGCGCCACCTCCGCATCCTCGCCTTTACCTTCCTCGATCGCCTTCAGCGTCGCCCCACGCAAAGCCGCCGCCCGCGCCTTGTCCGCGGCAAGAAAACTCGTTGCCTTCGCATACAAGTCCCAGCAGTGATAATCGAACTTCGGCTCCATCGCCATCATCTTCACGCTGACGGGTGTCCGCTGCTCCATGTGCAGAAACCCGATCACCACGTCCGCCACCTGCACGCCGGTATTGTCAATGTAGTTCTGAATCTGCACCCGGTTCCCCGCATGCCGCAAAATTCGCACCATCGTGTCGCCCAGCACCGCATTCCGCACATGCCCGATGTGTGCCGCCTTATTCGGATTGATGCTTGTATGTTCAACAATGATTTTGTGGGACAGCCAATCCTGGCTGTCCGCCTTCTGCTCTGCTCCCAGCCCCAGCGCCTCCCAGAACTCTCCCCGCTCAAAATACGCATTCAAATACCCGCCGCCAGCCACTTCCACGCGGGCAATCCCCGCAATCCCGCCCAACCCATTCGCAATCTCCTGCGCAATCAACCGCGGCGCCTTCTTCAACCGTTTCGCCAACTCAAAGCACACCGGCGAAGCCGCCTCCCCCATCTCAATCTTCGGCGGCCGTTCCAGCACAATGGCCAGCTCCACCCTATACTTCTTGCGGATGTGCCCCGCCAGCGCCTCGCGCAACCGGTTCGTTAGTGTTTGATACACGTGTCCTCAAGTGAGCTAGAGTGAGGTCCTCGAATCCAGCCAGTATAGGGAAGCGAACGAACCGGGTCAAAGACACCCGCGCAATCCCTGCGGGTGATATCTCGGCGCTGCCGCCACGCGCCCAATCCTTGGCCCTTGCCTTTTTGTCTCTTTGGATTCAATTTCTGTTTGACTCTTAATTTGTGCGGTGTAGGTGGGATAGCGCACTTAGTTGCATCTTTTCCAGCAAGGGGACCAGTGGCAGCGCGCCAGAGCTTCCTCATGCCGTGCTCCCGTCACGAGTCGCCTCTCTGGTTTGACACTCTTCGCCTCCGCCGATAGTATCAATCTGCATCCGGCGGAGAGACGTTTCAGGCGGCTATCCCACCCGCACGGCGGCATCCCATGAAACTCGCTTATTTCGATTGTTTTTCGGG
>WNFF01001160.1_pt1 | contig 23463 bp, 19 predicted proteins | sample 5400441 | NCBI WGS metagenome assembly WNFF01 (sample SAMN13153345, study PRJNA577476) | soil metagenome | isolation source: 120 cm saprolite under Douglas fir tree site 2 hole 3 replicate 1 | place: USA:California | collected 2015-04-18
CCGGCACGGTTGATTCAGTTAGGAGCGCAATACTCCTTCTGATCTGTCTATCGCAAACTCTACCGGGCGGCCACGGCTGCCCGGTTTTCTTGTTTCCATATGGTTTCCCCCGATTGCTCTTGGCGGGAATATTTGGAATCCGCTTTATTATTCCGGCATATACTCGGGTACACTTCCAACTTCAAGGAGAATTATGGCCGACCAACAGCAGAGCTTCGCCAATCACGTCCGGTATGACCCGCCGTTTCACTTTTTCATCATTCCCGTAGCGGCGATTACCTTCATCAGCACGATCGTCCAATTTGTGCGCTTTCCGAGCTTCCAAAGCGGATGGCTGATAGTTGTGGCTGCTGCCGCCTGTGTGGCCGTGTTTCATATACGGAGCTATGCGCTGGGCGTGCAAGACCGCGTGATTCGCCTGGAAGAGCGTCTGCGGCTTGCCTCCGTGCTGCAAGAGCCGCTGCGTTCGCGCATTGGCGATCTTGCGGACACGCAACTGGTGGGCTTGCGCTTTGCTTGTGACGCAGAGCTTCCTGGACTGGTAAAGCGCTGTCTCGATGAAAAGCTCAGCCGCAAAGACGTCAAGGCTGCCGTAGCGAACTGGCGTCCGGATACCAAACGAATCTAGGCGACCGCGGAAATTATCGCCCGCGTAGCGGCAGCGTGGACGAACCCTCGTCCGCTGGACTAAATCGTCCCCAGCGTAAAACTGTGCTCGCGCAGGGCCTCTCATATACAATCGGCTGCTGCAACCACCTGCACAGGAGCCATTTTCCATGAGACGAGCCTGTCTTGCCATTCTGCTGATGCTTACGAATGTTCTTTCCGCGCCCGCCGCGAACTCTGGCGACGATGTACTCTACGGCTTCACGTCCGCCAGTTCATCGGTCGAGCGCGAGTGGGAGAACAAGTTTCGCGCTATTCCCGATCCCAAGATCCAGCGCGACAGCATGCAGCGGTTGAGCGCGCGGCCTCATCACGTTGGATCGCCCTACGACAAGCAGAATGCCGAGTGGATTCTTTCCCAGTTCAAGTCCTGGGGCCTGGACGCACAGATCGAGACCTTTGACGTGCTCTTTCCCACGCCGAAAGAGCGTATCGTCGAACTGCTGGAGCCGACGCACTACGTCGCCAAGCTCGATGAGCCGGCCATCGCGATTGATCCAACATCGAACCAAAAGAGCGAACAGCTTCCCACTTACAACGCGTACTCGATCGATGGTGACGTGACCGGAGAGCTGGTGTACGTGAACTATGGGCTCCCGCGAGACTACGAAGAGCTCGACCGGCTCGGCGTTTCCGTCAAAGGCAAGATCGCGATCGCCCGTTATGGAAACTCATGGCGCGGCATCAAACCAAAAGTGGCGGCGGAACACGGAGCGATCGGCTGCATCATTTATTCCGATCCACGCGATGACGGCTATTACCAGGGCGACGTTTTTCCCAACGGCCCCATGCGCAACGAAAATGGCGTGCAGCGGGGAAGCGTCATGGACATGCCGATTTATCCCGGCGATCCGCTGACCCCTGGCGTCGGCGCCAAGGGAGACGTGAAGCGTCTGGCGATCAAAGACGCTCCTACGATTACAAAGATTCCAGTGCTGCCCATCTCCTATGGTGACGCGCAGCCGCTGCTGGCGGCGATCAAGGGACCCATGGCGCCGGAAAGCTTTCGCGGCGCGTTGCCCATCCCTTACCACGTGGGCCCGGGACCGGCCAAGGTGCATTTGAAAGTCGCGTCGAACTGGGACATCAAGACGGTGTATGACATCATCGCGAAGATTCCCGGCTCGGAATCCCCCGACCAGTGGATCGTCCGCGGCAACCACCACGACGGCTGGGTCAACGGCGCGGAAGATCCGATCTCAGGACAGATTGCGCTGCTCGAAGAAGCGCGCGCATTCGGCGAGTTGCTAAAGCAGGGATGGAAGCCCAAGCGCACCATTATTTATTGCGCGTGGGACGGTGAAGAGCCGATGCTGCTGGGCTCCACGGAATGGGCTGAATATCACGGCGAGGAACTGAAGCAGCACGCGGCCATCTACATCAACACTGACGGCAATGGGCGCGGCTATCTTGGCGTCGAAGGCTCGCATTCGCTGGAGAAATTCGTCAACACCGTGGCCCGCGATATCAACGATCCGGAAAAGAATATTTCCGTATGGAAGCGCAGCCAGGCGGAACGCGCGCTGCATGGCCGCGGCGAGGACCGGAAGGAAGCCCGCAGCCGCGCTGACTTGCGCATTGCCGCTCTCGGCTCCGGCAGCGATTACACCACATTTCTCGACCACCTCGGCGTGGCGTCGCTGAATGTTGCTTATGGCGGAGAGGACGATGGCGGGATCTATCACTCCATCTATGACGATTTCTACTGGTTCACGCATTTTTCCGACACCGACTTTGTCTACGGGCGCGCGCTGTCGCAGACCGTCGGGACCATGGTCATGCGTTTTGCCGATGCGGATGTTCTTCCGTACGACGACAAAACAAGAAGAGGCGCGCGACCGCAATCAGGCGCTGGATGACGGGATGTTCAATGCGACGTCAGACCCGCGGCGTCCCACCGTGGCGCCGGCGAAGGAAGAAGTACCGCCATTCCTGAATTTCGCGCCACTCGATAACGCGCAGGCTGCGCTCGACCGCAGTGCTGAACGTTACTCGCGAGCCATCAAAGCATTCACGGCGGCAAAAGCCGGCGCAACGCCGCAGGCATTCAAAAGTTTGAATGACAAATTGATTCAGACCGAGCGCCGTCTCACGAATACCGGCGGTCTGCCGCGACGGCCGTGGTTCCAGCACCTTATTTATGCGCCTGGCTTCTATACCGGTTACGGCGCCAAGACCCTTCCCGGTGTGCGTGAAGGGATCGAAGAAAAACGCTATCAGGAAGCGGAAGCCCAAATTGGGCGTGTCGCCCAGGCGTTGCAGAACTACGCCGCGCAAATCGATACTGCGGCTGAGGAACTGGAAAAAGCCAGCCACTAGTCTCATTGATCGTCAATTGCCGCAAGGGTGCGGCGGGAGCCATTTGATGTTCAGAATGCTAAAGAAAGCCTTTCTTTGCGCAATTATTTCCGTGTCATCGCTGCAAGTCTGTTTCTCCCAGCCGGCGCGCCCAAAAAATGCCACGGTGAAAGTCTCAGTCTCGCCCATGGACGATGTGGTGAAGACCCTGTTCAGCGCCAAGACGTTTGAGCAGGTCACAATTTCGTCTGACGGCAAACGCGTGGCGTGGGTGGAGAAGAGTCCTGCTGGCCCGCGCAGCATCTATGTTTCTGAAGCCAAGGCTGGCGCGATTGCGCGGCCGATTGCGCCGGGGAATACCGATCTCTCACTGGCGTGGTCGCCGGACAGCAAGTCCCTGGCTTATCTCTCCGACAAAGCGAAGCCGGGCCAGATGCAGCTTTATGTTCTGAATGTCGCGACTGGAGTTTCCCGCAAGCTGACCAGCGTGACTGGCTTTCTGGCCTCGCCAGGGTGGTCACCAGACGGCAAGACGCTGGCACTGCTTCTCACCGAAAATGCCACGCGCGCCGCCGGACCTCTTGTCGCCGAAACCGCGCAGACCGGCGTGATTCAGGAAGCCGTCACCGAACAGCGGCTCGCGGTCGTAGATGTTGCCAGCGGCAAGCTCACACAGATTTCGCCAGCCGACATGTACGTTTATGAATACGATTGGTCGCCAGACAGCAAACGCTTTGTCACCATCGCGGCGCACGGTAATGGCGACGACAACTGGTACATCGCGCAGATCTATACGCTTGCCGCGACTGGCGGCCCGATGAAGTCGATCTACCAGCCGCCGGTCGATACGCAGATTGCCAATCCAGCCTGGTCGCCCGACGCAAAGTCAGTGGCGTTCATCGGCGGCTTGATGAGTGACGAGGGCAGTATCGGCGGCGACATCTTTGTTGTTCCCGCGGATGGGGGCACGCCACGCAATGTCACTCCAGGGATGAAGGCATCCGTCAGTTCGCTGACCTGGCGGGAGAACGCCAAGATTTTCTTCGGCGAAGAGATTGACGGCGGCAGCGGCCTTGCCACAGTGAGCGTGAGTGACGGCAAGATTGAAACTGTGTTTCAAACTGGCGACAAGATCGCCGCGGCGGGACGGCTGACCTCGGCTTCGCTCGCGGCTGACGGAAAAACTTCGGCCATCGTACGCGAATCATTCGCTCATCCGCCGGAAGTGTGGACGGGAGCGATCGGCAATTGGCAGCAAGTCACGTCGCGGAACGCCGGACTGAAGCCGGCCTGGGGAGAGGCCAGGAGCATTCACTGGAAAAACGATAACTTCAATTTGCAGGGCTGGCTACTCTATCCGCGTGATTTCGATCCGGCGAAGAAATATCCCATGGTGGTGCAGGTGCACGGCGGGCCAAGTTCCATGGCGCAAGCTATATGGCCTTCCATCAGCCAGTTCGGTGTGGCCCTGGCGGGCGCTGGATATTTTGTGTTCATGCCCAACCCTCGCGGCAGCTACGGCCAGGGCGAGGCGTTCACCCGCGCCAACGTCAAGGATTTTGGCTACGGAGATTTTCGCGACATCATGGGCGGCGTCGACCAGGCGCTGAAAGAAGCACCCATCGACGAGCACCGCCTCGGCATCACCGGCTGGAGCTATGGCGGATACATGACCATGTGGGCCGTGACGCAGACCAACCGCTTTGCCGCGGCGGTAGCGGGCGCTGGGCTGGCCAACTTCCAGAGCTATTACGGCGAAAATCAGATCGATAAATGGATGGTGCCATTCTTCGGCGCCAGCGTCTATGACGATCCTGAGGTCTACGCAAAGAGCTCGCCCATTACTTTCATCAAGAAAGCAAAGACGCCAACACTAGTACTGGTGGGCGACAGCGACGGCGAGTGTCCGACGCCGCAGTCTTACGAGTTCTGGCACGCACTCAAGACTCTGGGGGTGGAGACCGAGCTTGTAGTCTACGCGCATGAAGGCCACCAATTCGCGAGCCCGGCACACCAGAAAGACCGCGTCGAGCGCGTGGCTGAGTGGTTCAACAAGAGGCTGAAGTAACTATATGAAGCACGCTCTCGCAAGTTGCTTGTTGTTGCTGGTTCTGTCGCCGGCCGCGCTGGCCGCCAAAGGCGACTATCTCTATCGCGCGCGATTAGTCCAGGCCACGCCGGGAAAATTTGTCGAGTTGCTTGATCTGCTGGGCAGGGAATCGCCGGCGATCGTCTCCGGCGGAGATGCTGCGCCTTTCATCATGCGGCATAGCCAGGGCGATCACTGGGACCTGATGTTGATTTATCCCATGGGAAGTTACGCCGAGTACTACAGCGCCGAGCGGGTGGCCAAACGCAAGAAGGCTGAGAATCCTGATCTGGAAGGCCGCATACGCCAGGACATCGCCTGGGAAGAAGATGTGTTCTCGTTCGGACCGCCGCTCGAAGCGGTGAAGGCAGCGTACACCGGCGCCGGATTCTTCCACATTGAGATGATCCACGCGTTACCCGGCAAGCAAGCCGACCTGATCAAGGAACGCGAAATGGAGAGCGCGTATTCTGTATTCCTGAATCGTCCTGAGTTGTTTATCTTCGTGCGCGACCAGGGCGCGGCGTGGGACGTGTTCTCGATCGACTTCTATCGCGACATCAAGCATTACGCCGAAGCCGCCGACATTCCGGCAGACAAGCAGCAGGCAGCGGCACGCGCCGCGGGATATACGGGGCCGGACCAGATCGGCCCGTATTTCCGCTCCGTGCTGGCCTACCATCATGACACTCTGGCCGTTGCGGTCACGCCAGCCAAGAAATAGATCGTTACTTTGGCGAGACTACTCGCCCGTACTCCGACGCGCGGCCCACGCGATCGAAGTAGCTGTAAGTGAGTGCGGCAATCTTGCGGATAGCGGTCGAGCCATCAGCTTCATTCTTGAGATAGGTCGTCATCACGCACAGAACATACGGCCGGTCTTTTACGAAGACGATTCCCGAATCGTTGCGCACGGCTTCCAGTTCGCCCGGCTTGTTGGCCGAAACCGCGTCGCTCGGCAGCCCGTCGAGCATGGCGCTTTGCTTGTGCGTGGCCAGCATTTTGAAGAAATCTGCGGTCATCTCTTTGTTGAGCAGCTTGCCGCCGTAGATGTTCGCCAGCAAGGTCATCATCTCTCTTGGCGTGGAGACATTTTCCCGGCCTTCGCTGGCTGCTTTCAGGTCCATCATCTTGCGGCGAAGCCTGGTCGTGTGCAGGCCCATGCCAGCGAGCATGGCGTTGACATTGTCCAGGCCCAGGCGTTCGATCAACACGTTGGTGGCGCTGTTGTCGCTGACCGCTACCATCATCGTGGCCAGATCGCGCAACGTCAGGCGCGTGGCGCCCGGTGTGAGGCCGAGCATGATATCGCTGCCATCCACCAGGTCTTCTTTGCGGACAACGTATTCGTCCATGAGCTTGAGCTTGCCTTGCTGCGCCTGGAGATAGAGCTCCGCAAGCACCGCGATTTTGATGGAACTGGCCTGTGGCATGACCTCGTCGGGATTGATAAAGAATTCTTCTCCTGACGCGAGGTCTTTCACCGCCAGACCGAGCACGCCGTCGAGGTCTTTATCAATCGAGCGCAGCTGCTCTTGCAGCTTATGCCAGAGCATTTCTCTTTTCTCGGATTGCGGTTTTGCCGGGCAGCATTGCGCGCTAGCCGTCAACGCGCAGAACGTTAGAACCAGGGCAGCAGCAATTGTCTTGACCATAAGTGCCTGGAAGTTTACACGCGCAGCTTTCCCTGGGAAAGCTGCCGTGTCTTGCAACAAGGATTTAGTTCTTCGCGTGCACTGCCGGCGGCTTCCACTTGTTCAGGAAGTCGATTACGTCCTGCTCCGTCATGCGCCTGGCTTTCTCAAATTCCGGCGTGGAAAACAACAGAGCGCCTTTTGCATCAATCACCGCAAGTGAGGGAACGCCTTTTTGAATGGGGATGTTGTATTTCTTGATCAAGTCGAGGTTCTTGTCAAATGTTCCTTCAGTACCGCCGGTGTTGATGTGAACTATCTTGTAGTTGGCATTGACGATGGGCTCAATGCCGGGACGATGAAAAGCATAGTCCAGGGCAAAACAATCCCCGCACCAGTTCGCGCCAAAGACCAGTATCACGCGCTTGTTCGGCGCAGCCGCCGCGAGCGCCTGCCGGATTTCTTCATGGGCATTCGCCTCAGCGGGATAGAGATTGTGCCTTACGGCCGGGACCTTGAGAGGACTCTTACTGGACTGCGCGAAGCAAACCGCCGCGAGCAGCAGCAGAAGCATAAGATAAGATTTGGATGATCGCATAGAGCTCAATTATAGATTGTTTTATTCTGATAGTTATGGCCCGCATCCTTCACTTCCCTCAAGCGAAACCGGATGACGTGGATGCAGAGACCCACGCCCTACTGCTGGCCGCGATTCGCCAGAAACGTCTCGTCCAGTTCGTTTTCAAAGGGAAAGAGCGGATCGTGGAGCCTCACGATTATGGCGTCCAGAAAAATGTGGCGCAGCTGCTTGCCTATCAAGTCGGCGGCGTCAGCAACTCGGGAGGGCTTCCCGACTGGCGAAACTTTACTGTCGCAAGCATTTCCAGCCTCGTCATGCTGGACCGCACGTTTCCCGGGAACCGGCCCGTACCCTCCGGCAAACATAAGCCGTGGGACATGCTTTTTGCACGAGTGGATTCCGTGTAGCTTGCAAAAGTAAGTCTAGGCCGCGAGGTTCAGGCGCGTCGGGCCGCGTTGATCGTCTTCTTGCTGTATCTTGCCTTTCTTCGATTGTTTGGCCAGTTCCGCGTTCAACTCCGCTCCCACGAGCATGCCGAAGCTGGTCCAATAGAGCCAGACCATCATGGCCACTGCCGCGCCGAGCGTCCCGTAGGTCTTGTTGAAGTTGGCAAAGCTGCGGAAGTAGATGCCCAGCAGGTAGGAGAGCGCGATCCACCATCCCACAGCCAGAATGGCCCCCGGCAGCGTGCTCCAGAAGCGCTGTTTCACGTTGGGCGCCCAGAAATACAGGCACTCAACCGCCAGCACGGTAAATCCAACCGCAATCACCCAGTGAATAAACGGCCACACCGCTGCGAATAGCCATGAGAGATGCACACGAGCGCTGAGCCACTCACCAAAGCGCGGACCAACAATCATCACTCCGAGCGCCACCAGCATCAGTACGCCGACGATGAAGGTGAGTTCGATCGCGATCCACCGCGTCCTCCAGAAGGGCCGCGTCTCCTCTACGTCGTAGGCGACATTCAGAGCTTCGATCGCGGCGGAAAAGCCTCCGGAAGAGGCCCACAAGGTGCCCAAAAATCCGAAAGACAGCAGCGTACCGCGGTTGGGCGTGATCACGTCAGAGAGGACCCTGCGGACCAGGCCCATGCTGTCCGGCGGAACAAAAGTGCCCATCAGTGCGAGGGCCTGATTGAACAAATCAGGGATCGGCAGGTATGCCACTACCGCGGACAAAAAAATGAGAGCAGGGAAGAGCGAGAGCACATAGTAGTAAGAAAGCGCGGCCGCCATCTGGAGCGTGTGGTTGCTGTTAATGTCTTTGAAGGTGTGCCAGAGGGCGTACCTTATCCCGCGAAGGACCATGCTTTTGAGATGCCGTGGGTCGATGTTGTGCCTGCTACGAAAGTTATGGCCCACACGATTCTATTGGAAAACGGATTGCTCTTCTAAAATCTGGAGTTTTGATTGTTGGTCCGCATTGATCTGATTTTCACAAAGAAGTTTGGAAACATCAGATTGCAGAGCGGCATCCCACCTGCGCGTACTACTTCGTCTGTTGTTCCGTACGTCCTTGGGAAAGCCCACAAACCGTTCTGACAAGGAGAACACAACAAATGAAGAAACTCTGGTTGATACCCATTGCTGTATTGTGCTTCAGCGCGATCAGCGTCGCGGATGAAGACGACAATACCTTTAAAGCCCGTCTTCGCGGATTGGGCGAAGATCCTCCGGTGGCGAGTCAGGCGACCGGTTCTTTTGTCGGCACCCTCAGTGCCGATGGCACAACCCTTACTTATACCCTCACCTACAACAACCTGAATGCTCAGGTACTTTTCTCTCACATCCACTTTGGTTTCACCAAGGAAGTTGGTGGCGTCATGGTGTTCCTCTGTGGTCCGGCTGCAGGCGCACCGGGTGGTCCACCTGCCGGATTTCCTAACCCTCCGGCGTGTCCGGACACTACTTCCGGGACAGTGACGGGCTCAGTTACGGCGGCTAACGTGGTTGGACCTAACAACCAAGGCATCACTCCCGCGTCCGACTTCGCGAAAGTAGTGCAGGCGTTGCGCGAAGGTGCGGCCTACGTAAACGTCCACAGCACTCGCTCGCCCGGAGGAGAAATCCGCGGGCCAGTGCGGTCTGGTGACGGCGGCGACAGCGACGATCGTTAGTTTTGTCCATCAACGGAGTTTCAAGAGCCCCGCTTCGGCGGGGCTTTTGGTTCTAGCAGACCTTATTCGCTCCTCAGCACCACCAGCGGGTCCACTCGCGTTGCGCGAAATGCCGGGACGGCACAGGCTAGCAGCGCCAGCGCAGCCAGCAGTAACGACACACCAAGAAAAGTCGGGACGTCTGTAGGCTTCACGCCGAACAGCATGCTGGTGAGCACGCGGGAAGCGGCGAAGGCGGCCACCAGCCCGATCGCCACTCCTGCTGCGATCAGCTTGGCGGCGTGGCTGAGTATCAGTTGGAGGACGTTGGCGCGTTGCGCGCCCAGGGCCATCCGTAGACCGATCTCCTGGCGGCGCTGCACGACGTAATACGAGAGCACGCCGTAGATTCCAATTGCCGCAAGAAAGAGCGCGATCACGCTAAACAGCCCCATCAGCCATAGGGGAGCGCGGCGCGGCGCCAGAGATTGTGCCACCACATCATCCATGGACGATGTGCGGGCGAGCACCTGGTTCTTGTCGAGCTGGTGGATCTCATTGCTGATGGCATGGACCACGGTCAGCGGGTCCTGCTCCGTACGCGCCACCAGGTTGAAGCTGAGGAATTTCATTAGCTCCGATTTCTGCACAACCGCAGCGTAGAAAGTAGGATGGACTATTTCCGCGAGAGTTTCTTGTTTGGTGTCGCCGACCACGCCCACGATTTCGCTGAATCCGGCGTTTCCCCAGCCTATGTCGATGCGCTTGCCAATGGGATCTTCGTTGGGGAAGAACTGGCGGGCGAATGTCTGGTTGATGATCACTACCGGCGGAGCGGTCGCGTTATCAGCGCCAGTCATGTAGCGTCCTTTGAGCAGCGGTACGCGGAGCGCCTGGAAGTAATTTCCACCGACGAACTGTTTTTGCGCGTTCACCGGATGCTTGGGGTCCTTCGGCCGTCCTTCAATGGAGAAACCGCCATCGGTTGAACCTCCGGAGAGCGGCAGGTTGGTGATGAATCCCGCGAAACGGACTCCCGGCACGGCGCTGACCCGTTCCTGGATCTGCTGTAGATAGTTGATCGCAACCTTGGGATCGGCATATCGCACGGGCGAAGGCCAGATTCCCATCGTCACTACATGGTCGGTGGAGAATCCTTTATCCACGTTAAGCAGGCGTACGAAGCTGCGCAGCAGCAGACCGGCTCCCGCGAGCAGGACCAGCGAGAAAGCGATTTCGCTGATGATCAGCGTCTGGCGCAGCCAGTGGCTGCCTGGGCCAGTCTGGCGGCCGCCTTGCTTGAGTTCATCCTGCAAGTTGCCTCTGACGATCTGGACGCAAGGCGCAAGGCCGAAGACAATTCCGGTGACTAGCGCAACCCCGGCGCTGAAGAGCAGGACTATAAGATCAATATGGATGGCCACGCCGCGCGGCAGACGTTGCGCCAGCAAGGTTGTCAGGACGCCCAGACCCGCCCAGGCGAGCAGGATTCCAATTATGCCTCCGAGCACAGCGAGCAGGAGGCTCTCCGTCAGAAGCTGACGTACCAGACGCAACCGGCCTGCACCGAGCGAGATTCGTACAGCGATCTCTTTGCTCCGCGAAGCAGCGCGCGCCAGCAGCAGGTTTGCCGTGTTGGCACACGCGATCAAAAGCACCGACACCACCGCACCGAGCAGGACGAACAAGAGCGGCCGCGAATCGCCGACCAACCATTCCTGATACGGCGTAACGGTCGCGGCGCCCAGATTCGAGTCAATCTTCTGCAGCCGGGGGACCATCGCGGTCATTGCAGTCCTGGCTTGGTCCGGTGAGACGCCCGGGCGAAGTTTTACGAGCATCGCCAGGAAATTGAGGCCGGAAGGAGCCACGGTCGTGTCAAGCCGAAGAGGCGCCAGCACCTGGACATTTGCGGCAAAAGCAAAATCTTCTGGGAGCACGCCCACAATGGTGAATACCTTGTCGTTCAGCGTAAGCTTCTGCCCGACCGCGGACGGGCTGCCATGAAAGTGCGATTCCCAGAAGGAATGCGTAAGTAACGCTACAGGATTGGCGGTCCGGGCGTCTTCTTCGGGAAGGAAAAGGCGGCCAGCTTCTGGCTTAACTCCAAACATGGGCAGAAGAGCGGCTGAAATACTCATGCCGCGGAGCTGCTCCGGTTCACCGGCGCCCGTGAGCGCAAACCCTGAATTGATGAACACAGCCGCGTCTTCGAAGACCTCCTTCTGGTCTCTCCACGCCAGAAATTCCGGGTACGACACCGGGACGTGCCGGCTTCCTGCCAAGCCTTGCAACAGCATCAAGCGTTGGGAATCAGGATAAGGCAGCGGCTGCAGCAGGACAGAGTTGACCACGCTGAAGATCGCGGTGTTGACCCCAATACCAATGGCCAAGACCAGTACGGCAATGGCTGTGAATCCAGGGTTCTTGCGCAGCATGCGTAATCCAAAGCGAAGGTCTTGCAGGAAAGTGTCCATTACGGAGGCCTCCCGGACAAATGTCGAACATCAAAAATGTTAGACAGCCGGCGAAGGTTCTGGTCACGACACAATTTTTCGAAAATCGGGAAACCGTGACGGCCACCGGCAGATTCATGACTTATACGAACTTTTGTAGTAACTTCTCTACAATAAACAATAGAACATACCGAAACCGAAGCCAGCGGGCTGGGAGCCAGGGCTTTCACGAACATGAATGACCGAAAGAATCTTCTGATCAAGCACTTTGGTCTGCGCGGAGTTGCCATATTTGAGGCCGCTAAGGGATTCCTTGGCCTTGCGGCTGCAATCTGGCTGCTTACCTTGAGAAACAAAGACCTCACGCATGTGGCCTTGCGCCTTCTTTCGGCGCTCCATATTGGCCCTGATCGCCAGCTCGCCCAACAGGTCCTTCATGCCGCAGGGAGGATGAACAGCCATTTTCTCTGGTTCCTTTTTTTCACCGCTCTGGTCTATATGATCGTTCGCTTTATTGAAGCCGCCGGTCTCTGGCTGGAAAAGGAATGGGCCGAATGGTTTGCGGTACTTACCGGGTCGCTCTATTTGCCCGTGGAACTCTACGCGATTGTGCGCCGCGCCAATGCTTTGAAATGGGGGATATTTGTGGCGAATATCATCGTGGTGCTGTATCTGGCCTGGTTCCTGCGCGATTCTTACAAACACAGAAAGTTAGCGATCGCCGAAACGCCGGGCGAGTAGCTGCTTAGGGAAGTTTAGGCGGTGGAACCAGATATTCGTCTCCGGTCCGCGCCAGCAGAATTTCACGCCGATGTTTCAGCAATTCCAGCCGGCTGGAAAGCTTCACGACTTCCTGTTTTTGTTCATTCGTCAGCTGGCCCAGATGTTCCAGTTCGTCCAGGCGCGCTTGCAGACGAGGAATTTCGCGGTCCATTAATATCGGCGCGATCATGGCGCCTTTTACCTGTCCGCTCTTAAGTTGTAGATGATTGTTCTCGGTCCACACGGGAAGGATTCCCACGTCCGCGAGTTCCACGCGAGTTCCCGCGGGGCCGTAGTCTCTCTTCACGACCGCGAACTTCACGATCAAAGAGTCGCGAGGATCGCCGTTCTGGTCGGGCATCAATCCCTGAACGTATGTGCGTGACTGGTTGGAAAGAAAATTTCCCAGCGAATAAACAATGACGGTGTTGCGCTGGTCCTGGGTCAGATACGTCTCAATCGGTTGCAGAACATGCGGATGATGTCCGATGACCGCGCTGGCCCCAGCTTCAAGCATGTTGTGGGCGAATTCAACGTCACGGGGCTGCGGGGCAGGCGCATACTCGATGCCCCAGTGAATCGAGACCAGCAGCAGATCGCACTGCGAGCGCGCCGCCTTGATGGCCTCAATCACCGCGGCTTCAGACAATCCCGGACCCTCGGCATCTGTATAAGGAACGAACACCACGTGCGGCAGGTCGTCTTTCTCGGGATTGTGATGACCGTTCAGCCAGCGCGTCATTCCCATCCAGCCGACCTTGATTCCATTCTTCTCGATGATGACGGGTTTCAACGCGGCCTCGGCTGATGCGCCGGCGCCCACAAACATCAGGCCATGTTCGCGAAGATGGTCGATGGTCTCGGCGAAGCCGCCCTGTCCCTGGTCGAACACGTGATTGTTGGCGAAAGAAACGATCTTGATGCCGCTGGCCTTCAGGGAGTCGAGCAGAAGAGGCGGCGCGTCAAACTGAAAAGCCCTGGCGCCGACGGAGTGCGTGGGCGCAACCGGCGTCTCAAGATTCACGAAGCCGATGTCGGTTTTGAGAAAAACGTCAGACACCGCAGCGAAGAGAGCGTCCCATCCGCCGTGATTGTCTGGCAAAGGCGCGCTGGCGTCCGGGGAATTCTTCTGATCTGCGAGCTGGTTCTGTTTGTGCGCGTTGGCCGACTGGACTACAGCCTGGTGTGGGATTACGTCGCCGGCGGCGGCGAAAGTAATGCGGCTGATCTCGCGCGGATAGGAGCCAGTGGCGGCGGCTTGCCCGCCACGTCCCCAGCGGACAAGAGCCAAAGCCAGAATGACGAGTACGATGCCAAGCGCGGCCCGTTTCAAGGCGCGGTTGCGGCCGGAAAAATCTCGAATTTGCATAGGAGCCTGCTGCTTTCAGTTACTTCGCTTCATAGACAGTTTGCCCGCCGACAACTGTCCGCAAAACCCTGGTCTTCAGAATCTCCGAGGCAGGAACTTTGGTGATATCGCGATCGAGGACCACAAAATCGGCCAGCATTCCCGGACGCAGCGAGCCCTTCTCATTTTCCGCAAACTGCGCGTAGGCTGCGCCGGTGGTGTAAGCGGCAATCGCCTGGTGAATCGAGATCTTCTGCTCGGGGAAGTATTCTTTGGTTCCCGCTTCGTTCTTGCGTGTCACCGCGGCGTAGAGCCCGCGGAAAGGAGTGATCGGCTCGACGGGATAATCGGTGCCGAAGGCGAGCGTGACGCCATCGTCGAGAAATTCCTTCCAGGCGTAAGAGTGTTTTGCGCGATCCGCGCCCAGCCGCGATTCCGCCCAGTTCATGTCGGTGAGCAGATGGTTGGGCTGCATAGACGCAATGACCCTCAGTTCTTTGAACTTTTTAAAATCTTCAGGCGCGACAACCTGGGCATGTTCAATGCGGAAGCGAAATTGCGGAAGGGTCAAAATGGGAACGCTGTGCATCGCCGAGACGAACGCTTCCAGTGCCATTCTGTTTGCGCGGTCGCCAATGGCGTGGAACCCGATCTGGAATCCCGCCTTAAGACGCTCCGCTGTTTTCTGGTTGAGAGGCTCCTGCTCGTAGCGCGGAAGACCTGAGTTCTTCGGATCGTCGCTGTAAGGCGCGAGCATAGCTGCAGTCCGCGATCCCAGCGAGCCGTCCATGAAACCTTTAAGCATGGCAGTGTGCAGCATGGGATCGTTAGCAGCGTGATGCGCGCGCATCGCCTTCAACTTTTCTAGAGACGCATCAAACGGCAGCCATTCGGAGATGCGTAGCGTCAGCTTGCCTTCTTTTTCAAGCTGCTCGCAGACCAGGAAATCCTCCCACGCAGAATTATCCTGAGCGGAGGTCACGCCCCATTGCGCGGCGTCGGCAAGTGCGAGCTCGATTCCGCGACGCCTTTGCGCGGCGTTGGGCGGCGGGACCTTGGAGAAAACGGCATCTCTCGCTGTCTCGCGCAGAATTCCCGCGGGCTCGCCTTTGGCGTCATGGTCAATCTTGCCGCCGTGCGGATCGGGTGTTTGCGCGGTGATGCCGGCAGCCTTGAGCGCCGCTGAGTTCGCGATTGAGATATGTCCATCAACTCTGGAGAAGATCGCCGGGTGGCCGGTGGTGACTGCGTCAATGTCTTCGCGGGTAGGCAATCTCTGGCCCGTCCAGAGCGTGTGGTCCCAGCCGCCACCGAGCACCCAATCACCGGGTGCTGTCTGCTTGGCGTGAGCGGCGATCCTCTGTTTCATCTCGTCCAGTGACTTCACGCCCACCAGGTCGACATTCAGCTTTTCCGAGCCCGCACTAGCGAGGTGAGTATGCGCATCGTTGAAGGCGGGCATCACAAAATGTCCGCCCAGATCGACGACCTTGGTTGCCGGGCCCTTGAGCTTCTGGATTTCTTCGTTGCTGCCCGTGGCACTGATCTTGCCATTGCCGACAGCGAAAGCCTGTACGCGTCCAAGTTCCACGGCTCCGCCGATTGCCACCTGTCCACCTTTGGTGAGAGTTGTGACCGTGCCGGTATAGACGTCACCGTTGATGAAAATCAAGTCAGGGGACTGCGGCGTTTGTGCGCTGGAGAAATTTGTCATGGTTGCGGCTGTGAGCAGCAGGATCAGCAGTCTCATTCTTTCACTCCGGTGAGAGTCAGCAAGGTCAGCAGTATGCGCTTGAGTCCAAGATCGCGATTGGTGCAGTCAAACCACTCACGCAGAGTGTGCGCGCCGCCGCCGTCGCCTCCGGTGCCGATGGTGGTGGCTTCTTTGCCCAACGCCATGGGGATGTTGGCGTCGGTGGAAGCTACGCGCGGTACGGACTTGATTCCCAGGTGAGCGTCCACCGCGCGGACCACCTGAATGATGCGCGCATCCGCCGGCAATTCCGAAGCCGGACGGTCGCCAATACAGTCGATGGTGAAGCTTACCTTGGAGGCCTCGGGCTTGGGCGAGCGGAAGGTGAGCGGCACTTCATGCCACGCCGCGGCAATGGCCTGGCGCAAAAGGTCTTCCAGCCGCTGCAACTCGTCCATTGAGGCCGAGCGCAGGTCAACGCGGGCGGTGGCGGATTCGGGAATCGAGTTGACCGAAGTCCCGCCCTGAATCACGCCAATATTAAAGGTGGTGCGTGGCGATTCCGGCACCTTCGCTTCACTGAAATAGGTCAACGCCCGGGCCAGTAGGATGATCGGGTTCGGTATGCCGAAATCGCTCCAGGAATGTCCTCCCGGACCGCGGACCGTAACTTCAAACCGTCTGCTGCCCAAAGCCTGAGTGACATACGAGTCCACGCCGGCGCCATCGATCACCAGTAACGAGCTGATCGCTTCACTCCAGTGGGGACTGGAGAAGATGTGACGCATTCCTCGCAGATCGCCTTCGCCTTCCTCGCCGACATTGCCAATGAAAACTACGTTGCTTCCACTCTGGATATCCGCATGTTTGAGTGCTGCCGCAAGCGCCATCACGGCAACAACTCCGGCGGCATTGTCGCTGATGCCAGGGCCGTAAAGCTTGTTACCTTCTTCTCTGGAGCCGATCGGCGTTTGCGCCGGGAAGACCGTATCAATGTGGGCGCTGACGCCAAGCAACGGTCCCTGGCTGCCTTCGCGAAGCAGCGCGAATACATTGCCGAGCTCGTCTGCCTGAACGTTGCTTAGACCGAGCGCGGAATAGCGGCCCTTGAGCCAGCCGCTTCGAGCAGCTTCACCAAAGGGCGGCGCGGGAATCTCTGCCAACTCGCGCTGCCAGCGGCGGAATTCCATCTCCTGATTGTGCAGGTAAAGGAACGCCGCATGGACCGAACGCATCGCGGCAATACGGATGACTTCCTGCTGGGTGGTGACCGGAGTGATGGTTTCAGAGTGTGGCATTCGGCCGGGGCATGCCCATGGGAATAGTACAACGCCGGGGGAAGTGTGTGAAACCGCGTAGAAGGGAAGCGGCCCGGTGGCCGCTTCCAAAAAAAGAAACGGCTTTCAGGTTATTTGGGTGCAGTCGTTGCCGCAGCCCCGCCCTTTTTGCCTTTGTGATGGTGATGCCGGTGATGATGCTTCTTCCCGGCTGGCTTGGTCGTGGGTGCGGCCGTGCCCGTGGTTCCCGCGGTTTGTGCGATAGACAGGGTGGTCCCCAGGACCAATGCGCACACGAATACGAACAGCTTCTTCATGCGATCTCCTTCAAAGGGAATTTCAGAGTGTAATTTCGAAAACCCCAGGGAGAGGAAATAGTTGCGGCCTATCGACAAAAAAAGCGACCCACAGAGGGGCCGCTTTCAAACCGGAAAACCGGTCTCTGAAAACTATTTCGGGGGCGGAGTCGTGGTTCCGCCGCTGCCTTTCTTGCCTTTCTTGCCGCCCTTGTGGTGCTTCTTGCCTTTTTTGCCAGTATCGGACTTAGTTGTGTCAGTCGGTTTTCCGGTGCTGCCGCCGCCCGCCTGAGCGAACGAAAGGCTGGCGCCCACCATGAGCGTGAACAGTATTGTGAGTAGCTTCTTCATGCAATTCTCCTTGGAAGGGGATCAGAGTATTTACTACTTTAAAACCCTATGGACCTGAAATTGTTTCGCTTGACAGCGTTAGATATTAGCAGAGACTCGGCTACAACAAGAGAGAATTTCTTCATCCGAAAGACAGCGGTCTGAGGCCTTGGCTTTTTCGAAAATCCGCTCCACCAGTTCCGCCGAAGCTACTATGCCTTTGCGCTCCAACCAGAAGATTACATTGGATTTACCGCTCATTGGGCCAATCTCAATGATCTGTTGCAGCCCGAAATAATGTGACGGAACTCCCGAGTAGACGCTGTTCGCGAGTTCCACGTCGCCCTTACGAAAGGCCTTGATCACCGCCGCCGCATGGACACCGGTCGCTGTGCGGAAGGCGTCATCTCCCAGCACCGGATAATTCCGCGGGACCGGGACCCCGGTCGCCTCTGACACGCAAACGCAATATTCGCGGAGTTTGGTCAGGTCCTGGTCGGCCCAGGGAGCCACGCCCATGAGCTTGAGGTTGACCAGCATCTGGTCCATTTGCGTGTTTCCCACCCGCTCGCCAATGCCGATCGCCGTGCCGTGAACGCAATCAGCTCCGCCAGACAGGGCCGCCAGGGAATTAGCCACGGCAAGTCCACGGTCGCTGTGTCCATGCCAGTCGACCCGGACCTTTTCGCCTGAGGGCTTGACCACCTGGTCGATCACGAAGCGGACCAGCGCGTAAGCACCGGCTGGCGTAGCGTGTCCTACCGTGTCACAGATCACAATGGCAGTGGCTCCGCAATTGAGGGCAGTGCGGTACAGCGCCTTGACGGTCTCCGGATCGCACCGGGAGGTGTCCTCGGTGACGTACATGACCTCGAGGCCGAGCGAACGGGCAAACGTAACAGCTTTTTCTGTTGTACGGAGAAGAAAATCAGGGGTCCAGTCTTCCGCATAGCGGCGAATCGGGCTGGATCCGATAAATGTCGCGACCTCAATCTGTATACCGACTCGTTGCGATATCTCGGCCACCGGACGAATATCATTTTCGTGGGTGCGCGCGGCGCAGTTTGGCTTGATCTTCAGCTTGCCGCTTGCAATCTCACGTGCCAGGCGCTCCACGTCGGCCACCGCGCGTGGCCCCGCGCCGGGCAGGCCGATATCCAGCATGTCGATGCCGAGGTCTTCCATCAGGTGGAGGATCCTGATCTTGTCTTCAATGCTGGGATCTTTGACCGAGGGAGACTGCAAACCGTCGCGCAGAGATTCGTCGTTGAGCAATACCGGTTTCGCGGTCTCTAGCTCGGGTCCGCTGACGGAGTTCCAGTCGTAAATAAGGTCGGAATGCTTCAGGGCCACAGTTTTCCGAATGCCACCTGAGGAAAAGTTTATCTTAAAGAGGCTTGCGGCGCAGATAGGATTTTGCGCTTTTCACTGCACCTTGCAATCGATTCGTTAGTTTCTTTGCGAATAGCAGCTCGACAAACCCTGCCATCTGTCCGGCGAAGGCAGGACCGTAGCCGTACCACCAGAGTTTCTTCATGCCCGGCATCCGGTCGGAATCGACGTATTTCGGCCAGACCATTTCTTCCAGTCCGAGCTTTCCGTGAGTGCGCCCAATGCCGCTGGCTTTTACGCCGCCGTGCGGAGCTTCGCTGATGCCATAGCAGGAAATCACGTCGTTGACCATTACGGTGCCGGCCTGAATGCGGCGCGCCAGCGCTTCGCCGCGGGAGCGATCACTCGTCCAGACGCTGGCTGCCAGTCCGAACTGCGAATCGTTGGCCAGCGCGACCGCTTCATCGTCCGTTTTGAAGGTGGCAACCGGAAGGACCGGACCAAAGGTCTCCTCTTGCATGATTCGCATGGCGGGAGTTACTCCGGCCAGAATGGTAGGAGCAAAAAAGTTTGGACCCAACTGAGGCAGGGCCTTGCCACCGGCGAGAAGTCTGGCGCCGCGCGCGATGGCATCATCCACCTGCTCGCGAACAATGTTGAGCTGCCGCTCATGGATTAGCGGTCCCATATCCGTAGAGCTCTCCGAGCCGTTGCCGAGACGAAGTTTCGCTGTCTTTTCGATGCACGAATCGAGGAACTTCTGGCAGATAGACTCGTGAACATAGCAGCGCTCCACTGACAGGCATGTCTGTCCGGCGTTCATGAACGCGCCCCAGACGGCAGCGCTGGACGCGACTGCTACATCAGCGTCATCCAGAACGATCATGGGGTCTTTGCCGCCGAGCTCGAGCACTACCGGCAGCAGCCGCGCAGCCGCGGCCTGGGCCACTCGCTTGCCTGTAGAGACGCTGCCGGTGAAGAACAACTTATTGATGTCCGATTGCAAAAGCGCGGCGCCGGCCGGACCCTCCCCGGTGATCACGGACAAGAGGTCGGGATCAAGACCAGCCTCGCGCAGCAGTTCTTGCAGCTTCAGTGCGGAAAACGGAGTGAACTCCGAAGGCTTGAGTATGACCGCATTGCCCGCACTCAATGCCCAGAGAGTTTCAACCGCCGGAATGCTAAAAGGATAGTTCCACGGGCTGATGATCCCGATCACACCCCAAGGCTCGCGCAGCAGCACGCCACGCTTCATCTTCATGGCGAGGCTGGCGTGGGGAACTCGCTCAGGACGCAGAAGAGCAGGCGCGTTATCGAGCAGAAAGCGCGTAGAGTCGAGCACGACCAGGACTTCCGTGGAGAGCGCCTCAACTCGGGGCTTGCCGGTTTCGCTGCTGATGGCCGCAGTTACGTCGTCTTTCTTCTCGCTCAAGACCTGCTGGAAGCGGCGCACCACCTTCATGCGCTCGCGCATTTCGGTGGCCGCCCATTTTCGCTGGGCAGAGCGCGCGCGTTTTACCGCAGCGTCGATGTCCTGAGAGGTGTTCACCGGGACAGACCCCACCGGCTGCTGCGTGGCCGGATTGCGGACCAGAATCTCGTCTACCGGAATCTTTGTCTGCACAGCGTTCATAGAGGCTTTTCTCCCTCGTATTCTACGCTGACCAGAAACAGGCCGCTGGCCGGCGCCGTGGCCGCTGCCGCGGAACGGTCACGTACTTCCAGAATGCGGCGGAAGTCACCTACAGTGAGATTGCCCTTGCCAATCATCAGAAATGTCCCCACCAGGTTTCTCATCATGTGGTGCAGAAATCCGCTGCCGCGGACCGTGTAGACGAACTCTTCGCCGCGGCGTTGCCACGTGGAAGAGTAGATTGTGCGGACATTGTTGACCTCCAGGCCTTCCTTTCTCGTCTCCGGATCGACTGCGGCAAAGGAAGTAAAGTCATGCTCGCCAATTACAGTGCTTGCTGTCGCCGCGATCTGCGCTTCGTCCAAAGGGAAGGGATGATGACAAACGTACCGTGCCAGGAATGGCGGGCAAATTTCACCGCGATAAATGCGGTACTCATACGTCTTTGCTATAGCGGACTTTCGCGCGTGAAAGTCCGGCGGCGCTTCCTGGACGTGGAGAACCCTGATCGCTTCGGGCAGAAGATCGTTGAGCGCTTTCCGCAGGTTGGCGACCGGAATAGGGGATGCGATTTCCACGCTCGCAACCTGGGCAAGCGCATGGACTCCGGCATCGGTGCGACCGGAGCCCTGGGGCAGTGTCCGCTCGCCGGTCAACTGTTCGATAGCGGACACCAGAGCGCCCTGAATCGTGGGCTGGTCCGGTTGGACCTGCCAACCGGCGAAGTCGTGTCCGTCATAAGCAAGAATAATTTTGAAATTGCGCGGCAAACGGGTCACCTAACACTTTTTAACAGGCGAAAGCGCTCTGGAGCCGATATACTATCGAGTTTCCACCTGCGCACACCATTGTTTGTCTTTCCGGAACCATGCCTGCGATTCGCTCGTATAGCAGGGTAACGAAAAGAGGGTTTCCAAGTCAGTTACAAGCAAGTCATTCAGTTTGGGAGATGAAGAATGTCTGTAGCTCTTTTATTGCGAGATTCAACTCGAATCACAGTCTTGGCCGTTTGTTTGCTTGCACTTCCGACAATGGCGCAGCAGGTTGCCCCACCGGACCAGTCCGCTGTGCAGGCTTACAGCGCCACAACGCAGAGTGGAACACAATCACAGGCCGAGGTGCCCAGCGCTCCGCAGCCGAAAAATGCGTCCTCCAAGCTGCCGGACTACTCAAAGGGAAAGAGGCATTTCCCCAACCCCATCGCTCCTTATACGCCAACGGTCGTTGCGCCACCCGTTCTTACGAATGTGCCCAAACTTGAGCAAATGATCCAAAACGGCAAGATCATGCTCTCCATGAACGATGCCATTGCTCTGGCACTGGCCGACAATCTGGACATCGCGATTGCCCGCTACAACCTGCCCATCGCGGATACTGATCTTTTGCGCACCAAGGCCGGTGGAAGCTTCTCCGGCGTACCCAGCGGCGTTGTCCAGAATACTCCCGGCGGCGGCGGTATATCGGCAACTCTGACCGGTTCCGGAGCCGGTGGCACGACTGCTGGAGCAGCCGGCGTGGGCGCGGGCGCCAATGGCGTGATCAACTCCAGTTTGGGCGCTGGCCCCAATGTCGATCCCCGCGATCCTACCGTGGTTGGCACGCTCAACTTTGAGCACGCGATCTTTCCCTCGAGCAACACTTTCATTACTGGTGGCGCGGCCGCTACGGTGCAGAATCGGACCGACGCCAATTTCACTTACACTCAGGGCTTTGCTCCGGGCACGCTGCTCTCAGTCGTCTACGACAACTCGCGGCTGGCCAACAACTTTTTGACGCTAAGTCCGCAATTGTCGTCGAATTTTCGCATGCAGGTAAGGCAGCATCTGCTTCAGGGCTTTGGCCTTGCCGCGAACCAGCGCTTCATCAGGATTGCGAAGAACGACAAGCGAGTAACACAGGAGGGTTTCCGCCAGCAGATCATCTCCACCGTAAGCCAAATCCAGAACATTTATTGGGACTTGGTCGCCGCTTTCAAAGACGTACAGGTGAAAGAGCAGTCACTGGCGCTGGCGCAGAAGACTCTGTCTGACAATAAGAAGCAGGTTGAGATCGGTACCCTGGCGCCGATTGAGATCGTGCGCGCCCAGAGCACCGTGGCGCAGGACGAGCAGGACCTGCTCACCGCGCGGACCACGCTACAACTCCAGCAACTGTTCATCAAGAACGCGATCACCCGCGACATGAAGCCAGGTTCGCCCCTGATGGATGCCGAGGTAGTACCAGTTGACACAGTTGCAGTGCCCGACCAGGAAGAGCCAGTCAAGGTGGAAGACCTGATTCAGAAGGCATTGGCGAACCGCCCTGACTACATTCAACAGAGAATCGGGCTGGAGAACCGGCGCATCAGCATCCAGGGCGCTAATAATGCACTGCTGCCTTCGGTTGATCTGATCGGCTTCTACGGCGCGTCTAGTCTGGCCGGTAATGCCCGGCTGGCTTGCACCACGCTTGTGCCGACGCCGCTTCCCCCTGGATGCAACACTGCGCCTACAGGTTTCGGACATGCGTTCGATAATCTGTTCAATTCCAGTGCGCCGGACAAGGGTGTGGCCATCCAGATCAATATCCCCATTCGCAACCGCATCGCCCAGGCGACGCAAATACGCTCACAACTGGAATACCGGCAGTCGGAACTGGCGATTAAGCAGTTCGAAGGCTCGGTGAGCATCGTCGTCCGCAATGACCAATTCGCATTGGAACAAGACCGGGCCCGCGTGGTTGCCGCGCGTGAAGCGCTGCGACTGGCTAGCGAGACGCTTGATGCCGAGCAGAAGAAATACTCGCTCGGGGCTTCTACGTTCTTCAACGTGCTGTCGGCCCAGTCAGCCTTGGCCGCAGCCGAAGAGAATGTGGTGTCGGCGGAAATCGCTTATGCCAAACAGCGAGTAACCCTGGATCGTGATACGGGTGAGACCCTGGAACACAACAACATCAAACTGGATGAGGCCCTTAGCGGCGACATCAGCACGCA